>Ga0265301_10000125_pt1 | contig 124304 bp, 112 predicted proteins | sample AusTroGonzalo_MG_2_FD_193488 | JGI IMG/M metagenome (GOLD analysis project Ga0265301, IMG submission 193488) | Bovine rumen microbial communities from tropical cattle in Woodstock, Queensland, Australia - Gonzalo_04 | ecosystem: Host-associated > Mammals > Digestive system > Stomach > Rumen ... | reverse complement strand
AGAAGGAATACCCCATCTTGATACCGATCCGCGAATAGCTGCCGGAGACCTCGCTGCAGAAGGCGCTCCAGAGGGAGCGCGTGGAGGTGCGGCCCGTGCGGACCCGGAGACCCACTTCCATACCCAGGTAGGGTGTGGTGTCGGTCAGCTCCAGGCCGGCCGACACGCCCAGGTAGGGTGACGTCATCCGGTTCTGGATGCTCCAGCGGAAATCCGCGTACAGGGGAATCGAGACGCGGGAGAGCCCTTCGGTGCGGGAGGATTTGTTGAGCCAGATTCCCGGGGCTGCGCCTGCGCCCAGATAGAGGTGGGAATTGAAATGGTAGCCCAGCGAGGCCCGCATCTGCAGGACGTCGGGGAGGTAGTAGCCGCCTTCGAGGAGGACGCCCAGCCCGCGGGCGTCATACCGCGCATCGCGCCAGGGCCCGTCGCAGTGCATCATGGAGTGCCCGGCGACGGTCACCGGGACGCCCGCGAGGACGAGCGCGGCGCCGGTGATGGCGCAGGACATTCCGAGGACATACAGGAAGGACGGCCCCATATTCTCGTTCACGGCGCCTTCCGGCGCCGGCTTGTTGAGGGCGGGGGAGGTGGCGAGCAGCATCAGGCCGCTGCCGACGGCCGTGGTGATGGCGCCGTTGACCATCAGGCCCTTGCCGAGTCTGAACTCGGGCCGGCCCTGTCCGCGCCAGCTGACGCTGTCGACGTACTGCGCGTGCGTCATCGACACGCCGCACAGGATAAAAGCCAGGATAAGCAGAAGTTTTTTCATATCTTGTTTGATTAATCGGTCGGGAGCAGGAAGCGCAGTACCGTGTCGTTGAAGGCCTCCGGATTCTTGTTGGCGACGAAGTGGTCGCCCTGGAGGATGGCGAGTTTCGCGCCGGGGATGGAGTGCGCGATCAGGCGGGTGTGCCGCTCCAGGATCATATCCTTGTTGCCGGCGACGACCAGCGTCGGGTTCTGGATCCGGGCCAGTTCTTCCGGGCGGACGTTGGGGTCGTTGACCATCAGGCCCAGCATTTCGGCGTTTTTCCGGGCCTCCGGGCGTTTCTTCGCGAACTGCTTTGCGACGCGGTAACCGATCTCGATCGGGATCTGGATGCTCCGCTTGACGCCGGAGGCGTCCAGGTTGGCGCCGTCGAGGATGAGCTTCTCCACGCGCTCCGGATGCGCGAGCGCGAAGACCATCGCGATGTTGCCGCCGTCGGAGAAGCCGAGGAGGTGGGCCTTCTCGATGCCGAGCCGGTCCATGAAGGACAGCAGGTCTTCCGCGAACTGCCGGATGGAGAAGGGGGCGTCGCCGCGGGGCGTCTGCCCGTGGCCCCGCGTGTCGACCGCGATCACGCGGAAATGCCTGGAGAACGGCGCCATCTGATGTTCGAAGTAGCTGCCGTCCTCGCCGTTGCCGTGGAGCAGGATCAGCGGGAATCCCGACCCTTGCTCTCTGTAGAAGTGTTCGATGTCCATCCTCTCAAAGATAGGATTTTGGCCGGAGATGTCCAAATCTCCGGTCGGAAACGAAGACAGCCAGTCGCTTCCGACTGGCTGTTGTCCGGCAGGCCGACCCCGTCTGGATTACGGATCTTTTCCGGGAGGGTCTTCCTTTTTAACCAATATTTCGCATAGACTAAGACTCGAATAGTTTGCCCGAAAAGACGGATGTCGGGTGATAGAAAAAGGGGGCCCGGCCTTCCGGACAGGAGCTAGAAGATCTGGTCGACCAGCTCGTTGATCTTCTTCTGCAGCTTCTTCAGGATGGGGAGCAGGATGACCAGCTCCGCCACGAAGATGCCGAAGGTCAGTCCGGTGCTGACGTCGGTCAGCCATTCGGCGAATGCGCTGGGCGGAAGATGCGTGCCCACCGTCCGCAGGACGAGGAAGGCGATCGCGGCGATGAACGTGAGGCCGAGCAGGTTGTTCAGGTGGAAGTTGAACGCCTTGTTCGTCAGGTGGAGCTTCGCGGCGACGTTGTTCTCCGCCTCGAACGGGCCGGAGGCCGTCTCGCGCTTCCAGTAGATCTTGCGCTTCCACTGATGGACGAACTGGTCGCCACAGGATTTGCGGAACACCACATAGTCGCCGACGCCCTGCTTCGACTTGTCCTCGTCGAAGTCGATCTGATAGATGAACTCGCCGGGTTTGCACTGCTTGAAGCGGTAGACGAGTCCGTTGGAGTGCCAGAAGGCCCAGCCTTCCCTGGCCATGTCGTTCAGCCACTTCTCCTCTTTGTCGAAGTCGACGAACCATTTGATGGAAATTTTTCTCGTTTTCATATGTCGTTACTTTTTAATGTTCAGTCTGCCATTTTCCACAAGTTCCTCGAGGCGCTCGAATTCGAGCAGGAGGACGTTCTGACCCGCACTCGTGATGCGGTACATCTTTCTTCTTCCGTCCGCGTCGGAGGTCTCCCCACAGGGTTCGATCCAACGCTTCTCCAGCAGGTTGGCGATGGCGCCGTAGAGGGTGCCGGCCGACAGGGTCAGGCGGCCTTTGCTCATCGCGGAGGCTTTCTGCATGATGCCATACCCGTGCATCGGTTCCTGCAACGCAAGCAGGATGTAGTAGATCGCTTCAGTTAAAGCTGTCGTTGAATTTTTCATAAGCTATATTGTTAATCGTTATATCGGATTCCGATACAAAGGTAGGCGATATATTTGAAATTCCAAACTTTTTCGAAATTTTTTTTCATTTTTTTGGGAAAACCGCCCCCTCACGCCCCTGTGCTGCTGCCCTTTAGGCACTGGCCGGGGGCGCCCGCCCGTTTCCAGGCGGACGTCTCCCGCACGCGCGGGCGTCCTAATTATCCTTTGATCAGGGTTGACTGGAAGAATCGGGCGATGCCGTCAAGCTGCTCCTGGACCTTCTCGTTATACTGGTCTTCGTAGAGCTGGATGACCAATACGCTTGTCTGGTTGGTCAACGTGATGAAAAGCTTGAGCCCGCCAAGCGCCTTGGCGTTTCCTCCGATGGCGAGTTCTCCGCATTCTTCTTTCACGGCTTTCATCCGGGACAGCTGTTCCGTCTTTTTGAACAGGGACACGACATAGAGGATCTCGTGTTCCATTCCGGCGACCTGCGCGCGGCCGATCCGCTTGAGCCGGAAATCGTATTCCACGATGAAACGGTCGAAGAGCGTAATCATGGAATCATAGCCGTATCGGATCTGGAGGTCATAGGCGACGGCGTGCCAACCCTCACTCAGGCGCGTGCCGATAATTTTAACTTCAGGCATTGGGCTCTTGTCAATCAAGTCGAATGGATTCTTTCGTCTACGGGCATTCCTTCAGGAGTCCGGGATTATCTCATCCAGCCTTCCACGCGGTAGACTTTCTCCAGCAGTTTCCGCTCCTCGCCGGTCCGGGCGTCCCGGAACCAGACTTCGATCCGCGCGGCATAGTAGTCACCCCATTCCCCTTCATAGATGGTGAACTCCTGCTTGTCGACCACCTGTGAGAAGGTGAAAACCGAATCGACGGAGACCTTGCTCTTCTCCGGCAGGCGGTCTTCCGAGAGCGGGATGTCTTTCGTCAATTCATAGCAACGGAGAAAGAGGTCGCCGGCCGGCAGGTATGGATAGTAAAAGTCATATTCGTAGATGCCTCCCTGGTAACCGTTCCGGAGCTGCAGGTAGGTCCTGTCGTCCAGGCTGTCGATCGGTTCCTGCTCGAAAGATGATTCCAGTGGAAGGAAATATTCGGTCCCTTCCGGGATCGGGTGCTGCTTGCCGAAATGGTCGGCGCCGACATACCGGGAGCTGATGACGGACCACGCGATCCAGACTGCCGCCAGGCAGACGCAGAAGAATATGATCAGGAACTTGCCGTGCTTGATGCCATGGGGACGGGAAGATTTCATAGCGGAAAAGGTTTAATCTTTTAACAGCGCATACATTTTCATATCTTCGGTCCGCCCGTTCTTGAAGGCGTTGCATCGCAGCGTGCCCTCGCAGGTGAATCCGGCCTTCTCCAGCACGCGGCAGGAGGCGACGTTGAAGGCGAACGGCTCCGCAAAGATGCGGAGGATGTCCAGGACGTTCCGGTTATTCAGGCCCTGCGCAAGCGCGGCCTTGTCTTCGATTCTCCATTCTCTGATTCCGATGCCCATAGCTGAAGGTCTTAAGAATTCTTCTTCCCCTTTTTCCGGAAAATCAGGAACCTGCCGAGCGCGATGACGGCGAAGAGGATCAAGGTGGCGATCACATACCACCAGAAGGAGGCTAAAGTGCCTCTTCTCCAATCACCGAACGCATTGAGCCCCGAACAGACGACCGCAGTCATGGCCGGATAGAACAGGATTTCTTTCCAATCAAATTTCATCTGGATGCCGTTTTTCAGGATAAAGATAATCATTTGGCGGGGGATGTCAAAGCTTTCTTCAGGCTCCAGCTGCCCATCCTGTGGCCGTCGTACTCGATTTCGCGTTCGTCGAACACTTCGTAGCCGCGCTTCAGGTAGAAATCCAGATTTTTCCGGGAATTGGTGAAGAACACGATCTGCCTGCCGCCGCGTTCGCGGACATAGTCCGTCCAGTATTCCAGGAACCGGGAGCCCAGGCCGATGCCCTGCACGCTGGGGTCCACGGTCAGGGAACTCGCATACCAGATGCCCGGGCCGGTCTTCTGATAGTCGTGGCAGGGCTGTCCGGCCGCGGCGTCCATCGCCAGCCAGTCGTCGATGCGCTTGCGGTCGCCCGCCTTGTACACGCTCATCCATCCGTGCAGGATATAGGACAGGTCGGACGGTTTCTTGAAATCCGGGGCGTTGAGCTGGGCCGTGGCGACGATCTTCCCGTCCATCCGGGCGGCCAGCTGGTGGACCCGGTTGAACGTGGTCCTGTATTCGTGCGAGATGACGGCCAGCTGCACCCGGTTCCTTTCCGCTTTCTCCGGGAACCAGTTCGTGAAATACTCGTAATCATCAAAGGCGCGGGTCGCGAGCTCCGCCGCCTGGCGGATCTCCTCCCGCTTCAAAGGGCCGAATGCAATTTCCATAGCGTTGTCGATTTGTTGTTAAAGGTAGTGGTTTGGCGGGAGATGTCCAAATCCCGGATTGACGGGAGGGGCTATTGCTGGGTGAAGTGCGGGAGACGTCCCATTGTGCGGGACGTCTCCCGCAAAAATGGCTGTTTTTGCGGGTAACCTGCAAATTCTTGGGACGTCTCCTGCGGAGAAACAAGAAAGCCGGTCGATCCCGACTGACTTTCTGCTCCGTGGATATATCCTCTCTCCTCATCTCCAAAGATCCGCTGCGGGACTCCGAGGGGAGAGGAGTGCGCCTAGTGGTCCAAACGCTGGACCGGTAGGAGCAAAAACGGCCTATTTTGCGCCTACTCTGCAAGTTTTTGGACCACTAGGCGCATTGCGGATGCCGGAGCCGTCCGCGGATCGCTGCGGCTGGGGCGACGAGATTCGGAGGCCGGAAGGGGATGGTAGGAAGGATTAGAGCGAAGTGAAGGCGGTCCTCAGACCGCCCGGCGGAGACCGGGACGGAGCGCGAAGCGCGATGTCGGTAGGTCGGGAGCCGCGGGGGTAGCGAACGGAGTGAAACGTAGTGAGCGGATAAGGGGGCAGCGCCCCCTCAAGGCGGAGAAGCAAAAAAGTCAGCCTGTCTGGCTGACTTTTTTCTTCGTAGCGGGGGAAGGACTCGAACCTCCGGCCTCCGGGTTATGAGCCCGACGAGCTACCAACTGCTCTACCCCGCGATGTTTGGGACTGCAAAGGTAGGCAATTTTTTCGAGATTCCAAATTTTTTTAAAAATTCGTGATTTTTCCTTCCGGGTTAGCGGATGCGGATGTCGTTGTCCAGGCGGGCGTAGGCCTTCGGCGAAGTGAGCCGGTTGAAGGCGGCGATGATGGCGTTGTCGTCGTCATTTTTGCCGCCCAGCAGCGACATATACTGCTCCATCGCGCTCGGCGGGGTCGGATAGCTGACGATGCGCCAGGCCGAGAGGTCCTCGTCACCCGCGGCGACGGCCGCATAGCGGAGGGCGTCCTGCAGGGTGCCGATCTCGTCCACCAGGTTGATGCCGATCGCGTCGGCGCCGGTCCACACGCGGCCCTGGCCGATGGCGTCCACGGTCTCCTTGGGGATGCCGCGGCCCTCGGACACGATGGTCGTGAAGCGGTCATAGACGTCCTCGATGCCGGCCAGCATATAGTTGTACTCGCTGGCGTCGAGCGGACGCATCATCGAGAGCATGTCGCCGTGCTTGTGGGAGGTGACGGCCTCGATGCCGATGTGGGCGACTTCCTTGGCGGCCTTGGAGATGTCCGGCACGAGGCCGAACACGCCGATGGAGCCCGTGAGGGTGGTGGCGTCGGAGAAGATCTTGTCGCAGTTGTTGGTGATCCAGTAGCCGCCGGAAGCGGCCATGGAGCCATAGGACGCGATGAGCGGCTTGTCCTGCTGCAGGCGGTCGAGGGCCTGCTTGATCTTCTCGGAAGCGGTCACGCTGCCGCCCGGGGAGTTGACGCGGAGCACCACGGCCTTGACCGTGGAATCGGCGCGCGCCTTGTCGACCAGCGCGGCGAAGCGGTCGCCGGCGATGTTGCCCTTGGACGAACCTTCGACGATCTCGCCCTCGGCATAGATGATGGCGATCTTCTTCCGGGCCTTGCTGGGGACCTTGCTGGCCTCGGCATAGTCGGGGAGGCTCATCCACTTGATGTCCTTGTATTCCTCGAGGACGGCCATCGTCGTGAGCTTGTCCTCGAGCTGCTCGGCGTTGACGAGCTCATCCACGAGGCCATATGCAAAGCAGTCCTGCGGCGAGCGGAGCTTGAGCCCGTCGATGAGGGCGTCCAGGTCGGCGCGGCTGATGCCGCGGGATTCGGCGATCTTGTCGCCCAGGGTCTCCCAGATCGAGTCGACCATCCGCTGGTACTGCTCGCGGTTCTCCGGGCTGGAGTTGCCGCGCGTGTACGTCTCGCCGGCGGACTTGTACTTGCCGTGGCGGATCAGCTGGACGTTGATGCCGTACTTCTTCAGCAGGTCGCCGAAGAAGAGCATCTGCGTGCCGATGCCGTTGATGCCGGCCTCGACACCGACGTTGGAGGACAGATAGATCTTGTCGGCCACGGAGGCGATGTAGTATTCCTGTGTGGTGAAGCTTTCCAGGTAGGCGATGACGGGCTTGCCGCTCGTCGTGCGGAAGCGGTCGAGCGCGACGCGGAGCTCTTCGAGCGCGGACACGCCCGAAAGATTGCCGCAGGGGCGGAGATAGATATATTTGACGCCGGGATCTTCGGCGGCTTCGTCGATGGCCTGCACGGCATCCAGGATGCCGATGGTACGGCCGGAGCTCTTGCTGCCCGTCAGCAGGGACGTGGGATCGAAATCCTCGAGAGGATTGGCCTCCTTGGTCTGTTCGCCGATGGCGAGGCTGGCGAGGTCGATCCTGAGCACGCCGGACTTGGGAAGGAGGGGCTTGCTGCTGGCCGCGAGCGAACCGAGCATACCGAAGAAGAGGAAGAGGCAGATGACGCCGGCGATGAAAACGCCGCAAATCACTGCCAGGACCATTTTGATAAAATCTTTCATATTGACCTAAAGGATATTTTAACAAAAGTAGGTAAATTTGCAGAATAATTCAAACAGCGATGGCACAGAAACCTTCCATACCCAAGGGGACCCGCGACTTCGGACCGCAGGAGACGGCCCGGCGCAACTATATATTCGACACGATCCGTTCCGTGTTCCGTACGTACGGCTATGCCCAGATCGAGACGCCCGCGATGGAGAACCTCTCCACGCTCCTCGGCAAGTACGGCGAGGAGGGCGACAAGCTCCTCTACCGGATCCTGAATTCCGGCGACGCGTTCGCGGACGTGGACTGGCAGAAGCCGCTGACCCCGCAGGTGTGCGAAAAGGGCCTTCGCTACGACCTCACGGTGCCTTTCGCCCGCTTCGTGGTGCAGCACCAGAACGAACTCTCCTTCCCGTTCAAGCGCTTCCAGATCCAGCCGGTCTGGCGGGCGGACCGCCCGCAGAAAGGCCGCTACCGCGAATTCTACCAGTGCGACGTGGACGCCATCGGTTCCCGCAGCCAGCTCTGTGAGCTGGAGCTGGTCCAGATCGTGGACAAGGTCTTCGAGAAGCTGGGCGTGCGCGTGCTCGTCAAGATCAACAACCGCAAGGTCCTGACCGGCCTGGCGGAGATCTGCGGCTTCCCCGACAAGGTGGTGGACATCACCGTGGCCATCGACAAGCTGGACAAGATCGGTCTGGACGCCGTCAAGGACGAGATGCGTGAGAAGGGCCTGACCGACGCCGCCATCGCCGTGCTGGAGCCGGTCCTCACCCTGAGCGGCACCAATGAGGAGAAGCTCGCCAAGATGCGCAGCATCATGGGCGCTTCCGAGACCGGTCTCAAGGGCCTGGACGAGCTCGAGGAACTCTTCGGCTTCATCGCCGCGGCGGGCATCGCCACGCCGGTCGAGATCGACCTCTCGCTGGCCCGCGGCCTCAATTACTATACGGGCGCCATCTTCGAAGTCAAGGCGCTCGACTGGCAGATCGGCAGCATCTGCGGCGGCGGCCGCTACGACAACCTCACCGGCATCTTCGGTCTTCCGGATATGTCCGGCGTGGGCGTGAGCTTCGGCGCCGACCGCATCTACGACGTGCTCTCGGGCCTGGACAAGTTCCCGCAGGACCTGTGCAGCGCCACGCGCCTGCTGCTGGCCAACATGGGCGCGGACGAAGTCCGCTACCTGTTGCCCGTCGCCGCGGCGCTCCGCGCGCACGGCGTGGCGGTCGAACTCTATCCCGACGCCGCCAAGCTCAAGAAGCAGTTCGACTATGCCGAGCGCAAGGCCATTCCGTTCCTGTCCATCACGGGCGCTTCCGAGATGGAGCAGGGGGTGGTGAACCTGAAGAATCTGTCCTCCGGCGAGCAGAAATCCTTCGCCAAGGACGATATCGAGGGAATTCTCGCTTTCCTGGGCTAAGCCGCTACAGCAGCATCATCACCGCGAAGACGTAGAGCAGGAACGCCTGGAATTTCAGGCGGTCTCCGTTGTTCTCCGCCAGGAGCGACTCCGTCACGTCCGTGGCGAGGAGCGCCTCCAGTTTTTCACGGTCCGGCAGACGCCGGATGCCCCATTTCGTGACGATGAGTCCTTCCTGGATGTACGTCGCCCCGCCGTTGGAACGGTTGAGGGTGAGCAGCTTCTTGCGGTCGGCGTAGAAGGTCGCGTCCAGCACCTCCGGCGCGGAGACGGCCGCCCGCATCATCGTGGGCGTGGAGGCGGCCAGCACCAGCGGCCGGTAGCCGGTCGCGGCGGCGTCCTGCAGGAGGCGGACCACCTTGTCCCACTGCTGCGGCTTCATCTTGTCGGGGTTGTAGACGGAGACCACCATCAGGTCGCCTTCCATCAGCAGGTCGTCGACATATTCGCCCTCGGCGTCGCTCAGCGACAGGGTCGGGGTGCTCTCGTCGGTCGGGTCGTCGATGTCTTCCGGCAGCATCAGCTCCGCGCCCTGCTTGAAGGGCGTGAAGTCCACCAGGGGAATGCTGAGCAGCGAATATAGCATAAACGCGCAGACCGAGACGGCCGCGATCGGGAAGCTGACATACTTGACCTTGCGGGTCGGCTCCAGCTTGTTCAGCGGGAGGAAGGCCAGGGCCCAGAGGACCAGCAGGACGATATTCTTGAGCAGGGTCTGCAGGTGCGTCAGGTGCACGATCTCGCCGAAGCAGCCGCAGTCCATATGGGGATTTTTGACGTAGAGCAACACGGACAGCAGGGTGAAGAACGCCATCATCACGCCCGTGGTCAGGGCGGCGATCCGGCGCCAGACGCCCGTGATGAGGGCGGCGCCGAGCAGCGTCTCCAGCAGGGACAGGCCGGAGCCGATCACGCCGGACATCCCGGTCAGCCAGGTCATATGCAGGAACTTGAGGTACTCCTCCACGACGAGGCGCGCCCCGACGGGATCCATGATCTTCAGGATGCCCGCGAGGAAGAAGACGAAGCCGATCAGGACGGCGCTAACCCTTCTGATAATTCTCATAGACAGTTTTGATCTTGTTGAAAATGGCGTCGGGCGGCAGCATCCGGCCTTCGGCGTCGCTGCAGTCGACGATGATGAAATGCGGGTCGAGGGCCGCCTGGCGGCAGTACATTTCGCGTACGCGGCGCTGGAAGGCGATGTCGGCCTCGTGGATGTCCTGCCGGCCGTGGAGGTAGTCGCGGTCGTCGCCGCCGCGCTGCGCGGCCAGGCTCTGCTCCACGAACCCGATGGGCACGTCCAGGAAGATGTTGAGGTCCGGGCGCGGGAGGTCGAACTGCCCGTACTCGGTATTGTTGATCCATTCGCGGAGCTCCTCCGCCTCGCGGTCGGAAGGGAGTTTCGCGCACTGATAGGCGATGTTGGAATAGACGTAGCGGTCCAGCAGGACCGTGCCGCCGTCCCGCAGGATGCGGCGGATGCCGGGCGCCGCGCCGTGGCGGTCCTCGGCGAAGAGGAGCGCGACCAGCTGCGGGTGGACGCTTTCGATGGATCCGAAGCCGCCGCGCAGGAATTTCCCGATCAGGCCGCCATAGACGGGCGCGTCATAGCGCGGGAAGTGGATGTACTCGAGCGTAGGACAGACTCCGGCGAGATATTCTCTGAACATACGGACCTGGGTGGACTTGCCGGCGCCGTCCAGGCCCTCGATGACGATAAGCATAGATGGACAAATATAGCGAAAAAAACGCTAAATTTGTTTTATGATTCAGATAATGGCCATCGTCAACCTGACGCCGGATTCCTTCTTCGCTCCGAGCCGGGTTCGTGCAGAAGAGGCACAGGGGCGGATCCGCTCCCTGTGCGAAGCTGGAGCGGAGATCATCGACCTGGGCGCCATCTCCACGCGCCCCGGCGCGGCGGATGTCGACCTGGAGGAGGAGTGGCGGCGCCTGGAGCCCGTCGTGCGCGCCTGGGACGCCCCGGCGCTGCTCTCGGTCGACACGACGCGCGCCGAGATCGTCCGCCGCGTCTACGACTGCGTCGGCCCCTTCCTGGTCAACGACATCTCGGCGGGCGAGGACGACCCGGACATGCTCGCGACGGTCGGCCGGCTGGGCCTGCCCTACGTCGCGATGCACAAGCGCGGCAATCCGCGCTCGATGGACGCGCTCTGCGACTATCCGGAGGGCGTCGTGCCCGCGCTGGTGGCCTACTTCAAGGATTTCGCCCGCAAGGCGGAGGAATACGGCATCGCCGAATGGGTCCTCGACCCGGGCCTGGGCTTCGCCAAGACGGCGGAGCAGAACTGGGAGATCCTGGAGAAGCTCGACTGGCTGCGCGGCTTCGACCGTCCGATCCTGATCGGGGCGGCCGATAAAAGATTTACAGGCGGCGACACGGAACGTGCACACCGCCTGGCAATCCTGCACGGCGCCGACATCCTGCGGGTGCACGACGTCGACGCAGCGCGCGAAACTATTCTTCAAACAAAGGCTTGACGGGATCGATGTTGCCCTCGGGGCGTTCCGGCCGGATCCGCCTGAAGGCGAGGACGACCAGCGCCACCAGCAGGACGCAGGCGGCGAAGACGATCCAGTACTGCTGGCCGGGCAGGATGTCCGTCCAGCTCTCGACGTCTTCGAGGCTGTCCTGATTGGACAGCACCAGCGCCATCGTGTTGTTGGCGAAATGCATCAGCATCGTGAGCTTGAGCGATCCGGTCTTGTAGTAGACATAGCCGAACAGCAGGCCGATCAGGAAAGCCGGGATGGCCTGCCAGGGATTGAAGTGGATGAAGCCGAAGAACAGGGCGGAAATCACGATCGCCCAGAACGGTTTCATCTTGTTGGCGAGCAGGCCGCGCAGCACGAGTCCGCGGCAGAGCCACTCCTCGAAGAACGGCGCGAAGATGCTGACCATGATGAAGTTGATCAGCAGGTTGTCTCCCACGGTAAGCGATTTGAGGGCTTCCTCCAGGAATGCCGGCATCTCCGGCAGCTCCTCCGTGATCGCATCCGAACAGAAAGACACGGCCAGGGTCCCCAGGACCACCAGGCCGGCGCAAAGCACGGCGCCCAGCGGGCTGAAATGGTTGTTGTCCAGTTTGGAGCCCGGGCGGTAGAAGCTGTTGTTGCGGCTCTGCGAAGCGGCGTAGAGCATCGGCGGGATGAACATCAGGGGATAGGAGATGAACTGCACGTACAGCATCGCCTCCTGCGGGTCGCCGAACAGGCCGACCACGGGGATGGCGATGACGTTGGCCACCAGGGAGCCGAGCAGGAGCAGGCCGAGCAGGCCGAACATGCCGCCGACCTTGGGCTGGTAATACGAGAACTTCTCCAGGAAGCCGTAATTCTTGGGACGGATTCTTTCCATAGTGCGGTCTATTGATAAAGCGGGGAGGGGTAGACGCCCTCGCGTGCGAGTTCGGCGAACTTCTCGACCACGGCCGGACGGTCCTCCTTGTAGGTGACGCCGAACCAGCGGGAAGGCGTGGAGAGGACGTCGCACTGGACGCTGCCGTCCTGGATCATGCAGTCGATGGCGTAGGGGATGTAGAATTCCTTCTTGAGCTCCTGGCTGTACTGCTCCAGAAAGGTCTCGAAGATGGCGGCGCTCTTCGCGAAATAGTCCGGGGTGAAGCCCCACATATTCATCGAGCAGAGGTCCTTGCCCTGGAGCACGACCTGTTCGCCCGTGGCGGAATTCTCGCCACGGACCACGCCGTCGGCGCCCTGGCGGATGTCGAGGTGCTCGACCACGTCGGTCAGGTGCTGCTGCGCGTCGTAGTGGCAGATGCCGCGGGACACGCCGCCCGACTCGCTCAGGGTGTGGTCCAGCTCGAAGCCGACGATGGCGTAGACGCCCTCGGTCTTCTCGTGGGCGCGGCACCAGTCGGCGGCGATGCGGAAGGATTCGCGGCCGTAGTAGTCGTCGCCGTTGATGACGACGAACGGCTCGTGGATCACCTCGGCGGCCATCAGCATGGCGTGGGCGGTGCCCCAGGGCTTCTGGCGCTCCGGATTGAGCGTGAAGCGGGCCGGGATCTTGTCGAGCTCCTGCGTCACGAAGACGAACTCGAGCGGGGAGCCGTCGGTGCACTTGACGTGGCTGTATTTCTTGGCCACGGCTTCCTTGAACTGCTCGAGGAAGTACTCGCGGACGATATAGACGACGCGGCCGAAACCGGCCTGTACGGCGTCGTAGATGGAATAGTCGATGATGGTCTCGCCATTGGGGCCCAGGCCGTCCATTTGCTTGAGGCCGCCATAGCGGCTGCCCATGCCTGCGGCGAGGACGAGAAGAGTAGGTTTCATGCAGAGATAGTTTTAGATTCTATGCAAAAATAGTTATTTTTGTGCAAATAATTATGGCCAAATACACCAAAGATCTCTGGAACCGCGACAAGGACGGCAACAAGAAGGAGCAGCGCTCCTTCCTGCGCTATGCCATTGTCGCCACGGTGATCTTCCTGCTCTTCATGTTCCTGAAGAAAGACAACCTCGTGAACTGGGTGCAGGCCGGCATCACGCTGCGTCGCCAGCAGCGCCAGATCGAGCTGTATCAGCAGGAGAACGCGGAGCTCGACCGCCGGATCCGGGTGATGACCGGCGACCGCGACTCGCTGGAGCGCTTTGCGCGCGAAGAGTTCTTCTTCGCCGAGCCCGGCGACGATGTCTATATCACTGAAGAATAATTAGTTCCTTCTCGATGCGAAGGACCGTGCCCGTGCCCTCGAAGGTCTTGCCTCCGATGGTGACCGTGCCGCGCGGCTCGTCTTTGTAGCGGCGCAGCAGGGCGACGAGTTTCTCGAAGGTCGGCCCGCTGAGGCCGGCGCCCTCCAGCAGGCGCCAGAGGACGTATTCCCAGTGCTCGAGGGCGAGCACGGCGGGAATGCGGACCGCGCCGTCTTCCGTGGTCAGCCCTTCGCGCACGGCGCGGAAATAGCTGTCCGCGATGTCGTCCACGCGGGCGAAGCGGCGCATATCCTCGCCCAGCGTGCGGACGAAGGAAGGATTGATGCGCGCGAAGACGGGGAAGACCTCGTTGCGGATGCGGTTGCGCTTGGGAGCGTTGTCGGCGTTGGTGCTGTCCTCGCGCCAGGCGAGGCCGCGCGCCGTCATCCAGGCGCGGATGTCCTCGCGCGGCGTGTCCAGCAGGGGCCGGACGATGCCGTCGTGGTCGCCCATTCCGCGCAGGCCGCGCGTGCCCGTGCCGCGCAGCAGGTTGAGGAGCAGCGTCTCGGCGTTGTCGTCGGCGTTGTGCGCGACGGCCACGGCGTCATAGCCGCCGTCGCGCAGCAGCTCCGCGAACCACGCATAGCGCAGTTCGCGGGCCGCCATCTCGATGCTGATGCCTTTCTGCGCGGCATAGCCGCGCGTGTCGAAACACCGCACGTGGCACTCCAGGCCGTTTTTCGCGCACCAGTCGCGGACGAACGCCTCGTCGGCGTCCGATTCCGCGCCCCGCAGCGCGAAGTTGCAGTGTGCGACGGCAAACCGGGCTCCGGGAAAAAGTTCCGGGGCCCGGTTGGCCAGGTACATCGAATCGATGCCCCCGCTGACGGCGAGCAGGATCCGAGTCATATGCTATTTCTTCTTGCCGAGCGTGTAGGTGAAGTTGAAGGAGAAGAACTCCTTGAACTGCACGCGCTGGCGCGCGTCGCCCGTCTTGTCGGCGATGTGCACGATCGGGTCGTAGATCAGCCAGGTGTCGAAGGCGATCTTGATGTACTTGCCGACCAGCAGGCCGAACTTGTTGTCCCAGTTGACGCGGTTCCACGTGAACGGATGGTTGAGGTAGTCCGTGAAGAGGATGAGCTGCGTCTCGTAGGTGAAGATGTCGTTGATGGAGGTCTTGAGGTTCATCTTGACCTGGGCACCGAGCTGGAAGAGGGCGCCGTAGTAGCTGTCGCCGTCGGTCGGGTCGAAGGACGGGTCGCGCAGCTTCATACCGTAGCCCTTGCGGAGCTCGGGGATGGAGCAGAAGGTGTAGCCGCCCGTGACCGGGGAAATGTTGAGGTCGAACCAGGGAGCCGGGTCCCACGCCATACCGATACCGAAGGTGAGGTAGCCGGGGGCGAAGAGGCCGGACTTGAGGGTGCCGGTCCAGGCACCATTGCCGTCCTGCTTGTAGGAGTCGTAGCTGTCGGTGAACTGGGACTTGAAGGTGAGGTCGGCGGTGTATTTCCACTTGCTCGTCTCGGAAGTCATATAGCCGAAGCGGCTCTCGAACTGCATCAGGTCGGCGCTCTTCTGGATGAGGTTCTCCTTGTCGGCGGACCAGAGGAAGCCGTACATCAGCTGCAGGCGGTTGTTCCAGGTCGCGAGCTCGCGGGCGTAGTTGGCGTTGGCGTCGATTCCGGCGCGCAGGGTGGCGCTGTTGTAACCGCCGGCCGCCCAGCTCCACAGGGAAGTCTGGTTGAAACCGAGGTCAAACACGGCGTAGGTCGTCCAATAGTTGGGCTTCTCCACAACCTCCTCGGCCTTGGGGGCCTCGGAGAAAGCGGCGGCGGCTTCGGCGGCGGCCTTCTGGACATCGTCCTGGGCCAGGGCGCCGAAACAGGCGGTCAAAAGGGCCGCGGTCAGGATCAAAGCTTTTCTCATATCGTATAGAATTTGGGTTAATACGAGATGGCGAAAACGACACGGCGGTGGGAAGGTTTGCCGGAGAAGATGTCCTTGCCCTCCTCCTCGCAGACATAGCTGTCGATGGGGATGCAACGGATGGTCGCCTTGGTGGCGTCCTTGATGGCCTGCTCGGTCTCGACGGTACCGTCCCAGTGGCAGAGCAGGAACTTGCCGGTCTGGATCTTGGTCTTGAATTCCTCCCAGGAATCGCATTTCTCGACATTGCTGTCGCGGAAGGCGAGCGCCTTGTCGTAGATGTTCTGCTGGATCTCGTCCAGCAGCTTGGAGATATGCTGCTCGATGCCCTCGAGGGCCATCGTTTCCTTGGTCAGCGTGTCGCGGCGGGCCACCTCCACGGTGCCTGCGGCGAGGTCGCGGGCGCCCATCGCCAGGCGCACGGGAACGCCCTTGAGCTCCCACTCGGCGAACTTGAAGCCCGGGCGGACCGTGTCGCGGTCGTCGACCTTGACGCTGTGGCCGAGGGCCTCGAGGCCGGCCTTGACGGCGGCCATCTTGTCGAGGACGGCGGCGCGCTCCTCGTCGGTCTTGTAGATCGGCACCATCACGACCTGGATGGGGGCGAGCTTCGGCGGCAGGACGAGGCCGTTGTCGTCGCCGTGGGCCATGATCAGCGCGCCCATCAGGCGGGTGCTGACGCCCCAGGACGTCGCCCAGACGTATTCCTGCTTGCCTTCCTTGTTGGTGAACTGGACGTCGAAGGACTTGGCGAAGTTCTGGCCGAGGAAGTGGGACGTACCGGCCTGCAGGGCCTTGCCGTCCTGCATCATCGCCTCGATGGTGAGGGTGTCGAGGGCGCCGGCGAAGCGCTCGTTGGGGCTCTTGTGGCCGACGATGACCGGGAGGGCCATCACGTTGCGGGCGAAGTCGGCGTAGACGTGCACCATCTCATAGGCCTTGGCCTCGGCTTCCTGCGCGGTGGCGTGGGCCGTGTGGCCTTCCTGCCAGAGGAACTCCGCGGTGCGGAGGAAGAGGCGGGTGCGCATCTCCCAGCGGACGACGTTGCACCACTGGTTGCAGAGGATGGGGAGGTCGCGCCAGGACGTGATCCAGTTCTTATAGGTGCTCCAGATGATGGTCTCGGAGGTCGGACGGACGATCAGCTCCTCTTCGAGCTTCGCCTCAGGGTCCACGACGACGCCGTTGCCGTCGGGATCGTTCATCAGGCGATGGTGCGTGACCACGGCGCACTCCTTGGCGAAACCCGCCACGTGCTCCGCCTCGCGGCTGAAGAAAGACTTGGGGATGAAGAGCGGGAAATAGGCGTTCTGCACGCCCGTCTGCTTGAACATCTTGTCCAGCGTGCCTTGCATTTTCTCCCAGATGGCGTAGCCGTAGGGTTTGATGACCATACATCCGCGCACGGCGGACTGCTCTGCGAGATCGGCCTTCAGGGCCAGATCGTTGTACCACTGGGAATAATTCTCAGACCGTTTGGTAACCTCTTTTGCCATATTGTTGTAGAAAAACTGCGTTTTTTTGCGAAAATTGCATCTATTATTTAACTGAAGCCTTACGGCATCAAAATTGCAACTGCAAAGATAAAAATATTATTTGATAGGAGACTAAATTATGAAACGGAGAGCGATACTTTTCATGCCCATCCTCCTGATGCTGGCATCCTGCGGTACCCCTGCGCAATATTCCCAGCAGCGGTATCCCGATAGCATTTACCTGCTCCCCGGAGAAGAGCCGGTCGTAACCCGCCGCCTCTATTCCGAAGAGGACTTCGAGCAGATGGCGGCCGCCGAAATCGCCCGCAAACAGGGTCGTGACACCCTGGTCGTCATCCTGGACGACCCCTGGGACTACGGCTGGTACAACCGCTACAACCGTTATTATTACTATTCGCCGTATTCTTCCTCCTGGGCCTGGAGCCTGGGCTTCGGTCCTTTCTGGGGCGGCCGCTACTACTCGCACGGCTGGTTCGATCCCTGGTATGACTACGCCTGGGGCTACTACGACTACGGCTATTATCCCTGGTCCTCCTATTGGTATTCCCGCTATTACAGCCCGTGGGGCTACGATCCCTGGTTTGACTACTACAACCCGTGGTATTATAGCCGCTGGTACGGCTATGGATACGGCTATGGTTATGGCTACGGTCCCGGCTGGTACCACCGTCCCGGCTACGGCGGCGGCCTCGGCTACGGCTCCGGCCTCGCCAACCGCGTCTACCGGCCGCGCTTCACGACGGAGTCCGGCGGCAGCCGCACGACCCGTCCCGGCAGCGGCAGCAACTTCCGCTACGGCACGCCCGGTTCGGCCGGCAGCCGTGTGAGCGGCGGCACGCGGGACAACAATTCCACCGCGCGTTCCAGCCGGAGCACCAGCTCCTCTTCCCGGTCCTCGAGCGCAGCCGCCCGTCGTTCCGAAGGCTACAATCCTACGCGCAGCTACAACAGCAGCAGCTCCTCTTCGGGCAGCTCCAGCCGCTCCTCCAGCAGCAGCTCTTCCAGCTCCAGCCGCAGCAGCTCCTCGAGCTCTACCCGCAGCTATAGCAGCAGTTCCTCCTCCTCGAGTTCTTCCCGCAGCTCCTCTTCGGGCTCCTCTTACAGCGGCTCGAGCCACAGCAGCGGCGGTTCCAGCCACAGCAGTGGCGGCGGATCCAGCCACAGCAGCGGCGGCGGCAGCCACAGCGGCGGCGGACGCAGATAAGTAAAACGACTCAAGAACAGAAACAATGAAAAAGATCATCATTTCGGCAGGATTGATCCTGGCGGCAACGGCTTTCGCCGGTGCGCAGAATATGTATGACGCCATCAACTTCAGCCAGAACAACTATTTCGGTACGGCGCGGAGCATGGCGCTGGGCAATGCGGTGACCGCCCTGGGCGGCGACCTCGGTTCGGTCGGCATCAACCCGGCCGGTTCGGCCGTGGCGCCCTACGGACAGTTCGTCATCACGCCGGGCTTCACCCTTTCCACGGTCTCTTCCGCCTATTCCCCGGAAGGGGAGCAGGCCTACGGACTGGGCTTCGACGTCACCAAGACGCGGATGAACATCCCGAACATCGGTATGTCCTTCAACTTTGAGACGGGCAACCGCTACGGGCTCAAGTCGGTGACCTTCGGCATCCTGTCCAACCAGACCGACAACTACAACTTCTCCTCCGAGGCGTTCGGCAACAACGCCCTGACCTCCAAGCTCGCGGAATTCGCCAACGCCGCCTGGGGCTATCCCGAGGTCGTCCTCAAGGAATACGGCTCGTTCAACAACAGCGACGTTCCCTGGGACATCCTGACCGCCTACCAGGCCAATATGATCAACATCTACGGTTGGGACGGTGATTACGTCGGCGCGACGGAGGCCCTGGCCGACGACGCGGCCTACCATTATGTGCCCGGCGCCCTGGCGCAGACGTCCTACCGCAACAAGCGCGGCAGCAAGAACGACCTCGTCCTGAACGTCGGCTTCAACTGCTCCGACCGCGTGTATTTCGGCTTCAACCTCGGCCTTCCGACGGCCCGCTACCGTTACTCCGAATCTTTCGTGGAGCGCCCGGTCAACGGGAGCGAGTTCGCGATGGAGTTTGACAATTCGGGTCGCCTGACCACGCTCCTCAGCGGCAACTACAACTACCAGTACCTGGCCGACGTGGGCGGCGTGTACGCCAAGGTGGGCGTCATCCTTCGTCCGGTCAAGGGGCTGCGCCTCGGCGCCTCCTTCCAGACGCCGACGGCCTACACCATCTCCGAGACCTGGCAGTATGGTGCCTCCACCCGCTTCGACGATTCCTATTATTCCAAGAGCGCATCCTCCCCGCAGGGCGAGTATTCCTATAATCTCCGTTCGCCGTACATCGCTTCGTTCGGCGCCGCCTTCACCTTTGGCAAGTCCGGCTTCATCAGCGCCGACTATGAGCTGACCGACTACAGCGTGATGCGCTTCAGCGAGGTCAACAATCGCCGCCGGGTGGACGATACCTTCATGAAGCAGAACTGGACGAACAAGTATTTCGCCGGCGTGTCGCAGGCCTTCCGCCTGGGCGCCGAGCTGCGCGTCTCCCCGGAACTGTCCCTGCGCGCGGGCTATTCCGTGACCACTTCCCCGGAGCGCTGGTGGACCGATTCCGCCGGCCAGAAGGTGACCGCCGACGATTTCAGCCGTGACTTCGACGACTATTTCGACGGGGACAAGAAACTGGTGTCCTCGCACCGCTACAACGACAACACGAGCGCCTGGTCCGCCGGCATCGGCTATTCCTCGCCCGGCTCCTTCTTCATGGACGCCGTCGTGCGGCTGACGAGCTATCCGGTCTCGACCTTCGCTCCCTATTATGATTATGACGGCTTCGACAGCCACGGCAACGAGCAGTCCGTGGAGTCGCCGCGCGTCCTGACACACTACAACCTCTGGAACGCAGCCCTGACCCTGGGCTGGCGGTTCTAAATGACTGATACCGGGCCTGCGGGCCCGGTTTTGTAATTTCTAACTGATGGAACTGACAGCAAGACAACTGGCCGAAATCCTCCACGGAACCGTCGATGGCAATCCCGAGGCGAAGGTCACGAATTTCGCGAAGATCGAGCACGGCAAACCCGGCCAGCTCTGTTTCTACGCCAATCCCAAATACGAACAATATGTCTATACCAGCAAGGCTTCCGTCTTGCTGGTCAATGCTGATTTTACCCCCAAGGAGGCGGTGACGCCGACGCTCGTCCGCGTCGAGAACGCCTACAGCGCCCTGGCGGACCTGCTCAAATATATGGCCGAGCAGCGCAAGAAGTACCGCCGGCGCCGTTCGCTGCGCTCCCGCATCGCCTGCAGCGCCAAGCTGGGCAAGAAGGTGAGCGTGGGTGATTTCGTGACGGTCGGCAAGGACTGCCGGATCGGCGAATGCACCATCATCCACGACAACGTGACGATCGGGGCCGGATCGAAGATCGGCTCTTACTGCATCATCTATCCGGGCGTCCATATCTTCCCGGGGACGGTGATCGGGGACCGCGTGATCCTGCACGCCGGCTGCATCATCGGCGACGACGGATTCGGCAACGCACAGCAGCCGGACGGCTCCTGGCGCAAGATCGAACACCTGGGCAACGTCATCATCGGCAACGACGTCGAGATCGGCTCCAACACGACGGTCGACCGCGCCCCGATGGAGTCCACCATCATCGCGGACGGCGTCCGGATCGACAACCTCTGCCAGATCGCGCACAACGTCGTGGTGGGCAAGAATACGGTGATGGCCGCCCAGACGGGCATCGCCGGCTCCACGCAGATCGGAGAGGGCTGCATCCTGGCGGGACAGGTCGGCATCGTCGGCCACGTCAAGATCGCCGACCATACGACGGTCGGCGCCAAGAGCGGCGTGATCGGCAACATCCGGAAACCGGGCGAAGTCTGGTGGGGCACCCCCGCCATCCTGCATAAGACTTATCTGAAAGCGTTTGCGAAATTCAAGCGCGCCGGCGAAGAAGAATAAATCAGAAATAAATCGTATCTTTGCCGCCCGAATGAATCAGCAGACACTGACCCGCGAGTATACTTTTGAAGGACGCGGCCTTCATACGGGCAAATACGCCCACTTGACAATACAACCAGCCCCGGCCAATTACGGCATCCGATTCGTCCGTACGGACGTCGATGTCGAGGTCCCTGCCATCGCGTCCGCCGTTTCGCGGACCGACCGCAGCACCACGATTTCCTCCGGTGAGGTCTCCGTGGTTACGATAGAGCATATTATGTCGGCCCTGACGGGCCTGGGCGTCGACAACGCCCGCATATTGATTGACAACGAGGAAGTTCCCATCCTGGATGGAAGCGCGGAGCGCTATGTCCGCGCCATCGCGCCGGACGGCCTGCAGGTGCAGGACGAGCCGCGCGTGTGGCTGACGTTCGCGGAGCCTTTCGAGGTCCGCGACGAGAAGTCCGGCTCCTGGGTGAAGGTCGAACCGGCCGAGGAGATGTCCTTCGACGTCACGGTCGATTTCGGTTCCCGCGTCCTGGGCATCCAGAAGGCGTCGTGGTCCGAGAACACCGACTACGTCGGACAGATCGCCCCCTGCCGCACCTTCGTGTTCATGCACGAGCTCGAGTTCCTGGCCGCCCGCGGCCTGGTCAAGGGCGGCGACGTGGACAACGCGATCGTCATCGTCGAGCATCCGGTCACGCCGGAGCAGATCGACAATATGTGCATCCTGTTCGGGATGCCGCACCTCTCCGTGACGGAGTCCGGCTACCTGAGCAACATCAAACTCCATTTCCCCGACGAGTGCGGGCGCCACAAGCTGCTCGACCTGATCGGCGACATGCGCCTGGCGGGAGGCTTCCCGAAGGCGAAGATTACTGCTTACAAACCTGGCCACACGATCAACAGCATGGCGAGTCGTGAGGCCCTTGCCAAGATCAAGAACTTATGACGAACATCCATCCCCTCGCCACCGTGCATCCCGGTGCCAAGCTCGGCAAGAACGTCGAGGTGGGCCCGTATGCCTATATCGACGACAATGTCGAGATCGGCGACAACTGCAAGATCCTTCCCCACGCTACCATATTCCCCTATGTCAAGATGGGCAACGACTGCCAGGTCTTCCCGGGCGCCGTCGTCGGCGCCGTCCCGCAGGACCTCAAGTTCGACGGGGAAGTCACCTATGTCGAGATCGGCGACCGCGTGACCATCCGCGAGTGCGCGACCATCAACCGCGGCACCAAGGCCAGCGGCAAGGGCGTCACCCGCGTGGGTAGCGATACGCTCGTGATGTCCTATGTGCACATCGCGCACGACTGCCGCGTCGGCAACCACTGCATCCTCGTCAGCTATGTCGGCATCGCCGGCGAGACGGACGTGGACGACTGGGCGATCATCGGCGGCAGCACCGTGGTGCACCAGTTCTCCCACATCGGTACGCACGCGATGGTGGGCGGCGGCACGGCCGTCAACAAGGACATCCCGCCGTATTCCATCTGCGGCCGCAACCCGATCTGCTACTCCGGCATCAACATCGTCGGCCTGCGCCGCCGCGGTTTCGATACCGACGTGATCCGCAACATCAAGGATATCTACGATACCATCTATTACCAGGGTTACAACACCTCCGACGGCTGCGCCAAGGTCGAAGCCGGCTTCCCGCAGTCCGTGGAGCGTGACACCATCCTGGAATTCATCCGCAACTCCAAGCGCGGCATCGTCCGCGGCATGGAGATCGGCACCAAGGGCGAAATCGAATAGGCTGTGCCTACGCTGACCATCGCCTGGTTCCCCCCGGTAGAATACTTTGCGGTCCTCGCAAAGTATTCTTCGGTTTATGTGGAGGCCTGCGAGAACTACCAGAAACAGTCCTACCGCAACCGCTGCCGCATCTATGCGGCGGACGGCGTGCAGATGCTCAATTTCCCGGTCAAGCACCGGGACGGGACCTTCTGTCTGCCGATCCGGGAGATCGAGGTGGACTATTCCACCCCGTGGGTGGAGAAGGCGGAGCGCTGCATCGAGACGGCCTACCGCTCGTCCGCCTATTTCGAATATTACCGGGACGAGCTCTTCGCCATCCTGGACGCGCATCCCCGGACGCTCTGGGAGCTGGATATGCGCATCATCCGTTTCTTCCTGGACAAGATCGGCCTGCGCACGGAGCTCGTGCCCACGACCTCGTTCGCGCCGGACGCGCTGGACATCCATCCGAAAAGGCCGAACGGCATCCTGCGTGAGCTGGGAGCCGATCGGCCGTATTATCAGGTATTTGCGGATCGCCACGGGTTCATTCCGGGTCTCTCCGTGATGGACCTTCTCTTCAACGAGGGTCCCGCTTCGCTGGATTATCTGCTGTAGCTATTCCGCAGGCGCGGGGCGTTTGTCCTTGGCGCTCCAGGTGTAGTAGCCGACCCATTCGTCGCCCGCTTCGTAGCGGATGGCGCCGATCAGCTGGACGTAGTCGGTCTCGGCCTTGAGGTGGTCGTAGATGAAGTCCGCGTCCACGGTCTTGTATACCTCGACGAAGTGCTCCGTGAAGTGCTTGACGGCGTCGTAGTGCTTGCCGAAGAAGGTGGGCTTGTTCTTGACTTCGACGTAATTGGCCTTCAGGTAGTCGGTCACGGCCTTGTTGTCGTCGTTGTTTTCGATCTGGACGGTGGCGACGTTGTAGTAGGTGAAGTTGTAGTCCTTGTCGAGGTTGCAGGATGTGAGGCCGCACAGGGCGACGACACAGACGGTTAACAGTGTGATTAATCTTTGCATAGTCGGATGTTTTGACAAATATAATAAAAATACTTATCTTTGCAGTTGTGAAAGAGATGGAAGGCCCCGGACGAGGTCTTCTTTTTTATTGGATATGGACAGAAAAGAATTCGAAAAAGTGGTGGAGAAGGCCGTCGCGGAGCGCGGCTGCTCCCTGGTTGACATCATGTTCAACGACGACGACAACGTGTTCGAGGTCACGATCGACAAGGCCGACGCCGACGTCGAGCTGGCGGACTGCGAATACGTGCACCGGGCCGTCCTGACCGCCTTTGACCGCAATATCGAGGACTATGCCCTGACCGTCGGTTCCGTCGGGATCGACGCCGCGGAAGCGGATGAAATGTTGCAAACAATTAAAGAATAACGATAGAATGGAAAAAGAAAAAGTAATTACGCTTATCGACGCCTTCAAGGACTTCAAGGAGGAGAAGAACATCGACCGCCCTGTGATGATGCAGGTCCTCAAGGACGTCTTCCTGACCCAGATCGCCAAGACGTACGGTTCGTCCGACAACTTTGACGTGATCGTCAACGTGGACAAGGGTACCTGCGAGATCTACCAGAACTTCGACGTGGTCGAGGAGGTGGAGAATCCGTACGCGGAGATCACCATCGAGGGCATCCGTGAGGACGGCGGCGACGCCGACGACTACGAGATCGGCGACCAGTACGTGAAGAAGCTGCCGCTGGCCGCTTTCGGCCGCCGCGGCATCCTCAACATCCGCCAGAACCTGCAGGGGCGTATTATGGATATCGAGAAGGCCAACGTCTTCAAGAAATACTCCGAGAAGGTGGGCGAACTCTTCTACGGCGAGGTCTATCAGACCTGGTCCAAGGAGGTGCTCATCCTCGACGAGGACGGCAACGAGCTGCACATCCCGAAGAGCGAGCAGATCCCCGGCGAGCGCTTCAAGAAGAGCGATTCCGTCCGTGCCGTCATCAAGAGCGTGGAGATGAAGAACAACACCACGCCGTACATCACGCTCAGCCGCGTGTCCAACGAGTTCCTGGAGCGCCTCTTCGAGCAGGAGGTCCCGGAGATCGCCGATGGCCTGATCACCGTCAAGAAGGTGGTCCGCGTGCCGGGCGAGCGTGCCAAGGTGGCCGTGGAGTCCTATGACGACCGCATCGACCCGATCGGCGCCTGCATCGGCGTCAAGGGTGGCCGTATCATGGGTATCGTCCGCGAGCTGCGCAACGAGAACATCGACGTGATCCAGTGGTCCCAGAACCCCAAGCTGATGATCCAGCGCGCCCTCAATCCCGCCGTCGTCTCCTACATCGAGATGGGCGAGGGTGCCGACGACAAGGTGAAGGTGTTCATGCAGCCCGACCAGGTCAGCAAGGGTATCGGCCGTCACGGCGTCAACATCCAGCTGGCCGGTATGCTCGTCGACCGCGAGATCGAAGTGTACCGCGAGCTCCCGAAGGGCGAGAGCAGCGATGAGGAGGACGTGCTCCTGAGCGAATTCTCCGATGTCATCGACCAGTGGATCATCGACCGCCTCGAGGCGATCGGCTGCGACACCGCCAAAGGCGTGCTGGCCCTCTCTCCGGAGGATATCGCCAAGCGTGCCGACCTCGAGGATGAGACCGTCGAGGAAGTCCTTAACATCCTTAAAGCAGAATTCGAAGACTAGACAGAATGGCAGATATCAGAATAAGTAAACTACTCAGACAATTCAACATCGGTCTGGACGACCTGGTGGATTTCCTCCAGAAACAGGGCGCCGAGGTCGAAGCCAACCCGAACGCCAAGGTGTCGGAGGAATTCCTCCCGGCGCTGAACAAGCAGTTCGGCAAGGATCTCGAGTTGAAGCAGGCCGCCGACAAGGTCGAGGTCAAGATCACCGAGATCCTGGAGAAGAGCGGCCGTCGCCCGAACCGCGACCAGGCCGAGGAAGAGGAGGAACTCGAGCAGGAGACCATCATCAAGAGCAATACCTTCATCAACGCGAAGAAGGAGACGCCGGAGCCGGAGGCTCCCGTCGTCCCGGATGAGCCGGAGGTGGAGGAGGAGCCCGCGGCCCCGCAGGCCCCGGTCTATGAGCCGGAGCCGGAACCCGTGGCCGTCGAGCCGGAACCGGAACCCGAAGTGGTGGAGCCGGAGCCGGTCGTGGCCGAGCCTGCACCCGAGCCGGAGCCCGCGCCCGTGGCTGCCGAGCCGGAACCGGAACCGGAGCCCGTCGCCGAGGTGGCGGCCGAGCCGGTCCGCCCGGCCGAGCCCGCCCAGGGCGGTCCTGAGCTCAAGGTGGTCGGCAAGATCGACCTCAGCCAGTTCGACCGCAAGCCCAAGAAGCGCGAGCGCATCAGCAAGGGCACGCAGAAGGTCGACGTGGCCAAGGCCGGCGCCAACATCGAGAAGAATCCGAAGAAGGATTCCCGTCCTCAGCAGAACCAGCAGAACCAGCAGGCGGGCAAGGGCCGCAAGCGCGACCGCGACCGCTTCAAGCCGCAGCTCACCGAGGCCCAGCAGGAGGAGCTCCAGAAGGAGATCCAGAAGCAGGTCAAGGAGACCTACGCCAAGATGAACGAGGGCAAGAAGAACAACTTCGGCGCCAAGTACCGCAAGGAGAAGCGCGAAGCTGCCGCCCAGCGTACGCAGGAGGAGATGGCTGAGGCGATGGCCGAGCAGAAGGTGCTGAAGGTCACGGAGTTCGTGACCGTCAACGACCTCGCCACCCTGATGAACAACACGCCGGTGGTCAAGGTCATCGGCGCCTGTATGAGCCTGGGCCTGATGGTGTCCATCAACCAGCGTCTCGACGCCGAGACCCTCGTCCTCGTGGCCGAGGAGTTCGGCTACCAGGTCGAGTTCGTCACCGCCGAGATCTCCGAGGAGATCAGCAGCATCGAGGAGGCCGACAAGCCCGAGGATCTGCAGCCGCGTCCGCCGATCATCACCGTGATGGGCCACGTCGACCACGGTAAGACTTCCTTGCTCGACTACATCCGCAAGTCCAACGTCATCGCCGGTGAGGCGGGCGGTATCACGCAGCACATCGGCGCCTACAACGTCAAGCTGCCCGACGGCCGCCGCATCACCTTCCTCGATACCCCGGGCCACGAGGCGTTCACCGCCATGCGTGCCCGCGGCGCCCAGCTCACCGACCTCGCGATCATCATCGTCGCGGCCGACGACGCCGTGATGCCGCAGACCATCGAGGCCATCAACCACGCCCAGGCCGCCAACGTTCCGATGGTGTTCGCCATCAACAAGATCGACAAGCCGGGCGCCAACCCTGACACGATCCGCCGCCAGCTCTCCGAGATGAACATCCTCGTGGAGGACTGGGGTGGCAAGTACCAGTGTCAGGAGATCTCCGCCAAGCAGGGCATCAACGTCGACAAGCTCCTGGAGAAGGTGCTTCTCGAGACCGACCTGCTCGAGCTCAAGGCCAATCCGAACAAGAAGGCCGTGGGCGCCGTGATCGAGTCTTCCCTCGACAAGGGCCGCGGCTACCTCGCCACCGTCCTCGTGCAGGAGGGTACCCTCCGTCCGGGCGACGTCGTGCTGTGCGGCAGCTACTACGGCCGCGTCAAGTCGATGTTCAACGAGCGTGGCCAGAAGATCACCGAGGCCGGCCCTTCGACGCCGGTTTCCGTGCTCGGCCTGAACGGCGCTCCCGCCGCCGGTGAGAAGTTCAACGTGATGGGCGACGAGCGTGAGGCCAAGAACATCGCCACGAAGCGCGAGCAGCTGCTCCGCATCCAGGGCATCAAGACCCAGAAGCATATGACCCTCGAGGAGATCGGCCGACGCATCGCCATCGGCAACTTCAAGGAGCTCAACGTCATCGTCAAGGGCGATGTGGACGGCTCCGTGGAGGCGCTGTCCGACTCCCTCATCAAGCTGTCCACCGAGGAGGTGAAGGTGAATGTCATCCACAAGGCCGTGGGTGGTATCTCCGAGTCCGACGTGCTGCTTGCCGAGGCGTCCGACGCCGTGATCGTCGGCTTCCAGGTGCGTCCTACGCCGGAAGCCCGCAAGGCCGCCGACCGCGAAGGCATCGAAATCCGCCTCTACTCCGTCATCTACGACTGTATCAACGAAGTCAAGGATGGTATCGAGGGTATGCTCGAGCCGGAGAAGAAGGAGGAGGTCATCGCGACCGCCGAGGTCAAGCAGACCTTCCGCATCAGCAAGGTCGGCACCATCGCCGGCTGTATCATGCGCGACGGCAAGATGGTCCAGAAGTCCAAGGTCCGCCTCATCCGTGACGGCATCGTGATCTATACCGGCGAACTCGGGTCCCTGCAGATCGGCAAGGACAGCGTCAAGGAGGTCGTCTCCGGCAAGGAGTGCGGTATGTCCATCGCGGGCTACAACGACATCAAGGAGGGCGATATGATCGAAGGCTTCCAGATCGTTGAGATCAAACGCACGCTGTAGTGGAGGAACTTCACGAGATCCTCAAGGCGCGCACGCTGGCGGAGTTGTATGCCGCCGAGGCGGAATACCTGGCCGCGCACAGCGGCTGGGAACCCGTCTTCAAGCGCTACTTTCTGAGTGACCGCTCCCTGCGGCCGGACGTGCTCCGGCCGGAAATGGGGGCGGTCTCCCATATCGGGCAGGCGCCGCTCGACGGCCACGAGGCCGCCGTGTGGCTCTATCTGGTGCGCGGCGCGCAGGTGCGGCGCACGGCGGGCCTGACCGTCGTCGAGGCGGACGGCCTGCGGCATTACTGGACGGCCGACGGCATCGCCGCGGGGCCGGATTCGTATGCCCAGACGGAGCGCATCCTGCACGACTATATCGGTTTCCTCGCTTCGCGCGGGATGAACCTGCCGGAGCAGTGCGTCCGCACCTGGTTCTTCGTCCGCGACATCGACGACAATTATGCCGGCCTGGTGAAGTCCCGCCGCGAGATCTTCGAGACGCAGGGACTCACCCCGCAGACGCATTATATCGCCAGTACGGGCATCAACGGCTCGCCGGTGGACCCGGCCGCCCTGGTGCAGCTGGACGCGTATGCGGTCGAGGGTCTGCCGGCGGGGGCGCAGCGCTATCTGTACGCGCCCACGCACCTGAGCCCGACGAGCATCTACGGCGTCACCTTCGAGCGGGGCGTCCGCGTGGAATACAGCGGCGCCGCGCACGCCATCATTTCCGGCACGGCCTCCATCGACAACCGCGGGGAGGTGCTGCACGTCGGGGATGTGGTGAAGCAGGCGGAGCGGATGATCGAGAACGTGGGCAAGCTGCTGGAGGAGTCCGGCGCCGGGTTCTCCGACCTGAAGATGGCCATCGTCTATCTGCGGCGCCCGGAGGATTATCCCCTCGTCAGGGACCGCCTGGCGGCCCTGCTCGGGACGACGCCCTACGTCGTCGTCCGCGGCCCCGTCTGCCGTCCCACCTGGCTCATCGAGATGGAATGCATCGCCATCAACTAGTTTTTTTTACCAGTATTTATCCCGTTCCGTCCACAAAAACATGCCTTTTTGTGGACGGAACGTTTTTTATGTATGAATCCTTGGGCTATTTCCTCTTCTTTCTGTAGATTTGGGAAAAAGGAAAGGGATGCGTAGATACGATTGGAGTAAAGAACGTGTGGAGAAAGCAGTTGCCGCGGCAAATTGCTGGTTTGATTGTCTCGATAGACTTGGAATTCCAAAAATCGGAGGAAACTATCGAACGCTGAAACGGAAGGTGGAAGAATATGGATTTGAGACGGGACACTTTGACTATCGCCTGGCCAAAACCCGGAATGGAGGGCGCTACAAACATCAGATAGCCAACAGGTCTGATGAGGAGATATTCAAATTTGGTGCGCGGATCAAGACGATGAATCTCAAGAAAGAATACATCCATCGCGTCCTAAAGGATGACGCCCATTGTGAAATCTGTGGTATACATGATTGGAACGGCAAAGAATTGATGTTTCAGATCCATCATCTGGATGGAAATCATCTGAATCATGTGGTAGCTAATCTTCAGCTACTATGTCCGAATTGTCACTCCCAGACAGACAATTATTCGAATCGCAAACGTTTTCCTGTGGGTTAAACTCGGAGCGGAGCGACCGAGGGGGTTTCGGGGGATCCTTCCCCCGTCAGAACGAAGTGGGATACCGAAACGAAAATGGCTGGCAACACATGCCAGCCATCTTTGGTTGAGGTATCCGGATTCGAACCAGAACAGGCAGGACCAAAACCTGCAGTGCTACCATTACACCATACCTCAATTCCGGGTGCAAAGATAGCAAATTATCGTTTGCTTTTGAAATAATCTTTTACCATTCCGCCGCATTCGTCGGCGAGCAGACCGGAGGCGACTTCCGTGCGTGGATGCAGCAGGGAAGGGGTGAAGCGGGTGTAGCCGCGGCGCTCGTCGCCGGCGCCCCAGACCAGCCGGCCGAGCTGCGCCCAGCAGAGCGCCGCGGCGCACATCGGGCACGGCTCCACGGTCACGTAGAGGGTGCAGTCGTCGAGATATTTGCCGCCCAGGGCTTCCGTGGCGGCGGTCAGCGCGATCATTTCGGCGTGCGCCGTCGGATCGTGCAGGCGCTCGGTCATATTGTGCCCGCGCGCGATCACGCGCCCGCGGCACACGACCACGGCGCCGATGGGGACTTCGTCCTCGGCTCCGGCCGCCTGCGCCTCGCGCAGGGCCTCCCGCATAAAACGCTCGTCAGGATCCATCATTGCTGTCCGATTTGTGCCAGGATGTCGTTCCAGACCTGCTGGCGGTCCGTTTCGTTGAGGATTTCGTGCCGCATGCCGGGGTAGAGCTTCAGGTCCGTGCGGGCGTAGCCGATCTTGCGCATCAGCGCCACGGCCTTGTCGAGGGCCGCGTCGGAGGTCCGGCAGGGATCCTCCGCGCCCGAGATGAAGTGCACCGGCAGCTGCGGCCGGGAGACTTTCCAGCCTTTGGCGGAATAGCAGTCCTGCATCAGCCCCATCAGGCCGTAGAAGCCGTTGGCGGTGAACTGGTACGCGCAGAGCGGATCGTTGTGGTAGGCCTCCAGCGTGGCTGGATCCGAGCAGACCCAGGCTGCCGGCCAGCCTTCCTGCGCGAACGGTTTGTTGAACGCGCCGAAGGACATCTGCTGCAGCAGCTTCGGGCGGTAGTGCCAGCCGCGCAGCAGGCCGAACAGGCCCGCGAGCGCCTTGCCGGCGCCCTTGGCGGGGTTGTCGGACGGGCAGCCGCAGACGAAGAGGCGGTCCAGCCGGTCGTCATAGCGCTTCGCGAACGAGCGGACGACCAGCGAGCCCATGCTGTGGCCGAAAAGCGTGTAGTCCAGCCCCGGCCACTGTCCGAGGATCCAGTCCGAGACCACGCGGGCGTCCTCCACCAGCGCCTTCCAGCCGCCGGAATAGAGGAAGCCCAGGTCCTCCGCGCTCCTGACGGACGCGCCGTGGCCGCGGTGGTCGTGGATGACGCAGACATAGCTTTGGGAGGTCAGCCATTCCATAAAGGGGATATAGCGCTCCTTGTGCTCGCACATCCCGTGCACGAGCTGGACGATGCCCCGGGGCGCATCTTCCGGGACGCTGACAAGCATCGCCAACGAGAGGCCGTCGGCCGATGCCGGGAGGGTCATCGCTTTCATCATAGTATCGCGAAGATACGACATTTGCGGCAACAAAAAAAGGGAGGCGTCCTTCCCAGGAAGCCTCCCACCCACTAATCAAATCTATTCGTATGTAGACGAATGATTCTTTTCTATTATTCCCAACCGGCGTTCTGGACCAGGTTCGGGTTCTTATCCATCACGGAGGTAGGATAAGGGAAGAATCTGTGCTTGTCCTGATAGCCGACCGTGTACTTGGCGTCGATAGCCTCGTGCGTGTAGACGAGGTAGAAGCGGCTGTTGGCTTCGGTACCGTTCTCCCAGACAGGGTTCTCGCCGGCAGCCGGAGCGCGGTGGAGCTTGTCGAAGAGCTTCGGAACGGCCTGGCCGGCCTTCTTGACCTGGTCGGTGTCACCCCAACGGGTGAGGTCGAACCAACGGCAGCCTTCGAACCAGAGCTCGTAGGACTTCTCCTTCTTGATGACGTTCATGTCCACGGTGGCGCTGACGGTCTTGGAACCGGCACGCTCCTGGATCATGTTGACATACTTCTTGGCCTCGGCGGCGTCGCCGTCGTTCACGCAGGCCTCGGCGTAGAGGAGGAGGACCTCAGCGTAACGCATCACGACGTTGTTGTTGAGACGGACGTTGTTGCCATAGTCACCGCAGTCGGTGCCTCTGACGAGCTGCTTGAACGGCAGCCAGAAAGACTGGCCGTAGAGGCCTTCCTTCGGGTCGGCGATACCGATGGCCTTGCTGGCCTTCTTCTCCTCGAGGGTCATATCGTTGACCTTCTTGCCGTTGTCGACGACGGTGGCACCGTATTCCATGTTGTAGATGACATCATCGATGTGCTTGAACGTGGCGTCGAAGCGGGCGGAGTGACCGTCGTTCTCGAAGAACTCGTCACCGAACCACTGCGGGACACCGAGTCCACCCCAACCGTCGCAACCGCCAGTGTAGATACCCTGCGGGGAAGCGCCGTCCACGAAGTGGTCAGTACGCCAGTTCCAGATCTGAGCCTCCATCCACGTGGAGCGCTGGTTGATACCACCCCAGGCACCGATGCCCTGGTTGTACTCGATGTTGCTCTCGAAGACCTTCTCCTCGTTGGCGTCGCCTTCGATGTGGAAGTTCTGCCAGTACTTGTCGCCGGAGACGAGGTCGTACTTACCGGAGTCGATCACCTTCTTGAGGGCCTTCTTGGCGCCGGAGTAATCCTTCGCGAAGAGGAGAGCCTTGCCCTGGAGGGCCCAGGCGAAGCCCTTGGTCACCTTGACGGCGCCATCCTTGTCGGCCTTGGAGGCACGCTCGTCGAGGTCGGCGGAAGCGGCGTCGCACTCGCTGGCGATCCACTTGTAGAGATCGTCGTGGCTCATCGGGTTCTCAGGATCCTTGTCGGCGTTGTACGGCAGACCGTCGGCGATCACGTGATCGATGAACGGCGGCGTATCCCACAGGGAGGTGAGGATGAAGTAGATGTAGGCGCGGAGCACGCGGGCTTCGGCGACCGCACGCTTGGTCGTGGCGGTCGGGCCGGAATCAGGCAGACCGTTCTTGAAGTTGTCAATCACCAGGTTGCAGGCGTAGTTCGCGAGGAAGCAGCCGGAATACAGGTTATTGAGCACTTCGTTACCGGAGTCATAACGGAACTCGTTGAGGGCAGCGAGGTAGTCGTTGTCGCCGAAGTTGGAACCGGCGGCGAAGAGATCATCACCGCAGTTGTTGAGCGCAGCCTTGAGCGGCGTATAGATGAACGCGTTGCCACGACCGGTCACATAGGTGGAGAACCGGGCATAGGCAGCGGCGATGGCCGCTTCAGCGTGTTCGTCGGTCTTGTAGAAATCCTCGTATGCCGTCACACCCTTCTGCTGGATGTCCAGGTTCTTCTCACAGGAAACTGCTGCGAACAGGGCGACGACAGCGAGAACCGAGTAAACTATTTTTTTCATATTCTGGTTTCTTTTAGTGTTAGAACGTCAGATTCACACCGAACACAACCTTCTTGGAGGTAGGATAAGCACCGGAGTCGACACCACGGGAAGTGGAGTTGTTGAAGGAAGCGGTCTCAGGATCGGCGCCAGGATACTTCGTGAAGGTGAAGTAGTCGTCGAGGGAGACGAAGAGGCGGAGGTTGCTGATGGCAGCCTTCTTGGTGATCTGCTGAGGGATGGTATAACCGAGCTGGATCTGCTTGATCTTGAAGTAGGAACCGTCGAAGATGGCGGCGCTGGAGCTGTAGTACTCCCACTTGGTGGAGGCCTGCTTCATATCAGGATACTTGGCGGTAGCCTTGTCGACGGCCGGGTTGCCCCAGGAGTTCTTCCAGTAGGTGGTGAGGCAGTTCGTCTTGGGACGGTCTGCGGAAACCATCAGGTTGTAGATCTCATTGCCGGCGGCACCGGTGCCGAAGACGACGAGGTCGAGGCCCTTCCAGGCGAGGTTGAGGGTGATACCGTAGGTGAGGCTAGGGATACCTTCACCGAGGTACTGCAGGTCGTTGTCACCAGGGGTGCGGGTGATTTCGCCGTTCTTGTCGTAGTAGAGGGCAGCACCGGACTCGGTGTCGACACCTGCATACTTGTAACCGCGGAAGTACCAGATAGGATAGCCCTTCTCAAAAGCGGTGACGACCTTCTCGTTCAGACCGCTGACAGGGTCGTTGGTGATTCTGTCGAGGAGGGAGTGGACGTCGAGAACCTCGTTCTTGTTGTAGGAGAGGTTGCCGTTGATGCTGTAGCTGAGGTCGCCGATGTGGTCTCTCCAACCGAGCTCGAACTCGACACCGGTGTTGAGCACCTTACCGGCGTTGACGGTCGTGCTGGACACACCGATTTCAGGAAGCGGGGAGATGCTGATGAGCAGGTCGTGCGTGAGCTTCTTGTACCACTCGGCCGCGAAGGTCAGGCGGTTGTTGAGGAAGCGGGCTTCGAGACCGGCGTTGATCTGCTCGAGGGATTCCCACTTCAGGTCAGGGTTGGCCAGACCGGAAGGACGGGAGCCGTAGGTCGGGTGACCGTCGCCGGCGCTCGGGTTGTACTGGTACATCTCACCGTTGAGGGAGATGGAGGTGGAGTAGCGGTAGCCGCTCAGGACGTTGATGTTACCGTTGAGACCCCAGGATCCCTTGATCTTCAAGAAGGAGACGACGTCACGGCTGACGTTGTCCTTGAAGAAGGACTCGTTGCTGATGGTCCAGCCGGCGGACACGGAGGGGAAGTAACCCCAGCGGGCCTGCTTGGAAAGCTTGGAGGAGTCGTAGGCATCGGCGCGGATGATACCGGTCACCGTGTAACGGTTGTCATAGGAGTAGATCAGACGGCCGTAGTAGGACAGCTGGGCGCTCATGTTCGGAGCGTTGCCGACGGTCTTGGTGGCGTCGGAGGTCAGGTAGTCGATGTAACGGAAGTTCGGCTCATAACCCTTGAGGATGTCCGGACCGTTGGAGGAGATGCTGGCGTTGTCGCTGTGGCTCTCGGAGTAGGACATACCGGCCATCGCGTTGATCGTGTGCTTGCCGAACGTACGGTTGTAGTTGGCGAAGTTCTCCCACTGATAGTAGTAGCTGGTGTTGACGTTGGCGGAGATGTCGTAGTTGGCGGACTGGGCCATGGACGTCAGCCAGTAGGGAGCGGAGTAGCTGTGTCTGTTGTCCTGGGCGACACGGTAGCCGAAGCGGGAAGTGATGGTCAGGCCCTTGAGCGGGGTGAGGTTGGCCACCATGGAACCGCGGAGGCTGATACCGCCGCTGGAGCTGTCGCTCTTGTCTCTCTGGAACAGCGGGTTACCGGTGGATTCCTGGAGGTAGCGGGAAGTACCGTAGAAGTCGTTGTTGTGGGTCGGGTCTCTCGGGATGTTGTCACCGGCAGCGTAGTGCTCCTGCATGGCACCCGGAGTGTCCTTCAGCTCGTGGATGTAGGCCGGCGTCAGCGGGTCGAGGGAGACCACGGAGTTCAGCACGGAACCATAACCGGAGGAGACGGACTTGCGGTCCCACTTCTCGATGGAGTTGTTGGTGGAGACGTTGAACCACTTGAACAGCTGATAGTCAGCGTTGATCTGGGCGGTCAGACGGCTGTAGACATCCTTCTTGCCGACGACGATACCGTCCTGGTCGACATAGTTGAGGGAAGTGAAGAAATGACCCTTGTTGTTGCCACCCTGGAAGGTGACGCCATGCTGCTGGCTCCAGCTGGGGGCGAACACCGCGTCATACCAGTTGGTGTCCTGTCCGTCATATTTGTTGGAGTTCAGGAGCTCCTGGTTGATGTTGCCGATGTAGGTCTGGTATTCGATGTAATCCTTGGCGCCGAAGATGTCGGCTTTCTTGCCCAGGGACTCGAGGGTGAAGCGGCCGTTGTAGGTGATGCTGGCGTTGCCGTTGTTGGAAGCGCCGCTCTTGGTGGTGATGAGGACGACACCGTTACCTGCCTGCGCACCGTAGATAGCGGCGGCGGCAGCGTCCTTCAGGACCTCCATGGACTCGATCATGGAAGGATCGAGGTACTGGATGTTGTCCACCTTCAGACCATCGACGATGAGGAGCGGTCCGATCGAACCGGAGTTCGAGGAATAACCGCGGACACGGATGGAAGCACCCTCACCCGGAGCACCGGAGGAGTTGATGATCTGGATACCGGCGGCCTTGCCCTGGAGGGCGGCGGCAGCGTCCGTCGTGGAGCGGTTCTGCAGGTCTTCCGAGCGCACGGAGGCGACGGAACCGGTCAGGTCGCTCTTCTTCTGGACGCCGTAACCGATAACCACGGTCTCTTCGAGCATCTCAGTGTCCTCTTCGAGGACGATGTTGAATTTGGTTTGATTCCCGATGGCGAAAGTCTGGGGCTTGTAACCAATACTCTCGACGGAGATGTTGGCTCCGGCCGGGACGCTCAGGGAGAATTCACCGTTGAGGTCCGTGGCTGCGCCGATGCGGGAGTTACCGACCACAGTGACGGAGGCGCCGATAACGGCTTCACCGTTGGCGTCTACCACTTTGCCGCTGATGGTTCGGTTCTGGGCGAAAGCAGAAAAGCTTCCGAGCGAAGTGAGGAGTATCATCATGACACTCGCCACCTTCATCAGATGTTTTAGCATGTGCGTTTTAATTAAGGATTAATTATAGGATTGGTGTAAATAGTTTTCGCGTAGCATCTGTGTTGCCAGCAAAAATAGGAGATTCGGGCGCTTGTCGCATTAAAAAATCAATAAAAGAGTTTTAAAAACAGATTATTGCAACACGAAATCTTATAAGTGAGCCAATTTTGAAGATTCTTGACGAAAAAATATAATTGCGCCACTAGGGGGTCGCCGGGCGCCGGATTTTTGCGTTTTGGCGCAAATAATTGCCAAAACGACAAACAGACCGGGCAAAACCCGGTCTGTTTGCACAGAATTACGATTTCGAGGGGAGAAAACTAGTCTTCGTCCCGCTTGGTGACCTCTTCGACCTAGGCGAACTGCACCGGCTGTCCGGTCTTGCTGTCCAGGATCCTTCCTTCCACCTGCGCGTTCCAGCTTTCCTGGTTGTCGAAGACGAACCAGTCGCAGGAGGTCGCCAGAATGAGCAGGGCGAGTAATGCAAATATCTTTTTCATACTTTATGTCCTTTATTATTCCTGAGACGGGTTGGGGGTCAGGCCGTTCTTGTTGTAGTTGAGGATGTCGTCGTACAAAAAAGGGGGATGGCTGTAAAGCCTGTCGGACTTTACAGCCATCCCCGAATTCGGATTCAAGCCGGAATCTTCGGCTTATTTCTTAAAGTAAGGGAGGTCGCCCTTGGCCCAGTTGGTGCCGGAGCCCCAGCCCGGGTTCTGCTCCAGGACGCCTTCGGACAGGACCACCTGATCCTCAGGAATCTTGAAGAAACCACCGTCCGTGTCGTTGTAGCGCTGCATGAAATCGTTGGTGAACTGGTAGGTGCCCTCGTACTTCTCGTTGAGGACCTTGTTGCCTTCCTGGTTCTTGACGATCTCGGCGACATCGTGCCAGCGACGGAGGTCGTTCCAGCGGATGGCCTCGAAGCAGAGCTCATAACGACGCTCTTTCTTGAGGGCGGTCAGGGTGTAGTCGATGTCAGGCAGGCCGGCGCGGGCGCGGACGGCGTTCATGCCGCTCTTGCCGTTGTACACGGGGGCGCCGTCGGTCAGCTCAGAGTGCATCAGGAGCACGTCGGCGAAGCGGAGCCACACCAGGGACTGGGTCAGGCCGGTCTGGCGGTTGTTCTCACTGCCATAGTACTTGGCGTAGCTGAGGTATCTGGCGGAGTGGTCCTCGTTCCAGGCCTCGCAGCCGATGTACTTCTTGGCGAGGAGGTTGGTGTTCTCGACTTCCTTGGCCTTGTCGCCGGGGTAATTGGGGATCTCGACGAGACGGTCGCAGATGGAGCCCACGCGGCGGTAGTCGCCGGCGTAGTCCGGATCGGCGGCCCAATCGGTCCACAGCTTCTCGCAGACGGGACCGTTGGAGTAGCCCTGCACGGAGAACGGGAAGGCATCCTCGGTCGTCTTGCGGAGGCCGTAGAACTCCACGATACGGTTGTGGCGGATCGTGACCACGTCGTAGCTGGCCTTGTTGCCCATCTTGACGGCGAACATGTTCTCGATGTTCTCGTCGCTCTCCCAGTTCAGGTTGTTGTCCTTGTCATACTTGTAGTCGGCGCCGGTGTACGGGTTGGTGTAGGGCCAGAGGTTGCGCTGGTCGCTCACCAGGCCGTAGCCGCTGTTCTTGATGCAGTCCTCGAGCCAGGCTGCGACCTGGGACTTGGAGATGGAACCACCCTCGGCGAGCGGAAGCTCGCTCTTGTTGTAGAAACCGGTGTAGAACAGCCACACGCGGGCCATCATACCCTCGGCGGTCCACTTGGAGGCGCGGCCGATGCCGAAATCGGGATACTTCGTGTTCGGGCCGATCTCGATGGCGGCCTTGAGGTCGGAAGCGATCTGGGCATAGACCTGGTCGGGCGTGCTGCGCGGCAGGTTCTCCTTCTGCGTCTCGGTGTCGGTGGCGAGAGGCACGCCGTTGAACACCTGGGCCAGGTTGAAGTAGTACCAGGCACGCAGGAAGTAGATTTCGCAGAGTAGCTGGTTCTTCTTGGCGGGAGAGCTCCAGTCGGTCACCTTGTCGATGTTCTCCAGCGCGTAGTTGGCGCGGAAGATACCGGCATAGCGCTGTTTCCAGCAAGGGAGCATCCAGTTGGTGTAGGCGTTCATCAGGCGGTCCACGCCCTGGGCGCCGATATTACTCTGGCTGCCGCCGCCGAGGCGGTCGTCAGAAGCGATGTCGAAGATGAAGAACGGATCCTCCTCCGGGTCGGAGAGGTTGCTGTTCATGATGACGTAGATACCGTTCACCATCTGGTAGGCATCCGTCTCGTTGACCGGGAAGTTCGAGGAGTCCTTCTGGGTCAGGTTGACCGTGTCGAGGAACCCGTCGCAACCCCCGAGCATGAGCAGGCACAAGGCGCTGCCGACAATATATAAGAGTTTCTTTTTCATTGTTTCAGGGATTAAAAGGTGACATTCAGACCGATTCTCCAGGAACGGGCGGACGGGTAGTAACCGTTATCGATACCGGACGCCCAGCTGGTGCCGTTGCCGAAACCGACTTCCGGGTCCATGCCGGAGTAGCCGGTGAAGGTGAACATATTGGATGCGGTCACGTACAGGCGGCACTTGGCGAGCGGAAGGTTCTTGATGGCGCGCTTGAGGTCGTAACCGACCGTGATGTTGGAAATCTTGAAGAAGTCGGCATCCTCCAGCCAGACGCGGGAAAGCTCGGACATGTTGACGTGCTTGCCGTGGGTGAAGCGGGGATAGTGGTTGGTGCTGCCTTCGCCGTTCCAGTACTTGGTGTACACGTCGGTGCAGTAGTTGTCGTCCGGGTGGTCGGAGAACTGGCGGTAGCTCTTGGCGACCTGCTGGCCGAAGGAGCCGTAGCCGTTGAGCGAGAAGTCGAAGCCCTTGTACTCGAGGTTGAGGGACAGGCCCACGGTCACATCCGGGTTCGGGTCGCCGATCATCGTCTTGTCGGACTCGTCGATCTTGCCGTCGCCGTTGCGGTCGACGAACATCACGTCACCGGGCTGGATGGAGTTGCCCTGGAAGCTCTTGGAGGCGTCGCCGCCGAAGTACTTGTTGAGGTAAGCCTGCTTCTCGGCTTCGTTCTGGATGATACCGTCCATCTGGTAGCCCCAGAAGTAACCGATCGGGTAGCCGACCTGGACGCGGTAGAGCTCGGCGGTATTCTGCGCGATGGCGTTGGAGCCGCCGTGGAGGATACCCTCGGCGTTGGCGATCCGGGTGACCTCATTCTGGTTGTAGGAGAACGTGGTGTTGATGCCGTAGGAGAAGTCACGGTTCACGCTGTCGTTCCAGGAGAGGAGGAGTTCGACGCCGCGGTTGCGGACGTCGCCACCGTTGATGGGCGGCGCGTTGGTACCGGCGGTGACGATGATCGGAGCGGTGACGAGCCAGTCCTTGGTGGTCTTGTTGTACCAGTCGAAGGTCACGCCGAGACGGCTGTTGAGGAAGCGGGCGTCGAAACCGAAGTCAAGCTGCTCGGAAGTCTCCCAGGTCACGTCCGGGTTGGGGAGGTTCTCCGGGTAGGCACCCAGACCGGGGTTGTCCTTGTTGTCGAAGTAGTAGTTGGAGCCGAAGGCGATGTTCGCGGCATAGGCGAACTCCTGGACGTTGCAGTTACCGTTCTGACCCCAGCTGGCGCGCAGCTTGAAGAAGCTCAGCCAGTCCTTGGTGGACTGCATGAAGGGCTCGTTGGTCATCACCCAGCCGGCGGACAGGGAGGGGAAGTAACCCCAGCGGTGGCCGCGGGCGAAGTTGGAGGAACCATCAGCACGGAGAACCGCCGTGAACAGGTAGGTCTCGTTGTAGTTGTAGTTCACACGGCCGAAGAAGGAAGACAGGGCGCCCTGGCTGTTCGGACGGCCGCTGATGCTGGTGTAGGCCGGATCGACGACGTTGGCGTTCACGATGTAGGCGTGGTCGAAGGAACCCGGGAACAGGGAATTGGAGTTGCCCGCGCCCACGCTGTTGCCATAACCCCACTTCTCGAGGGACTGGCCGAGCATGACGTCGATGTTGTGGTCACCGAAGGACTTGACCCAGTTGACGGTGTTGTCCCAGGTCCAGCGCATGCTGTAGGACTGGGACTGGTTGACGTCGTCTTCCGGGTTGGAGGTCTTGGTGCTCAGCTGATACACCGGGACGTAGCTGCGGCTCTCGCTGTGGTTGTAGAGCCAGCCGGCGCTGGAGCGGAAGGTGAGACCCTTGATCGGGACGAACTCCAGGAAGAAGTTGCTCTGGAGACGGAAGCCCTTGTTGTAGCGGTTGTTGCGCTTGTAGTAGACTTCGGCGAGCGGGTTGGCCATCTCGGAGCTGAAGTCCCATTTGTCGGCCTGGATGTCGTCGTATTCATACCAGTTGCCTTCTTCGTCGCGGACCGGCATCAGCGGGCTCATGGCGAGCATCGTGCGGATGTTGTTGTCGTAGATGCCGCCGATGGAGAGGCCCTTCTTGTTGGTGTAGGTGAAGGTGACGTTCTCGCCGAACTTGAGGATGTCGCGGTTGCCCTTGCGGAGCAGGGAGTAGTCGGAGTTCATGCGGACGGTGGTACGGTCATACTGCGGGGTGGCGGGATAACCGATGGTACCGGTCTGGGAGAACTGGCTGAAACCGATGGCGAAGCGGGAAATGTCGCTGCCGCCGCGGATGTTGATGGAGGCGTTGCTGGTCGGAGCGTTGTGGACGAGGGTCTCCTCGAGCCAGTTGGTGCCGTTCCAGGTACCGGCCTGGATCTGGGCGTACTGCTTCGGGATGAGGGAAGCCCAGTCGTACTTGTTGACGCCCTGGATGTCGTAGGCCAGGTCGTTGATCTCCATATACTGCTTGGCGTTCAGCGGAGTGACGCCGTTGGTATTCGCATTCTGCCAGCCATAGTAACCGTCGAAGGTGACCTGGATGTTGCCGACCTTGCCTTTCTTGGTGGTCACGAGGATGACGCCGTTGGCGGCGCGGGCACCGTAGATGGCGCTGGAGGCAGCGTCCTTGAGGACGTCGATGGATTCGATGTCGTCAGGGGAGAGGGCGGTGATGGAGCCGCCCGGAACACCGTCGACGACGTAGAGCGGGGTGTTGGAACCGACGGTACCCATACCGCGGATCGTCACCTTGTAGCTCTCGCCCGGCTGACCGGAGTTCTGGACGATGTTCACACCGGCCGCCTGGCTCTGCAGGGCGCCGAAAGCATCGACAGCGTGGGTGGAGGCGAGCTTGTCGCCGGACACGCTGACCGTCGAACCGGTCACGAGTTTCTTGCGCTGGACACCGTAGCCGATGACCACGGTTTCCTCCAGCATGGCGGCATCCTCCTGGAGGGTGATGACCATGTTGTCAGCCGCGGCGACGCGCCGGGTGACATAGCCGATGCAGGAAACTTCGAGGGTTGCGCCGGGATTGACACGGAGGTTGAAAGAACCGTCCAGGTCGGTGGAGGCGCCGGTTGACGTACCGGGTACCATGACGGCGGCACCGATGAGCGGTTGTCCTTCCGCGTCAACGACCTTGCCGAAGATAGCCCGGGGCTGGGCGGAGGCCATGACAGACCCCGCCAAAGTGAGGAGCACCGTCAGGATACCCGTCACTTTCAGTAGTTTTTTCAGCATTTTTTTGGGTTTTTTGTAAATGGTTATTGTTGGGTGTAGTTATTTTCTGTTTGCAATTATACGAAAAAAAAGATACAAAACGTCTCATAATCACCCCATTTTGCGTATTTCGGGTTTCAAAAAACGAGATTGTTGAAACTTTCCGAAAAAAGTTTCATCTTTGCTTCCATGAAACTTTTCCTCATAGATGGCCATGCACTCATCTTCAAGATGTATTACGCCTTCCTCGGAAGGCCGATGGTCAACTCGCAGGGGGTCGACACCTCCATCCTGTTCGGATTCACGAAATACCTGCTCGAGCTCATCGACCGGGAGCATCCGACGCATATCGCCGTGAGTTTCGACCCGCCGGGCGGCACCTTCCGCAACGAGCTCTATCCCGCCTACAAGGCCAACCGCGGCGAGACGCCCGCGCTGGTGATCGAGGCGCTGGAGCCGCTGACGCAGATCGTCGAGGCGCTGGACATCCCGGTGCTGATGATCCCGGGTTTCGAGGCGGACGACGTGATCGGCTCCGCCGCGCGGCGCTTCGAGGCCGAAGGCTTCGAGGTCTGTATGGTCACGCCCGACAAGGACTACGGCCAGCTCGTTTCCCCGCGCGTCCTGCAGCTCAAGCCGGGCAAGAGCGGCGGCGAGAGCGAACTGCTCGGCGTGGCGGAAGTCTGCGACAAATGGAAAATTTCATCGCCCGCGCAGGTCATTGATATATTGGCGATCTGCGGCGACGCCTCGGACAACGTCCCCGGCGTCCAGGGCGTCGGCCCGGTCGGCGCCGCCAAGCTCCTGGGCAAATACGGCACCGTCGAGGGCATCTACGAGCACCTCGGCGAGCTGACCGCCCGCCAGCAGGAGCAGTTCCGCGCCGCGGAGGACCACATCGCCCTCTCCAAGCGGCTCGTCACCATCAAGACCGACATCCCGCTGGACGTGACGGCGGAGCAGCTCGTCTTCGACACCGTCGAGACGCCCGAACTCTCCGCCCTCCTCGACCGCTACGAAATGCCCTCCCTGAAGCGCCTGATCAAAAAAGTCAGTGTCTCCGGCGGCCGTGGCCTCGTGAACGGGGGGACCGCGAGCGAAGCGAAGCGGTGGGATGAGCGCGAAGCGCGAAGTTGTCCGGCAACTGCTGTCTGTTCTGCAAAACGGGTGGCGATCAACCTTCAGGGGGAGAAACTGTATGTGGCGAACGGGGAAGGGGTGGCCGAAGGAACGCCGGAGGAATTCCGCGCGCTGCTGGAGGACGCCGCCGTGGTCAAGGTCGGCGCCGACCTCAAGGCGCAGCTCAACGCCCTGGCCGCCCGCGGCATCCGCGTGGCCGGGCGCCTCGAGGACATCGCCCTGATGCACTACCTGCTGGGCCCCGAACGCAGCCACAAGACCGACGTCCTGGCCCGCAGCTACCTCGGCATCGAACTGGAAGCGGCCGGCCCCGCCGACACCGGCTCCCTCTTCGACGAACTCCCGGACGACGACGGCCCCGACCGCGTCCTGGAGACCGCCGCCATCCTGCGCCTGGCCGACTGCCTGCAGCGCGAAATGGCGGAGACCGAAGGGATGCAACACCTCTACGACGACATCGAAGAGCCCCTCATCGGCGTCCTGGCGCGGATGGAACAGACCGGCGTCAAGGTCGACCTCGACTCGCTGCGCGACTTCGCCGACGGCCTGCGCCGCAAGATGGTCGAGCGCGAAGCGGAAGTCCGCCGCCTGGCCGACGAGCCGGCGCTCAACATCCTGTCGCCCAAGCAGATCGGCGCCGTCCTCTTCGAGAAACTCCAGCTCGACCCCAAGGCCCGCAAGCCCAAGTCCGGCAACTGGCCCACCGACGAGCAGACCCTCTCGCACCTCGCCGACCGCAGCCCCATCATCGACGCCATCCTCGACTACCGCGGCCTGCGCAAGCTCCTCTCGACCTACATCGAACCCTTCGCCGGCTACATCTCCCCGGTGGACGGCCGTGTCCATACGACCTTCAACCAGGCCCTCACCGCCACCGGCCGCCTGTCGTCCTCCAACCCCAACCTCCAGAACATCCCCATACGCACCGAAGAAGGCCGCGAGATCCGCAAGGCCTTCGTGCCGGGCGAGGCGGGCTGGGTGATGATGTCCGCCGACTACTCCCAGATCGAACTGCGCCTGATGGCGCACCTCTGCGGGGACGCCCACCTCGTGGACGCCTTCCGCCACGGCGTCGACGTCCACGCCGCCACGGCGGCCAAGATCTTCCGCATCCCGCTCGAAGAAGTCACCGCCGACCAGCGCCGCATCGCGAAGACGGCCAACTTCGGCATCATGTACGGCATCTCCTCCTTCGGCCTCGCCGAACGCCTCCGCTGCTCGCGCAGCGAAGCCAAACAGATCATCGACGACTACTTCGCCTCCTTCCCCTCCATCCGCGGCTTCATCGACGCCACGGTGGCGCAGGCGCGCGAACAGGGCTACGTCGAGACGCTCTTCGGGCGCCGCCGCTACATCGCGGACATCGCCGCCGGCAACGCCGCCCTCCGCGCGCTCGCCGAGCGCAACGCCGTCAACGCCCCCATCCAGGGCACGGCGGCCGACATCATCAAACTGGCGATGATCGCCGTGGACCGGCGCCTGCGCGAAGGCGGCTACCGGGCCCGGATGGTCCTCCAGATCCACGACGAACTGCTGCTCGAAGTCCCGCAGGACGAAATCGCCCCCGTGCGCGACCTGCTGGTTCAAGAGATGGAGAACGTCATCACCCTGTCTGTCCCCCTGACCGTAGAATGCAATGATGGAAAAACTTGGCTCGAAGCCCATTGACGAACTTGTCCGCCGGGCGATCATCGGCGACGGCACCGCCTTCACCGAACTCTGGGACACCCACATCGGGGGGCTGCGCGCCTACCTGAAAAGCGCGATGAAGCACCTGGACGACTTCTACATCGACGACATCTGCTCCCGCAGCTTCGAGAAGGCGTTCCGGCAGATCCGCACCTTCGACCCCACCAAGAGCCAGTTCTCCACCTGGCTCCGCAAGATCGCGCACAACACCGCGCTCGACACCATCGACAGCGAATCCCGCGCCCAGAGCCGCCTGGTGTCGCTCGACAAGGAGAACGACCACAGCGGCGCCATCATCGACGTCATCGGCGACGAGACGGCCACGCCGCTCGAGCAGATCGTCGAGGAAGAGGACGCCGAGAAGCTCGAAGGCTACATCGCCGGCCTGCCGGACCTCTACCGCACCATCGCGCGGATGCGCCTGATGGACGGCCTGCAGTATAAGGAAATCGCCGAAGAACTGGGGATGGAGCTCAACACCATCCGCACCCGGATCCGCCGCGCCAAATCGATGATCGAGGCGATGAAATCGGGGGAAGAATAGCCCCTACCGCCTGCCGGCGCAGTCGGGGCAGACGCCGTGCGCCGTGTACTCCACGTGCTCCACGTCGAAGCCGTCCGGATAGCGGACGGCCGGGATGGGCAGGTCCTCGAAACAGAAGGTCCGCCCGCACACCTCGCAATGGAAATGGACGTGCAGGTCGCTGTCCTCCTCCTCGTCGGAGCAGTGGCAGACCTCATAGCGCATCCCCGCGCCGTCGTCGGCCAGCGCGTGCAGCAGACGGTGCTCGCGGAACGTGGCCAGATTCCTGGAAATGATAGACTTGTCCACCGACTCCAGGGCGGTCTCGATCTCGGTCATCGAGAGCGGACGCCCGGCCTGGAGCAGGGCGCCCAGGATCAGGATGCGGTTGGCGGTGGCCTTGATGCCGTGCTCCTGCATCAGGGCGACGGGGTCTTCATCGTGTGCGTGCATAAGGCAAAGGTAATGAATCTTTTTGACTTAAGCACGGTACATCCGGTCGTCCGAGAAGGAGAAACAGCAGTCGTCCGCCACCACGACGTGGTCCAGCAGCCGCAAGCCGACGGCCGACACGCCCTGGCGCAGCTCCTCCGTCCGGCGGATGTCCGCCGGCCCCGGCGTGGGGTTGCCGCTGGGGTGGTTGTGGACGAGGATGAGCGCGCCGGCGTTCTTGTCGAGCGCCGTCCGGATGATCTGCCGGATGTCGAAGACTGTCGAATTGGACCCGCCCGAGCTCACGCGCACCTGCCCGACCAGATACTGGTGGTCGTTGAGGAAGAGCACCCAGCACTCCTCGTGCTGCAGGCCCTTGAGGCGGGGGAGCATCAGCTCGTGCACCTGCCGGGCCGTGAGGATGGGGCGCTTGACGACGGAAGACTGCTCCTGCAGGAAACGGCGGCCCAGCTCGAAGGCCGCGAGGACGCTGGCCGCCTTGCCCGGCCCGACGCCGGGCAGGGCCAGCATCCGCTCCTGCGGGAGGTTGAACAGGACGCTGAGGCGTCCGTCCGCGAGATCCAGCAGCCGGCGGGCCAGGCCGAGGACGTCGCAGTCCGGGCCGCCGCTGCGCAGCAGGACGGCGAGCAGCTCGCCGTCGCTCAGGCTCCCCGCGCCGCGGGCGAGCATCTTTTCGCGCGGCCTTTCATCCGCGCGGAGGTCTTTGATTCCCATAGCGGCGTCAAGGATACGCACAAAAATCGTATCAAACGGAAAGATTCGTATCCGCCTGACTTAAAAATACGTTTCTTACAGGAAAACGGCCCTAGACGGGCTCGCAGAGCAGGGTTGCCTGGGAGCAGTCCTTCACGCGCACCTCGACGAAGTCGCCCGCGCGGTGCGCCGTGTCCGGCCAGACGCACATCTTGTTCTGGCTGTTGCGGCCGCACAGCTCGGCGGCGTTGCGCTTGGACGGACCCTCGACGAGGACCCGGAAGGTCTTGCCGACGTCGCGGCGGTTGCTCTCCAGCGAGAGGCGGTTCTGCACGGCGATGATCTCCTCGAGGCGGCGCGTCTTGACGTCCGGCGCCACGTCGTCGGGATACTTCTTCGCGGCGAGCGTGCCCGGCCGCTCGGAATACTGGAACATGAAGGCGGCGTCGAAGCCGACTTCCTCGAAGAGCGAAAGCGTGTCGCGGTGGTCCTCCTCCGTCTCGGAGCAGAAGCCCGCGATGACGTCGGTGGTGATGGCGCAGTCGGGCATCAGCGCGCGGATCTTCGCCACGCGGTCCAGGTACCAGGCGCGCGTGTAGCGGCGGCGCATCTTCTCCAGCATCCGGTCAGAGCCGGACTGCACGGGGAGGTGGATGTGGCGGCAGATGTTGTCGTGCGCGGCCATCGTCTCGATCACCGCGTCCGAGATGTCCTGCGGGTTGGAGGTCGAGAAACGCACCCGCACGCCGGGCACCGCTTCGGCCACCAGCGTCAGCAGGCGGGCGAAATCGCAGTCGCCGAAATGGTAGGAGTCGACGTTCTGTCCCAGCAGGGTGATCTCCTTGTAGCCGCGCTGGGCGCAGTCGCACGCCTCCCGCACGATGGTGCGGGTGTCGCGGCTGCGCTCCGCGCCGCGGGTATAGGGCACCACGCAGTAGGAGCAGACATTGTTGCAGCCGCGCATGATGGAGATGAAGGCGGAGACGCCGTTCTTGTCCACGCGCACCGGCGAGATGTCGCCGTAGGTCTCCTCGCGGGAGAGGAGCACGTCGATCTGCGGGTGGCCCTGCGAGGCGGCGGCGAGCAGGGCGGGGAGGTGGCGGTAGGCGTCCGGACCGGCCACGACGTCCACCTTGCCGGTCTCCAGCAGGGTTTCGCCCATCCGCTCGGCCATACAGCCGAGAATGCCCACGACCACGTCGGGGCGGGCCTTGCGGTAGATGTTGAACTGGCCGATGCGGCCCAGGATGCGCTGCTCGGCGTTGTCGCGGATGGAGCAGGTGTTCGCCATGATCACGTCGGCTTCCCCGATCTCTTCCGTGCGGATATATCCTTCCTTGCCGAGAATGGAGAAGACCACTTCCGTGTCCGCTACATTCATCTGGCAACCGTATGTCTCAATGTAAACCTTTCTCATATTGAATCGATGCGCAAAGATAGAGAGATTTTTCTTATCTTTGTAGGTTAGTAACTAGCAAAAGAACAAATGAAGCATATAGCCCGGATACTCCTGTTCGCCGTCCTCGTGCCGTTGCTGCTCGTGAGCTGCAAAGGCAAAGGATTCCAGGACATTGCGATCACTTCCGTGCGCCTGGTTTCCATCGTCCCGGAAGGCTTCAACGACGTGACCGCCCTGGTCGAGATCGGCGTCCACAATCCCTCGGTCGCCTTCACGCTCACGGGCCTGGACGCGACGGCCCGTTTCCAGGGCCAGGATGCGCTGACGGCGTCCGCCAAGCAGATCCTGATCCCCGCCCACAGCGACGATGTCTACCAGATTCCCTTGCAGGGGCGCCTGGCCGAAGGCTTCAACCCGTTCCGGCTCCTCCGGCTGCTGGGCGACGAAGCCAGTTTCGATGACGTCACCTTCGATGTCCGCGGTCGCGTGTCGCTGCGCAGCGGTTTTGGCAGGAATATTGAATTGTTGGACATCCCGCTGAGCGCGCTGCTCAGCGGAATACAGACGGAAAAAGATGAACAGACCCTTGAATAAGATCCTTCTGCTACTGGTCCTGCTGCTCTTCGGCGCCCCCGCGCTGCGGGCGCAGAGTCTGGAGACGGAAGAAATGACCGAGATCGAACACGCCGGCGACGAAGTCCAGGTGGACTCCACGCTGGTGGGACGCGACGTTTTCTCCGCCCTGCCCGAAGGCGTGGTCGTACGGCAGTCTCCTGCCGTGCGCGCGGCGCTGGGCCGCCAGGTGACGGCCAACGCCGGCAAGAGCTACAGCGGTTTCCGCATCCGGCTTTTCTTCGCCAGCAACCGCACGGCGCGGGAAGAATCCGCTTCCGTGATCCGCCGGTTCAACGAGATGTATCCCCATATCGAAGCCTACCGGAGCTTCTCCTCGCCCAACTTCAAGGTGACGGTCGGCAACTTCCGCACGCGGTTGGAGGCTGAAGCGCTGCTGCGCAAGCTCAAGCCCGATTTCCCGGACGCCTTCATCGTCCGCGAACGCTTCAAGTATCCTTCGATCGGCCGCGTGGATACCCGCACCTATGACTATTCCGACGAGCAATAAACGATGATCAAGCAGGGCCTCGAACTCAAACAGCAGCAAAAACTTTCTCCGCTGCAGATCCAGACGATCAAACTGATCGAACTCCCGATCCAGGAGCTCGAGCAGCGCATCCGCGCGGAGCTGGAGGAGAATCCCGTGCTGGATGACACGCCGGACCCCGAGAAGGCCGAAGACGCCAAGGACGTATCCCTGGACGAGATCACGGACGAGGGCGACATCCCTTCCTACAAGACCCGGGTCAACAACTGGGGCAAGGACCCCCGGCCCGAGTACAATACATTCTCCGTGCGGCAGAGCTTCACCCAGACCCTGATGGACCAGCTGGGCTACCGCAACCTCTCTCCCGAGCAGTACAGCGTGGCCGCCTTCATCATCGGCTCGCTCGACGCGGACGGCTACCTGCGCCGCGACGTCGACTCGCTCGTGGACGACATGGCGTTCCGCGCCGGGATCAGCACCACCACGGAGGAGGTGCTCGAGATGCTGGCGGTGATCCAGGAATTCGACCCCGCCGGGGTGGGCGCGCGCGACCTGCGCGAATGTCTCCTCCTGCAGCTGCAGTCGATGAAGCAGTCGCCCGACGTGATCAACGCCGAGCGCATCCTGGAAGATTATTTCGCGGAATTCTCCAACAAGCATTTCCAGAAGATCATGTCCCGCCTGGGCCTCTCGGAGGACGAACTCAAGCGGGCGATGGGCCGCATCGTCAAGCTCAATCCGGCCCCGGGCGGCGAGGTGGACTACACCTACACCGACCAGGCCCAGCAGATCGTGCCGGACTTTGTCCTGGAGGAAAACGACGGCGAGCTGTCCTTCACGATGCCGCGCTTCTCCGTGCCGGAGCTGCGCGTCAACAAGAAATACGCGGACCTGCTGATCGAGGCGAAAGGCTCCTCGGAGCGCGCCCAGAAGGAGGCCGCGACCTTCGTCCGCCAGAAACTCGATTCGGCGAAATGGTTCGTGGAGGCGCTCAAGCAGCGCCAGAACACGCTCAACAAGACGATGTCCGCCATCCTGGAATACCAGCACGACTATTTCGTTTCCGGCGACGAAGCCGACCTCAAGCCGATGGTCCTCAAGGACATCGCCGAGAAGACCGGCTTCGACATCTCCACCATCTCGCGCGTGGTCAACAGCAAATACATCGAGACCCATTTCGGCATCTTCGCGTTGAAGTATTTCTTCTCCGAAGGTATGGAGAACAAGGAAGGCGAAGAGGTGTCCACCCGCGAGCTGAAGAAGGCCCTGCAGGAGTGCGTGGACGCCGAGAACAAGAAGAAACCCCTCACCGACGAACAGTTGGTGGAAGAGATGGAGCGCCGCGGCTACAAGGTCGCGCGCCGCACCATCGCCAAATACCGCGGCCAGCTCGGTATCCCGCTGGCCCGCTGGCGCAAGGAACTGTAGGTATGAAGGGCAGGAGCACGGGCATCCCGGACATCATCCAGTTCAAGCGTCTGCTGCGCGACCGCGACCTCAAGGCCACGCCGCAGCGGATGGCCGTCCACGCGGCGATGTGCGCGCTCGTGCACGCCGGCGCGGACGAAGTGACCGCCTGGATCGCCGCGCAGGAGGGCACCCGCATCTCCGCCGCCTCGGTCTACAACATCCTGACGCTGCTGGCGGACCTGGGCATCTACAGCCGCCGCTCCGGCCAGGGCGGCAAGATGGTGTTCGACGTGCGCACCGGCCGCCACCTGCATCTCTACGACACGCAGAGCGGCACCTGGAGCGACCTCGAGGACGAAGCGCTGCTGACGTGGATGGAAGCCCACTTCAAGGGACGCCGCTTCCGCGGCTACAAGATCGACGGCTTCGAAGTGCAGCTGCTCTGCCACCCGACCCGCAAGGGCCCGGCGCGCAAGGCGTAATTGGAAATTTATAAGTTATGGATATAGAACACATCAAATGTCTGATCGTCGGCGGCGGCCCTGCGGGCTACACCGCTGCGATCTATGCTTCCCGGGCCGCCCTCGCGCCCGTGCTCTACGAGGGCAGCACCCCCGGCGGCCAGCTGACCACGACCACGGTCGTGGAGAACTTCCCCGGCTATCCCAACGGGGTCGACGCCAACCAGCTGATGTCCGATATGCGGGCGCAGGCCGTGAACCTCGGCGCGGACATCCGCCGCGGCGTGGTGACGGCCGTCGACCTGGGCGTGCGCCCCTTCCGCCTGACGGTGGACGGGGAGAAGACGCTGGAGGCCGACGCCCTCATCATCGCGACCGGCGCCACGGCCCGCTACCTCGGCCTTCCGTCCGAGGAGAAGTTCCGCGGCCTCGGCGTGTCGGCGTGCGCGACCTGCGACGGTTTCTTCTACCGCAAGAAGGACGTGGCGGTCGTGGGCGGCGGCGATACCGCCTGCGAGGAGGCGACCTACCTGGCCGGCCTCTGCCGCAAGGTCTATATGATTGTCCGGCGCGACGTCCTGCGGGCCTCCGTGGCGATGCAGGAGCGCGTCAAGAATACCCCGAACATCGAGATCCTGTGGGGCTGCAACACGCAGGAAGTGCTCGGCGACGCGTCCGGCGTGACCGGCGCGCGCCTGGTGCGCAAAGATGGCGAGGTTTTTGATATACAGGTGGACGGCTTCTTCCTGGCCATCGGCCACCACCCGGCTTCCGAGCTTTTCGCGCCGTGGGTGGCGACCGATCCCAACGGATACATCCTCACCGAGGGCGGCAGCAGCCGCACCAACGTGGAGGGCGTTTTCGCGGCCGGAGATGTGCAGGATCCGGTGTACCGCCAGGCGGTCAATGCCGCCGCGTCGGGCTGCCGGGCCGCGCTGGACGCCGAAAAATATTTGAAGCGATGAAACGATCCACTATCCTTTTTGCCCTCGCCGTGCTCACGCTCGTGCCCGTGGCCTCCTGCCTGCAGTCCTGCAAGACGCAGTATGACGCCATCCTCGAGAGCAACGACGTCGACGTCAAGTACAACGCCGCCTTCGACTACTTCAACCGCGGCAAGTACTCGCGTTCCGCCACGCTCTTCGAGTCGCTCACCCTGCTGACCAACGGCACGCCGCGCTACGACACCGTGCTGTACTACCTGGGCCTGAGCAACTATTCCTTCAAGGACTACTACACCGCCGAAGGCAACTTCCAGCAGTACCTGACGTACTTCCCGCAGGGCACCTTCGCCGAGACGGCCGACTTCCTGCGGATCGACTGCATGTACCGGAGCACGCTCCGCTACGAGCTGGACCAGACCCAGACCTATGCCGCCATCACGGCCATCAGCGACTACCTGCGCGCGCACCCCGAAGGGGCCAACGCCGACATCTGCCGCCACCGCCTGGAGGAGCTGGGCGAGCGCCTGGACCGCAAGGCCTTCGAGAACGCCAAGCTCTACTACACGATGGAGGACTACAAGGCCGCCCGCGTGGCGCTGCGCAACGTCCTGAAGGACGACGCCGACAACGTGTTCCGCGAGGACATCCTCTACTACACGGCGATGGCGTCCTACAAGTTCGCGGATATGAGCATCCCGTCCAAGCGCAAGGAGCGTTTTCTGGTGTTCCAGGACGACTACCTCAATTTCATCGGCGAATACCCGGAATCCGAGTACCGCAAGGAGCTGGACGGACTCTACGACAAGGTGAAAGAAAAATAATGAAACTTTCGCGACGGCTGCCGCCGTACAACTGATATGGAAAAGAAAATACCTACCAATACGATCACGCGGGACATCAAGGATCTCGCCGCCCCGACGGGCAACATCTATGAGACTGTCGTCATCCTCGCCAAGCGCGCCAACCAGATCGCCCTCGCCGAGAAGAAGGAGCTTGCCAAGAAGCTGGAAGACTTCCGCGGTGAGCGCGACACGATGGACGAGGTCTTCGAGAACAAGGAGCAGATCGAAATCTCCAAGTACTACGAGCGCCAGCCGAAGCCGGACCTCGTGGCCATCTCCGAGTTCGAAGACGGCGACCTCTACTACCGGGTAGCCCAGGAAGACAGTGCTGCATAGTCTTCATATCAGGAACTACATACTGATAGACGCCCTGGATATCGAATTTCCGGAGGGTCTAGTCATCATTACAGGCCAGACGGGCGCCGGCAAGTCGATCTTGCTGGGCGCCCTTTCCCTGCTTTCAGGGGCCAAGGCGGACGCGACGCTGATTCCGGAGGGGGCTGACTCCTGCGTGGTCGAGGCGGAGTTCGCCGGCCAGGACGAAGCCCTGGACGCCTTGCTGGCCGAGGCGGATGTCGAGGCGGACGGCGGCACGCTGCTGATCCGCCGCGTGGTGTCCCGTTCGGGACGTTCGCGCAGCTTCATCAACGACTGTCCCGTGCCGGTCGGCCTGCTGCAGCAGGTGGCCGAGCGGCTGGTGGACATCCATTCGCAGCACAAGAGCCTGCTGCTGACCGACCCGCATTTCCAGCTCTCCGTGCTGGACCATTTCGCGGGCAACGCCCCGCGGCTGACCGCCTGCCGGGACGCCTGGCGCTCGCTGCAGGACCTGCGCGCCCAGCTCGCCGCGGAGCGGGAGCGGCTCGCGCGCCTGCAGGCCGACCGCGACTACAACGAGGCGCAGTGGCGCCAGTTGGACGAGGCCAAACTCGTCCCGGGCGAGCTCGAATCCCTGGAGGAGGAGCAGCGCGGCCTGGCGCACGCCGAGCAGATCAAGGAGGCCCTGGAGCACGCCCTGTCGCTGCTGGAGCCGGAAGGGGAGACCCCCGGCGTCGTGGCGGCCCTCAAGGACTCGGCCCGCCAGCTGGAGCGCATCGCCGCTTTCCTGCCGGCCGTGTCGGAACTGCAGGCCCGCCTCGATTCGGCCCGGATCGAGCTGGACGACATCACGTCCGAGATCGGGACCCTGGACCGCCGCGTGGACCTGTCGCCCGGGCGGCTGGAGCAGGTCGAGGAGCGGATGTCGCTGCTCTACACCTTGCTCAAGAAGCATAGCTGTTCGACCATCGACGAACTGGTCGCCGTGCGTGAGCGCTACAACGAGGCGCTCTTCGACGCGACCGCGGCCGACGACCGCATCCACGACCTGGAACAGGCCGTGGGCGAGGCGGAAGGCCGCTACCGCGCCGTGTGCGCGGAACTGTCGGCGGCGCGCCGCCAGGCTGCGCCCGGCTTCGCCGCCGCCATCACCGAATCGCTCCATTTCCTGGAGCTCGACCGCGCCGTCTTCGACGTGGCGGTCGGCGACGCGCCCGAGAGCGCGACGGGCACCGACCGGGTGTCCTATCTTTTCTCCGCCACCGGCCGCGACCCCGTGGACGTGGCCAAGTGCGCGTCCGGCGGTGAACTTTCCCGCATTATGCTGTCCCTTAAGGCGATGATGGCCCGTTTCATCGGGATGCCGACGCTGATCTTCGACGAGATCGATACCGGCGTCAGCGGCAGCGTCGCCGACAAGATGGGCCGGATGATCTGCGAGATGGGCCGCGACATGCAGGTCTTTTCCATCACGCACCTGCCGCAGGTCGCCGCCAAGGGCGACGCCCACTTCGTCGTGTCGAAGTCCGTGCAGCCCGACGGGCGCACCGTCTCCACGATCAGCGAGGTACAGGGCGAAGAGCGCACGATGGAGATCGCACGCCTGCTCTCCGGCGCCACCATCTCGGAGGCCGCCGTCGCCAATGCCCGCGCCTTGCTGGCCGAGGCTTAGTTCCCTTTACTTAATACCGCTGGACGGAAGTCGTCAGGTCGGGATGATAGATGATCCGACGGGCGGCGAGGTTGACGCGTTCCGGCTCGTGGCCGAAGCGGAAGTCCGCCTGCAGGCCTTTCTCGCCGTAGCTGGTCAGTTTCTTGGCCCACTGGCGGCCGTACTTGTTGCACATCGTGACGAAGTAGTGCATCGTGTCGTAGCCCTGGAAGGAGAAGGAGCCCGGCTCGTTCTTGAACAGGGCGCGGTACGCCAGGATGAAGCGCTTCACCTCCGGGTCGTCGTAGTCGATGAAGTAGGACACCGTCAGGTGCGCCTCCGTGTTGTGGAGGTCGGTCTGGTTGATGCCGTTCGTCCGCACGCGGGATGTGCCGTAGAGGATGAGGGCGTTGTTGCGCGCGGCCTCGACGCTCAGCGCGCGGACCGTGCTGGTGATGAAGTTCTCCCGGTCGGAGGCGATGGCCACGCGGACCTTCTGCCCCTTGCGGAAGGGGATGTCCTGCACGGACAGGACGCTCTGGTAGCGCACGTTGCGCTCCTGCAGCTGCGCCATGAAATAGGCGCTCTGCTCGCCCTGGACCAGCACGGCGGTGTCGCGGACGACATAGAGGACGTCGCCGACGGGCAGCTCTTCGCGGATCCAGCGGACGACTTCGTCGTTCTGGGCGTTCCAGGCGGAGGGAGCCTGCACCACGGAGCCGGTGGCGGCGAGGGCCGCGGCCTTGGGCTCCAGCGGGGAGATGAGCACCTTGCCGCCGCACTGGGCGACGCTGCTCGCGAGTTCGTCGTAGCCGACGGGGCCGATGATGACGTCGCTCTCGTCGATCAGCGACTGCGGGACGGCCAGCTTGCTGTCGGCCGTGTCATAGACCTGCAGGTCGACCTTGACGCCGGCGTTGCCCAGGTCGCGCAGCGCCAGGAGGGCGCCGCTGTAGAAGTCGAGGAAATTGTCGCTGGGCTTCTGCGAGGAAGCCTGCAGCGGCAGGGCCAGGCCGATGCGGATGACGGCCGGCATATCCAGCACATACGGTTCCTGCGCCGTCCCGGCAACCGGCGGGGTCGTCTCCGCGGGCACGCCCGGCGTGTCCGCGTCCTTTTGCACGCGGGTGGAATCCGGGCGCTGCTGCCGGACGGAATCCGCGGCGGTCTTGGGCGGCTCGGTCTGTTTCTTCTTGCCGGGGAACAGATACCACTGCGCGCAGGCGTTGAGCGAGAGCGCGCAGGTGAGGATGAGCAGGATGCTGGCTTTTTTCATAATTCTTCTATTGTAGTCTTTCGGCAAAGCCGGTCAGGTCAGTGGCGAAGCGGCTCCAGCTGAGGCGCTGCTTCTCGGCGAGGATGCCCGCGTGGAGACGCTCCTGCAGGGCAGGGTCGTCGAAATAGCGGGTGATGGCTTCGGCGACGCATTGCGGCGTGGGCTCATCACAGACAAGTCCCGTGCCGCGCTCGCCGACGGTCTCCTTCAGTCCGCCCACGTCCGTGACCACCATCGGCACTTCGAAGTGGTTGGAGACGGCGCTGATGCCGCTCTGGGTCGCGCTCCGGTAGGGGAGCACGGTCAGGTCGGCGGCGGAGAAATAGTTCTTGACTTCATCGTCCCGGATGTAGTCCGGGAAGACGTGGACGTCCGCCGGGGCGCGTCCGTCGTCAATCAGTTTCTGATACTTGTCGAAGGAGCCGTAGGGCTCCCCGGCAATGACCAGCTGGTAGCGTTCGTCCAGCAGGTCGAAGGCCTGCAGCAGGATGTCCAGCCCCTTGTATTCGCGGATGAGCCCGAAGAAGAGGAGGGTCCGGCGGCCGGCGGGCAGGCCGAGGATGCGCTCCGCGTCGGTGCGGGGCAGCTTCGGCCCGAAATGGGTATAGATGGGGTGCGGCAGGACCACGTGGGGGACATCCGGCCGGAGGGCCTTCAGGTCGCGGCCGACCTCTTCGCAGAGGGTCACCGCACCGTCGAGCGTGCTCAGGAAGATGCGGGTGAGCGGGGTGTCGAACCAGTGGCGCTCGTGGGGGATGACGTTGTCCAGGATGCCGATCACCTTGCAGTGCGGGCCGCAGTGCTTGGCGACGTGGCCCAGCGACAGGGCGAACCAGGACATCCAGTAGCGGACGATCAGCACGTCGGGTCCCCAGCGGCGGATGGCGCGGGCCGTCCGGCCCCAGGAGAAAGGATCAGCCGTATCCAGCAAGGCTTCCGCCTCGACGGGTACGGCTGTATCTTGTGACGTTACGTATTGGGTCTTGCCCGGAAAGAGCAGGTCCGGATACTGGCGGCTGAAGTTGAACGCACGTACGTCGTGCTCTTTGCCCAGCTCTTCATAAAGGTTGGCGTTGAACTGGGCGATCCCTCCACGAAAAGGGTAGAAGCAGGACAGTATGGCGATCTTCAATCCTTATTCCTTTTTGCCCTTCTCCTTGACGTAGGCGGCGTTGAGGCCTTCGATCAAGGCGTCCGTGATGTCGCGCTCGGCGCTCGCGGTGACGACCGGCATCGGCAGGATGTCGCCCTGGGTGGCGATGATCATCGCATAGCCGTTCTCGGCGTTGAACTGGTCCACGAAGCTCTTGATGGCGTCGGAGATCTGGTTCAGCATCACCTGCTGCTCCTCGAGGATCTCCTGCTGCTTCTGGTTGGCGTAGTTCTCGACGCTGGACTGCTGCTCGGCGAGCTTCTGGCTCTGCACCTGGGCGGTGGACTGGGTCATCAGGCCCTTGTTGATCTTGTCCTGGAAGGAGTTGGCGTCCTTCTGGAACTTGTTGACGCGGCGCTGGACCTCCTGGTTGATGCTGTTGGCCTTGGTCTCGAAGACGCTGCGCAGGTCGTTGGCCATGTCGTACTCGGCCAGGACGCGGTCCATGTTGAAGTAGACGATCTCTCCCTTGAGGGCAGATGCGTCAGCGTTCTCGACAGCTGCGGGCTTCTTGGCACCGCGGGTGAAGGTCGCGATAGCGATGGCGATCACGCCGATCAGGGCGATGATGCTGAGAATAAGGGGTAATTTCTTCATTTTTATCAGTTATTGTTTACAAATCGGGTGGGAAATACAAAAATAGTTAAAAATTCTGAATCTGTGCCAAATATTCCCGGATAGTTGTCTCCAGACCCATATAGAGCGCGTCGCACACGATGGCGTGTCCGATGCTGACCTCGTCCGTCCAGGGGATGGTGCGGATGAAGTACGCGAGGTTCTCCAGCGAGAGGTCGTGTCCGGCGTTGAGGCCGAGCCCCAGGTCGCGGGCCGCCTCGGCGGTCGCGAGGTAGGGGGCGATGGCCGCTTCGCGGTCCGCGGCGTAGCCGGCGGCATAGGCGGCGGTGTAAAGCTCGACGCGGTCGGCGCCGCACTTGAAGGCGCCTTCCGCCATCTTCGGATCCGGGTCGATGAAGATGGAGGTGCGGATGCCGCGCTCCTTGAAGGAGGTGCAGATCCGCTTGAGGAAGGAATGGTTGCGGACGGTGTCCCATCCGGCGTTGGACGTCAGGGCGTCCGGGGCGTCGGGGACCAGGGTCACCTGGTCGGGGACGACCTCGCAGACCAGGGCGGTGAAACTGCCGGTCGGATTGCCTTCTATGTTGAACTCCGTGGCCAGTGCGGGACGGAGGGTGCGTACGTCGCTGTAGCGGATGTGCCGCTCGTCCGGACGGGGGTGCACGGTGATGCCCTGGGCGCCGAAGCGCTCGCAGTCCAGGGCGGCTTTCAGCACGTCCGGCATATTGCCTCCGCGGGCGTTCCGCAGGAGTGCAATCTTGTTGATATTTACACTTAATCGCGTCATTTTAGCACGAAACTTAATTACACAAAAGTAAGCATTTCTATACAATAATTATAAACTAATTGCTAAATTTGGCATTCAAAATGAAACTGGCCTACTACATCAAGAAAGACCGGCTTCGGGGGGATGCCCGCGTGGCGTCTCTCCTGTCCCGTCTGCGTGCCGCCGGGCATACCCTGTATGCCGTGGCGCAGCCGTCCGATCTCCAGCCGGAGACCGACGCGCTGCTGAGCCTGGGCGGCGACGGCACCTTCCTCCTGGGAGCGCGGCTCGCCGTGCCCGCCGGGGTGCCGGTGCTGGGGGTCAATTTCGGCCGGCTCGGCTTCCTGTCGGAGAACGATCCCGATATGGTCGTGGACGCGCTCTCGACCGGCGACTACCGCGTCGAGGAGCGCGAGCTCCTGCAGGTCAGCTGCCCGGACCTTCCCGCCGAGGAATCCTGGCCCTACGCGCTCAACGAGATCAGCGTCTCGCGCGTGAGCCCGTCGATGCTCGGCGTGGACGTGAGCGTGGACGGCGAGGCCCTGCCGACCTATTGGGCCGACGGCCTGCTCGTCGCCACGAGCTCCGGCTCCACGGCCTACAGCCTCAGCGTGGGCGGCCCGATCTGCCTGCCGGAGACGAAGGTCTTCATCGTGGCGCCGATTTCCCCGCACAACCTCAATGTCCGCCCGTTGATCGTGCCGGAGACGTCCCGGCTGGCGATCACCCTGCGCTCCCGCGACACCCACGCGGTCCTGTCGATGGACAACCGCAACTACACGGTCCCGGCCGACGCCCGGATCGAGGTCGGCGCCGCGCCGATGCGCCTGCGCCGCCTGCGCCTGGGCGGTTCCAATTTCATCAACGCGCTCCGTTCCCGCCTGCTTTGGGGCGAGGACGTCCGGAACGGTGGCGGCCAAGACTGATCGATCAGAAGTATGCAGATACCTAGCAAGCTCCCGAAACACGTGTCCTTCATCATGGACGGCAACGGCCGTTGGGCCCAGGCCCGCGGCAAAGAACGTGTCTATGGGCATTTCGAAGGCGTGGAGAGCGTCCGCGCCGTAATGGAGGCCGCCACGGAGTGGGGCATCCCGTACGTGTCGTTCTTCGCTTTCTCGGAAGAGAACTGGGGCCGCCCGGAAGCCGAGGTGCAGACCCTGATGGAACTGATGGGCCGCGCGATGATCGGCGAGCTCGACAATTTCAACGGGCACGGCGTGCGTTTCATGGTGCTGGGCAACCGCGCCCGCCTGTCGGACGCGCTTAACGCCGACATCGACCAGGTGATGTCCGCCACGGCGGGGAATACCGCCCTGACGATGATCCTTTTCCTGAGCTACAGCGGCCGCTGGGATATTCTGCAGGCGGCCGAGAAAATGGCACACGATTTGATTGACCATCCCGGGCAGCCGGTACGCTCCGAAGATTTGGCGCGCTACCTGGTGACCGCGGACATCCCGGATCCGGACCTGCTGATCCGTACCTCGGGCGAAAAGAGAATCAGCAACTATTTACTATGGCAGACAGCATACACCGAATTTGTATTTACTGACACGCTCTGGCCCGACTTCCGCAAGGAAGCGTTCCGGGAGGCCCTGGAAGAATACGCTTCGCGGGACCGGCGTTTCGGAAAAATCAAATAAATGGGTATATTTGTATATTTATCGAATGGAAATGAGAATTGGACGGATTCTGACCCTTCTGGCTCTGCTGCTTGCTCCGGTCGTGGGCCGGGCGCAGGACGGCGGGGTTGAAGTGGACTACAACCATCCGCAGAAATACATCATCGCGGGGATTTCGGTCGCGGGCAACACCGTATTCGGGGAGCAGCAGATCATCAATCAGACAGGTATGCACAAGGGGATGGAAGTCACCGTCCCGGGCGACGACATTTCCAATGTGGTCCGCCGCCTGTATCTGCAGCGCTACTTCGAGGACGTCGCCATCGAGATCGACAGCCTCAACGCCCAGCGTGATTCCGCCTGGTTCGTGATCCGCATCAAGGAGCGTCCGCGCGTGTCCCGCTGGACCTTCAGCGGCGTCAAGACGAGCGAGCGCAAGGACATCGAGGAGCGCCTGAACCTGCGCCGCGGCGGCGAGTTCTCCGAATACGTGGAGAAGACCTCCGCCGACATCATCAAGCGCTACTTCGCCGAGAAGGGCTTCCTGCTCTGCGACGTCCACGCCGAGGTGAAGCGCGACTCCGTGGTCAAGAACGCCATCCGGGTCAATTTCGCCATCGACAAGGGCGAGAAGGTCCGCATCAAGGACATCCACTTCATCGGCAACGAGCACGTCAAGGAATACAAGCTCGCCCGCGCGATGAAGAAGACCAAGTCCAACAAGTTCTACAACTTCTTCCACAGCAAGAAATTCAACGAGAAAGAATACGTCAACGACAAGAAGGCCGCGCTGAGCGCCTTCAACGAAGCCGGCTACCGCGACGCCCGCCTCGTCCGCGACTCCATCTACTACGTGGAGCCGGGCCGCCTGGGCATCGACCTGGTGTTCGAGGAGGGTGACAAATACTACTTCCGCGACCTGACCTGGACCGGCAACTCCGTCTACGGCTCCGACGCCCTCAACTCCGTCCTCGGCATCAAGAAGGGCGACGTCTACGACGTGGTCACGATGATGAAGCGCCTCCACGGCGGCGGCAAGCAGAACGAGATGGACATCTCCAAGCTCTATCGCGACAACGGCTTCCTCTTCTTCAACATCTCGCCCGTCGAGACCAACATCCAGAACGACTCCGTGGACGTCGAGCTCCGCATCTCCGAGGGCAAGCAGGCCACGTTCAAGAACATCGTCATCAACGGCAACGACCTGACCAACGAGAAGATCGTCCGCCGCCAGATATTCACCCGTCCGGGCTACCTCTTCAGCCAGACCGACTTCGAGCGCTCCATCCGTGAGATCGCGTCCCTCGGCCAGTTCGACCCGGAAGCCATCATGACCCCGGACGTGGGCTGGTCGATGGTCACCAACCCGGTCGACAACACCGTGGACCTCGTCTACAACGTGACCGAGAAGCCGTCCTCCACCCTGGAGGTCTCCGGCGGCTGGGGCGGCCGCAACTTCGTGGCCTCCGTGGGCGTGGCGTTCAACAACTTCTCCACGCACCGGATGTTCGACAAGAGCTCCTGGCGCCCGGTCCCGCTCGGCGACGCGCAGAACCTCTCGTTCCGCTTCCAGACCAACGGTTCGTATTATACCGCCCTCTCCGCCAGCTTCACGGAGCCCTGGCTCTTCGGCAAGAAGCCGACTTCGCTCAACCTGAGCCTCTACTATACCCGCCAGACCAGCCCGTTCACCACGGGTACCTTCACGGACTTCAACTACTTCTCCAGCAACCGCTCGATGGAAGTGTTCGGCTTCTCCACGTCGATCGGTACGCGCCTGAAGTGGCCGGACAACTACTTCGTCCTCTACAACGGCTTCAACTGGCAGTCCTACCGGCTCAACAACTGGTACTCGGGCTACTTTATCATCGACGACGGCATCACGCACAACATCAACTATACGATGAACCTGGTGCGCAACTCCACCGACCAGCAGATCTATCCGCGTACCGGATCGGAGTTCTCCTTCTCGCTGCAGCTGACCCCGCCGTTCTCGCTGTTCCGCAAGCACGACCTCGACAAAGACGGCAACAAGGTGCCCGTCGCCAGCTATAAGGACATCGACTACGACAAATGGTCCGGCCGCGACCGCTACAAGTGGATCGAGTACCACAAGTGGAAGTTCTCCGCCGCCACCTACAGCCGGCTCATCGGCGACCTCGTCCTGATGACGCGCGCGCAGTTCGGCTACCTGGGCTACTACAACCGCAACTGGGGCTATTCCCCGTTCGAGGGCTTCATGGTCGGCGGCGACGGTATGTCGGGCTACTATTCCTACGGTACGGAAGTCGTTTCCCTGCGTGGTTACGAAAACTACTCCCTGACGCCGCGCCAGGCTTCCAAGTACAACTCCAGCGGCTATGCTTATGCCGGTAACGTATATGACAAATTCACCGTCGAACTCCGATATCCGGTGATCCTGCAGCCTTCTTCGACCATCTACGCCCTGGCGTTCCTCGAAGGCGGTAACTGCTGGTCCGACATCCGGGAATTCAATCCTTTCCAGATCAAACGCAGCGCTGGCGTCGGTGTTCGCATCTTCTTACCGATGATTGGTCTGCTCGGTGTGGACTGGGGCTACGGTTTCGACGGCCCCGCAGGCTCCAAGAGCCAGGTCCACTTCGTGATCGGCCAACAGTTTTAACTAGAAATTGAAAACACTTAAATTAACTACTACAGAAATGAAAAAGATTGTTTTGATTGTCGCAGCTGCGTTCGCCGCAGTGACCGCTTTCGCCCAGCCGAAGTTCGCGCACGTGAACACCACCGAACTGGTGCAGCTTTGCCCCGATACGGACAAGGCCCGTGAGACGATGACCGCCGCGAGCAACGAAGCTCAGGAGACGTTCAACGATATGCAGGCCGAGTGGAACTCCAAGCTGCAGGCTTATCAGTCCAAGGGTTCTACCTGGACCCAGGCGATCCGCGAGAGCAAGGAGAAGGAGCTGACCGAGATCCAGCAGCGCCTCCAGGAGTTCTCCCAGACCGTGCAGGCCGAACTCCAGCAGCAGGAGCAGCAGCTGATGGCCCCGATCTACCAGAAGGTCAACGAGGTCGTCCAGGACCTGGCCAAGAAGGGCGGTTATGTCTACGTCTTCGACGTGCAGAGCCTGGTGTACTTCGATCCGGCCCAGAGCTATGACCTGACCCCGGATGCACGTAAAGTGCTGAACATTCCGGCCGACCGGACGCTCGAGTCCCTCGCCGCGGAGCTTCAGGCCCAGCAGGCGGCAGCCCAGCAGTAAGCAAGAAGCATGCGATCCCATCCCCAAGGCGGGGATGGGATTTTTCTCTAACCTGAACCACAACCTAACCACACACAACACAATTATCTACGTACATACGCGATGCAACACAAAGTCATTGACGCCAAAGATGTTGTAATCAGATTCGCTGGAGATTCGGGTGACGGTATGCAGCTCACCGGGTCTCTTTTTGCGGATATGTCAGCCATCTACGGCAACGGACTCTCTACATTCCCGGACTATCCGGCCGAGATCCGCGCCCCGCACGGGACGGTCTCCGGTGTGTCCGGTTTCCAGGTTCATATCGGTAGCGAAAAGGTCTCCACGCCGGGCGATTTCTGCGACCTGCTGGTCGTGATGAATCCCGCGGCCCTCAAGGCCAACGCCAAATGGTGCAAGCGCCACGCGATGATCCTCGTGGACGAGGATGCCTTCGACGAGGCGGGCATGAAGAAGGCGGGCTTCACCACCGACAATCCCTTCGTGGAGCTCGGGGTGGAGGACAGGACCCTCGTCGTGGCCCCGATCACGACCCTCACGAAAGAAAGCCTCAAGGACAGCGGGATGGATCCCAAGGCCATCCTCAAGTGCAAGAACATGTTCACCCTGGGCATGGCCTGCTACATCTACAGCCGTCCGCTGGAGTATATCTACGAGTACCTGGAAAAGAAATTTGCCAAGAAACATCCTGAGGTGATCGCCCCCAACAAGAAGGTGCTCAACGACGGCTTCAACTATGCCGCCAACATCCAGGCGATCCCCAATACCTATACGGTCGCACCGGCCGAACATCTCGAGAAGGGCACCTACCGCAACATCACGGGCAACCAGGCCACGGCCTGGGGCCTGCTCGCCGCTTCCGAGAAGTCGGGCCTGTCGCTCTTCTGCGGCTCCTACCCGATCACGCCGGCCACCGCCATCCTGGAGGAGCTGGCCCTGCACAAGAGCCTGGGCGCCAAGACGCTCCAGGCCGAGGACGAGATCGCGGGCATCTGCACCGCCATCGGCGCCGCCTATGCCGGCAACCTCGCGGTGACCACCACCTCCGGCCCGGGCCTCTCCCTGAAGTCCGAGGCGATGGGCCTCGCGGTGATGGCCGAGCTGCCGCTGGTCGTCGTGGACGTCCAGCGCGGCGGCCCTTCCACCGGCCTGCCCACCAAGACGGAGCAGTCCGACCTCAACCAGGCCCTCTACGGGCGCAACGGCGAATGCCCGATGGCCGTCGTGGCCGCCCATTCGCCCGCGCACTGCTTCGACGCCGCCTTCCAGGCGGCCAAGATCGCCCTGGAGCATATGACCCCGGTCCTGCTCCTCTCCGAGGGCTTCCTGGGCAACGGTTCGGAGCCCTGGCGCATTCCCGCGATGGCGGATTATCCCGATATCAAGCCGCCCTTCGTGCGCGGCGTCCTCCCGGAAGGGGAGAAGTTCAAACCCTTCGAGCGCGACCCCGAGACGCTCGTGCGCCGCTGGGCCCTGCCGGGCCAGAAGGGCTTCGAGCACCGCGTCGGCGGCCTGGAAAAGAACCACGCCGGCGTACTCTCCACCGATCCCGCCAACCACGCCCTGATGGTCGCCGAGCGCGCCGAGAAGGTGGCGCGCATCGCGCGGGACCTCCCGGAGCTGGCGCTCCTCAACGGCCCCGCCGCCGGCAAGCTGCTGGTGGTCGGCTGGGGCGGCACCTACGGCCACATCCTCTCCGCCGTGCGCGAGATCGGGGACGTGTCCTACGTACATTTCGACTACATCAACCCGCTTCCCGCCAACACGGAGGAGGTCTTCTCGCATTTCGAGAAGATCCTCGTCTGCGAGCTCAACAGCGGGCAGTTCGCCGATTACCTGCGGGCGCAGTTCCCCGGCAGGCGGATCGAGAAGTTCAACAAGGTCCAGGGCCAGCCGTTCCTCGTGAGCGAGCTCGTCGCTGCCATCCAGAAGGAGATGTAGATTATGGCAACACTGACATTCAAAGATTTCAAGAGCGACCAGGAAGTCCGCTGGTGCCCGGGTTGCGGCGACCACGCCGTCCTGGCGGCGCTGCAGCGCGCCCTGCCCAAGGTCAGCCAGGCGCTCAACTATGACAAGGAACGCTACGTGGTGGTGTCCGGCATCGGCTGCTCCTCCCGGCTTCCTTACTATATGGACACCTACGGGTTCCACAGCATCCACGGCCGCGCCACGGCGGTCTCCACCGGCATCAAGGTGGCGAACCCCTGGCTGACGGTCTGGCAGGCCTGCGGCGACGGCGACGCGCTCGCCATCGGCGGCAACCATTTCATCCACGCCATCCGGCGCAACATCGACATCAACATCATCCTCTTCAACAACCGCATCTACGGCCTGACGAAGGGGCAGTATTCGCCGACCTCCAAGTTCGGCGCGATCACCAAGACCTCGCCTTATGGCACCGTCGAGCACCCCTTCAACCCGGGTTCGCTCGTGCTGGGCGCCAAGGGCACCTTCTTCGCCCGTTCGCTGGACGTGGAGCTCAAGCTCAACGAGGAGATCATGACCGCCGCCGCCCTGCACGACGGCTGCTCCGTGATGGAGATGCTGACCAACTGCGTCATCTTCAACGACGGTGCGCACAAGGACCTCTCCGATCCGGCCGTCAAGGCCGACCACACGATCGTCCTGCGCCACGGCGAGAAGATGATCTTCGGCAAGGACCGCGACCGCGGCCTGATCTACGACGGCAAGAAGATCCGCGCCGTGCACATCGGCGAGGGCGGCTTCACGGAGGAGGACATCCTCGTCCACGACGCCCACACCGACTACATCGGCCTGCATATGGCGCTGGCGGATATGAAGGGCCCGGATATGCCGGTGGCCCTCGGCGTGATCCGCGACGTCAAGGACATCACCTACGACGACGGCGTCCGCGACCAGGTCAAGGACGTGATGGCCAAATCGAAGATCCACAGCGTGGACGAGCTGCTCCACAGCGGCTCCACCTGGGAAGTGAAATAACCAATACACACACATACACTAAAACTGTTGTCATGAAGACGAAAGAGATCATGGCCCGTCTCCAGGCCAAGTACCCCGGCGAGAGTGAATATCTCCAGGCGGTGCAGGAGGTTCTCGAGTCCATCGAGGACGTGTATAACCAACACCCCGAATTTGAAAAGGCGAAGATCGTCGAGCGGATGGTCGAGCCGGACCGCATCTTTACCTTCCGTGTCACCTGGGTGGACGACCAGGGCGAAGTCCAGACCAATACGGGCTACCGCATCCAGTTCAACAGCGCCATCGGCCCCTACAAGGGCGGCCTGCGCTTCCACCGCTCCGTGACCCCTTCCATGCTCAAGTTCCTCGGTTTCGAGCAGACCTTCAAGAACGCCCTCACGACGCTCCCGATGGGCGGCGCCAAGGGCGGCGCGGACTTCAACCCGCGCGGCCGCACCGACGAGGAGATCATGCGCTTCTGCCAGGCCTTTATGCTGGAACTCTGGCAGTGTATCGGTCCCGACCAGGACATCCCGGCCGGTGACGTGGGCGTGGGCGGCCGCGAGATCGGCTACCTCTACGGTATGTACAAGAAACTGGCCCGCCAGTACAACACCGGCGTGCTGACCGGCAAGGGCGCCACCTGGGGCGGCAGCATCCTGCGCCCGGAGGCGACCGGCTTCGGCGCGCTCTATTTCACCCAGAACCTGCTGCACCACGCGGGCAAGGACATCCAGGGCTGCAAGGTGGCGGTCTCCGGCTTCGGCAACGTGGCCTGGGGCGCCTGCATCAAGGCGCTGGAGCTGGGCGCCAAGGTCGTGGCCATCTCCGGCCCGGACGGCGTCTGCGAGATTCCCGACGGCATCACGAAGGAAATGATCGACTATATGCTCGTGATGCGCGCGTCCAACCGCGACCGCGTGGAGGATATGGCCACCCGGTTCCCGGACAAGGCCCGTTTCACGGCCGGCAAGAAGGCCTGGAGCGTGAAATGCGACATCGCCCTCCCGTGCGCTTTCCAGAACGAGCTCTCCGAGGATGACGCCAAGGAGCTCAAGGCCAACGGCTGCTGGTGCTGCTGCGAGGTGTCCAATATGGGCTGCCAGCCGGAAGCGATCCACTTCTTCCAGCACAACGGCGTCCTCTTCGCCCCGGGCAAGGCGGTCAACGCCGGCGGCGTGGCGACCTCCGGTCTGGAAATGACCCAGAACGCCGAGCACATCAGCTGGAGCGGCAAGGAGGTGGACGAGAAGCTGCACTTCATCATGAAGTCCATCCACGAGCAGTGCGTCAAGTTCGGCACCCAGCCGGACGGCACCGTCGACTACGTCAAGGGCGCCAACATCGCCGGCTTCATGAAAGTCGCCCAGGCGATGCTCGAGCAGGGCACGGTCTAATCTTTCCGGGCCAGGCCCGGATAATCCTATAGGGGAGGCGAGTCATCATCGCCTCCCTTTTTTGCTTGTTTTGTGAACTTTCTTTGCCGGAGAGGCTGGTGAAGCCGGTAAAATTGTTTAAATTCGGCAAGAGAAATGATAATGAATCACTCAGAACGATGATGAACTTCAGAACGCTCCCTGTATTGTTGCTGGCTGTATGTGCCTTTGTCGGTTGCTATCCGCGCATTCCGAGACATAGCGTGGCCTTTGACCAGGTCAGTTTTGTAGAGAATGCTCCTGCTACCAAGTTGGATGCTGGAGAAATCGTTCCCATCGATGCTGTTGGCGCAATTGATATTGCGTTGTTGGATTCATTCCTGGTCGTATCGACGGAAGGCAGAGAAAAACTTCTGCATTTTTATCAGGAGGAGAATTACCTGAATGCGGGGGAGTTGTTCCGTTTAGGGAATGGTCCTTATGAGGTGTCGTGGGCGATTTTTTTGACTGATTTGTCCGTTTTTTCAGAGGATGGACATACTGTCATCGGCTTATATGATAACGATCATTTCTATGCGGTCAACCTGTCGGCATCTCTGTCCGCTGGGCAGATTGTGTGTGACTGGTCTGAATCTGTCCCTTCTTCTTTAAAGACCATGCGGTATGTGAATAAAGGAGAATACCTTTGTCTTCGCTGAATAAGGGACACTCGTTTGCAGCGGTTCTTGTATACCCTCGGTGAAGAGCGCCTGTTTGAAGCGGCAGAACCATTGAATCGCGTACAGGTCTCTCCTGGCCCCGATGGGATGAGTTTTAATATTCTTAACATTCTTTTGGGGTATGATGTTTCGCGGCAACGGGTTGTTGAGGCTTCGACGCGGATGAATACGATTCACATTTACAATCTGGATGGTTCTTTCCGACGGACGATATGCTTGGGGAATCGGGTGACGGATATAGACGATCTGGAAAATGTGCTTGTTTGGACGATCCCTTCGCAATTCAGTGACTTGCGCGTTTCCCGCGACGGTTTCTCTTGCTTGTATCAGCAACGGGAAGTGCTTGTCTTTGACTGGGAAGGGAATATTCTGTCCCGGTGGGCCCTCCCGGAGGAGGTGGACAGTTTCGCCCTTGATTATGCGGCAGGCAAGTTGTATACGCTGTCCCGCGAGAAAGAAGAAATCAGAAAGTATCGGATTCCTCAGACAGACTAACTGGTTACATCGGATACATTTAAGCAGGGGAGGGCGGCGGAGGCCGGCCTCCCTTTGCGTTATGTGTCAATTCGTTTCGCAATTTCGCCAAACTTTGGGGCGCCGTTGTCCGTTTCTTTCCGAATTACATTTTAATTGCCTAACTTGTAAAAGCAATTGCAAATCATTATGAAAAACATCGACGCTTTCTTCTTGACGCTGTCACTCCTTTGCTGTTCATTTGCAGTCTCTTGCAGGCAGGGTGACAAAGACGGGTATGTCTTCCCGAAGTTTGAAAAGGAGTTCGCGCAGGAATTCGAACCTGTCGGACCGGAACTGGATTTCAATAGCGCCTATTCCATCCATCCGTATGGGGACTACCTGATTCTTGTGGCCTTTGATGCCGGGACATCGACGTTCCTGCATGTCTGGGACAAGAAAACCGGGGAAATCATCCAGAGCGCCGTGCGTGAGGGACGTGGGCCGGGAGAACTGATAACCCGTCCGGTAGTGAGCCTGGTCGGTTCGGAGTGTTACCTGTATGACGCCAACGCGAAGGTCACGCAGATCTATGACCTGGACAGGATCCTGCAGGGAGAGAACGGTTATGTCGGTACGCTGCTGGAGCCGGTGAACCTGTTCGTCTTGGGCGTTTATCACGGTTCGGAAGACCGGGCGGTCTTCTTCTCCAACGAGAGTTTCCGACAGGTGGATTCATCCCGGGTCTCCCCGCGGATCGTCCTGGAAAAAGGCACGGAGCGCTACGAATATGACGAATATCCGATTCCGGACCGGGTGCGGACCTGGTGGATGTACAATACGGCCTATCTGACCATCTCGCCGGATTTCACCAAGATGGCGGTCGTCCCGGCATTCGGAGCCATCCTGGAACGCTTCGACCTTTCGGAGGGAATCTCGCTGAAGGGCGCCGACCGGTTCATCGAGCCTGATTTTACGCTCAATGGTGCCAACCCTGATTTCGTGAATCATGCCATTCCTATCGGCTTTTCTGGATTTGCTTCCAGCAGCGACAGGATTTTTGCCGGCATGGTGGCGGAGGCCGTTTCCGGTCAGGGGACACGGAATCTGGAGTTCCCCTTCAGCCCCATGCTTGCGGTGTTCGGCTGGGACGGACGTCCGCTGATGCGGATCCGCACATCCGTCCAGATAGACAATCTGGCCTATGACGAGACGGAAGGCGTCCTGTATGCGGTCTACCGCGACGAGGACCGAATCTCGCATATCGGGAAGATGAAAATCCAGCTATAATCCTGAATGGAAGAACTATGAAGAAAACGAGAGCATTCTGGTTCCTGCTGCTGCTTGTCGTGGCCGGCTGCAATGGACGCGGTGAAGAAGTTACTGAAGGGAGCATCCGGATGCAGACGGTCTGCCCGTTGGAGGAGAACCTGACCCTGGTCGGTCAGCCCGTCTCGCTGGACGTGGCTTCGGACGGCTCGTTTCTCGTGTCCGACGGGACCAACGTCGTCGGCTACGACCCGTCCGGACACCAGACCTTCGCCTGGAACAAGAAAGGCCGCGGGCCGTATGAGTATTTTGACTGTGGATCCGCCAGGGCTTTTGCCGACACGGTCTATGTGTGGGATATGGGATCCGCGCGCCTGATCGCCTATGACCGGGATGGGAACGGCCTCTGGTCCTATGACTATGAGTCCGCGATTTGTGACTTCCAGCCTGCCGGATCCTCCGTTTTCTTTTACAATGCCGGAAGGAAGTGGGAGTCCGTCGTGACGGAGCTGGACGTGAAGACAATGACGCCTGTCCGCTCCTGCGGCGCTTCCTCCTTTGCGCATAAAGCGATGCAGTCGCTGGCTACCGCGGTGCCGCTTGCGTTCCGGGACGGGGCGCTGTATTTTATGTCGAAAGACAAGATGGACCTGTATCGGGTGACGCCGGGCGCGTCGGAGGAAGTCTCCCTGGTGAAACAGTTCACCTCGGATTCCTTCCGCTGCAAGGAGCTTGAGGAAAAGCTATCTGCCGCGAAAGACCTTTTCGCGTTCATCTTCCAGAATTCCGCCGTCATCGCTTTCTCCTTCGACGGCACGTCCTACGGGATCCTCACGGCCGAAGGGACCGCGCACCTGGCGGGAATACAGGGAAGGAAGCTCGACATCGACCAGGATGAACGGGTCTACCGGCTGTACCGCTTTGACAGGAAAGCAAGGATCGTCTCCGTCTCCGTCGGCGAACGCAACTTCGACGCCGGCCTGGTGTCCGTACGGGACGGCGTGTTCTATCTCCTCAAGGAAGATCCCGAGACCGGAACGTATCAGCTCGTGACGCTACAATAGGCGGAGCTTCACTTTGATCAGGTAGGAGTCGCCGGTTTTCTGCGGCAGGCCGAACTGCTGGATGACGCATTTCTTCAGCGGGTCCCGCTCTTCCTTTACGAGGCCGTAGTCTTCATAATTGAACAGGAGATACGCTCCGTCCGAGGCGATTGCGCAGATCGGGGGCGTGGCGACGCCGACGGACCGCCAGCGGATGCCGCGGGAGCCGTCCCTGGACAGGTAGAAATTCCAGCGGGAAGAATCTTTCCCGAAAGCCATGAAATAAAGGTCCTGTCCCGCATAGAAGACGGGTGCGATCAGCTTGAAGCAATCCCGGTCGAAGAGGTCGCCGACTTTGGGCGCAGGGTCTCCGTCCTTCGGGTCGAAGAATTTCCGGGGAATCCACTTCGAGCCGAAGTCGAATTCGATCCGGTGGTCCAGCCCGCCTGTGTTGAACACATAGGCGACAGGGGACGACTCCGGCGTCAGGATGTATTCGCCCGTCACCTGGGGCGAGACCGGGATGGCGAAAGCCGCCATCACGTTGAATCGCGTCCAGGGCAGCTGCCGGCCGACGGGCTCGCCGGCCAGGTCATACAGGGTCAGGCAATGGAAGGTCTCGCCTTCCTGCGGGAAATCGCCGGCTGGGTTCGGGGTATAAAGGGCGACGGTGCCGTCCTCCTGCGGGATCATGGCGCGGACATACTCTTTCTTGTCCATCCTGAAATCGATCTTCCCCAGATAGGAAAGCGTCTTCAGGTCGTAGCGGAGGACGGCGTTCAGGACGTCCATGCACCAGACCTCATTCCCGTCCGCGCTGACCGCGATGTCTTTGACGGAGATGTACTCTCCCGGTCCGCGACCGGAATTCCCCACCTTCCGGATCTCCTGGAAGTCCGGCGTCGTCGCATAGACCGCTCCGCCGGCCAGGAAAACGACCGGATCGGAATACAGGATCTTCGCGATGCCCGGGATGGCCGTGCTGTCCGAACCCACCCGGACCAGCTCCAGGTCGGCGATGTAGGGCGAGAGGTCCTCGACCTCCTGTGTCGCGCGCAGCGGTGCAAGGTGAAGGACGTTCCCGTCGTCCGTTGCATCGCGGGACGAACAGGAAACGAGGAGGAGTCCCAGCAGGAGGGATGTCAGGTTCCGGATTGTTTTCATAAGGGACAGTCGAGGTCGGGGCTGTGTCTTTATACCGGCTGCTGCTTGAGCAGCTTGATGAGGTATTCGCATTTCTCGGGGTTGCCGAGGGTCTTGCTGAGGTTGCAGGAGAGCTTGACGCAGTCGTGCCACTCGCGGAGCTCGGTGATGCGGCCGCGGGTGAGCTTGACGACGATGTTCATCGGCTCGGCGCCCGTGACGTCGCAGGTCAGGAAGGTGCCCACGCCGTAGGAATCCTGCACGCGGCCGTTCACGTACCGGTGGATCTCGATGGCCTTGTCGATGTTGAGGCCGTTGGAGTAGCAGACCTGCTTGGTGGCCGGGTCGATGCCCAGCGACTTGTATTTCGCGATGATCTTCTCCGTCTGCTCGAACTCGTCGCCGCTGTCCACGCGCAGGCCCCTGTACATCATCGCCATCCGCTTGGAGAGGTTGGAGAAGAAGACTTCGTCGCCGAAGCAGTCGTAGAGGTAGATGCCGTTGTCGCCGTCGTAGACGTCGCTGAACTTCTTCATCACGTTGAAGTTGCACTCGAACACGCCGCTGACGTTCTCCTCGAAGCTGATGAGCTGGTGGGACATCGTGCCGAGGGGGACGCAGTCGTATTTCATCGCGAGCCAGACGTTGGAGGTGCCGGTGAACTTGCCCGGCCAGGACGGCCTGGATTCATAGACTTCCTTCATCACGCGCACCACCATCTCGTGGTGGGCGAAGCTGAAACGGCGGCGCGTGCCCATATCGCCGAGCACGAGGCCGCTGCCGAAGATGCGCTCGGTCTTCGCGCGCGCCTTCGCCTCCTCGTGGGCGGCGTCGTAGCGCTCGAAGTCGCCGCGCAGGCCGTGCATCAGTTCGCTGATGCAGGAGAGGATGGGCATCTCCCACATGATGGTGGAGAACCATTTGCCGCGCACGCTGATCTCCAGGTGGCCTTCGGCGTCCTGGCTGATGGTCACTTCGCCCGGGCGGAAGCGGTAGCCGCGCAGGAAGGTGAAGTACCACAGGGGCAGATAGACGCAGCGCGTCTTCATGAACTCGATCTCTTCGTCGGTGATGGTCACCTCGGCCAGGTGGTCGAGCTGCTCGCGCAGGAGCTTGTCGAATCCCTGGGGATAGACCTGGTGGTTGCGGTCGTAGAAGGTGTATTCCACCTCGGCGCGCGGGTAGGTCTTCAGGATGTAGTACTGGCAGGTGAACGTGTAGAGGTCGTTGTCAGTGAAGTGGTTGATGATCGGTTTCATAGCTATATGATTTCCAGTTTCTTCAATAATGCGTCCGGGTCGGGCTCGTGGCCGCGGAAGCGGCGGTAGAGCACGGCCTCGTCCTCGCTGCTGCCGCGCGCGAGGATGTTCTGCCGGAAGGCGTCGGCCGCCTCGCGGCTGAAGATGCCCTTCTCCCGGAACAGGGAGAAGGCGTCCGCCTCGAGGACCTCCGCCCACTTGTAGGAGTAGTAGCCGGCGGAGTAGCCGCCGGAAAAGATGTGGCTGAAGGCGGTGGAGATGCAGCTGCCCGGAATGTCCGGCAGCATCGCGCAGTCGGCCAGCGCCTGCTGCTCGAGCGCCTCCGTGCCGGCGGGCGCCGCGCGCAGCGTGTGCCACGCCAGGTCGAGCAGCCCGAAGCGGAGCTGGCGCACCTGGAAGTAGGCCGCGTGGTAGTTGCGGGCGGCGACGAGCCGCTCCACGAGCGCGTCGGGAATGGGTTCGCCGCTCTGCCAATGGCGCGCGAAGGGGCGCAGGTATTCGGGCTCGAAGGCCCAGTTCTCCATCAGCTGCGAGGGCAGCTCCACGAAGTCGCGGGCGACGTTGGTGCCCGTCATCGAGGGGTAGCGCCCCTCGGCGAGCATCCCGTGCAGGGCGTGCCCGAATTCGTGCAGGAAGGTCGTCAGCTCGTCGTGCGTCAGCAGCGACGGCGCGTCGGGTCCGGGTTTACTGAAATTGGTGACGATGCTCACGAACGGGCGCTGCTCGACGCCGCCCGGGGCGGAAAGCTCCCGGAAATTGGTCATCCACGCGCCGCCGCGCTTGCCGGGGCGGGGGAAGAAGTCGGCGTAGAAGAGCGCCAGGTGGCGGCCGTCCGCGTCCTGCACGTCATAGACGCGCACGTCGGGATGGTAGCCCGGCAGGTCGGGGCGCGGGACGAACTGCACGCCGTAGAGGCGCGTGGCGAGGCCGAACACGGCCCCGATGCAATCCTCCAGGCGGAAATAGGGCTTGAGCTGTTCGTCGCTGAGCGCAAAATGCTCCGCGCGGTAGCGCTCGGACCAGTAGGCGAAGTCCCAGGGCTGCATCTGCGGCTGCTCATAGCCGTGCTCCTGCGCGTAGGCGAGGAGCCCGGCGATCTCGCGCCGCGCGGCGGGCAGCGACGGCGCCATCAGCCGGTCCAGCAGCTGGCGGACGTTGCCGATGTCCTTGGCCATCCGGTCTTCGAGCTCGTAGGCCGCCCAGTCGGCATAGCCGAGCAGCTGCGCGATCCGGCGGCGCAGGTCGGCGATCTGCAGGCAGACGCCGCTGTTGTCGAACTTGCCGCCGAGGGCGCGGCCGTTGTAGGCGCGCCACATCCGCTCGCGCAGGTCGGCGCGGGCGCTGTATTGCAGGAAGGGAACGTAGCTGGGGTGCGTGAGGTCGAAGACCCAGCCTTCGCGGCCCTTTTCGCGCGCGGTCTGCGCGCCCAGGTCGCGGATATATTGCGGGAGACCTTCCAGGTCCCGTTCGTCCTTGAGTTCGAGGGTGAAGGCGTTGGTGGCGTCCAGGACGTTCTTGCCGTATTTGAGCTCCAGCAGGGAGAGTTCCTCCTCGAGCCGGGCGTAGGTCTTCTTGTCTTCGGGGCCGAGCAGCGCGCCGCTGCGCACGAAGCCCTTGTAGCTCTCCTCCAGCAGCTTCCGCTGGTCGGGTGCCAGGTCCAGCGCGCTCCGTCCGTCGTAGACGGCCTTGACGCGCGCGAAGAGCGCATCGTTGAGCGAGACGTACATCTCGTAGTCGGTCAGCAGGGGAGAGACTTCTTCGGCGATCTCCTGCATCCGGTCGTCGCTCTCGGCTTCGAGCAGGTTGAAGAAGATGCCGCTGACGCGGTCCAGGGCGGCGCCGGCGAATTCGAGCGCCTCGACGGTGTTGGCGAAGTCGGGCGGGGCCGGGTTGGCGGCGATGGCGTCCACCTCGGCCTTGCCGGCCTCGATGGCCGCCCGGAAGGCCGGCAGATAGTGTTCCTGGCGGATCAGGTCGAAGCGCGGGGCTCCGAACGGAAGGGGGGAAGAAACCAGTAACGGATTGTCCATAATGCAAAAATAGCTATAAATGGGGATTTTTATTTCATCTGTCCGTACCTAATTTTGCACCCGGATAAAAGTTAGTGTGTTTTTAGAGCGCGGCTTCGGGACCCGACCGGACAGGACGGCGGGATTCTCCGGGGTCGCGACTTCTTTTTATATCCGTGATTCCTTTGCTTTTACCTTTTTATTGCCTAAATTTGCGCCGCTTTTATGGCTAGATAATTAGTTAGTATCAATTATATGTCCAACAGCACTTTTTCTGTCAAGTATTGTGTGCTTCTGCCCATCGTGCTGATCATCACAATCCTTCTCTGGGCCCTCCCGGTCACCGCTTTCGGGATCGAAGGCCTTACCGTTGTCCAACAGCGCGTTATCGCACTCTTTGTCTTCGCCGCCCTGATGTGGATCTGCGAAATCATCCCGAACTGGACCACCTCCCTGCTGGTGATCGTGATCGCCTTGCTGACGGTGTCCGACAAGGGTATCGGTTTCTTCTGCGATCCGCAGTACGGCCAGCTCGTCGGTTACAAGAGCCTGATGGCCTCCTTCGCGGATCCTGTCGTGATGCTCTTCCTCGGCGGTTTCGTCCTCGCCATCATGGCCGAGAAATACGGCCTTGACGTGACGATGGCCCGCGCGCTGCTGTCCCTGTTCGGTACCAAGCCGAAGATGGTCCTCCTGGGCTTCCTGCTCGTGATCGCCATCTTCTCGATGTTCATGTCCAATACCGCCACGGCTGCCATGATGCTTTCCTTCCTGGTGCCCGTGCTCAGCAAGCTCCCGGCGGACGACAAGGGCCGTATCGGCCTGGCGCTGGCCATCCCGGTGGCCGCCAACCTCGGTGGCATCGGTACGCCGATCGGCACCCCGCCGAACGCCACCGCCGTCAAGTTCCTCGCCGAGGCCGGCTATGACGTCACCTTCATGGAGTGGTCCGTCCGCATGATTCCTTTCGTGCTGATCATGATCATCCTCGCCTGGGTGCTGCTGCAGCTCTTCTTCCCCTTCAAGAGCGAGCGGATCGTGCTCGAGATCCCGGAGAGCAAGCGTGAGAAAGACTGGAAGACCACGGTCGTGTGGATCACCTTCATCGGTACGATCCTCCTGTGGGCCACGGAAGAGTGGACCAAGATCAACTCCAACGTCGTCGCCCTCATTCCGCTGGCCGTCCTGACGATGACCGGCATCTTCACCAAGGATGACATCAAGCAGATCAACTGGACCGTCCTCTGGCTCGTCGCCGGTGGCTTCGCCCTCGGCACCTGCCTCCAGAGCACGGGCCTGGCCAAGGTGCTCATCGACGCCATTCCGTTCAACACCATGTCCCTCGTCCTCGTGATGATCGTGGCCGGTGTGGTCTGCTACTTCCTGTCCAACTTCATCTCCAACTCCGCTACCGCCGCGCTGCTGATCCCGATCCTGATGGTGGTGGCCGAGGGCATGGGTCTCGACATCGCCGGCACCCGCGGCCTGATCGCGTTCATCGCCATGTGCGCCTCCATCGCCATGCTCTTCCCGATCTCCACGCCGCCGAACGCCATCGCGTCCTCGACCGGTATGGTTGCGACCAAGGATATGACCAAGGTGGGCATCGTCGTCGGCGCCGTCGGATTCATCCTCGGATATTTCTGGCTGACGAAGCTCTTCCCGTTCGCCTAATTTGTTGACTTTTCTCTGGTGGTCCCCCGACCGGGACCACCAGTTTCAATTTTAAAGATATGAGCAAGAGATTCTTTGTGGCGGTCGCCCTGCTGGCCGCGGCGCTGAGCGCCAACGCGCAGGAGACCCAGTTCAAATGGTATGGATTCATCCGGAACTACGCCGTCGCGGATTCCCGCGAGAGCGTCTATGGTACGGAGGACTTTTTCTATTATCTGCCGAAAGACCGCAAGATCGTCGACGGCGTGGACCTGAACGCGGACCACACCTTCGCCTTCGCCGCCATCACCTCCCGCCTGGGACTTGACGTGACGGGCTACCAGGTCGAAGGCTGGAAGGTCGGCGCCAAACTGGAGGCCGACTTCTACGCCGGCGTGTCCGGCGTGACCGGCACGGCCCTGTTCCGCCTCCGCCAGGCTTACCTGACGCTGGGCAAGAACGCCGTCTCCTTCAAGATCGGCCAGGCCTGGCATCCGATGGCCGCCGATATGCCGCACGTCTTCGCCCTCAACACCGGCGCCCCCTTCGGCCCGTTCAGCCGCACCCCGCAGGCCGCGATGGACCTGAAGCTTTCCAATGACGTGACCCTCACCGCTGCCGCCATCTGGCAGATGCAGTACACCTCCGCCGGCCCCAACGGCGCTTCCGCCGACTACATCAAGTACGCCGGCACCCCGGAGGTCTATTTCGGCCTGAGCTACAAGGCCAACGGCTTCACCGCCCGTGCGGGCGTGGACGTCCTGTCCATCAAGCCGCGCCACCTCAACGACGCCGGCACCAAGAAGGTCTCCGACCGCATCACGACGGTCAGCCCGTTCCTGTACGCCGAGTACACCAAGGGCCTGTTCTCCGTCAAGGCCAAGACCATCTTCGCCCAGGCCGGCGAGCATATGAACCTCAACGGCGGCTACGGCGTCAGCGCCGTCAACACCGACGGCAGCTGGGAATACGCCCCGACGCGCAACTCCTCCAGCTGGATTTCCTTCAGCTACGGCAAGAAGGCGCAGGTCGTTCTCTTCGGCGGCTACGTGCGCAACTTCGGCACCGCCAAGGACCTGGTCGGCCCGCTGTATTTCAGCAAGAACAGCTTCTCCAACATGAACCGGATGTTCCGGGTCACGCCGGAGTTCATCTACAACCTCGGCAAGGTCGCTTTCGGTCTCGAGTATGAGCTGACGGGTGTCCAGTACGGCGCCTTCGCAGCTTCCGACAAGCGCGGCCTCGCGACGGAGGATCTCCACTGGATCTGCAACAACCGGATCCAGCTGATGGTCAAGTATACTTTCTAATCTGATCCTGTATGGCTCTACTGCTGCTGTTCCTGCTGGGCGCGATGGCCATCTCGTTCCTCTGCTCGATCCTGGAGGCGACGCTGATGTCCACCCCGATCTCCTACATCACGATGCGGGAGGAAGAGGGCTACAAGCCCGCTCCCCGGTTCAAGGAATACAAGCAGGATTCTTCCCGGCCGATCGCCGCGATCCTGTCGCTCAACACGATAGCGAACACCATCGGCGCGGCCGGGGTGGGCCGTCAGGCAACGATCATCTTCGGGTCGGAATGGTTCGGGCTCGTCAGCGCCCTGATGACCATCCTGATCCTCATCTTCTCCGAGATCATCCCCAAGACGATCGGCACCACGCGCTGGAAGTCCCTGATGGGCTTCGCGACGGGCGCGCTCCGGGTGCTGATCTTCATCATGTATCCGCTCGTGATCCTCATCGAGAAACTCACCGACCTCATCACGCCGAACGAACTCGACGCCGCGGTCTCCCGCGAGGAAGTGAGCGCGATGGCGAACGTCGCGGAGGAGGAGGGCGACCTGGAGGAAGATGAAAACACGATCATCCAGAACCTCATCAGCATGGACGAGGTCAAGGCGTTCGACGTGATGACCCCGCGGGTCGTCTGCGAGATCGCCCCCGAGTCGATGACGCTGAAGGCGTTCTACAAGAACAAGCGCTACCGCCACCACAGCCGCATCCCCGTGTACGCCGACAACGACGAGTACATCACGGGCTACATCCTGCGGATGGAGGCGCTGCAGCTGATGGCCGAGGACAAGTTCGACCTCACGCTCGGCGACATCCGCCGCGACGTGGCGACCTTCGACGAGGACACGCCCCTCGACCAGATCTGGGACGAGATGCTCAGCAAGGACGAGCAGATCGCCATCATCATCAACGAATACGGCAGCTTCCAGGGCATCCTGACGCTGGAAGACGTCATCGAGACGCTGCTCGGCAGCGAAATCGTGGACGAGAACGACACCGTCCGCGATATGCAGCAGCTGGCCCGCGACAAATGGAAGAAGCGGGTGATCCCGGCCAAGAATGGACAAAAGTAAGCTCGGCGGCCACCTGGCTGCGGCCGGGGCCTACGCCATCTTCGGATTCAATATCGTCTTCAACAAGGACATCGCCAATTCCGGCGCGGTGGCCCCGATGGTGCTGTTCACCCTGCGCGCCGTCGGCGCGACGGCGCTGTTCTGGGTGCTGTCGCTCTTCCTCCCGCGGGAGCGGGTGGCCGGACGCGACCTCCTGCGGATGGTGCTCGCGTCCTTCCTGGGGCTCTTCGTGCCGCAGCTCAGCTTCCTGTTCGCCATCGGGGCGTCGACCTCGATCGACTGCGCGGTGCTGGGCTCGCTGACGCCGATCTACACGATGTGCTTCGCTTTCCTGTTCCTGGGCGAGCCGATCACGCTGAAGAAGGCGGGCGGCGTGGCGGTCAGCCTCGCCGGCGTGCTGCTGCTGATCTTCAATTCCGTCCACGCGCCGGGCGCGGTGGACCGCACGCAGCCGCTGGGCGTCGTCCTGCTGCTGGTCAACGGAATGAGCTTCGCGGCCTATCTGGGCGCCTTCCGGCCCCTCATTTCACGCTACGGCGTGGTGACCTTCATGAAGTGGATGTTCCTCTTCTCGATGCTGCTGTCGCTGCCTTTCTCCTGGCAGGGCCTGCTGCATACGGATTATGCCGCCATCACGCCGACGGTGGGGTGGGAGATCGCGTACGTGATCTTCTTCGCCACGTTCGTGGCGTACTTCCTCATCCCCTTGGGACAGAAGCGTTTGCGGCCCACGCTGGTCAGTATGTATTCCTATCTCCAGCCGATGATCGCGGCCGCGCTGAGCATCGCCATCGGGATGGACCGCTTCACCTGGCAGAAGGCCGTGGCGGCGGCGCTGGTGTTCGGCGGCGTGTTCTTAGTCAGCCGCTCGCGCGCCGCCCAGGCGTAACGAATCTCATTTTTTTCTTATATTTGTCCTGATGGACAACTTGATCGAAAAAGCCCGCGCTGTTGCGCTGGAGGCGTTGAAGGACGAGACCCGCTTCGATGGGACCCCGTTCTTCGGGCATCCGGAAAACGTGGCGCGCATCGTGGAGGACGAGATCGGCCTCCCCGACGCGTGCGTGGCCGCCGTCTATCTGCACGAAGCGACGCGTATCCATAAGGATGTGGATATCAGCGGATTCCCGCAGGACGTGCGGACGCTGGTGGACGGCCTGAACAAGATCTCGACCATCAAGCCCAAGGACACGCGCCTGGAGGCGGAGAACTACAAGCGCCTCATCGTCCAGTACTCGACCGACCCGCGCGTGACCGTGCTCAAGATCGCCGACCGCCTGGAAGTGATGCGGAGCCTGCAGCTCTTCCCGAAGGCCTCCCGCGACCAGAAACTCCTCGAGACGCTGATGCTCTATATGCCACTGGCCCACCAGCTCGGCCTGTACAACATCAACAACGAGCTGGGCAACATCTGGTTCCGCTACGCCGATCCCGAGCAGTACCGGGCCATCACCAACAAGCTGAAAGCCACGGAGAAGGACCGCGAGCAGATCACGGCCGAGTTCATCGAGCCGCTGAAGCGCAAGCTGTCCGACGCGGGCATCGTCTACAAGCTGAAGATCCGCACCAAGAGCGCCTATTCCATCTACCGCAAGATGCAGGTGCAGAAGGTGCCCTTCGAAGGCGTCTACGACGTGTTCGCCATCCGCTTCATCATCGACTGCGACGAGGACCCCAAGGTGGAGAAGGATCTCTGCTGGAAGGTGTTCTCCTACGTGACCGAGGAATACGAATCCGACACCAAGCGCCTGCGCGACTGGCTGACCACGCCGCGCCCCAACGGCTACGAGTCGCTGCACATCACGGTCAAGAACAAGAAGGGCCAGGCCCTGGAGGTCCAGATCCGCACGCGGCGGATGGACATCGAGGCCGAGAGCGGCAACGCCGCGCACTGGGCCTACAAGGGCATCCGCCACGAGGCGTCCATCGACCGCTGGCTGCAGACGGTGCGCGACGCGCTGGAGCATCCTTTCGAGGCCACGCCCGAAGAGATGCCGGCCCCGCCGTCGCGGGAAATCTTCGTCTTCACCCCGACCGGTGAGCTCCGCATCCTGCCCGCCGGCGCGTCGATGCTGGACTTCGCGTTCAATATCCACTCCGGCCTGGGCTGCCATTGCACCGGCGGCCGGGTGAACGGCAAGGCCGTCCCCATCCGCGAGAAGCTCAAGACGGGCGACGTCGTGGAGATTCTCACCCGCAAGGACCAGCGGCCCAACCGCGACTGGCTGGGCTGGGTGGTCTCGTCCAAGGCCCGCACCAAGATCAAGCAGGAGCTCGACGCCGACGAGCGCAAGGCCGCGTCGGACGGTCGTGAGCTGCTGGAGCGCCGCCTGCGCAACTGGAAGCTGGAGTTCCCGGACGACTGGATGACGGAGTTCATCAAGGCCCGCAAGTATCCTTCCGTGCTTCCGTTTATGGCGGCCATCGCCCGCGAGGAGGTGGACGTCAACGACATCAAGGCCTTCATCCAGCAGAAGCAGGCCGCGCAGCAGGAACGCGCGGTGCAGGTCGCGGAAGAGGTGCCCGAGACGGCCCCGAAGGGCTATTCCGGCGTGACTTCCGACGATATCCTGGTGATCAACGCCAAGAATGTCAAGGGACTGGAATACAAGATGTCCAAGTGCTGCAACCCGGTCTTCGGCGACGACGTGTTCGGCTTCGTGACGCGTACCGAGGGCATCAAGATCCACCGGATCTCGTGCCCCAACGCCGCCCAGCTCTTCGAGCGCTTCCCGTACCGGATCCAGAAGGTGGTCTGGCAGGAGAAGGAGGGGACGGGCGACTTCCAGTGTACCCTCGCCGTCACGGCCGACCTGGACCATCCCGTGCTGAGCGCCATCATGGACATCATCGGACAGTTCCGCGTGTCGATGCGCGCCTTCAACGTCAAGGAGAACCTCCGCGCCGGGACCTACGAAATCACCATCCGCCTGCTGGTGCCGTCCAGCGCCGAGCTGGACAAAGTCCTCTCGCAGGTCGGCGCGCTCAAGCAGGTCATCAAAATCCGCAGAATCTGAGTATGCAAACCGAAGATACGAAAGACCTGGACCGGTTCGAGCAGCTGCTTGAGGAAGGCCTGGTCAAAATCTGCAGCGGCGCGGGCCTCCTGCCCGCCGACCTGGTCCGCTGCCCCGACGTGGACGGCCTCTGGGACGTCTACATCAAGGATTACATCGCCGACGCGGTGGTCAATTTCAACGACTACCCGGAGGCCGCCCTCGCTTGGGCGGGCTTCCTCGGGCTCGGCGTCGCCTGGGCCTGGGACGCCGACTGGAACCGCTACAAGGACCAGTCCTACCGCAAGTGGTACGGCTCCCGCGGCTGGGACGATATGGACGAGCACATCCTGCGCGACGTCCTCGGCCTGCCGCTCGACGGCCCGGAGGCCCGGAAGATCTCCGACACCCTCCAGAGCTGCGCCCTCGCCGTGCTCGGCCTGCTGCAGCACGAGGGCGTCGAGACCCAGACCGCCCGCGGCTTCTACCTCCTTTCCCGCGCCTACACGGTCCTCTACCGCGTCGGCGCCGCCATCGAGCTCCACCGCCTCGGCTACAAGAAAGTCCTCGTCGGCTAGGCCCCCGTCCCGGGACGCGGGGAAAGATTGCAAAGCTAGCGGGGATTCGCTATCTTTGCTTGATTTATGAAATTTCAGCTCGAATCGGAATACAAGCCGGCCGGCGACCAGCCGGAGGCGATCGACCAGCTCTGCTCGGCGCTCGAGGCGGGGGTGGGCGACGTGACGCTGCTCGGCGTCACGGGTTCGGGCAAGACCTTCACGATGGCAGGCGTGATCGAGCGCCTGCAGCGGCCGGCGCTCATCCTGAGCCACAACAAGACCCTGGCCGCCCAGCTGTACGGCGAGTTCAAGTCTTTCTTCCCGCACAATGCGGTGGAATACTTCGTCTCCTACTACGACTACTACCAGCCGGAGGCCTACATCCCCACCACCGACACCTACATCGAGAAGGACCTCAGCATCAACGACCAGATCGAGAAACTGCGTCTGAGCGCCGCCAGCGCCCTGCTGAGCGGACGCCGCGACGTCATCGTGGTGTCGTCGGTGTCGTGCCTCTACGGCATCGGCAACCCCGACGACTTCCACGCGCAGACCGTCCCCGTGCGGCGCGGCGAGACCCGCAGCCTCACCGGGCTGCTCTACCGCCTGGTGGACGCCCTCTACAACCGCACCGAGGTCGAGTTCAAGCGCGGCACCTTCCGTGTGCGCGGCGACACCGTCGACGTCTATCTGGGCGGTTCGGACGACGCCGTCCGCATCGAGTTCTTCGGCGACGAAGTCGAGGCCCTGAGCCTGATCGACCCCGTGACGGGCGCCAAGCGCGAAGACATCGAACAGATCAACATCTATCCGGCCGGCAACTTCGTCACCACCAAGGAGCGGAGCGCCGCGGCCGTGTCCCATATCCAGGACGACCTCGTCCGCCAGATGGAATACTTCGAGAGCATCGACAAGGGCCTCGAGGCCAAGCGCCTCAAGCAGCGCGTCGAGTACGACCTGGAGATGATCAAGGAGATGGGCTACTGCCCGGGCATCGAGAACTACTCCCGCTACTTCGACGGCCGCAGGGAGGGGCAGCGCCCCTTCTGCCTGATCGATTATTTCCCGAAGGACTTCATCACCTTCGTGGACGAGAGCCACGTCACGCTCCCGCAGGTCCACGCGATGTTCGGCGGCGACCACAGCCGCAAGTCCGTGCTGATCGAATACGGCTTCCGCCTGCCGGCGGCGGCCGACAACCGCCCCCTCAAGTTCGAGGAGTTCGAGGCCCTGACGGGCCAGAAGATCTACGTGAGCGCCACCCCGGCCGACTACGAACTCGCCAAGTCCGAAGGCCTGGTGGTCGAGCAGGTGGTCCGCCCGACCGGCCTGCTGGACCCGCCCATCGAAGTCCGCCCCACCAAGAACCAGGTGGACGACCTCGTCGAGGAGATCCGCAAGCGTTCCGAGGTGGACGAGCGCACGCTCGTCACCACGCTCACCAAGCGGATGGCCGAAGAGCTGGACGAATACCTCCGCCGCATCGGCATCCGCGTCCGCTACATCCACTCCGACGTCGACACCGCCGAGCGCGTGGAGATCATCGAGGACTTCAAGAACGGCCTCTTCGACGTGCTCGTGGGCGTGAACCTGCTGCGCGAGGGCCTGGACATCCCGACCGTCTCGCTCGTCGCCATCCTCGACGCCGACAAGGAGGGCTTCCTGCGGACCGCCCGCGCGCTGACGCAGACGGCGGGCCGCGCCGCCCGCAACGTCCACGGCCTCGTCATCATGTACGCCGACTCCATCACCCCGTCGATGGAACAGACCATCCGCGAGACGGACCGCCGGCGCAAGAAACAGATCGAATACAACGAGCTCCACCACATCACCCCGAAGCAGGTGGAGGTCAAACAGAATATCCTGGCGGGCGAACTGACCGCGCGCCCCGGCGGCAAACCGCTCGCCAGCGGACTGGCGAACGGCACGACCGGCCGGGTCAGCGCCGCCAACTCCTACGACGACCCCACCTACATCCCGAACCCGTCCGACCTCGGACGCGGCACGGTGTCCGTGGGCTTCGGACACGACTCCAAGCGCGTGGCCGGCGACGCCTTCCGCGACGGCTACGTCACGGCCGACCTCGCCGCCGTGCTGCAGGACCCCGTGATCCGCTCGATGTCGCGCGCCCAGATTGAAAAAATAGTGGAAGAGGACCGCCGGCGGATGAAGAAATCGGCCGCCGACCTCGACTTCGCGCAGGCCGCCCACTACCGCGACGAGATGTGGGCCCTGCAGGAGTATCTCAAAGTTTGGAAAGAAGAAGCATGAAAAGATCGCAGATCGTCATATTCCTGTTCGGTATCATAGCCGCCCTGGCGGTATTGTGTGCAGTCTTCCCGAAGGACGGGCTGCTGGGGCTGCGCTTCCCGCAGCTCAGCGAAGTCCTCTCCGCCGCGGAGCGCGCCGACGCGCTCTCGCCGGAGGAGCTCCTCGAGCAGCGCCGCCTCGCCGCGGCGCGCCACGAGTACCAGACCTTCTTCAAGGAGGATCCGGCGCGCTTCTACCTGCCGGGCGACGACGTCAGCTTCTTCGACCCCTTCTTCGCTTCGCTTGAAAAAGCGGAGCAGACGCCGCTGCGCATCGTCCACTACGGCGACTCGCAGATCGAGGAAGACCGCATCACGGGCACGATCCGCGAACGCCTGCAGGCGCGCTTCGGCGGCAGCGGCCCCGGCATGATGCCGGCCCGCCAGTACGCCACGCCGCGCGTCGGCGGCGGCAGCACGGCCGAGCTGCGGCGCTATTTCAACTACGGCGACGCCTCCTACCGGGCGGGCATCCGCCAGTACGGCCCCTACGCCGACTTCGTCCGGCTGGACACCGTCTCCACGCTGTCCTTCTACCCGATCCGCAGCAAGGACAAGGGGCAGAGCACCTTCGAGCGGATGACGCTCGTGGCCGGCAACGTCCGGAGCACGCTCTCCGTGACGAGCAAGGGCGACCGCCGCACGGTCGAACCGGGGGGCGGCGCGCTCTCCTTCGTCCGTTTCGAACTGCCGGACAGCTCCTCGCGCGCCTCGGTCACGGTGGCCGGCTGCGCCGACCTCTACGGCGTGCTGCTGGACAGCAAGACCGGCGTCCGGATGGACAACGTCGCGATGCGCGGCTCGTCCGGCGCCATCTTCACCACGATGGACCGCGAGCAGCTGCGCTCCTTCTACAAGGAGGAGAACGTCCGCCTGATCCTCCTGCAGTACGGCGGCAACAGCGTGCCGTACCTCAAGACCGACAAGGCCGTCTCCGGCTACCTGGAGTCGGTCCGCAAGCAGATCCGCTACCTGCGCGAGCTCGCCCCGCAGGCGAAGATCGTCTTCATCGGCCCGTCCGACATGTCCACCACGGTGGCCGGCAAGCGCCAGACCTATCCGTACCTGCCCGGCTTCGTGGACTCGCTCAAGGTCTCCGCGACGGAGAGCGGCGCCGCCTACTGGGACATCTACGGCGCCATGGGCGGCGAGAATTCGATGGTACAGTGGGTCAAGGCCCGCCCCGCGCTGGCCGGCTCCGACTACGTCCACTTCACGCTCGCCGGTTCCCGCAAGGTCGGTGACATGTTCTGCGACGCGCTCTTCCAGTATTACGACTACTACCGCATCCGCAAGAAGAATGGGCGTTAAGGCACGCATATTCGCCGTCTGCCTGACGGCGCTCTGTCCGCTGGCGCTCCGCGCGCAGGCGCTGCCCGACTGCGTCCACGCGGAAGCGTCCGTGCTGCTCTTCCCGGGCTCCCGGGCGGCGCAGGACCTCTTCTACGACAAGCTCGACACGCTCGTGGCGACGGGGCGGGGGAATGTCAACGTCTGGCACATCGGGGGCTCCCACGTGCAGGCGGCCTATTTCCCCAACCGCATCATGAACGGCATCGACTCGCTGACGCTGCGCGGCGACCGCGGGTTCCTGTTCCCGCTCAAGCTGGCGGGCACCAATTACGACAAGACCTACCGCATCTCCACGACGGGCGAATGGGAAGCGCCGATCCTGACGCGCAACTCCGACCTGCGCCGGCCCCGCTACGGGGTGACCGGCTACGGCGCGCGCACGGCCAGCCCGGACGCCTCGGTCGGCTTCCGCCTCAATGCGGACGGCTCCGCCCGCTGGTCCTGCGAGAGCGTGCGCGTCCTCGGCTACGGTTCCTCGGACCGCGCCTATCCCTATATCCTCTGCCTCGCGGACACGCTGCGCTTCGAGTTCGAAGCGGCGACGCACAGCTACCTCTTCGACTTGCCCGCGCCGACGGACAGCGTGGTGGTGCGCTTCCACGTCCCCGCGGGGGAGGAATTCACGCTGAACGGCCTGCAGCCGCTGAGCTGGCGGCCGGGCGTCAACTATTTCGCCTCCGGCGTCAATGGCGCGGCGCTCCCGTCCTGGCTCGACAAGTGCGAGGACCTGGAGCGCGACCTGCAGCTCGTCCACCCGGACCTGGCGATCCTGGCGGTGGGCATCAACGACTCCGCCACGAGCGTCAAGAACTTCAAGCCGGAGAAATTCAAGGAGAACTACCGCCGCCTCATCGAGATGGTGCGCCGGATCAGTCCGGAATGCGCCTTCATCTTCGTGACCAACAACGACAGCTACCGCTACGTCCGTCGCGGGATGAGCTGGAACGGCAACGGCGAGGCCGTCCGCCAGGCGATGCTGGAACTGGCGCGGGAATACGGCGCCGGGGTCTGGGACCTCTACGGCGTGATGGGCGGTGCGCATACCGTCGAGAAATGGCGCGACGCCGGCCTGGCCAAGAACGACCGGCTGCATTTCACGGACGAAGGCTATAACCTGCTGGGCGACCTCTTCGTGGAGGCGCTGATGGCGGACAAACTGAATCGATAGGGGAGATGGACTTGAGCGGTATCTGGGGATTTGTGCAGCGCCTGTTCGGCTTCGACCCGAACTCGCCGCTGCTGTTCACGCAGTTCTATTTCTGGGCGTTCTTCGCCCTGGTGTACGCCCTGTTCGCGCTGGTCGGCAACCGCCGCCTGCTGCGCAACGCGTTCCTCTTCTTCGTCAGCCTCTTCTTCTACTACAAGACCAGCGGGCTGTCGGTGCTGATCCTGATCTTCGTCACCTGCTCGGACTTCACGATCGCGCGGCGCATCGCCGCGGCGACGGATCCGCGCCGCAAGAAGGCCTGGCTCATCCTGAGCGTCTGCATCGACCTGCTGATCCTCTGCTACTTCAAGTATTCCTACTTCTTCGCCGACTTCGTCCATTCCCTGACGGGCCTGGAACTGAAGGTCGTCAACGTGTTCGGCCTGCTGGGCAACGCCCTCGCGGGCGCGGGCCGCTTCAGCGTGGACAGCATCGTGCTGCCGGTGGGCATCTCGTTCTTCACCTTCCAGGTGATCAGCTACACCGTGGACGTGTACCGCGGGCAGGTGAAGCCGGTGGACAACATCCTGGACTTCGGCTTCTACGTCAGCTTCTTCCCGCAGCTGGTGGCCGGCCCGATCGTGCGGGCGAGCGAGTTCATCCCGCAGCTCTACAAGCCCTTCTTCCTGGGGCGGAAACAGTTCGGCATCGCCGTGTTCTGGATCCTGAACGGCCTGGCCAAGAAGCTGATCCTGAGCGACTACATCGCGGTCAACTTCATCGACCGCGTGTTCGAGAATCCCCAGCTCTTCACGGGCTTCGAGAACCTCGCCGCGCTGTTCGGCTACTCCCTGCAGGTGTACGCCGACTTCTCCGGCTATACCGACATCGCCATCGGCGTGGCGATGCTGATGGGCTTCTACCTGCCGCAGAACTTCAATTCACCCTATAAGGCCTCCAACCCGCAGGACTTCTGGCGGCGCTGGCATATGTCGCTGAGCAACTGGCTCAAGAACTACCTCTACATCCCGCTGGGCGGCAACCGCAACGCCACCTTCGGCACCTACTTCTGGATCGTGCTCTTCGCCGTGATCGCGGTGATCCTGTCCGGCAGCTGGGTGGTGTCGGTGGTCTTCGTGGGCCTGGCCGCGGCGCTGGGCGTGGTGGGCCATTTCAAGCCGGAACGGCGCAAGAAGATCCTCGCCAACATCAACCGCTTCATCACGATGCTGCTGGGCGGCCTGTGGCACGGCGCCTCGTGGAATTTCATCATCTGGGGCGGCCTGAACGGCATCGGCCTGGTGGTGTACCAGTTCTGGAAGGAGATGGGCTGGAACCTCCGCTTCGGCCTGGTGACGGGCCTGACGGCCCTGCTCGGTCTGCTGCACTGGACGGTGGGGACGCCGGTCTGGAACCTGCTCTTCGTCTGGGCGCTCTTCGTCTGGGCGGGCACCCTGGTGCGCTATATCTATCAGCTCCGGGGCGGAAAGGGACACAGGCAGCTGGGCTATATCTGGGGCGTGGCGCAGACCTTCACCTTCATCACCTTCACGCGCCTGTTCTTCCGCAGCGGCAGCAACCTGGATCCGGCCACGGCCAACGAAGTGGCCTGGCAGACGGCCCGGCGGATGGTGGAGCAGATCGGCTCCGCCTGGAACTGGGCGGTGGTCCCGCAGATCTGCGCGAATTATTGGAAGGTTTTTGTGCTGGTACTCCTCGGCATGGCGATCCACTGGCTGCCGGCGCGCTGGAAGCGCTGGTACCGGCTCAATTTCGCGATGCTGCCCCTGCCCGTGATGGCGGCGGTCGTCGTCGCCGTGGTCTTCGTGGTGTATCAGTTCATCACCGCCGACCTGCAGGCGTTCATCTATTTCCAGTTCTAGAAGATCGACCTTCTCTGCCGGCGCACGTGCCGCAGGGGGAAGAAGAGGGCGAGCCCGACGACGAGGCACGCGACGCCCCAGCTGATCAGGGACGGCGCGACGGTGGAAGCGCCTTCGGGAAGATGCGGATCCATAAGCAGCTCGGGCAGCTGGACCGGGTGGAGAATGAAGAAAGCGGTCGCCGCGCCGCCGAGCAGCAGGCCGGCGACGAACGTGAGGCGCCGGATCCGGCGCAGGCGGCGGACCTCCCGGTCGTGGTAGGCCTTGATCTGCTCCACGGCGGCCAGGCGGGCGTTCAGTTCCAGCTTGAAGGCCGTCGGGTCGGCGGGCTTCGGGGCTGTCTGCTGGAAGAAATCTCTTATCTCGTTTTCCATTTTTCCAAATAGTCTTTAACGTGTTGACGGCCGCGGGTCAGGTAGGCCCGGACGCTGCCGGCGGGCATTTCGAGGATGTCGGCGACCTCCTTGACAGGCTTGTCTTCCATATAGAAGAGCAGCAGCGCGGCGCGCTCCTTGTCGGGGAGCATCCCGATGGCGCGGTGGAGGTCTTCGTGGCGGAAGCGGCCGTCGGCGGCTTCCGGCCCGGGGACCGCCCGGGCGGCGGGGGAGTCGAGCGGGGCGGTCTGCAGCCTGCGGCCGCGCATCCGGTCGATGAAGCAGTTGTAGGCGATGCGGAAGAGCCAGGTGCTGAAACGCGCCGCGCCGCGGAACGACGCCGAGGAGACGTACGCGTTGACCAGCGCGTCCTGCGCGATGTCGTCGGCCAGGGCCGCGTCGCCACACAGCGAGAGCAGGAACCTTCTCAAAGACTCCTGCTCGGCCGAGGCCAGGCGGATGAACTCCTCGCGGGTCAAGCTATTCCGCCGACGGCGTCTTGGCGTTCAACGCTGCGAGCTCCTTCGCCCAGGTCCGTTTGCCGACTGCACGGACGATGAAGAAGGCGATGCCGACGCCGATCAGGATGGCCGGGAAGATAAAGAAGAGGGCGTCTTCCGGGTCTTTCTGAGGCACACCGTTGAGCGAGAAGGCATAGGCCATCACGAGGGCCGTCATTACGCCAAGGCCTGTGGTGATGCAGGCGGCCAGCAGCCAGCCCATCAACTTGTCCTTAACCGTCCTTTTCTTGCAGCAGCTCGTCTGCTGGAAGAAAGCCGGATCCAGCGTCGCGCCGTTCTCGACGGCCTTGAGCATCACTTCGGTCTTCTTGTCCACTTCGTGGCGCTGGTTCCGCATGACCAGGGCGATAATGATAATGGGCAGCACAACGCAGATTCCGATCGGAATCATGACTTCGAAGAGGCGGCTGATGGCGTTCCAGCCACTCATCTGCAAAAGCATAGTCATCATAACAGATACAATTTTAAATTCAATTCACCCGTTAGACGGACCTCCGCCCCGAAAGGCTACAACTTTTTTTTATTTCGCCGCTCACTTTGCGCGTGGGCGTTGTGGAGGGCGGAGCAGGAATTGGTTTTTCGGCCCTTGCGGACGAAAAATAATTCCTGTCCGCCCGCGGGGGATTAACGCACCTTGCTATCGCAGTACCAGCAACGGGTAATGCCGTTTTCCGCGAGGCGGAAGAGCGGCTCGTGCTTCTCGTTGTTGCAGATACACTTCGGGTTGGAGCAGTGCAGCGCCGGGTTGAGGATCGGCTCCTCGTGCTCCGGCATCCCGTGCGCGGGATCGTTCTTCCACTCCATCAGGCTGACGATCAGCGCCATCCGCACGAACTTGCCGTTCTCGACCTGGCGGAAATAGGCCGCGCGCGGGTCGTCGTCCACCTCGGTGAGGATCTCGTTGACGCGCGGCAGCGGGTGCAGCACGGCCATCTTCTTCTTGGCGAGCGCCATGCGGCGGGCGTCCAGCACGAAGCTGTCCTTCACGCGGTCGAACTCGTCCTCGTCGAGGAAACGCTCCTTCTGCACGCGCGTCATATAGAGCACGTCCAGCTCCGGGATGGCCTCGTCGAGGCTGTTGGTCTCGCGGTAGGCGACGCCCATCTTGTCGCAGACATCCTGCTTGATGTAGTCCGGCAGGCGCAGCTCGTCCGGGGCGATGAGCACGACCTTGATGCCCTTGTAGCGGGACAGGGCCTTGATCAGGGAATGGACGGTGCGGCCGAAGCGGAGGTCGCCGCAGAAGCCGATGGTGATGTCGTCGATGTGGCCGAGCTCGCGCTTGATGGTGAGCAGGTCGGTCAGGGTCTGCGTCGGGTGGCTGTGGGAGCCGTCGCCGGCGTTGATGATCGGGACGCGGGACACCTCGGAGGCCACCAGCGGGGCGCCTTCGATGGGATGGCGCATCGCGATGATGTCGGCGAAGCAGCCGACCACGCGGACGGTATCCTGCACGGTCTCGCCCTTGCTCACCGAAGTGTTCTGGGGGTTGGAGAAACCGAGGACGTTGCCGCCCAGCTCCATCATCGCGGCGGTGAAACTCAGCCGCGTGCGGGTGCTGGGCTCATAGAAGAGCGTAGCGAGCTTCTTGTGGGCCATGCTGCCCTGGTAGCGCTCGCGGTGCGCGATGATGTCTTCGGCCAGTGCGACGATCTGGTCGATCTCCTCCTTGGTGAGGTCGGTAGGGTCGATGAGGTGCTTCATAAATTATTGCGGAATTCCAGGATTTGCTGTTTCTGTGCGGGCGTGATGTATTTCTCCGCGACGGCCACGTCCACGAGGGCGTCGAGGTTGCTCAGGGAATAGTTGACGACATCGGCGGCCTTGAGGCGCTCGATGCCTTTGTGCAGGCCGTAGGTGAAGATGCTGACGATGCCGAGCACTTCGGCGCCGGCCTCGCGCAGGGCCTCGACCACGTCGATGACGCTGCCGCCCGTGGAGATGAGGTCCTCGACGACGACGACCTTGGTGCCGGGCTCCAGCTTGCCTTCGATGCGGTTGGTGCGGCCGTGGCTCTTGGCCTCGCCGCGGACGTAGCCCATCGGCAGGCCGAGGAGGGTGGCCGTGATGGCGGCGTGGGCGATGCCGGCGGTGGAGGTGCCCATCAGGGCCTCGCACTCCGGGAAGTGCTCGCGCACGAGCGTCGCCAGGCCGGCCTCCACCTTCGCACGCACGGAAGGGGCGGAGAGGGTCAGACGATTGTCACAATAGATCGGGCTCTTGATGCCGCTGGCCCAGGTGAACGGCTCCTCGGGCCGGAGGAACACGGCTCCGATCGAGAGGAGTTCTTTAGCAATCTCTGTCTGCATATCTTATTGATTCAAAAATTCCTGTAAGCAACGATGATAGGCGGCCACGGGGTCGGCGGCGGCCGTCACGGGGCGACCGACGACGATGTAGTCGGAGCCGATTTCCCGGGCGCGGGCCGGGGTGGTGATGCGGACCTGGTCGTCCGCCGCGGCGTCCGCGAACCGGATGCCGGGGGTGATGGCGAGGAAGTCCGGGCCGCAGGCGTCCTTGACCATCGCCGCCTCGAGCGGCGAGCAGACGACGCCGTCCAGGCCCGCTTCGCGCGCGTTCTGCGCGTATTTGACGATCGTCTCGCCGATGCCGGCGCCGATCAGGAGTTCTTTCTGCATCCGCTCCTCGCTGGTGGAGGTGAGCTGGGTGACGGCGATCAGCAGCGGCCGCGTACCGTCCGGCCGGGTCAGGCCCTCCAGCGCGGCGCGCATCATATCGACGGTGCCGGCCGCGTGGACGTTGCAGATGTCCACGTCGAGCGCGGAGAGCACGCGCATCGCTTTCCTGACGGTGTTGGGGATGTCGTGGAGTTTGAGGTCCAGGAAGATGGGGTGCCCGCGGCGCTTGATCTCACGGACGATGTCGGGGCCTTCCGCATAGAAGAGCTCCATCCCGATCTTGACGAAGGGCTTGCGCCCGCCCGCGAACAGGTCGAGGAATTCGAGGGTCTGCTGCCGGCCTGCGAAGTCGCAGGCGATGATGACGTCTTTTGCCATTTAAACGATGCCGATTATTTCTTGTAAACTGTTGATTCCGAGTTGTTCCATCAATCCCGGGAGGGCCGCCACGATCTCGGGGCAGACCATCGGGTTGCGGAGGTTCTCCGCGCCCACCTGCACGGCCGTGGCGCCGGCCATCATCATCTCGACGACGTCTTCGGCGCGGCGCACGCCGCCGCAGCCCATCACGGGGATGCTGCAGGCGTGGGCGACCTGGTAGACCATCCGCAGGGCCAGCGGGAAGACCGCCGGGCCGGAGAAGCCGCCCATCTTGTTGGCGATGACCGGCTGGCGGCGCTTGATGTCGATGCGCATTCCCAGCAGGGTGTTGATCAGGGTGATGCCGTCCGCGCCGGCGTCCTCGCAGGCCTTGGCGATGGACACGATGTCCGTCACGTTGGGGCTCAGCTTGAGGAAGACGGGCTTGTGCGAGACGGCCTTGACGGCTTTCGTCACCGCGGCGGCCGAGGCCGGGTCGGTGCCGAAGGCCATGCCGCCGTTGTGCACGTTGGGGCAGGAGACGTTGACTTCCAGGATGTCGATATCCGGGCAGGCGTCCGCCCGCTCGCAGTTGTAGGCGTATTCCTCCACGGAGAAACCGCTGATGTTGGCGATGATGGCGCCGCGGTAGATCTTGCGGAGCGCGGGCGCCTTGTCGGCGACGAGCGCTTCGATGCCGGGGTTCTGCAGGCCGACGGAGTTGATCATGCCGGCGTTGCATTCCGCGATGCGCGGGGTGGGGTTGCCGAAGCGCGCTTCGCGCGTGGTGCCCTTCAGGGAAATGCCGCCGAGGACGTTGAGGTCGAAGGTGTCGGCGAGTTCGAGGCCGAAGCCGAAGGTGCCGCTGGCGGGGACCACCGGGTTGTTCAGGCGCAGGCCGCAGAGCTGGACGGAAAGGTCTTTGTTTACCATTGTATCTCCTCCTTGTCGAATACGGGGCCGTCGGCGCAGACGCGCCGGGGGCCGTTGGCGGTTTGTACGGTGCAGCCGTAGCAGAAGCCGGCGCCGCAGCCCATCCTCTCTTCGAGGCTGATCTCGCCGGCGGCGTCGAGGGTCTTGCAGACCGCTTTCAGCATCGGCAGCGGGCCGCAGGAGTAGTAGCGGTCGAAGGCCGGCTTCGCGGCGGCGATGGCGTCGGTGACGAAGCCCTTGGTGCCGACGGAACCGTCCATCGTGGCGATGAGGACGGGGATGCCGAGCGCGCGGAACTCGTCGGCGAGGCAGATCTCGTCCGCCTTGTTGAAGCCGAGCACCGCCGTGGCCTGCTTGCCCTGCGCGAGCAGCTCCTTGGCGAGCAGGTAGAGCGGCGCGACGCCCAGGCCGCCGCCGATCAGCAGCGCGGCCTTGTCGCATTTTTCCGGATGGAATCCGCTTCCGAGCGGGAGCAGCAGCTCCAGCCGGGTGCCTGCGGGCATCGTCGCCAGGACGCGCGTCCCTTCGCCGGCGACCTTGTAGTAGAGGACCACGCCGTCAGGCAGGGCGTCGCTGATGGAGATCGGCCGCCGGAGGTAGAATTCCGGCAGGGCGAGGTCGACGAACTGCCCGCTGCGGACGGCCACGGGGCCGTCGGTGCGCAGCACGATGCGGAAGGTGTCCCGCGCTACGGGGTCGTTGCTCTCGATGGTGAAAAGTCTTTTCTGCATGGCTTTATGCTTGATAGACGGGCTTGCCGTCCTTAAGGGTCAGGAGGATGCGCCCGCGCACGGCCTTGCCGGCGAAGGGCGTCGCTTTGCCGAGGGAGAGGAACTCCGCCGGGTCGACGGTCCAGGCGGCGTCGGGGTCGATGACGACGAGGTCGGCGGGGGCGCCGGGCAGCAGGCCGCCGCCCAGGCGGAACGCCCGGCGCGGCCCGGCGGTCAGGGCCTCGACGACGCGTTCGAGGGAGACCTTGCCGGTCAGGACGAGGTCGGTGTAGAGGACGGGGAAGGCCGTTTCCAGGCCGACGACGCCCATCGCGCTGCCGGCCAGGCCGCGGGATTTCTCCTCGGCGCTGTGGGGGGCGTGGTCGGTGGCGATGGCGTCGATGGTGCCGTCGCGCAGGCCTTCGATGAGCGCGTCGCGGTCTTCGGCGCGGCGCAGCGGGGGATTCATCTTGAAGCGTCCGTCCTCCTGCAGGTCGTCTTCGCAGAGCGACAGGTAGTGGGGGCCGGTCTCGCAGGTGACGCGCACGCCGCGCGCCTTGGCCTGGCGGATCAGCTCGACGCTCTCGGCGCAGGAGATGTGGCAGACGTGGTAACGGCAGCCGGTCTCCCCGGCGAGGGCGAGGTCGCGCCGGATCTGACCCCATTCGCTCTCGGAGCAGATGCCTTTGTGGCCGTGGGCGGCGCAGTAGCGTCCGTCGTGGATGTAGCCGCCGTGCAGCAGGGTGTTGTCTTCGCAGTGAGCGGCGATGAGGACGTCCTCACGGGCGGCCGCCTCCATCGCGCTGCGCATCATCCCGTCGCGCTGGACGCCGCTGCCGTCGTCGGAGAAGGCGACGCAGCGGCCCTTGAGCGCCGCGAAGTCGACGAGCTCCAGGCCCTGGCGGCCGCGGGTGATGGCGGCGTAGGGGAGGACGGTGATGCAGGCGTCGCGGTCGATGATTTCCTGCTCGAGGGCGAGGGTCTCCGGGCTGTCGGGGACGGGGTTGAGGTTGGGCATCGCGCAGACGGTGGTGTAGCCGCCGTGCGCCGCCGCCAGCGAGCCGGTGCGGATGGTCTCCTTGTAGCTCTGGCCCGGTTCCCGGAAATGGACGTGGACGTCGGCGAAGCCTTCGCTGACCAGCTTGCCGCGGCAGTCGACGACCTGTGCGTCCGGCACTTCGACGATATCCGGTCCGATCGCCGCGATGCGGCCGTCGCGGACCAGGATGTCGCCTTGCCGCCGGCCGCCGCCGTCGACGAGGGTTCCACCTTTGAGTAATATAGCTGCCATAGTTGTCGCCTATATATAAAAAAACAGACAGCTAAAATAGCTGTCCGGAATCATCAAAAAGGGAAAAGTGACGGAAGGAGGCCTCCTGGAAGCCGCCGCGGCGGAACACGTCGATGTGGTGAATCCTCTTCATTGCACTTTATCCTTGCAAAGATAACTATTTTCCCCCGAACTCCAAACTTCTTTTCGCACATCCGGCCGGTCGCGCCGGCGCTACGGGCGGACGCGCCAGGCGGGCTTGTCGTAGGCGCCCCGGGCGGCGAAAGGAGCGCGCTCGGCGTCCCAGTCGGGGTCGTCGGAGACGGACTCGGCGCGGTCGGTGTAGAGGATGCCGTCGAGGTGGTCGGTCTCGTGCTGGAAGATGATGGCCACGAAGCCGTGGAGTTCTTCGGTGCGGGCCTCGAGGGTCTCCGGGTCGGTCCAGCCGATCACGACGCCCTCGCTGCGGGGGACGATGCCCCGCTTGCCGGGGATGGACAGGCAGCCCTCGGGGCCGCGGACGGTGTCGCCGAGGTGCTCCAGCACGCGGATGTTGGGATAGACGACGAAGGGTTCGCCGGGCTGGTCGATCCGCTGGATGGCGGCGACGCGCAGCGCCAGCCCCACCTGGGGCGCCGCGATCCCCACGCCGCCCTGCTGGGGCGACTGGACGGTGGCGAGCATCTTGGCGGCGAGCGTCGCATAGAGCTCGCTGCCGATTTCCGCTTCGGTCAGGTCGCGGCAGGCGGTACGCAGCTCCAGGGAGTCGGCGGGGTCCGTGACGACGCTGACGTACATCACGGAGTCGGACTGCGCGATGACGGTCCGCTCCCAGGCGGAGAAAGGTCCGCGCGCCTTGCGCGGGAATTCGCCCCCGGAGCTCAGGGTGAGGACCAGGATGGGGATGAGGGCCGCCAGGAAGGGAAGCGTGATGGCCAGGAGGAGGGTGCGGAAGGATTTGCTCGTTTTCATACGGAAGACAAAGATAGCAGAAAAACAGGCCGCTGGTGCGCGCTTGAAAGTTATTAACAAGATTTCTAGAAAATTGTCAATAAATTTCCTTGCAAGGAGTTTCGGATTGTTGTAAATTTGCACTTTGGTTAGTTCAAGTATGAAAGTCAGCATTATCATGGGATCCAAGAGCGACTGGGACGTGATGTCAGCCGCTTGCGAGACCCTCGATCTGTTCGGGGTCCCCTACGAAAAGAAAGTCATCAGCGCACACCGCACTCCTCAATTCTTTTGCGACTATATGGCTGGCGCCCGCGACCGCGGCGTAAGCATGGTGATCGCCGGTGCCGGTGGCGCGGCTCACCTCCCCGGGATGGCTGCCGCCCTGACTTCGCTCCCGGTGATCGGCGTCCCGATCAGGAGCAAGGCCCTCAATGGCCTGGATTCCTTGCTTTCCATCGTCCAGATGCCTTCCGGCATCCCCGTCGCGACCATGGCGATCGACGGAGCGAAAAATGCCGCCCTCTACGCCGTCGCCGTCCTTGCCCTCCAAGACCCCGCCCTCGCTGCGAAGTTGGAGGATTTCCGGAAGAAACAATCAGAAAAGGTCCTTTCAACCGAATTATAATATTATGAATGCTCACCGCATCTATGTAGAAAAGTATTCGCAATTCCAGGTTGAGGCGCAGAGCCTCAAGAGTGAATTCAACGAAAACCTTTCTCTCTCGCTGCGTACCCTGCGGCTCCTGAATGTGTATGATTTGTTCGGATTCTCCAGCGAGCTGCTCGAGAAGTGCCGCTATACCGTGTTCGGCGAAGTGGTGACCGACACCGTGACGGATGAATGCCCCCTGGAGGGCAAGAAATACCTGGCCGTCGAATACATCCCCGGCCAGTTCGACCAGCGGGCCTCCTCGGCCCTGGACTGCGTCCACCTGGTCGACCCGTCCGCGGACGTGCAGATCCGCTCCTCGCGCCTGCTCATCTTCGACGACGACCTCTCCGACGAGGCGCTCGCCGCGATCCGCCATTATTATATCAATGTGGTGGAGTCCCGTCCGAAGGACCTGGGACGCCTGCAGCCGGAAGGCAAGGCGGAGGTCAAGCCGCTCGCCTCGCTCGCGGGCTTCACGAAGATGGCTCCCGCGGACTACGCCGCCTTCTGCAAGCAGTGGGGCCTGGCGATGAACACCGACGACCTCGCCGAAGTGGTCCGCTACTTCACGCAGGAGGGCCGCGACCCGTCCGAGACGGAGCTGCGCATCCTCGACACCTACTGGAGCGACCACTGCCGCCATACGACCTTCACCACCGAGCTGACGGACGTCAAGGTGGACGATTCCTTCGCCAAGGACGAGATCGAGGCGGAGTACCGCGAATTCCTGGCGGTCCGCAAGGAGCTCGGCCGTGAGCAGAAGAGCCTCTGCCTGATGGAACTGGCGACGATCGGCGCGCGCGTCCTGCGCAAGCGCGGCCTGCTGGAGGACCTGGAGCAGAGTGAAGAGAACAACGCCTGCAGCATCTTCGTGGATGTGGAGGTGGACGGCAAGCCGGAGAAATGGCTCCTGCAGTTCAAGAACGAAACGCACAACCACCCGACCGAGATCGAGCCGTTCGGCGGCGCCGCCACCTGTCTGGGCGGCGCGATCCGCGACCCGCTCTCCGGCCGCGCCTACGTCTATCAGGCGATGCGCGTGACGGGTGCCGGCGACATCAACGCCGCCGTCAAGGATACGCTGCCGGGCAAGCTCCCGCAGCGGATGATCAGCCGCAAGGCTGCCGCCGGCTATTCCAGCTACGGCAACCAGATCGGCCTCGCCACCACGCACGTGCGTGAAATCTATCATCCGGGCTACACGGCCAAGCGCCTCGAGGTGGGCGCCGTCGTGGGCGCGGTCAAGGCGGACAACGTCCGCCGCGAGAGCCCCGCTCCGGGCGACGTGATCCTGCTGCTGGGCGGCCGCACGGGCCGCGACGGCATCGGCGGCGCCACGGGCTCCTCCAAGGAGCACACGGGCGCCTCGCTGGAGACCTGCGGCAGCGAGGTCCAGAAGGGTAACGCCCCCGAGGAGCGCAAGCTCCAGCGGCTCTTCCGCCGCCCGGAGGTGACGCGCCTCATCAAGAAATCCAATGACTTCGGCGCCGGCGGCGTGAGTGTCGCCATCGGCGAACTGGCCCCCGGTCTGGACATCTGGCTGGACCGCGTGCCGACCAAATACAGCGGCCTGAACGCCACGGAGCTCGCCATCAGCGAGTCCCAGGAGCGCATGGCCGTGGTCGTGGAGGCGGGCGACCGCGCCGCCTTCGAAGCCTTCTGCGGCAGCGAGAACGTCGAGGTGACGCACGTCGCCGACGTGACGGACCGCGGCCGGATGCGGATGTTCTACCACGGGGAGACGGTCGCCGACCTCTCCCGCGAGTTCATCGACAGCGCCGGCGCGAAGCACTACGCCCAGGCCGCCATCGGTGCGGTCGAGGACATCGACCCGTTCCGCCGCGAGCCGGCGGGGGAGACCCTGAAGGAGAAGATGGTCGCGACCCTGTCCGACCCCAACGTCGCTTCCCAGAAGGGGCTCGTGGAGATGTTCGACTCCACCATCGGCCGTTCGACCGTCCTGATGCCTTACGGCGGCGCGTTGCAGTCCACGGAGACGCAGGTCTCCGTCCAGAAGCTCCCCGCCGACGGCTACACCGACACGGCCAGCATGATGGCCTTCGGCTATGATCCGTTCCTCGCCAGCTGGAGCCCGTACCACGGCGCGGCCTACGCCGTCGTGGACGCGTGCGCCAAGGTGGTGGCCGCGGGCGGCGACTGGTCCACGATGCGCTTCTCCTACCAGGAATACTTCGAGCGGATGACCGCCGACGCGCACAGCTGGGGCAAGCCCCTCTCCGCGCTGCTCGGCGCCCTCAAGATGCAGCTCGCCTTCGGCCTGCCGTCCATCGGCGGCAAGGATTCGATGAGCGGCACCTTCGAGCACATCAGCGTCCCGCCCACCCTGATCGCCTTCGGCGTCACGACGGTGGACGCCGGCCGCGTGATCTCTCCGGAACTCAAATGGGAGGGCAACAAGCTCTACCTCATCAAGCATACGCCGCTGGCCAACCGGATGCCGGACGTGGACCAGCTGAAAGCCAACTGGGACTATGTCCACGCGGAGATCGCCGCCGGCCATATCGTCTCCGCTTGGGCCCTCGGCCGCGGCGGCGTGGCGGAAGGCCTTTCCAAGATGGCCTTCGGCAACCTCTTCGGCGTGGACGTGAAGCTCTCCGAGCGCGAGCTCTTCGACCTCGGCTACGGCTCCATCCTCGTGGAGTCCGAGACGGCGCTCGACTTCCCGCAGGCCGTCCTGCTCGGTGAGGTCACCGACGGCGAGGACGGCGTGCTGAAGATCGCCGGCGAGCGCATCAGCATCGACCGCCTGCAGGAAGCCAACGCCGGCAAGTACGCCAAGGTCTATCCTGCGAAGGTCGAGGCCAGCCACAAGAAGATGCTCAGCGGCATCAAGCCTGCGGCCAAATACGAAGCACCGAAGTGGAAAGGTCCCCAGGTGGACAAACCCCTCGTCTATATCCCGGTCTTCCCGGGCACCAACTGCGACTACGACACCGCCAAGGCGTTCCGCAAGGCGGGCGCCGAGGTCACGTTCGGCGTGTTCCGCAACCTCACGGGCGCGGACGTCCTCAGCTCCATCGACGAGATGGCGGCCGCGATCGACGGCTGCCAGATCCTGATGCTCTCGGGCGGCTTCTCCGCCGGCGACGAGCCGGACGGCAGCGGCAAGTTCATCGCCAACGTGCTCAACAACGCCCGCGTGGCGCAGGCCATCGAGGGCCTGCTGGAGCGCGGCGGCCTGATCCTCGGCATCTGCAACGGTTTCCAGGCGCTCGTCAAGAGCGGCCTGCTCCCGTACGGCCACCTCGGGATGGTGACGCCCGCATCGCCGACCCTCTTCCGCAACGACATCAACCGCCACATCTCCCAGATGGCTACGACGCGCGTGTCCACGACCCGCTCGCCCTGGCTCGCGGGAATGACCGTCGGCGACCTGCACACCATCGCCGTCAGCCACGGCGAGGGCAAGTTCGTGGTCTCCGAGGAGCTGGCGAAGGAACTCTTCGCCAACGGCCAGGTGGCCTTCCAGTACGTGGATCCCTTCTCCGAGGAGGTCACGATGGAGGCGCCCTACAATCCCAACGGTTCCTACTACGCCATCGAGGGCATCATCAGCCCGAACGGCCAGATCCTCGGCAAGATGGGCCATACCGAGCGCTGGGAGCCGAACTGCTTCAAGAACATCGAGGAGGAGCTCTATCAGCCGCTCTTCGACAACGCCGTGAGATATTTCAAAAAATAAAGATAAGATGACGAAAGGAGCGCTGGTCTTCGAGGGCAACGAGAAGCTGATCTATGCGACTGACGAGCCCGACAAGGTGATTTTCCGTTACAAGGACGTGACGGTGGCCTACAACAATGTCAAGCGCGCCCGCTTCAAGGGGAAGGGGGCGTTGAACAACCAGATTTCGGCGATGCTGATGGGCTACCTGAACAGCCACGGCGTGCAGACGCACTTCATCAGCGTCCTGGACGAGCAGGAGCAGCTGTGCCGCAAGATCGAGATCATCCCCCTGAAGGTCGTGGTGCACAACCGGATCGCCGGCTCCCTGGCCTCCCGCCTGGGCGTCGAGGACGGCTTCCGGCATCCCAATACCATCATCGACCTCCTCTACAACAACGACGACCTCGAGGATCCGTTCATCAACCGCGACCACGCCGTCGCCCTCGGCCTCTCCACCTATGAGGAACTGGACGGGATGTACGACACGGCCCGCAAGGTCAACGACCTGCTCAAGCCGCTCTTCCACAAGGCCGGCATCGAGCTGGTGGATATGAAGATCGAATTCGGCCGGGCCGCCGACACCGGCGAAATCATCATCTCCGACGAGATCAGCCCGGACACCTGCCGCCTCTGGGACGAGGCCACGGAGGAGCGCCTGGACAAGGACCGCTTCCGCCTCGACCTGAGCCGCGTCGTGGAGAGCTATACCAACGTGTTGAACCGACTCAAACAAGTAATCGAAGCATAAGGAATGGGCGTACTGGCTGTATATGGCGTGCCGAGCGCGTCGACCTACATTTACTACGGACTGCATAACCTCCAGCACCGCGGTCAGGAAGGCGGCGGCATCATCACCTTCGACCAGGAGGGCAACAGTCACCGCTACCGCCGGCAGGGCCTGTTGAGCGAGATTTTCGCCAACGGCGAGCTGAACGACCTGCCGGGCGACATGGGCATCGGCAGCGTCAAGTATGCGAACGCGTCCAAGAGCGGGCTGGACAATGTCGAGCCGCTCTTCTTCCGCCACCACACCGGCGATTTCGCCATCGCCGGCGAGGGCAACCTCGTGAACGCCCGCCAGGTGTCCGAATACCTGGAGCGGCACGGCTCCATCTTCCAGACCCACACCGACAGCGAGCTGCTGGCGCACCTGATCAAGAAAGGCAACAAGGAAGACCGCATCCTGACGATCATCAAGTCCCTGAATATGATCGAAGGCGGTTTCACCTTCGTCATCATGACCAAGAACCGCATCTACGCCTGCCGCGACAAATACGGCATCAAGCCCCTCTGCATCGCCAAGCTGGGCGACGGCTACGCCGTGAGCAGCGAGTCCTGCGCCTTCGAGATCATGGGCGCGGAGTTCATCCGCGACGTGCAGCCGGGCGAGATCGTCACCCTGGACCACCACGGGCTGCGGAGCAGCCTGTATTCGCAGTTCAACCGCCACCGGATGTGTGCGATGGAGTACATCTATTTCGCCCGCCCCGACAGCGACATCGACGGCTGCAACGTCCACGCCTACCGCAAGGAGGCGGGCCGGCGCCTGTACCGGGAGTGCCCGGTCGAGGCCGACATCGTCGTGGGCGTGCCCGAGTCGAGCCTGAGCGCCGCGATGGGCTACAGCGAGGAGAGCGGCATCCCGTATGAGATGGGCCTCGTGAAGCACAAATACGTGGGCCGTACCTTCATCCAGCCGGTGCAGTCGCTCCGCGAGCTGGGCGTCAAGATGAAGCTTTCCCCGGTCCGGGGCATCGTCAAGGGCAAGCGCGTGGTGCTGGTGGACGATTCCATCGTCCGCGGCACGACCTCGCTCAAGATCGTCAAGCTGCTGCGCGACGCCGGCGCCACCGAGGTGCACGTGCGGATCGCCAGCCCGATGATGCGCTTCACCTGCCACTATGGCGTCGATACGTCCACGCCGGAAGAGCTGCTCTGCTCGCACCGGACGCTGGACGAGGCGCGTCAGGCCATCGGCGCCGATTCGCTGGGCTACCTCAGCCCGGAATCGACGCGCGACTCGTGTTTCGGCTGCGCGGATCCCTGCCAGGCCTGTTTCACGGGCGAGTATCCGACGCTCCTCTATGATGAAACGATAGAAAACGAATAAAAGATATTATGGCACAATCTTACGAAAACGCAGGCGTGAACCTGGAAGCGGGCTACGAAGTGGTCCGCCGCATCAAGCAGCACGTGGCCTCCACCGCCCGCCCGGGCTCGATGGGTGGCATCGGTTCCTTCGGCGGGATGTTCGATCTCGCTTCTCTCGGCATCAAGGAGCCGGTCCTGGTGAGCGGCACCGACGGTGTCGGCACCAAGCTCAAGATCGCATTCGCGATGGACAAGCACGACACCATCGGCATCGACGCCGTGGCGATGTGCGTCAACGACGTGCTGGCGCAGGGCGCCGAGCCGCTCTTCTTCCTGGACTACGTGGCCCTGGGACACAACGTCCCGGCCAAGGTCGAGGCGATCGTCGCGGGCGTCGCCGAGGGTTGCCGGCAGGCCGGCTGCGCCCTCGTGGGCGGCGAGACCGCCGAGATGCCCGGTATGTACGAGGGTGACGAGTACGACATCGCCGGTTTCACCACGGGCGTGGTCGAGAAGTCCAAGCTCATCGACGGTTCCAAGGTCAAGGTCGGCGACGTCCTCGTGGGCATCGCCTCCAGCGGCGTGCACTCCAACGGCTTCAGCCTCGTGCGCAAGATCGTGTCCGACGGCAGCCACCATTATTCCGAGACCGTGCCCGAGTTCGGCGGCCGCACGCTGGGAGAGGTCCTGCTGACCCCGACCCGCATCTACGTCAAGCAGGTGCTCGACGTGATCCGCAACTGCGACGTCCACGGCGTGGCCCACATCACCGGCGGCGGCTTCGACGAGAACATTCCCCGCGTGCTGCACGACGGCCAGGGCCTGGAGATCCGCGAAGGCAGCTGGGAGATCCTCCCCGTGTTCCGGATGCTGGAGAAGTGGGGCGGCGTGCCGCACCGCGAGATGTTCAACATCTTCAATATGGGCATCGGTATGGTCCTGGTGCTGGACGCCTCCGAGGCGCAGAAGGCCATCGACATCCTGACCGCCCACGGCGAGAAGGCTTCCGTCATCGGTTGCGTGACCGACAAACCGGGCGTCAACATCATCCTGAAATAAATGGGCAAGAAGAGATTAGCGGTCTTTGCCAGCGGCTCCGGCACCAACTTCGAGGCCATCGCGCAGGCTTGCGCGGACGGCCGGCTGGACGCGGAGGTCGTCCTGATGGTCTGTGACCAGCCGGGCGCGGCCGTGGTGGCGCGCGCGGAGCGTTTCGGCATCCCGGCCTTCGTGGCTTCGCCGAAATCCGTCGGCGGCAAGACCGAATTCGAGCGCGAGATCGTCCGCCGGATGGATGCGCTCGGCGTCGATCTCGTGTGCCTGGCGGGCTATATGCGCATCGTCTCCGACGTGCTGCTGGAAGCCTACGGCGGACGCATCATCAACATCCACCCGTCGCTGCTGCCGGCATTCCGCGGCGCGCACGCCGTGGAGCAGGCCGTGGCATTCGGCGTCAAGGTCTACGGCATCACGATCCACTACGTGAACGCCGAGCTGGACGGCGGTAAGATCATCGCCCAGCGGGCCTTCGAGTACGACGGCTCCGATCCGGAGGAAGTCCACCGCCTCGGCCAGCAGATCGAACATCAGTTATACGTTGAAACCATTCAGAAATTATTGAAACAGATATGAGAGCGTTAGTCAGTGTAAGCGACAAGACCGGGCTCGTGCCTTTCGTGCAGGGCCTCCAGGCATTGGGTTGGACCATCATCGCCACGGGCGGTACCCAGCGGCTGCTGGAAGAGCAGGGCGTCAAGACCGTCGGCATCAGCGAGGTCACGGGTTTCCCCGAGATCCTCGACGGCCGCGTCAAGACCCTGCATCCGAAGGTGCACGGCGGTATCCTCGCACGGCGTGACGTGCCTGCCCATATGGCGACGCTGGAAGAGCAGGGGATCGGCACGATCGACCTCGTGTGCGTGAACCTCTATCCCTTCAGGCAGACCATCGCCAAGGAAGGCGTGAGCATGGAGGATGCCATCGAGAACATCGACATCGGCGGCCCGTCGATGGTGCGCAGCGCCGCCAAGAACTGGCGTGACGTGACCATCGTCTGCGATCCCTACGACTACGGACGCGTGCTGGACGAGATCCGCGCCAACGGCAAGACGTCCGACGAGACGCGCCTGCAGCTCTCCGCCAAGGCCTACACCCACACGGCCGAATACGATATGTGCATCGCCAACTGGATGCGCGGCAAGGCGGGCCTGAACGAGAAGCTCTTCCTCGAGTACGACCTCAAGCAGGGCCTCCGCTACGGCGAGAACCCGCACCAGTCCGCGAAGTTCTACGCCGCCCTCGAGCCGGCGCCGTATTCGCTGGCCTTCGCCCGCCAGATCCAGGGCAAGGAGCTCTCCTACAACAATATCCAGGACGCCAACGCCGCCCTGAACGTGCTGCGCGACTTCGACGCGCCGTTCTGCGTGGCGCTCAAGCATATGAACCCCTGCGGCGCGGCCGTGGGCGCGAACATCGAGGAGGCCTGGCAGGCCGCCTACGAGGCTGACAAGGTCAGCATCTACGGCGGCATCGTGGGCGTGAACCGCGAGCTCACCGCCGAGGTGGCGCGCGGGATGAAGCCCATCTTCCTCGAGATCGTCATCGCCCCGTCCTTCACGCCGGAGGCGCTGGAGATCCTCTCCACCAAGAAGAACCTCCGCGTGCTGGAGGTGCCGATGCAGCGCGAGGCCCAGGCCCCGATGCAGTACGTCGGCGTCAACGGCGGCATGCTCGCCCAGCAGCTCGACACCGCGATGGAGCCCGTCAGCGCCGAAATGTGCGTGACCAAGGTCAAGCCGACCGCCGCGCAGCTCGCCGACCTCGACTTCGGCTGGCGCATCGTCAAGCACATCAAGTCCAACGCCATCGCCGTCGTCCGCGACAACCACACGATCGGCGTGGGCGCCGGCCAGACCAACCGCGTCGGCTCCGCCGAGATCGCCCTCAAGGAGGCCCAGACGGCCGGATTCACCGAAGGCCTCATCCTGGCCTCCGACGGCTTCCTGCCCTTCGACGACACCGTGGCGCTGGCCGCACAGTACGGCGTGACCGCCATCGTCCAGCCGGGCGGCAGCATCCGCGACGAGGATGCCATCAAGAAGGCGGACGAGCTCGGCATCACGATGCTCTTTACCGGAATCAGACATTTCAAACATTAGGATATGGCCCAGGACAAGAAAGTGCTCGTGGTCGGTGGCGGCGGACGCTGCCACGCCATCGTGGACGCGCTCAGCCGCTCCCCGCAGGTTGCGAAGATTTATTGCGCCCCCGGCAACGCCGGCATCGCCGCGCAGGCGGAATGCGTCCCGGTCAAGGATACGGACGTCAAAGGCCTGCTCGCGTTCGCGCAGGAGCAGGGGATCGACCTCACGGTCGTCGGCCCCGAGGCTTCGCTCTCGGTGGGCGTCGTGGACGCCTTCCGCGCGGCGGGGCTCGCCATCTTCGGCCACACGAAGGCGGCGACCCGCATCGAGAGCAGCAAGGAGTTCGCCAAGGTCCTGATGGACAAATACGGCATCCCCACCGCGGGCTACCGCAGCTTCGACGATTTCCAGGAGGCGCTCGACTATGTGAACGCCCGGCCGTTCCCGGCCGTGCTCAAATATGACGGCCTGGCCGCCGGCAAGGGCGTCGTGATCGCCGCCGACGCGGCGGAGGCCGAAGCCGCGCTGCGCAGCATGCTGCTGGACGAGGCGTTCGGCAAGGGCCGCGTGGTGGTCGAGGACTTCCTGACCGGCCCGGAATTCTCCTTCATGGCCTTCGTGGACGGGGAGCGGGTCTATCCGATGCCGCTCTCGCAGGACCACAAGCGCGCCTACGACCTGGACAAGGGTCCCAACACGGGCGGTATGGGCGCCTACACGGGCCTTCCGTTCGTCACGGAGGAGGACCGCCAGTTCGCCCTGACGAACATCCTGGAGGCGACGGCCAAGGCGATGTGCGCCGAGGGCTGCCCGCTCTCCGGCGTGCTGTACGGCGGTCTGATGAAGACCCCGGACGGCATCAAGGTCATCGAATTCAACGCCCGTTTCGGCGATCCCGAGACCGAGGTCGTGCTGCCGCTGCTGGACAGCGACATCTATGATATCTTCCTGGCCGTGGCGACCGGCAAGAAAGCGGCCGAGCCCGTCTGGCGCGACGCCGTGACGCTCGGCGTCGTGCTGGCCTCCAAGGGCTATCCCGGCTCTTACGAGAAGGGCTTCGAGATCCAGGGCGCGGACGAAGTCGACGCCCGGGTCTACCATATGGGCACCAAGCGCGACGGCGACCGCCTGCTGACGGCCGGCGGCCGCGTGATGATGGTCGTGGCCGAAGGCAAGGACACCCGCGCCGCCTACCGGAAGGTCTATGAGGAGATCGCCAAGATCCGTTGCGAGAACCTCTTCTATCGCCGCGACATCGCCCACTGGGCCCTGGAAGGCAGCATCCTGGACGGCAAGGCGCTCGCCGCCTCCATCAAGGACGAGCTGCGCGACCGCGTGGCCAAGCTGGAAGTCAAATACGGCCGCAAGCCTTCGCTGGCCGTCATCATCGTCGGCAGCAACCCGGCGAGCCAGGTCTATGTCCGCAACAAGGTCAAGTCCGCGATCTACGTCGGGATGAACTCCCGCCTGATCACGATGGCCGAGGACGCCACCGAGGAGGCCCTCCTCAAGATGATCGACGAGCTGAACCGCGACCCGGAGGTGGACGGCATCCTCGTGCAGCTCCCGCTGCCCAAGCAGATCAACGAGGAGCGCGTGATCGACGCCATCGCCCAGGAGAAGGACGTGGACGGATTCCATCCGCGCAACGTCTCCGACCTCTGGCTCGGACGCCCCTGCACCGTGCCCTGCACGCCGAAGGGCATCCTCCGCCTGATCGACGAGAGCGGCATCGACCTGAACGGCAAGACCGCCGTGGTCGTGGGCCGCAGCAACATCGTCGGCAAGCCGGTGGCCAAGCTCCTGCTGGACCGCAACGCCACGGTGATCATCGCACATTCGCGCACGAAGGACCTCAAGGCGATGACGCTGCAGGCCGACGTGCTCGTGGTGGCCGTCGGGCGGCCGAATATGGTCACGGGCGATATGGTGAAGCCCGGGGCCGTGGTCATCGACGTGGGCATCAACCGCACCGACGACGGCAAGCTCTGCGGCGACGTCGACTTCGTCAGCGCCCGCCTGCGCGCTTCCTGGATCACCCCCGTGCCGGGCGGCGTCGGTCCGATGACCATCGCGATGCTGATGGAGAACACGGTAGAATGTTTCCTGGCCCGGATCGGGAAGTAATGGGGACCTACCGCTACACATTTGTCAAATTCCTCAAGGATTGGGCGCTCATCATCGGAATGATAGTGGGCGCCTCCTGCTATCTTGTCTATCACGCCGTCCCGGCCCTCCATCCGGCCGGGCCGGTGCTGGAACGCATCGTCAAGGAGCTGCAGCCCGCGCTGCTCTTCGTGATGCTGTTCCTGAGTTTCTGCAAGATCGAGCCGCACCAGATGCGCCCCCACCGCTGGATGGGCTGGCTGCTGCTGGTGCAGGGCGGGCTGTTCGTGGGCCTGTCCCTGCTGCTCTATTTCTTCCCGGAACTCCCGCTGCGCCACGGCGTCGAGGCGGCGATGCTCTGCCTGATCTGCCCGACGGCCACGGCCTGCGCCGTGGTGACGGGCAAGCTGGGCGGCAATATGGCGGGCGTGGTCACGTACACCGTGCTCATCAACCTGCTGGTGTCGGTGCTCGTGCCGCTGATGGTCCCGCTCATCCATCCGATGGCGGGCCTGACCTTCTATGAGGCGTTCGCCAAGATCCTCGCGAAGGTGTTCCCGCTGCTCATCCTGCCGTGCCTGGCGGCCTGGCTGGTGCGCTACCTGATGCCGCATTTCCACGCCTGGCTGCTGCGCTTCCCGAACCTGTCGTTCTACATCTGGGCGGTCTCGCTGACGCTCGCCATCCTGATGAGCACGCGCGCCATCGTGCAGAACGCCTCCGGCGCCGGCGTGCTCTGGGAGATCGGCATCGCCTCGCTGCTCGCCTGCGCCTTCCAGTTCTGGCTCGGCCGCCGCATCGGCCGCCGCTACAAGTGCCCCATCTCCGCGGGGCAGGCGCTCGGCCAGAAGAACACCGTCTTCGGTATCTGGACGGGCTACACCTTCCTGACCCCCGTCGTCTCCGTCGCCGGCGGCTTCTATTCCATCTGGCATAATATCTACAATACCTGGCAGATGTACCGTAAGCGCAAGCGGGACGAAGCCCGCCTTGCGGGATAAAATGTTGAAAACTTTTTTTTGTGGCAAAGAGCAATTTTTGCTAACTTTGTCCGTCAAATAAAAGTCCCTCCGATATGTCCTTTATTGATGAAAGAATCGCCCTGGAAGGCTTGACTTTTGACGACGTACTCCTGATTCCGGCGTACTCCGAAGTCCTGCCGCGGGAAGTCTCCCTGCAGACCCGTTTCTCCCGCAACATCACCCTGAACATTCCGATCGTGTCCGCTGCCATGGACACTGTCACCGAAGCGCCGATGGCCATCGCCCTGGCAAGGGAAGGAGGCATCGGCGTTATTCATAAGAATATGAGCATCGCCGCGCAGGCCGCCGAGGTCCGCAAGGTGAAACGCTCGGAGAACGGTATGATCAGCGACCCCGTCACGATCAACCAGGACCAGACGGTGGGCGAGGCGCTCGCCCTGATGAGCGAGAACCACATCGGCGGCATCCCCGTCACGGACAGCGAGAACCATCTCGTGGGCATCGTGACCAACCGCGACGTCCGTTTCCAGGAGGATATGGACGTGCTGGTGCGCGACGTGATGACGTCGCAGAACCTCGTCACCATCCCCGATTCCCGCACGGACCGCGAATACGTCAAGTCGATCCTGCAGCAGTACAAGGTGGAGAAACTCCCCGTCGTGGACGACAAGGGCCACATCGTGGGCCTGATCACCTATAAGGACCTCATCAAGGAGCGCCTGCATCCGGACGCCTGCAAGGACGCCCGCGGACGGCTCCGCGTGGCGGCCGGCATCGGCATCACGCCGGATGCGCTCGACCGCGTGGCCGCGCTCTACGCCGAAGGCGTGGACGCCGTGGTGCTCGACTCCGCCCACGGCCACAGCAAGGGCGTCATCGACCTGCTGAAGCGCGTCAAGAAGGCTTACCCGTCCCTGGACGTGGTGGTGGGCAACGTGGCTACGGAAGAGGCCGCCCGCGACCTGGTCAAGGGCGGCGCGGACGGCGTCAAGGTGGGCATCGGCCCGGGCTCGATCTGCACCACGCGCATCGTCGCGGGTGTGGGCGTGCCGCAGCTGAGCGCCATCTGGGGTGCTTCCCAGGCCCTCAAGGGCACGGACGTGACGCTGATCGCCGACGGCGGTCTGCGCTACTCGGGCGACATCGTCAAGGCCCTGGCGGCCGGCGGCGACTGCGTGATGTGCGGTTCGATGTTCGCCGGCACGGAGGAATCGCCGGGCGAGACCATCATCTACAGCGGCCGTAAGTTCAAGGCATACCGCGGTATGGGTTCCATCGACGCGATGGCGGCCGGCTCCAAGGACCGCTACTTCCAGGACGACAAGGTCGAGCTCAAGAAGCTCGTGCCGGAAGGCATCGTCGGCCGCGTTCCCTACAAGGGCACGCTCGCCGAGACGGTCTATCAGCTCGTGGGCGGTCTCCGCTCCGGTATGGGCTACTGCGGCGCCGCCGACCTCAAGGCCCTCAAGCAGGCGAAGTTCACCCGCGTGACGGCCAGCGGTATGGCGGAGAGCCACCCGCACGACATCACCATCACCAAGGAAACCCCTAACTATTCCCGCGGTGAATAAGATTCTGATTCTGGATTTCGGCTCCCAGGTGACCCAGCTCATCGGCCGTCGCCTCCGCGAGCTCAACGTTTATTGTGAGATTTATCCGTATGACAAGGTTCCTGCCCTGGACGATTCCGTCCGGGGTGTGATCCTGTCCGGCAGCCCCTGCTCCGTGCGGGACGCCAACGCGCCGCAGGTCGACCTCGGCCTGTTCCGCGGCAAGTTCCCGCTGCTGGGCATCTGCTATGGCGCGCAGTACATCGCGCACCGCTGCGGCGGCAAGGTCGAGGGCTCCCTGGCCCGCGAGTACGGCCGCGCGATGCTGGATGTCGTCCGCGCCGATTCGCCCCTGCTGGAGGGCCTGAGCGCCCATTCGCAGGTCTGGATGTCGCACGGCGACACCATTTCCCGGCTCCCGGAGGGCGCCGAGGTGATCGCCTCCACGCAGGACGTGGCCAACGCGGCCTACCAGATCCCTGGCGAGCGGACCTATGCGGTGCAGTTCCATCCGGAGGTGTTCCACACCACGGAGGGATCGAAGATCCTGGCCAATTTCGCCCTCGGCATCTGCGGCTGCGCAGGCGACTGGACGCCCGCCTCGTTCATCGAGACGACCGTCGCCTCCCTGCGCGAGCAGCTCGGGGACGACAAGGTCATCCTGGGCCTGAGCGGCGGCGTGGATTCCACCGTGGCCGGCGTGCTGCTCAACAAGGCCATCGGCCACAACCTGACGTGTATCTTTGTCAACAACGGCCTGCTGCGCAAGAATGAATTCGAGGACGTCCTCGAGTCCTACCGCGACATGGGCCTCAATGTGATCGGTGCCGACGCTTCCAGGGAGTTCCTGGCCGAGCTCGCCGGCGTCGAAGAGCCGGAGCGCAAGCGCAAGGTCATCGGCCGTCTGTTCGTCGAGACCTTCGACCGCTACGCCAAGGGCATCGAGAACGCCCGCTGGCTGGCGCAGGGTACCATCTACCCCGACGTCATCGAGTCGGCCGGCATCCCGGGCATCGCCTCCAAGATCAAGAGCCACCACAACGTGGGCGGCCTGCCGGAGGAGATGAACCTCAAGGTCGTGGAGCCGCTGCGGATGCTCTTCAAGGACGAAGTGCGCCGCGTGGGCCGCGCGCTCGGCATCAAGGAAGAGCTCGTGGGCCGGCATCCTTTCCCGGGTCCGTCCCTGGCCATCCGCATCATCGGCGAAGTCAACGAGGAGCGCCTGCGCGTGCTGCGCGAGGCGGACGATATCTTCATCCGCGGCCTGCGCAACTACGACTGCACCGGGATGGGCTTCCCGTGCGCGTCCGACCCGCGCGTGATGGCGACCAACCTCTACGACGCCATCTGGCAGGCGGGCGTGATCCTGCTGCCGGTCAAGAGCGTCGGCGTGATGGGCGACGAGCGGACGTATGAGAATCCCGTCGCGCTGCGCGCGGTGGTGTCCACCGACGCGATGACGGCCGACTGGTTCCACTTCCCGTACGACTTCCTGGCGGATGTCAGCAACGAGATCATCAACAAGGTGCGCGGCGTCAACCGCGTGGTCTACGACATCTCGTCCAAACCGCCGGCAACCATCGAGTGGGAGTAAGCTCCCCCCTCTGATAACCCATTGACACCTAAATCACATTATCTCAATAGCACTATGGTTAAAGTACAGAAAGACCAGGCAATCTATGATGCCCGCCCGCTCGGGAGGGGCAAGATGACCGTATTGGGCCTCCAGCATCTCTTCGCGATGTTCGGGGCTACCGTCCTCGTACCGGTGATCACCGGACTCTCCGTCTCCGCGACCCTCCTCTTCGCAGGTCTGGGCACGCTCCTTTTCCATTTCCTGACCAAGCTCAAGGTTCCTGCCTTCCTCGGCTCCTCGTTCGCCTTCCTGGGCGGCTATGCGGCCGTGACCCAGATGGGTGTGGAAAAAGGACTGGACCTGGCACATTCGCTGCCGTATGCCTGCATCGGCGTCTTCTTCGCCGGTCTGATGTACTTCGTGCTGGCGGGCCTGTTCGCCGCCTTCGGTGCCAAGAAGGTGCTGCGCTTCTTCCCGCCCATCGTGACGGGTCCGATCATCATCGCGATCGGTCTGACCCTGTCCGGCTCCGCCATCCAGAACTGCAGCCAGAACTGGTGGCTCGCCATCGTGGCCGTGCTCATCATCATCGTCTGCAACATCTGGGGCAAGGGAATGATCAAGATCGTCCCGATCCTGCTCGGCGTGCTCGGCTCCTATATCGTGGCCGCCTGCTTCGGCCAGGTGGACTTCACGCAGGTGAAGGAGGCTTCCTGGATCGGCCTGCCGTTCGCGTTTGAGAATACGGCCTTCTCCGTGTTCAAGAACCCTGACTGGGGCCTGATCGTCGCCGCCATCATCGCCATCCTGCCGATTTCCCTCGCCACGATGGTCGAGCACATCGGCGATATGTGCGCCATTTCCTCCACGACGGGGATCAACTATCTCGAGGATCCGGGCCTGCACCGCACCCTGATGGGTGACGGTCTCGCCACCGCCGTCGCGTCCCTGTTCGGCGCTCCGGCCAACACGACCTACGGTGAGAACACCGGCGTGCTCAACATCACCCGCGTCTTCGACCCGCGCGTGATCCGCATCGCCGCCTGCTTCGCCATCCTGCTCGCTTTCTGCCCGAAGTTCGCCGCGCTCATCGGCGTGATGCCCGCCGCCACCATCGGCGGTGTGTCCCTGGTGCTCTACGGTATGATCTCCGCGGTCGGTGTGCGCAACGTGGTCGAGAACCAGGTGGACTTCACCTCTTCCCGCAACCTCATCATCGCGGCCCTCATCCTCGTGCTCGCCATCGGCATCAAGTACGGTGCGAACGACGCCATCAGCCTGGGCTTCACCTCGCTGAGCGGTCTGGCCGTCGCGGCCCTCGTGGGTATCTTCCTGAACGCCGTGCTGCCGGGCAACGACTATGAGTTCGGCAAGGGCGCTCCCGGTGACGTGTCCGTCAATTTCGGACCGCGCACGGAGGAAGAAGTGGAGAACCAGAAGAAATAATCAGACAGCTTTGAAAAGAATCGTATCTTTCGTCCTGGGCCTGTTGGCGCTGGCTTCCTGCCAGACGCGGCAGGCTCAGGCCGGTTATATCGTCCAGGTGTCGCTCGGGACCTGGAACGCGCCTGCGTACAATGCTGAGCAGATCATCAACCGCCTCGACACCGTCGGCCGGATGATTCCGGTCGAGAAGGTCATCATCGGCTGGAGCCTGGACAAGGACATCTACCGCGAAGTGGGGGAGTACCTCCACGGCAAGGGCATCAAGATGCTGCTCTGGCTGCCGGTGTTCGCCGAGACCGAGGACGTGTGCGAGAGCACGCCGACGGTCGACCTCTGGGGCCGGATTCCCGGCAACTATGACCTGACCTCGGGCGAGGCGTTTCGCTTCAACTGCCCCGCGGACCCGCAGAACGCGGCCGCCATCGTGGCGTTCTACGACCGCACCTTCAGCGACTGCGGCTTCGACGGCGTCTTCCTCGACCGCATCCGCACGCAGTCCTTCGTGGGCGGCGTCAGCGGCGTGCTGAGCTGCGGCTGCGCCGACTGCGTGGCGCGCTACGCCGCCGAAGGCGTCGACCTGGAGGCCGTCAAGGCCGAATGGGAGACGGTCGGCGACGCGTTCCTGTCGGTCGACGGCTATGAGCCGACGACCGGGTTCCATTTCACGGACGCGCTCGCGGCCGATTTCTTCCGCGCCAAAGGGCATATCGTCAGCGGCGGCGTCGCGGCGGTGGCGGACAGCCTCCGCGCCCGCGGCCTGGAGATCGGAATGGACCTGTTCGCGCCGTTCATGGCGCCCTTCGTGGGCCAGGACTATGCCATCCTGGCGGAGCACGCCGACTTCATCAAGCCGATGCTCTACCGCAAGACGACGGCGCCGGCCGGAATGGGCTTCGAGTATGAACTGCTGCGCAAATCCGCGCCCGGCGCGACCGGCTATCCGGAATTCGCGATGGACCTGGATTTCCTGAATTCGCAGCTGGACGCGATGGCGTCCTATCCCTGCGCGAAGTATCCGGGCCTGGAGATCAACTACCGCGAAGGCGTCGCGCACACGACGCCCGAATACGTAGAAGAATCCCTCGAAGCAGTGTTGGGACACCATTTCGAGGGACTCGTCCTTTCCTGGAACATTATGGAGGCCCCGGAGGCGCATATCGCCTGCCTGGGCCGGTAGTTCCGGCTATTTCAGGAGCTTCTCGCTGCGCGCGATGAAGTCGGACAGGGCCTTGCCCTTGAGCATTCCGTTGCCGAGGAGGGCCAGGTCGACGATCTGCTGCAGAAGCTCGTTATCCTTGGCAAAGTCAGCCGCCGCAGTGTCGGCGGCTTCTTTTTTGCCGCCCCAGATCTTGGCGATCAGCGGGTTCTGCATATTGACGAGGATGTTGTAGGCTTCCGGCATCGTGCCGTAGAAGTTCATTCCGCCGCCCAGGGCGCTCATTTCGCGGTAGCGGCGCATGAACTCGCTCTGGGTGATGAGCACCGGCGCGGCGTTCTCGCCGAGGTTCTGCGCGTCCACGAGGTAGTCGTTGCCTTCCGGCAGGACGGCCTTGAAGAGCTCGTCGAGCGTCTTCTTGTCCTCTTCGCTCATTTCGGGCTTGACCGCCTCTTCCTTCGGGATGAGGTTGCCGACGGAGTCGCTGTCCACGCGGGCGAAGCGGGTGTGCTCGGTCTTGGCCTCGAGCAGGCCCACGAAGTGGCTGTCCAGCTCGCAGTCCATCAGCAGGACGTCGTAGCCCTGGTTCTTGGCCGCCTCGATCCAGCTGTACTGCTCGGTCGGCTTGGTGGCGTAGAGATAGACGACGTTCTGGTCCTTGTCGGTCTGGGCGGGCGCGATGGCCGTGCGGTAGTCCTCGAGGCTGAAGTATTTGCCGTCGGTGTTCTTGAGGAGGGCGAACTTGAGGGCGCGCTCGCAGAACTTCTCGTCGGAGAGCATGCCGTATTCGATGAAGAGCTTGATGTTGTCCCATTTCTGCTCCAGCTGGTCGCGCTGCTCCTTGAAGATCTCCTCCAGGCGGTCGGCCACCTTCTTGGTGATGTAGGTGCTGATCTTCTTGACGTTGGCGTCGCTCTGCAGGTAGCTGCGGCTGACGTTGAGCGGGATGTCCGGGGAGTCGATGACGCCGTGCAGCAGGGTCAGGAAGTCCGGGACGATGTTGTCGACGTGCTCCGTGACGAACATCTGGTTGCAGTAGAGCTGGATCTTGTTCTTGTCGATGGCCATCCGCTCCTTGATCTTGGGGAAGTAGAGCACGCCGGTCAGCGTGAAGGGGTAGTCGACGTTGAGGTGGATCCAGAACATCGGCTCTTCCTCCATCGGATAGAGCTCGCGGTAGAACTTGAGGTAGTCCTCGTCCTTGAGCTCGGACGGAGCCTTGGTCCAGATGGGCTCGATGCTGTTGATGACGTTGTCCTCGTCGGTCTCGACGCTCTTGCCGTCCTTCCACTCGGTCTTCTTGCCGAAGACCACGGGGATGGGCATGAACTTGCAGTATTTGCCCAGGAGCTGGCTGATGCGGCCCTTGGCGGCGAATTCTTCGGCGTCGTCGTCGAGGAAGAGGGTGATCTCGGTGCCGCGTCCTTCCTTGGTGCCGGCGCTCATCTCATACTCCGGAGAGCCGTCGCAGGACCAGTGGACGGGCTTGGCGCCTTCCTGCCAGCTGAGGGTGTCGATGGTGACTTTCTTGCTGACCATGAAGGCGGAATAGAAGCCGAGGCCGAAGTGGCCGATGATGGAGTCGAGCTGGTCTTTGTATTTCTCGAGGAACTCGCCGGCGGAGGAGAAGGCGATCTGGTTGATGTAGCGGTCGACCTCTTCTTCGGTCATACCGATACCGCGGTCGATGATCTTGAGGGTTTTCTCCTTCTCGTCGAGCTCGATGCTGACTTTCAGCTCGCCGAGCTCGCCCTTGAAGTCGCCGCTGGAGGCGAGGGCCTTCATTTTCTGGGAAGCGTCCACTGCGTTGGCGACGAGTTCGCGCAGGAAGATTTCGTGGTCGGAATAAAGGAACTGCTTGATCACCGGGAAGATGTTTTCGGTGGTCACGCCGATCGTGCCTTTGAGTGTCTTGGTAGCCATATGATGCAAATATTGTTTTGAAATCAAAAAAAGCCGACCCGTTGCGGGGTCGGCCTTTTCTGTTTCAAATGCTGTTCCAGTGACAAATTGTCATTATTTGTAGAGGAAGCGCTTGATGCTCATCTTCGGGGTCTTCTCGAACGGCACGAGCACGGTCTCGACCTTGGCGATCTGGCTGTAGACGGGCAGGTGGCGGTTGGCGCCGGTGCGGATCTTCTCAGGCAGGTCGGAGACGGTCTCCTCGTCGAGGTTGGCGTTCTTGATGCCGTCCTTGTCGAGATAGACCAGGGCGACGATCTTGCCGGCGCGGTCTACGACCACGGACTCGTTGACGAACGGCTGGTTGTTGACGATGGCCTCGAGCTCCTCCGGATAGACGTTCTGGCCGTTGGCGGTCAGGATCATGCTCTTGGAGCGGCCCTTGATGAAGATGTTGCCGGCCTTGTCCATCACGCCGAGGTCGCCGGTGCGGAGATAGCCGTCCGCCGTGAAGGCGTTGGCGGAAGCCTCCGGGTTCTTGAAGTAGCCGATGGTGATGTTCTCGCCCTTGGCCTGGATCTCGCCGGCGATGTGCTGGGGATCCTCGGAGTCGATGCGCACGGTGGCGCAGTCGACGGCCTTGCCGCAGGAGCCCGGGACGTACTTGGTCCAGTGCTCATAGGCGAGCAGCGGGCAGGCCTCGGTCATACCGTAGCCGACGAGGTACGGGAACTTGATCTTCTTGAAGATGCGCTCGACCTCCGGGTTGAGGGCCGCGCCGCCCATGATGAACTCCTGGACGTTGCCGCCGAAGGCCTGGACGAGGCCGTCCTTGACTTTCTTGTAGATGATCTGGTTGAGGCCGGGGACCTTGAGGAGGAACTTCACGGCCGGCTTGTCGAGCGTGGGCTTGATCTTGGACTTGTAGATCTTCTCCATCACGAGGGGGACGGTGATGAGCAGGTACGGCTTGACGTCGGCGAACGCCTTCATCAGCGTGGCCGGGGTCGGGGCCTTGCCGAGCCAGTAGATGGCGGTGCCGTTGCAGAGCGGGTAGATGAACTCGATCACGAGGCCGTACATATGGGCCATCGGGAGCATCGAGACCATCTTGTCGCCGGCAGGCACGTGGCGCTGGCTGAAGTCGACGTTTGCGCAGAAGTTGCGGTAGGTGAGCATCACGCCCTTCGGGTCTCCGGTGGAACCGGAGGTATAGTTGATCGTGGAGAGGTTATCCCAGTTGTCGGTCGGGAAGACGACGTCGTCCGGACCGTAGCCGTTGGGCCACTTGGCGGTGAACAGTTCGTCCATGCCGTTGTAGACGGCTTCCACTTCCGGGGAAGCGGCCCAGAGGAGCTTCCAGCTGTCCACGTCCACGACGAACTTGAGGGCCGGCATATCGGCGATGTTCATCTGGGCGAACTTGTCCTCGTTGGTGAAGAGGGCGATGCTTTCGGAGTGGTTGACCAGGAAGGTGGCGTTCTCCGCGGTGAAGTCCGCGAGGAGCGGGACGATGACGGTCTCGAAGGTATTGACCGCGAGGTAGGACATACCCCAGCGGGCGCCGTTGCGGGCCCAGAGGGCGATCTTTTCGCCCTTCTGGATGCCGAGCTTCCCGAAGGCAAGGTGGAATTTCTCGATCTGGGTGGCCATCTGGCCGTAGGTGAAGGACTCGCCGCCGATGCTGTTGAGGGCGGCCTTGTCCCAATACTTCCGCGTCGCATTCTGCAGACGCTCCAGGTAGTGCGGATATTTCTCCATATCGGTTCTTAGATTTCGAATGTTGAGAAAACAAATTTACTCGGTCTCGGGTATTTTTGCAATCCCGTGCGTGCGTATGTGGCGAATTATTACGATATTTGGGGTGAAATGTTTTAATATGTGGTGAACTATGGTCCAGAAAAAACCGATTGTCGCACTCGTTTACGATTATGACGGAACGCTCTCTCCGGGCAATATGCAGGAGTTCGGCTTCATCCAGGCCGTCGGCAAGACGGCCGAGGAGTTCTGGCGGATGAGCGACAGCATCGCCATCGGTCAGGACGCCTCCAACGTCCTTTCCTATATGAAACTGATGTTCGACGAGGCGCGGCGCAACGGGATCAAGCTCCGCCGCGAGGACTTCGAGCGTTTCGGCCAGAACATCCAGCTTTTCGACGGCGTGCGCGAGTGGTTCCGCCTGATCAACCGCTACGGCGAGGAGCACGGCGTGCGGATCGAGCACTACATCAATTCCTCCGGCCTCAAGGAGATCATCGAGGGCAGCCCGATCGCCCACGAGTTCAAGCACATCTTCGCCGGGACCTTCATCTACGACGCCAACGGCGAGGCCGAATGGCCGGGCATCGCGGTGGACTACACCGCCAAGACGCAGTTCCTCTTCAAGATCAGCAAGGGCATCTTCAGCGCCCGCGACAACAAGCAGGTCAACGAATCGATGGCCGAGGACAAGAAACGCATCCCGTTCACGCATATGATCTATTTCGGCGACGGCGACACGGACGTGCCCTGTATGAAGATCGTGGGGATGTTCGGCGGCCATTCGATCGCGGTCTACGACCCGCAGAACGAGCGGAAGAAGGCCACGGCGGCGAAGCTCAAGCGCCAGGGGCGCGTGGCGTTCGCCGTGCCGGCCGTCTATACCCAGGAGGGCCCCGCCTACCGCGTGGTCACGGCCATCATCGACAAGATCAAGGCCGACTGGGTCCTCAGCCGGCTTTCGAAATAATCCTCCTTTCGGAAACGCTTACTCGCCCACGCGGGTGAATTTCGCGGTCCAGCCGCCTCCGGGGGCCATCGCGGCCTTCAGCGTGTGCTGTGCGGCGTCCACACGGACGGTCTGCTGCTCGCGGACGTAGTCACGCGCGGCGCGGGCGGCATTGGGCCCGTCGCGGAAAATCTCCACGCGGTAGCTGCCTGCTGGCAGGAAGGCGGACAGGTCGAGCTCCAGTTCGCGGGCCGTCCAGTCGGTCATCGCGCCGACATACCAGTCTGCGCCCTTGCGGCGCGCGATGGCCGCGTAGTTGCCGACGCGCCCGTCCAGCGCCACGGTCTCGTCCCAGACCGTCGGCACGGCGGCCATCCATGCCAGGCATTCCGGCTCGGCCAGATAGTTGGACGGGGAGTCGCAGAGCATCGTCAGCGGCGCCTCGAAGACGACGTATTCCGCCAGCTGGCGGCAACGGGTGCCCTGGCTCATCGGTTCGGTGTTGACCGGCCGGTAGTTGCCGCGGGTGGCGTTGCGCATCGCGCCCTGGGTGTAGTCCATCGGGCCCGCGAACATCCGGATGAAGGGGATCTGCACGTCGTAGGTGACCTGGTCCACGCTGGGCTGCGCCCATTTCATCTGCTCCAGGCCGGCCACGCCTTCGTGGTTGACGACGTTGGGGTAGGGGCGCTGCAGGCCGCAGGGCTTGAAGGCGCCGTGGAAATCGACGAGCAGGTGGTAGCGGGCGGCGATCTGCGCCGTGCGCGTGTAGAAGTCCACCATCAGCTGGTCGTCGCGGTTCATGAAGTCGATCTTGAAGCCCTTGACGCCCATCGCGGCGAAATGCTTGCAGATGGCTTCCACGTCGCGGTCCATGGCCCAGTAGCCGGCCCAGAGGATGATGCCGACGCCCCTGGCGTTGGCGTAGTCCACGATTTCCTGCAGGTCGATCTCCGGGACCACCTGGAAGAGGTCGGCCTTGTACTTGACGGCCCAGCCTTCGTCCAGGATCACGTATTCGACGCCCTGCGCGGCGGCGAAGTCGATGTAGTATTTATAGGTCTGCGTGTTGACACCGGTCTTGAAGTCCACGCCGTAGAGGTTCCAGTCGTTCCACCAGTCCCAGGCCACCTTGCCGGGCTTCACCCAGCTCCAGTCGCCCTCGGCGGGGCGGCCCAGCTGCCACGCCAGGTCGCTGTCCAGGAGCTGGCGCTCGTCCGTCGCGACGGCGACGATGCGCCAGGGCAGGACCGCGCCGGCGGGCTGCTTCGCGATGTAGTCCTCGGTGGTGCGCACGATGCCCTGCAGCTTGTTGTAGCCGTCCTGCTCGATGAGCTTGGGGTAGGGGGCGAAGAGGCCGCGGACGGCGGTGCCGCCCGTGTGCCGGAGGTACATGCCGGGATAGTCCAGCAGGTCGGATTCGGTGATGTTGACGCGCCAGCCGTTCTGCAGCTTGAAGGAGACGGGCAGGAAGGCTTTCTGGTCCTGTTTCCAGCCGCTCAGCGGGTGGATGTCGTAGTAGGCCTCGAACGAGTTGAGGAACGGGTCGCGCGGGGAGTCCTGCTTCACGTAGGGGACCGACGCCTCGACGTCTTCGGCGAAGCGGAACTCGGCGCATTCGTCCTTGACGATGAAATCTTTGCGGGCGCGGGACACGAAGCGCCAGGCGAAGCCGGCGTCATAGGCGCGCAGCACCACGTCGAAGGTCTTGTAGCGGAGTGTCAGCTGGTTGTAGCGGTCGCGCACTTCCGCGCGCTTATAGACGGGCGCGGGAATCAGCGCGTCCACGGAGCTGCGGATGGCTTTCTCGAAGCGCGCCGCGCCGTCGTAGCGGCTGCCGTCGCCCAGCTCCAGCGCGATGGCGGACGGGGCGAGGACGGCCTGGCCGTCGTAGTTCAGCGTGTATTGGAGGGTGGGGGCTGCGTCGATGCCCACGCACAGGCGCCCGTCGGGCGAGCGGAGCTCGTAGTGGCGCGGCGCCGCCGCCAGGCAGAGGGGAAACAGTGCGAGCAGCGCGACGAGGATGGATCTGGATTTCATAAATTGTGGTTTTGCGTTCAGTAAAGATAAAGAAATAATCGATATCTTTGCTGAAACCACAATAATAACCCTTGATTATGGACAAGTATGTATGCAACGTGTGCGGGTACGAATATGATCCCGCAGCCGGCGATCCGGACAACGGCATCGCCCCCGGTACCGCTTTCGAAGACCTTCCCGCCGATTGGGTGTGCCCGGTCTGCGGCGTAGGCAAGGACGAATTCAGCAAAGCCTGATGAAAACCCGCCTGATGATCCTGCCCGCCCTGGCGCTCCTGCTCGCGGCGGGCTGTTCGCGTGAGCTGTCCTACAAGACCTGCAGTCTGGAGGACAGCATCCAGCTTGCCGGGATCGACGCGGGCTGCGAGGTTTCCTGCACGTTCGACTATGTGACGGGCGGCGTCAGCGAGGCCGTGAAGGAGAAGATCAACGGCGCCATCGTCGCCAACCACATCCTCTTCGACGTGTCGGACGGCCAGACGGACGTCCCGGCGGCCTGCAGGCAGTGGGTCGCGGAGCAGCTGGGCGACTTCAGCGTGGACGAGGGGTATGACGAGGAGAACGCGTGGATGTTCCACTTCGAGTTCATGCGCGAAGGGCGCTTCACGACCGCCTGCAAGTCCCGCCACCTGCAGACCTACAGCGCCACCTATTCGGACTACACCGGCGGCGCCCACGGGATGTACGGCATCATCTGCAACGTCTTCGACCTGACCACCGGCGCGGTCGTGACCGAGCAGGACCTCTTCGCCGACGGCTACAAGGAAGGCGTCACCGCCCTCCTGAAGCAGTCGCTGGCGGCTTATCTCGCGGAGAACGAGGTGGAGGAGGATATGGTCTTCGGCGTGCCGGAGCCCTACGAGAACTTCGCCGTCTCGGAAGAAGGCGTCACCTGGACCTACAACCCCTACGAGATCGCTCCCTACGCCCTGGGCGCGATCGAGCTGACGGTCTCCTGGTCCGACCTGAAACCCTATCTGAAATAGATCATCCGCCAGTAAGGAAAACGCCCCGCAGTATCGCTGCGGGGCGTTCGCTTATTCAGAGGATGACTGATTCCGTGGTTTCAGTCGTCCGACTTCGGTTTCCGGCAATACTTGTCGGTCAGGATATCCCGGATGATGAGCCCGACGGCGATCAGTCCCAGCGGGATATACGACTTCGTCTCCCACAGGGATCCTGTCAGGAAAAACACCGCTCCCGCATAGACCAGCATCAGGCTATGGACAAGCTTGAACCTTTTCAGGTCATAATTTCCTTCCTTGAGGTAGCGCAGGAACCATTTCATATACTTTTCTCCGGCGAAAAACCAGACGAGAAGCGCCCAGATCAGGAAAAAGGCGCCGGGAATAATGGCATACAGCGGAAAGGTCATCGTAGTGTTCAATTAAACCTGTCAAATATATTCATTATTCCCTATAGTCCCAAGCCTTTCCCCGCTTACATGCCATCTCCCTCGATTCCCAAATAGCCCCCTCTTCCCGTCCTCAAAAACACCCCATTTTGAGGATGAAACCCCATTTTTTCGCCTCCCGTCCTCAAAACAGGCCCAATTTGAGGACGACTTGCCATTTTTGAAGTGCGCCCTTTTTGTTGGACGGGTTTAACAATAAGACTTATGGTTATGAGTTCGGTACTGCACCGGACTCATTCCGTTCAATTTCTCCTTGATTCGCTTCTCGTTGTAGTAGCGGAGATATTCTTCAAGCTCTTTCAAGAAGTGTTCGACGGAGTCGAACTTCTGCAAATATAGCAATTCGGACTTAAGCAGGCCAAAGAAGTTTTCCATCACTGCATTGT
>Ga0265301_10000124_pt1 | contig 124323 bp, 95 predicted proteins | sample AusTroGonzalo_MG_2_FD_193488 | JGI IMG/M metagenome (GOLD analysis project Ga0265301, IMG submission 193488) | Bovine rumen microbial communities from tropical cattle in Woodstock, Queensland, Australia - Gonzalo_04 | ecosystem: Host-associated > Mammals > Digestive system > Stomach > Rumen ... | reverse complement strand
ACTCTTGATGCCTTCCTCACGAAGTGCTTTCAGAGCCTGGGAGCCAGAGTAGTCGAACTCACCGGCTTGTCCGATTTTCAAGGCGCCCGAGCCAAGAACAAGCACCTTCTTCAGTTCTTTCTTCATACTAATATTGGTTGTTTTTATTTGTTTCTTAATGCAGCGATGGATTCTTTCAGTGAGGCGATCTTCTCCTCGGAGTCACTCTGCTTCTTACGCTCCAGGGCTACGACCTGTTCAGGGGCGTTAGCCACGAAACGCTCGTTGGAGAGTTTCTTCTTCACGCCAGCGAGGAATCCTTCAAGGTGCTGGAGCTGGGCTTCCATCTTCTGGATCTCAGCCTCTACATCGATCATATTGCCAAGGGGAACGGCAAACTCGTCGGTTCCCACCATGAAGGCGGAGGCTGTCGGATCTTTCTCTACGACAATATTGATAGCGCTCAGATTAGCCATCTTGATGATGACGGGATAGAAGTCGGCGTAGTCGTTCTGGCCCACCACCTGCAGTTCGAGCTGTTCCTTCGGAGCAATGTTCTTGGAGGAACGCACCATACGGACACCAGAGACGATCTGCTTCACGTTCTCGATCTGGGCTGCGAGTTGGTTGTCAGCCTCGGTAGGAGCGGGGAGTTCCAGTTTGTCGCGCATGATCGACTCTCCCTCCTCACGATCGTAGAGGTGCTGCCACAGTTCCTCGGTGATGAATGGCATGAACGGATGGAGCATTTTCAGCAGGATCTCGAAGAACTCGAGGGTCTTGTCGTAGGTCTGCTTGTCGAGGGGTTGTGCCTCACCATTGACGTAGGCGGGCTTCACCATCTCCAGATACCAACTGGAGAACTCGTCCCAGAAGAGCTTATAGACAGCCATCAGGGCCTCGGAGATACGGTATTTCTTGAAAAGGTCGTCAACTTCGGCATTGGTCTGGCGCAGTTTGGCCTCGAACCACGTGGTGGCTGTCTTGCCGGCCTCAGACTGTTCGATATCTGCCACCTTCCATCCTTTCACGAGACGGAAAGCGTTCCAGATCTTATTGTTGAAGTTACGTCCCTGTTCGCAGAGAGCCTCGTCGAAGAGTATATCGTTACCAGCAGGAGCAGAGAGCATCATACCCATGCGCACACCGTCGGCACCGAACTTCTCGATGAGTTCGATAGGATCGGGGCTGTTACCCAACGACTTCGACATCTTACGACCTAACTTGTCGCGGACGATACCTGTGAAATAGACGTTCTTGAAGGGGAAGGTACCCATGTACTCCTCACCAGCCATGATCATGCGGGCCACCCAGAAGAAAATGATATCGGGAGCCGTCACGAGGTCAGAGGTGGGGTAGTAGTACTTGATCTCCTCATTGCCAGGGTTGTTAATACCGTCGAACAGCGATACAGGCCACAGCCATGAAGAGAACCAGGTGTCGAGGGCATCCTCGTCCTGACGCAGGTCTGCATCCGTCACCTTCGGATGCTTCTGCTGAGCCAGTTTGAGAGCCTCTTCACGCGTCTCGGCTACGACATAGTCGTCGTTCTCATTATAATAGTAGGCAGGAATACGGTGACCCCACCACAACTGGCGGGAGATACACCAGTCCTGTATATTCTCCAGCCAGTTTTTATAGGTGTTCTTATACTTCTCAGGATAGAACTTCATCTCACCAGTCATCACGGGTGGCAGTGCGATGTCAGCAAAGTGCTGCATCTTGAGGAACCACTGCAGTGAGAGACGTGGTTCAATAGGTGTGTCAGGGTTACGCTCAGAGTAGCCCACCTTATTAGTATAATCCTCAATCTTCTCCATCAGACCAGCCTCCTGCAGATCCTTCTGAATCTGCTTGCGGCAGTCCATACGATCCATACCGACATAGATGGGACTCTGCTCGCTGATGGTACCATCGGGATTGAAGATGTCGATGGTCTCGAGGTTATGGGTCTTACCCAACATATAGTCATTGGTATCGTGGGCAGGTGTCACCTTCAAGCAACCCGTACCAAACTCGATATCTACGTAACGGTCTTCGATGACAGGAATCACACGGTTCACCAGCGGTACGATGACCTTGCGACCTTTCAGCCACTGGTTCTTCGGATCCTTGGGGTTGATACACATGGCGGTATCACCCATGATGGTCTCAGGACGGGTGGTGGCTACGACAGCGTAGTAACCCTTGGCATCCTTGTGGATGATGTTACCATCGGCCTTCAGCGCCTCCTCGTTGTCGAGTTGAGTCAGATCATCTACATAATATTTCAGGTGGAACAGATGGCTCTGCTCCTCCTTATAGACCACCTCCTCGGTAGAGAGGGCCGTCAGGGCCTTGGGATCCCAGTTGACCATGCGCAGACCACGATAGATCAAGCCTTTGTTATAGAGGTTAACGAATACCTTGATGACGCTTTTACTGCGTGTCTCGTCCATGGTGAAGGCCGTACGGTCCCAGTCGCAGCTGGCACCCAGACGGCGCAACTGCTTCAGGATGATACCGCCGTGCTCGTGAGTCCAGTCCCAGGCATGCTCGAGGAACTGGTCACGGGTGAGGTCGTGCTTCTTGATACCCTGTTCGGCGAGTTTCTTCACCACCTTGGCCTCCGTAGCAATCGAGGCGTGGTCAGTGCCTGGTACCCAACAGGCGTTCTTGCCCTCCATACGGGCACGACGCACCAGAATGTCCTGAATCGTATTGTTGAGCATGTGTCCCATGTGGAGCACACCTGTTACATTGGGCGGTGGGATAACGATGGTGTAAGGTTCACGTCCGTCGGGTTTGCTGGCGAAAAGTTTGTGGTCTAGCCAGTACTGATACCATTTCGATTCGACCTCTTTTGGGTCATATTTACTTGCAAGTTCCATATTTTGTTTAATTATTTTCAAAAATCGCTGCAAAATTAGTAAAAATCCAGCGAAAAGTTGTATCTTTGCCACAATATTTAATAAAATATGCACACAAAAGAAGAAAAAATGCAGGCTTTCGGCCGCTTTCTCGACGTACTGGATGCGTTGAGGGCTAATTGTCCATGGGACAAGAAGCAGACGAACGAGAGTCTGAGACCCAATACCATTGAGGAGACCTACGAACTCTGCGATGCTCTCATCAAGAACGATATCCCTGATATCTGTAAGGAGTTGGGCGATGTGCTGTTGCATATCTGCTTCTACGCAAAGATAGCCGAAGAGAAAGAACAATTCGACATGGCCGATGTCTGTAATGCTCTGACACGGAAGATGATTACCCGTCATCCGCATGTCTATCATCCCTCACAGATAGACGCTGAGGATCCCAAGCCGCTGCCGTATGTGCCTGAGGATGAAACACCGACAACTGGTAAGAAACCAACTACCGTCACGCAGGTGTTGGAAAACTGGGAGCAGATTAAACTGAAGGAGCAAGACGGTAATGAGCGTGTACTTTCTGGTGTGCCAGAGGCTCTGCCAAGTCTGATCAAGGCTTACCGTATTCAGGATAAGGCCCGGAATGTGGGCTTTGACTGGGAAGACCGTCAGGATGTGTGGAAAAAGGTTCGTGAAGAGCTGGATGAGTTGGAGGTTGAACTTTCCAAGGAAGATAAAGAGCACTCTACGGAGGAATTGGGAGATTTCCTGTTCTCCGTCATCAATGCAGCCAGACTCTATAAACTGAATCCGGATAATGCTTTAGAGAAGACAAACCGAAAGTTTATCGATCGTTTCAATTATATTGAGGATCATAGTATTAAGATCGGTAAACCTTTGAAAGATATGACGCTTCAGGAGATGGATGTTTTATGGAATGAGGCCAAAGAAAAATTGTAAAATAATCAATAATATAAAAATAGGTGTTATGAAGAAAGTGTCTTTTTTATTTGTTTTAATTGCCAGTTTATCTGTACTCGGCAGTTGTGGCGGTAGTGGAAAGCAGCAGGCTGCAGTAGAAAAAGATTCTGTATCCGTTGAGGACCTGATACCGCGTGACAAGACGATTTATGGTATTTGTACTGAAGGAACGGCCATGAATACGCTTGAGATGATTACGGATAGTGGTGATACACTTCGGCTGAATCTGGAAAAAGCATCGGAAAGTGGTAAGGTCTTCGGTGGTCTGCAGGTTGCGGACCGTATAGCTGTCGTTGTTGACAAGGATACTCAGGACGCACAGATTGTCATTAATCTGAATACGTTGTTGGGTGACTGGGTCATGCCGGATCCTTTGGATGGCAGTGATGAAATCGGTATCCGTATTAAGGAAGGTGGCGTGGCAGAGAGTATTGACCAAAGTACCATCATCTACCGTACTTGGAAAATTTTCAATGGTGATTTGGAAATCCTGCTGGTACGTGAAGGCGGCGGTGATGAGGAAGAAGAAAACCGTTATGAGATTCTGGCTCTTGGTCCCGATACCTTGGCATACCGTACTCTCAATAAACCCAAGGACGAGATAGAGACGTTTGAATATAATCGTTGGAAAGAAAAGCCCAAAGTGGATCTGCACGGACTGGAACTTGAAGATACCAACGACGAGTTCAACAAGATATAATAATAGGTGGAACCATTCAAGGTACATATCTTAGGGTGTGGAAGTGCGCTTCCCACCCTTCGTCATAACGCCTCGTCTCAGGTGGTGGAGGTGCGTGATAAGGTGTTGATGCTGGATTGTTCGGAAGGAACGCAGATGCAACTGCGTAAAAGCCGTGTCCGTTTTACGAAATTGAGTCATGTCTTTATCACTCACCTTCATGGAGACCACTGTTTCGGACTCATCGGCATGATTTCTACCTTTGGTCTATTGGGACGTACAGCCCGTCTGCACATTCATGGACCAAAGGCACTAGGTGAAGAATTGGATCGGCAGATCCAATTTTTTACCCATGATTTGGGATTTGAGGTTGTCTTCTATCCTGTTGAAACGACAATAAGACAGACGGTCTATGAAGACAGAAGCATTATGGTTGAGAGTATCCCATTGGAGCATCGCGTTCCCTGCTGTGGCTATCTGATAAAGGAAAAGTCCACCTTGCCACATATTCGCAGGGATATGATGGATTGTTATGGTATCCCTGCCAGTCAGGTGGGAAATATCAAGAATGGGGCAGACTGGACCACTGCAGATGGGGAGGTGATCCCTAATAGTCGTCTTGTCGTTCCTGCTGATAAACCGCGCAGTTATGCCTATATCAGTGATACCCGTTATATGTCCCATCTCCATGAGCAATTAATGGAGGTTGATACTTTGTACCATGAAAGCACATACGGTGACGATCATCTGCCACAATCTGAGAAGTATTATCATTCAACGGCCCGTCAGGCTGCAAAGGTCGCACTTGATGCCAAAGTCGGCAAATTGCTGATAGGTCATTACAGTTCCAGATATGAGGATGAACGAGTATTGTTGAACGAAGCAAAAGAAGTCTTTGAAAACACGTTTTTAACAAACGAAATGGATGTTTTTGATGTATAATGGTCAAAAATAGCAGTTTTTTATTGAATTATTTGGTGGATTCAGTTATTTTTCATACTTTTGCATAGATTTTATGTGTATGAAGAGAATTGTATTCATATTATCAGCCGTTCTGGCTCTAGTCCTGTTCGTTCCTGTGACGGCCAGTTCCAGCGTATTGAAAGAATATGCTATTGGCATCATGGATTTTCAGGATTCAGAAGTGACGATATCTGTTTCGCAAGGATCAGTTTATGTATATGGAGGTGAAGGAATGACTATTGAGGTCGTTTCCCTCACAGGCAATAAGGTCTTTGAAGAGCAGATTGACAGTCCTGCACAGAAGTTTGAATTGAATATTCCTAAAGGTTGTTATATCGTCAAGGTGGGCAAGGTCGTCAGAAAGGTTTCCATTCGTTAGTTTTAATACTATTTGGTGCCAGTCTGCTCTTGGGTTCCTGTGTTAATGGAAACCGTGAGCCTTCTGAGGCTGATTTGTCTGCTTTCGGAATATACGTTAATTCTATCGACACGCTTCAGTTGGCGCATCATCTGGATAGCTTATTAAAATTGGATTCAGTATCTTGGGAAGGTGACAAGGTGCTTAAACAACGATATGCCGATACGAAGTCATTTGGTGAAAAGTCATTATGGTCTTCGAGGATGGGGGTGATGCCAGAGGCAGATTCTTTGTTGTCGTTCTTGCGTCGTGAAGTACCGCGACATGGTTTGGATTCGCTGGCTTTCTATATTCCCCAGATTGCTGAAGATCTTGGAATTGTCCACCATCTGTCCTTTGATTCCATAGGGGTAAGCATCAATGAGGTCCTGCCTCGTCTTGATTATTATCTTTCAAAAGCGTTTGTCCGCTATACGAGTGGACAACGATACGGTTTTGTACGACCAGACCAGTTACTGAACAAGATGGATTTCAAACGGACAGGTGGCTATGCCCGACTCTTGGATTATGAAGTGAAGGCACCTGACTATCAGGAATATCTTCAGGAATTGTCTTCGGAAGGGAGTAAGAGAATGGAATACCTTAAGTTGTCTCAGCCATCAGGACGGATATACAGGGTTCTTCAGGAACAGTTTGAAAAGGCTACAGATAAAGAGGCTCGCCATCGGTTGGCCATCAATATGGAACGGTGCCGATGGCAAATGAAACAGCCAGAAGAACGTGGTCGTATGGTGCTGGTCAATATTCCAGCCTTACAGTTGTGGGCTGTTGGTGGAGACACGGTCCTGAATATGCGTATCGTCTGTGGCGCCAAAGGGTCGAAAACCCCTTTGTTACATAGCGAGATCAAATATATGCAGGTTAATCCGGAATGGCTTATTCCAAAGAATATCATTGATACGGAAGTGGCCCATCACGGAGGCGATTCTGCTTATTTTGCCAAACGTCGCTATTATATCATTGACCGTAGTTCTGGTGATACCCTTCATCCTGCTACTGTCAAACCGGAACAACTGAAATCAGGCCGTCTGCGTGTTGGACAGAAAGGTGGAGTGGGGAATTCTCTGGGGCGTATTGTTTTCCGTTTCCCCAATGATTTCGATGTCTATCTGCATGACACCAGTAACAGAGGAGCCTTTAATAGTGATAATAGAACACTTTCACATGGCTGTGTGCGTGTGCAGAAGCCCTTTGATTTGGCGTGTTTCCTCTTGCCGGATGCTGATGATTGGCTGAAAGACCGCCTTCGTATCTCTATGGATATAAAACCTGAGACAGAACGAGGACGTAACTATATAGAGGAACATGAAGAGGACCCTCGTCCGTTCAAACTGCTGACTTACCAGCAGGTGACTCCACATGTGCCTGTTTACATTATCTATTATACCGCTTATCCTAATCCCAAGACTGGTATTGTGGAGACATGGCCAGACCTGTATGGATATGATAAAGCGATCAGTCAGGCTTGTAGCCCTTTCTTGTTTTAATGGTGTTAAATTCGATTGTTTGTTATGGGTGAATGCGATGAACAGCAAATCATGCGCTTGCTTTCCAAAGCAGAAACTCAGCGGAAAGGCTTTGAACTGTTGGTGCGCAGCTATTCCGAACAATTGTATTGGATGATTCGTCGTATCGTTCAGGTACATGACGATGCGAATGATGTGTTGCAGAACACCTTCTTGAAAGCATGGAACGGTCTCGATTCCTATCATGGTGATGCGAAGATTGGTACATGGCTATCTCGTATTGCTATTAATGAAAGTCTGGATTTTCTGCGTCGTCGTAAACAACAGATTGTCAGTATGGATGATGTTTCAATGAGTCCATTTATAGCGGATGAATACTTCGATGGTTCTGAAGCAGAAGCCATGTTGCAGGAAGCAATAGCCACTCTCCCTGATGTGCAGCGCACAGTTTTCCTGTTACGCTATTTCGAAGAAAAGAAATATAGTGAGATAAGTCAGTTACTCAACACGTCAGAAGGTGCCTTGAAGGCCTCCTATCATATAGCGGTGAAGAAAATCTCTGAATATTTTAAGTCACGTGATTAAACCTTTTGTATATTGATACGTCATATATGCGATGAATGAAGAGAAGTACATAGAAGAACGAGTTGGGAAACGGAACCCATTTAGGGTACCGGATGGTTATTTTGACCAATTCCCTGAGCAGTTGATGAATTCATTGCCTAAGCGTCAGCCTAAGGCAAAGCTCATTTGGTTACGTCCGATATTCTATGCTGCTGCCAGTATCTGTGCGCTCATGATTTGTACAGGTGTCTATTTTGCATTGTCGGAGGAGCCTAAACATGAAGCTACTCTTGTTACGACACCCCAGCAGGAAGTGTATGATGAGTTTGACGAGGCAGCAGATTATATGATGCTCGACAACCACGATATCTACGCGCTTCTCTCAGAAAACTAAAAAAGTCCAACCGTTATGAAGAAACTGTTATGCTTAACTTTTTGCCTGCTTTCCTTTACCGCAGTGAAGGCAGATGAACCACAGAAGTTCTCACCAGAGAAGTTTCTGGCCGATATGGAGCAGTTTATTACGCAGGAAGCAAAGCTTACCAGCGACGAGGCTTCGAAATTCTTCCCCCTGCTGCGTGAAATGCATGCGAAGCAACGTGTGGTTTATGAGAAGATAAAAAAGGAGTGCAGCCAACGTCCTTCAAACGAAGATGAGATCAAGAAAGTTGTGCAGAAGCGCGATAGTTACGAACTGGAGTTAAAAGTCATCCAGCAGACCTATCACAACAAGTTCTTCAAAGTGCTTCAGCCCTCAAAGGTTTTTGATGCAATCATTGCTGAAGACCGTTTCCATCGTCGTGCTTTCCGTAACTGGGGACATCAGCACCAAGGCCGCCCAACTTCACGTAAATAGTTTTTTCAAATAGACTTGAGACAGAATGGGGCTATATCGCACTTGTCGCAATGAGGTTTGCGTGAGGTACAGACATAGCGCCCATGGAGCAATAGCCAATGATGTGCCCGAGGGATATCTTCCTCGGGTATATGTTTGATGAGGGCTTGCTCAACTTTATAGGGGGTGTTGTCACTTTTCGACACCAAACCTATGCGATGTGCCACGCGAAAAACATGTGTATCGACGGCCATCGTGGCTTTGCCGAAAGCAACACTCTGTACGACATTCGCTGTCTTGCGGCCTACGCCAGGAAGATCCAATAGGGCATTCATATCTGAAGGCACTTCGCCATGATGGTGCTCTACGAGGGCACGAGCCATGGCTACGAGGTGGTCAGCTTTGCTATTAGGATACGATACACTGCTGATATATTCCAAGATGTCGTCTGCTTCAGCCTTTGCCATTGTCTTTGCATCAGGATAATGTCGGAACAACTCGGGTGTCACCTGATTAATGCGCTTATCAGTACATTGCGCACTCAGGATGACGGCCACCAACAACTGGAAAACATTGCCGAACTCCAGTTCGGTATTCACATTGGGCATCTGCTCACGGAAGTGGGCCAGAACCCTTTCATATCTTTCTTTCTTATTCATTTGCTGCAAATTTATTGCTTTTTTCTTAATTATAATGACTTTTCTGTAATAATTATTCTCCTTTTCAGATATTTTTGCTAAATTTGTGGCATCATTGTAAATAGTTAGAATTATGAAGAAACAACTACTTTTATTGGCCGTTCTGGCGGTGGGCATGTTAACGGCGGAGGCTGGACAGGTGAATGAACAGCAGGCTCGTCAGAAGGCAGCGTCTTTCTTTGCGAAAAACACAAAGGCCAGAGGTGTGCAGACTGGTATGAACCGTGCTCCTTTGAGTCTGAATATTGCCAGTGCGGTGGAGTCGGTGAATGATGCACCACTGTATGCCTTCAACCTAGACGGAGGGGGCTTTGTGATTGTGTCAGGTGATGACCGTACGGCAGAGATCCTGGGCTTCAGTGAGAAGGGCCGTCTGGATATGAACACCATGCCTTCGAACATGAAGAGATGGCTGGAGGGGTATGTGAAGAAAATCCAGGCTATTCCCGCTAATGCTGTGCCGCGACAGCAGCAGACCACCAGGGCAGCCTCTTCCAAAGATGAGATTCTTCCCCAGTTAAAAACGGCGTGGGGGCAATACTATCCTTATAACCTGCATGCCCCAGAGATGCATGTCGTCTATGGGAAAGTTGACGAAACATACAATGCTGTTACAGGCTGTATTGCTACTGCCATGGCACAGGTGATGAATCATTTCCGCTATCCGGATATGACCCTTCAAGATGTTGACAGTTATAAAGGTTCTGCCGATGTTCCAGAGGAGTTATGTGGTAAAGAGGGCGTAAAAGTTGATTGGAAGACGGAAACCGTCCCGGCAGGCACTAAGATCGACTGGGATCATATTACTGATACTTACGGTGACAACAGCACGAAAGAGGAAAAAGAGGCTGTATCGCGCCTGATGCAATATTGTGGTGTTGCTGCCAATATGCAATATGGCTTCGAGTCGGCAGCAGGTACTGATCAGATGGTTTATGCCCTCTATGATGTGTTCGGCTATCAGGATGTGTATCTGATGCAGCAGATGGATTACGATGCACAAGGATGGGTTGATGCTCTGTATGATGTCATCTCAAAAGAAGGACCATTATTGTTTGGCGGTGACTGCCCGGAAGGTCAGGGAGGTCATCAGTTTATCCTGGATGGCTATAAGAAGGTGGATGGCAAGGATTATTTCTATACCAACTGGGGATGGAATGGTGAAGACGACGGCTATATGCTTTTGGATGTGATGTCTCCGGGCTGGATCTTCGATGATAAAGGTAATGAGATTGGTTTTACAGAACTGCAGATCGCTACCCCGGGATTAGGTCCTGATGGCAAGGGCGTTACCTCAATAGAGAAGAATCTGTATTGTGATGCATTACAGATTGGTGAAGAAGGAAAGGTCTATGAACGATTCGACCAATCAGAGGGCTTCGATGTGGAGTATCTTTACAGTTTTACAAATTTAAATTATCCTTATCCCTTATGTCAGTTTGGAATTGGTATCTTCCAGAATAATGAGTTTGTGACGGGCTTCTGGTTGAGTGATGATAAGGGACGGGTATATCAGGTTGTACTCCCGTTATATTACTTTGTTGGAGCTGAAACGGAGTACGAAGGTGACTTGGTAACACTTGGCACTGGCTTAGGCGACGGCACCTACCAGATCAAGTTGATATGTGCTGTAGATGGCGAAGAGCAATGGAAGGTGTGCAAAGACGGTGATGCCGTGAATTCGGTGACGATGGCGATTAAAGACAATAAGGCTACCTTCGGTAATGGATCAACGGCCATCACACCTGTAGTGAAAGACCTCCAGAAACATGTTTCTGACACAGGCTGGCATACGTTGTCAGGTGTTCGTTTGAACGATGCTCCGTCAGCCAAGGGCGTCTATATCCAGAATGGTCGTAAGGTGGTGATCAAGTAACTGTCAACGGCGCTTGAATTCCAACGTCTTCGGCAGTTTCTGCCATTTCCCGTTCTTGGGGACTTTCAATGTGCTTCCCTCTACTTGTCTTAACTCGTAGAGGGAATCATTTTTCGCTGTCAGAACGGCTGTGAGATCCTCGCTGCCATAGTCATTGATCATGGCGAGATGGGCGGTACGATCTTGAATCTTTGCAGAGGTGATAACCCAGCAAAAGGAGTTGTTCTTTTTCCCCAGATAGCCAGGCAATTGTCCGTAGAGCTCCTGTCCTGGTATGGTGATGGTTTCGTCATAGAAGTCAATCCGGAGATAGACCTCATACTCATTATTATATAGGTACGCGCGAAATGGCTCGAAAGTATTCTGAGCCCTAAGGTTCAGGTTGGGGAGGAAGATCAGGAATAAAGCTATTAACTTCTTCATATTCACACTTTTTCTTTTTTGCTGACAAAGATACTAATCTATATCATTATTTGCGAGAATTAACGAAAAAAAAGCGGGAAATGGTTGCAGATTTTAGAAAATTTTAAGTAACTTTGCAGCGAATTATAATTGAAACATGGCAAAAAAGCAGTTAGTGCCAGACTACATCTTCGAGTCAAGTTGGGAAGTCTGCAACAAAGTAGGGGGAATCTATACAGTCCTTTCGACACGTGCCAAGACCCTACAGGAGGCACATCAGGATAAGATTGTTTTCATCGGTCCTGATTTATGGAAAGAACAAGAGAGTCCTTATTTCAAGGAGGACAAGAGTCTCTTTGCAGGTTGGCAAAGTGAAGCTAAGGCGCAGGAACTTAAGGTTAGGGTGGGCCGTTGGACGGTCCCTGGAGAACCGATTGCCATTCTCGTGGATTTTAATCCTTTCTTTGAGAAGAAGAATGAGATATACGGTTGGCTGTGGGAGAACTATGGTGTTGACTCCCTGCATGCCTATGGTGATTATGATGAGGCCTCAATGTTCTCATACGCTGCTGCCCTGGTTGTGGAGAGTTTCTATAATCACTATTTGGATGAAAGGCAGAAAGTAATCTACCATGCCAATGAGTGGATGTGTGGTCTGGGAGCCCTGTATATTAACAACAAACTGCCTCAGATTGGTACTATTTTCACTACCCATGCCACGAGCATCGGCCGTTCGATCGCTGGTAATATGAAACCGCTCTATGACTATCTTTTTGCCTATAATGGTGATCAGATGGCTGGTGAGTTGAATATGCAGTCGAAACACTCGATAGAGAAGCAGACGGCCCACTATGTTGACTGCTTCACCACCGTGAGTGATATCACGGCCAAGGAGTGTGTAGAATTGCTGGATAAACCTGTGGATGTGGTTTTGCCGAATGGCTTTGATGACAGTTTCGTGCCCAGCGCACAGCAGTTTACCCGTAAGCGCAATGCCGCGCGTCGCAAGATGTTGGAGATTGCCAATGCCCTGTTAGGAGAAGAACTTGGTGACGATACGTTGCTCATTTCCACCTCTGGACGCTATGAGTTCCGTAACAAAGGTATCGATGTGTTTGTGGAGGCCATGAACCGCTTGCTGAGGGATCGCGACCTGAAGAAGAAGGTGGTGGCCTTTATCGAAGTGCCTGGTTGGGTGGGAGAGCCCCGTAAGGATCTCCAGGAGCGTCTGAAGAGTGGCAAGAAATACGATACACCGCTCGATGTGCCTCAGGTAACGCACTGGCTCCATAATATGAGCCACGACAATGTGCTGGGCATGCTGAAGTACTACGATATGCACAACCGTAAGGAAGACAAGGTGAAAGTGATTTTCCTGCCCTGTTATCTGGACGGTAACGACGGTATTGTGAATATGCCATATTACGATGTGGTGCTGGGTAATGATCTCTGTATTTATCCGTCGTATTATGAGCCGTGGGGTTATACACCATTGGAGGCTGTGGCTTTCAAGGTACCTTGCATCACGACCGATCTGGCAGGCTTTGGTCTTTGGGCAAATTCCGTGTTTGGTCATGAGGGTACGATCGAGGATGGCGTGAAAGTTATTCGTCGTACGGACTATAACTACTCTGAGGTCGCTGATAATATCAAAGATACGGTGGCTGATTACTCTGGCAAGACAAAGAAGCAGGTGGATGCCTGTCGTAAGAATGCCGGGGATCTCTCAAAGAAGGCATTGTGGCGTGAGTTTATCAAATATTATTACGAAGCCTACGACATCGCCCTCAGTAAGGCTGAGGCCAGAAAGAATTGAGAAGTGAAATGTAAACAATATAAGAATTCAAATACAAAATTTGAGAAATCATGAAAATTAAAGCAGATTATGCAAATGCTCCTCAGTGGAAGGAACTGATTGTTAAGTCAAGTCTTCCCGAGGAACTGAAGTGTTTGGACGAGATTGCCCACAACATGTGGTGGGTATGGAATTACGAGGCCCGTGATTTGTTCCGCGACCTCGACCCTGAGCTTTACCATGATGTGAAGCACAATCCTGTGATGCTCTTAGAGCGACTGAGTTTTGAACGTAAGGAAGAGATTGTCAAGGATAAGACACTGATGAAGCGTGTCAAGAGTGTCTATGACTTGTTCCGCAAGTACATGGATGTGAAGCCCGATGCCAAGCGTCCGTCTGTGGCTTACTTCTGTATGGAGTATGGTATCCACTCTGCCCTGAAGATTTACTCTGGTGGTCTGGGTATGCTGGCTGGTGACTATGTGAAGGAGGCTTCCGACTCTAATGTCGATATGTGTGCCGTTGGCTTCCTCTATCGTTTTGGCTACTTTACACAGAGCCTGTCGATGGACGGACAGCAGATTGCCAACTACGAGAGCCAGAACTTCGGTTCACTGCCTATCGAGCGTCAGCTTGACAAGGACGGCAACCCGCTGGTGGTTGACGTGCCTTACACCAATTATATGGTTCATGCATACGTATGGCGTGTGAATGTGGGTCGTGTAAAGCTCTATCTGTTGGATACAGATAACGAGATGAACTCTGACTTCGACAAACCCATCACCCATGCCCTCTATGGTGGCGACTGGGAGAACCGTCTGAAGCAGGAGATCCTGTTGGGTATCGGTGGTATGCTGTTGCTGAAGAAACTTGGCATCAAGAAGGATATCTACCATTGCAACGAGGGACATGCTGCTCTCTGTAACCTGCAGCGTCTGTGCGACTATATTGAGGAAGATGGACTGACCTTCAATCAGGCTTTGGAACTGGTTCGTGCATCAGGTCTCTATACCGTTCATACACCAGTGCCCGCTGGTCATGACTACTTCGAGGAGGGTCTTTTCGGTAAGTACATGGGTGGTTATCCCGCAAAGTTGGGTATTACTTGGGATGAGTTCATCGGCATGGGCCGCACGAATCCCGATGACCATGGTGAGAAATTCTGTATGTCCACCTTCGCTTGCAACACGTGTCAGGAGGTCAATGGTGTGTCGATGCTCCATGGCTGGGTATCTCAGAAGATGTTTGCTCCCATTTGGGCCGGCTACTATCCTGAGGAGAACCATGTGGGTTACGTCACCAACGGTGTACACTTCCCCACCTGGTGTGCTGCTGAGTGGCGCAGTCTCTATGCCAAGTACTTCGACGAGAAGCACATGAGCGACCAGTCCAACGAGGAAATCTGGCACGGTATCTATAACTGTCCTGATGAGGAAATCTGGGCTACCCGTAAGGCACTGAGGAAAAAACTCTTCGAGTATATGACGGAACAGTTCCGTGAGACATGGCTGAAGAACCAAGGTGATCCATCACGCGTGGTGAAACTGCTGGAAAAGTTCAATCCCGATGCATTGGTGATTGGTTTCTGCCGTCGTTTTGCTACCTATAAGCGTGCTCACTTGCTGTTTACTGATCTTGATCGTCTGTCTAAGATCGTGAATAATCCTGAGCGTCCCGTTATATTCCTTTTCGCTGGTAAGGCTCACCCCGCTGATGGCGCAGGTCAGGGTCTGATCAAGAAGATCTTCGAGATATCTCAGCGTCCTGAGTTCGTGGGTAAGATCGTCTTCTTGGAGGACTATGACTTCCTGCTGGCTCGTCGTCTTGTTTCTGGTGTGGATATCTGGATGAACACGCCGACGCGTCCGCTTGAGGCTTCTGGTACCTCTGGTGAGAAGGCTGAGATGAATGGTGTGGTGAACCTCTCCGTGAAAGACGGTTGGTGGTTGGAAGGCTATCGCGAGGGTGCCGGATGGGCTTTGACAGAGAAGCGTACCTACCAGAATCAAGGTTATCAGGATCAGCTGGATGCCGCTACCATTTATGGTCTGTTGGAGAACGAGATTGTACCGCTCTATTATGACAGGGACAAGAAGGGTATCTCTAAGGGTTGGATCAAGGTGATCAAGAACTCTATCGCCCAGATTGCTCCTCACTATACGATGAAGCGTCAACTCGACGACTATTATGAGAAGTTTTACAACAAGGAGGCCAAGCGCTTCAAGGAGATCTCTAAGGACAACTATCGTCTGGTCAAGGAGATTGCTCAGTGGAAGGAAGCCGTGGCTGAGCGCTGGGATGCCATCAACATGGTGTCTGCTGAGTGGGACTTCCCCGCTACTGGTGCTGAGGCTGGTCAGAAGTACAACCTGAAGGTCGTGATCAACGAGCAGGGTCTCGACGATGCCATCGGTCTTGAGAAGGTGAATGTGCTGATAGACAAGGAAGGCGAGGAGAAGGTGTTCAGCGTGGAACCGTTGAAGGTGACGGGTCGCGATGGTAACAACTACACCTTCGAGGCTGAGTTGAAGCCGAAGCAGTTCGGACAGTACAAGAGTGCTCTGCGTATGTTCCCGAAGAACAGCAACCTGCCTCACCGTCAGGACTTCTGCTATGTGAAATGGTTGGAGTTGCCTGCCATGAACTAATCAGTCGCAGGATTGAACAGATAAAGAGAAGCCCGGGTTCATTTGAACTCGGGCTTCTTGTAGTTTTCCTGGATGTACCATCCTAAAGGGGTGTCGCAATTACGTTGTGCCGTATGGAGGATACAGTCCGACATTCGGCGGTGCAGACTGTCAATAGCGTGTGTATTTCTCTGCTGAGTCAGGGTGTCTGTGGCAGGATGGCGCAGGATTCTGACGATATCCTTTGTCAGTAGTTGGATGGAGTCGGAGAGGTGCTGCCACTCGTTGTTACATTTGGTACCCGAAACCCTGGAGATAGCGGGACGGGGGTATAGCTCTATCGTGATATGCCCAGGCTCCGAGAAGAATGTCGCACTGCAGTCTGGCTGCTGCTTGACATAGACCCGACACAGCCTGAAGGCGTCCGTCTCACCCGCGAATACGAACTTCCCGTTACTGACGGTGGTCTGCGCAAAGACGTTTTCCGGTTCTTCGTCGTAGGCCAGACATATGGTATCACCCTCCTGAAGAGTCCTCGCGATACCGTTGATCTGAAAAGAATTAGACTGGCACGCAAGTAAAAGACTTACTGCGGCCAGCCCGTATAGTAGTTTGAGTTTCATTAACTTATATGATATATAGGTCACTGATGCTCTTGTTGTCGATGACACGACGGATAGCCTCTGCGAACATATCGGCTACCGACAGTTGCTTCACCTTGGCACAACGCTGGGTGTAGGGGATGGAGTCGGTGAAGACGATTTCCTCAAGGGCTGATTCCTGTACGCGATCGCTGGCAGGACCACTCATCACACAGTGGCTGGCACAGGCGCGCACCGTCACGGCACCATGCTCCTTCATCAGGTCGGCGGCCTTGGTGATGGTACCTGCCGTATCTACCATATCGTCGATGATCACGACATTCTTGCCTTCCACCTCACCGATGATCTGCATCGTGGCCACCACATTGGCGCGGGCACGGGTCTTGTTGCACAACACGAGCGGACAGCCGAAATACTTGGCATAGGTGTTGGCACGCTTCGAACCGCCCACATCAGGCGAGGCAATCACCAGATCGTCCAGTTTCAGCGACTCCAGATAGGGGATGATCACATTCGAGGCATACAGATGATCGACAGGTACATCAAAGAAGCCCTGGATCTGGTCTGCGTGTAGGTCCATCGTGATTACGCGGTTCACACCAGCCGCACTTAGTAAGTCTGCCACCAGTTTAGCACCGATGCTGACACGGGGCTTGTCCTTACGGTCCTGACGGGCCCATCCGAAGTAGGGGATGACGGCATTGATGGTGCGCGCTGAGGCACGCTTGGCGGCATCAATCATCAGTAGCAGTTCCATCAGGTTGTCGGAGTTCGGAAAGGTACTCTGTACGAGGAACACATCACGCCCGCGGATACTCTCCTCGTAAGAAACGGCAAATTCACCATCAGAGAATTTGGTGATTTGTAACTGTCCTAACGGGCAGCCCAGACTTTGACAGATTCTTTCTGCCAGGTATTTCGTGGCTGTTCCCGAAAATACCATGTAGGAGTTTTTCTCACTCATGTTTGTATGTATTACTATATGTTTTACTCTATTGTCTTACGCAATTTCTCAAAATGGTTGAGCAAGGCTTTGTAGTCGATCTCGTTGTGGATGTTGAAACGGTTCCACAGGTCGCCACAAATCACTACGCCGCCGAAGCCAAGATCCTTGGCATACTTGATATTGTCGATGTTCATGCCGCCCAGGGCATATACCTTCTTGTCGATGAGTCCCTGACGGTAAGCCTCTTGCAGTTCCTCTTCAGTGAACGACTGTTTCTCGCTTGCCACCGTCTGACTGTCGAAGATCGACTGTAGGAATACGTAGTTAGATTGTTTCTTAGCCTCCTTGAGTTCACTCACGGCATGGCACGTACGGGTGATGTTGCCCTTATAGCCTGTAGGAGGCTCTGTATAGGCATCGTCGATATGGATGCCCCGAAGGTGGTATTCCTCTTTTAGATAAAAATGTCCGTGTACCGTGATCTTATTGGCCAGACTGTCACCCAACAGGGTTAGCAAACGCTCAGAGTACAGGGGCGACGAACCCGGCTTGCACAGGTGGAGATTCTCAAGACCCTCTTCGAAAAGATCGACAAGAATCTTGTCTTCCTCAACGAAAAATGTAGGTCTGGTAATGACAATTAACTTCATTTCCTTATCTCTTTTCTCTTTCTAAAGTGCAAACTTACACAAAAATTTCGATATTAACATGACTTTAGGTAAAAAAATGGTGACTGAGGTGATTTTTTAAGAAAAATGTCGTAATTTTGCACCCCGAAAGGGAGGAAAATGGGTTTGAGTTTTAGTTTATAGTTTAAAGTTTATAGTTTACAGAAATGAAAGCATTTGTTTTTCCCGGACAGGGAGCACAGTTTGTAGGAATGGGTAAGGATCTGTATGAGAATAACCCGCTTGCAAAGGAACTTTTCGAGAAGGCTAACGACATTCTCGGCTATCGCATCACAGATATTATGTTTGAGGGTACCGACGAGGAACTGAAGCAGACGAAAGTCACTCAGCCCGCCGTTTTCCTCCACAGTGTGATCTCTGCCCTCTGCATGGGTGAGGCCTTTGATCCCAAGATGACGGCTGGTCACTCCTTGGGTGAGTTCTCTGCTTTGACGGCTGCTGGTGCCCTGAGCTTTGAGGATGGTCTGAAACTGGTCTATGCCCGTGCTATGGCCATGCAGAAGGCCTGTGAGGCCCAGCCCTCTACGATGGCTGCCATTATCGCCCTGCCCGACGAGAAGGTCGAAGAGGTTTGCGCTGAGGTGAGTAAGATGGGTAAGGGTGTCGTGGTTCCTGCCAACTATAACTGCCCGGGGCAGTTGGTGATCTCTGGTAACGTTGAGGCCATCGACGAGGCTTGCGAGCAGCTGAAGGCCGCTGGTGCCAAGCGCGCCCTGGTGCTGAAGGTGGGTGGTGCTTTCCACTCTCCGTTGATGCAGCCCGCCAAAGACGAACTTCAGGCTGCCATCGAGCAGACGGAGATCAAGACTCCGAAGTGTCCTGTCTATCAGAATGTAGATGCCAAGCCCCATACCGATCCTACTGAGATCAAGGCAAACCTCATTGCCCAGTTGACGAGTTCCGTGCGTTGGACGCAGAGCGTACAGAATATGATTGCCGACGGTGCTGATGACTTCACTGAGTGCGGACCTGGTAAGGCTCTTCAAGGTATGATTGTGAAGATCAACAAGGAAGTTTCCGCCCATGGCATCGAGTAAGACTATTATCTATCAGGTTTTCACCCGTCTCTACGGCAACCGCAATACTACTCGCAAGGAGAGTGGTACGATCGAAGAGAACGGTTGTGGAAAGATGAATGACTTCACGCCCAGCGCCCTGAAACGCATCAGGGAGATGGGCGTGAGCCATATCTGGTACACAGGCATTATCCGTCATGCCACGCAGACCGACTATTCTGACTATGGCATTCCCAAGAACCATCCTGCTATCGTAAAGGGTAAGGCTGGTTCGCCCTATGCTATCACCGACTATTACGACGTGGATCCCGATCTAGCTGTTGATGTCAACAAGCGCATGCAGGAGTTCGAGGCGCTTATCGAGCGCACTCACAAGGCTGGCATGAAGGTGATCATCGACTTCGTGCCCAATCATGTGGCGCGCCAGTATCACTCTATCTGTAAGCCCGAGGGCGTGAAGGATCTCGGCGAGGACGATAACCCGCATAATGGCTTTGATCCCCAGAATAACTTCTACTACTGTCCGGGTCAGCGCTTTACACCTTATTTAGACCTCTATCATGGTGAGGCTGAGCCCTATAACGAGGAACCTGCCAAGGCTACGGGCAATGACTGTTTCCACAGTGCGCCAGGCATGAACGACTGGTACGAGACGGTGAAACTGAACTATGGCCTCGACTACTATGGCGGTAGGGTAGGTCACTTCAAGCCAATCCCCAATACCTGGGGTAAGATGACGGATATCCTGCTCTTCTGGGCTCGTAAGGGTGTTGATGGCTTCCGTTGTGATATGGCGGAGATGGTGCCAGCCGATTTCTGGAGCTGGGCCACCGATAAACTGAAGTTTGCCTATCCCGATATCATTTTCATTGGCGAGGTCTATAACCCCGTTGAGTACCGTAACTATTTAGGTGCGGGCTTCGACTATCTCTACGACAAGGTGGGCATGTACGATACGCTGCGCGAGGTGATCTGCGGCCATCAATCCACGCACGCCATCACGGGTGCATGGCAGCAGACCGACGATATCCGCGACCACATGCTTTATTTCCTCGAGAACCACGACGAACAGCGTGTTGCCAGCAGTTTCTTCTCAGGTGATGCCCGCAGGGGCATCCCCGGACTGGTCGTCTCGGCCTTGCTCCAGCAGAATCCCGTGATGATTTACTTCGGCCAAGAATACGGTGAGCGCGGCATGGACAAGGAGGGTTTCAGTGGCAACGACGGACGTACTACGATCTTCGACTACTGGAGTACTGATACGATGGTGCGCGCCTTCGGGCATAAACTCACCAAGGATCAGAAGGCCCTCTCCCTTATATATAATAAGGTGTTGAACATCGCCAGCACGGAGAAGGCTGTCGTCAAGGGTATCGCCTTCGACCTGATGTATGTGAATGGTGATTACCACCGTCAGTATGCTTTCCTTCGTAAGGCTGGTGCCGAGGTGCTGCTCGTGGTGGCCAACTTCGACGATCTGCCTACCACGATGGACGTCACGATCCCCGCTCATGCCTTCGACTACCTGAAGCTCAAGGAGCGCAAGAGTGTCACGGCCGTTGATCTGCTCAGCGGCAAGGAGATCAAGCGCACGCTGACGCGCGACTGTTATGTCTCTGTTGATCTTGAGCCATTGGGCGCCGTCGTCCTCAAATTTAAAGCCTGATAGATGATGACAGAAGATTATATCCTGAACGATCACAACAAAGAGGAGTTTCCGCCGGCGCATACGGCGGAGCACCTCTTGAATCAGACGATGATCCGTCTGTTTGGCTGCTCGCGTTCCTATAATGCGCACATTGAGCGGAAGAAGAGTAAGATGAGTTTCTTGCTCGACCATAAGCCGAGCCGTCAGGAAGAGAAGGAGATAGAACGCAGGATGAACGAGTTGATCGAGGAAGATCTGCCTGTGACATTTGAGTTCGTGAACATTGACGACCTGCCCGAGGAAGTGGATGCTGACCGTCTGCCTGAGGATGTATCGGACACCATCCGACTGGTACGTATTGGCGATTACGACGTCTGTCCATGTATTGGTAAACACGTGAGAAGTACCTCGCAGATAGGACGTTTCGAGATGCTCGGCACCAATTGGGACGAGCACGAGCATTCTTTCAGAGTGAGGTTCAAGATTATTGCTTGAAAGCTATCCGCATAAACACGGGATAGTGGTCGGAATAACTGAGCTCCTTCTTGTAATAGGTGATACCTTCCATGTCTTTGCTATGGAAAATATAATCGATACGCACGTTCTTGTTACCACGGAAGGTGTTCATATAGCCGCTGCCGCACTCCTTGAAGCCGTCGATCTTGTCGCCTAACATGGTGTTATAGACATAGGAGTAGGGAACATCGTTGAAGTCGCCGCACACGATAATTGGTACTTCTGATTCTTTCATGTCCATGGCTAATTGGGTAGCCTGACCGGAGCGTATTAAAATACCGACGGTATAACGCCCGTAAAGGTAGTTAATAAAGGCGTTATTCTGCACGTCCAGCCCTTTGCTTTGTTGCTTGGCTACGCGGTGGAGCGTGCCGTTGATGCCCGTGGTTTCCAAATGGGCATTATAGATGCGGTAGATATCATCGTTCACTTTAACCTCTGCCCACATGGCACTATTGTTGGTTCGGTCAAACGGGATGTTCTTGGAATTGATGATTGGATATCGGCTGTAGATCACCATATCGCTCCTGCCAACGGCACTGTAGGGGAAATATTCCTTGTAGGAGTTGGAATTCAACTTGTCGCCAGCATGATCGTTGTATTCCTGAAAACAGGCAATATCGACTTTCTGTTTCTTCATTTCAGACAGGATGTCCTGTGCCATGAAACCGGATGTCTCACGACCGAACATGGCCACGTTGTAGGTAGCGATTTTCAACCCTGGCTTTGCATCGGCTTTTTCGTCCAGAGAACCGAACTGATAGAGTGTACCGATGTATGGGATGCAACACAGGATTGTGATCAGCGGTATGCATGCCCAGTGGAAGCGGCGCAGTGCCAACCAGTAGATCAGAAAGACTACATTGCCAATAATGAGCAATGGTAATGCATAGACGAGCATCGCTCTGGCTGTATTGCCTGCAGGCGGCACATCACCTCCGAAAAGACCTGTAAACGTGAAGATCATCAGCAGGAAAGTGATGATCAGCATCATGAAAGAGAAATATTTCTGTACTGCTAATTTTCCCATACGGTAATAATGGTATTATGAATCAAGGTACTTCCTGACAACCTCAATGAGGTTCTCGACCTTGAAAGGCTTGGCCATGAATTCGTCGCAGCCAGCGTCTTTGGCTTCGCGGATGTTCTCTTCAAAAGCGTATGCGCTCAAGGCAATGACAGGGGTAGAGGTGGAGACTTCCTTAATGATGCGTGTGGCATCCAGACCGTTCATCTCGGGCATGCGAATATCCATCAGAATCAGGTCGGGTTTTTCGTCCTCGTTAAGGGTTACTGCTTCAATGCCATTGTGGGCGCGCAGTAACTTGTAGCGCTTCTGGAGCACGATCTTCACAAGCTCGTAGTTACTATCTTCATCCTCGGCCACTAGAATCTTCTTCATATTGAGGTCATCAGGACGGCCGCTAATGCGGATGGTGCGTACATTCGTCGTCGTTGTGGTTTTGGCCTGGTTGACACCACCGATGGTGCCTTCAAACGGCATGACGAACGTGAATGTAGAGCCTTGGCCAATCTCGGACTCTACGGAGATGGTTCCGCCTAACTTCTCTACGATGATCTTACAGAGTGGCAGCCCCAGACCGTAGCCGTTCTTGCTGGTCTCTGCATCACGTGAGACGTAGGTTTCAAAGATATGGGCTATGTCTTCTTTGGCGATGCCAGAACCCGTGTCCTTCACAAAGAACTGGATATTCTGGCCGTCGTCCAGAACCTTATAGCCATAACTAATGGTACCTGACGACGTGTGTTTCAGCGAATTGCTGATTAGGTTTGAGAATACCTGAGTCAGACGGTTGGCATCCGTATTAAAGGTGATAGGCATCAACGGTTTATGCCATTCCAGTTTCACTGTGTCTGGACAGCGGAACTTAAACAGGTTTTTGATGCTTGAACATAATTCATTCAGATCGGTCTCGGCTTTCTTCATGACGATCTCGCCAGATTCTACCCTTGACAGATCCAATATTTCATTGACCAGACTCTGAAGACGGTTGTTATTGCTCTCAATGATCTCGAAGAACTTCATGCGGTCTTCAGGGGAGTCGGTCTCAACGATGACTCTTGAGAATCCTTCGATGGCATTCAGCGGAGTGCGTATCTCATGGCTCATGTTGGCGAGGAAAAGGGACTTCATCTTACTGGCATTCTCTGCCTTTTGAGCCTTTTCTTCGTATTCCTTCAGTTTCTTGTTGGCAATCGCTAACTGCTCATTGACAAGTAACAGTTTTCGATTAGCATCAGCAAACTTCTGTAATAGTATCTCTTTCTCGTCCTTCTCCATTTGACTTTACAAGCACTATATCGCTGCAAAGTTAATGAATAATTTTGAATAAAAAGAAAAAAACAGGAAAAAAATCAACTTCTTTTTGCTTTTTCCCATGCACCGCTCTTTGCGTGACTCTTCAGATAGGCCATTCCACGGAAAACGTTCAGGTTCATGAATACGAAATAATAAGCCGCATAGAGCAGTTTGTTCTGCTGTCCGTAATGGTTCTGTAGCCATCCGGCAAAGGCCATCAGGTAGAAGAGCAATTGCAGAATCAGCATGACGGTATAGAATGGATGACTACCTAAGGTCACCAGTGCGATGTTGCTGAGGAGCAGCAGTACCATGGTTACGGGGGTCAGACTCCAGCGGAGCACACGGTGACTGACATACTGGAAGGTCACCAGAGGCTGCTTGAAGGGGTTGAGCATGCCTCTGAGCCACCAGATGCTCTGCAGACCGCCAGCCGCGATACGGCGTTTGCGCTTCGACTCTTCATGGATATTGGCAGAGCCATATTCCTGAGCGTAGGCATCGGGAGTGTAGGCGATGCGCTTGCCATCCTTGACCACGTACATCGACATCATGAAGTCGTCAAGCAGGGCTTCGTCGGGCACCTCCTTGACGAGGGTAGGATCGATGGCGTAGAGTTCTCCTGCTGCTCCCATCGTGGAGTAGAGTTCGCTGTCCCATTTTTTGAGGGTGCTCTCATAGCGCCAGTACAGACCTTCACCTTCGGCGGCCATCTCACCATCCTGCTTGGCGGCGACACGCTTCTCGCCAGACACACAGCCCACCGTCGGGTCCATGAACAGACGGGCAATCTCGCGCAGGGCACCAGCATTGAGCATGGTGTTGGCATCGGTAAAGGCGACGTAGCGTGTCTGGAGTTCGCGCAGACCGTGTTTCAGGGCGGCGGACTTGCCTCTACGCTCTGGGGTGAACACGATATCCACCTCAGGATAGGCTTTCAGCAACTCGTTGGTTCGGTCGTTGCTGCCGTCGGTGACCCACATGATGCGGAACTTGTCCTTGGGATAATCTATGGCCAGTGTATTCGCCATCTTCTCAGCCACCACCTCTTCCTCGTTGTAGGCGCAGATCAGTAGCGTCATTGTAGGCAACTCGTCGTCACTCGGCATGGCGGTCTTCAGGGGTTTCCCCTTGAAGAGCCGCTTTAACCGTATGATGATGTATAAAAGTATTCCATACCCGATATATGTATAGAATACGATGAGTAAACACACCCAGAACAAGATCTTCAGTATCAACATAAATGGTACTTTTGAGGGGTTACTTCGTTTCTATTTCCTCCTTCATGTCGATGAATTGACGATCTTCATCGTAAAACTCGTATTGAAGGAAGGCTAGTTTCTGAGAGGGGATCACACGGACACCGAGTCCGTATTTCATTTGCCATTGTCGCTTCAGGCTGAATATGCCCTTGGTGATGTAGGCTGCCACGTAGGGGTGTACGTGAAGGTAGAACTTGCGGATTCCAATCTTATTGACAAGGGTATCAATCTTACTCTCCAGAGTATCCGTGAACAGGATACTCGACTTGATAGTTCCTTTTCCAAAACAGGTGGGACAGGTCTCTTCCACATTGACACTCATGGCTGGACGCACACGTTGACGGGTGATCTGCATCAGTCCGAATTTTGAGAGCGGCAGGATATTGTGCTTGGCACGGTCCTTCTGCATGTTCTTGCACATCCGCTCATAGAGCATCTGACGGTCTTCAGGCAGTTTCATATCAATGAAATCCACGATAATGATACCGCCCATGTCCCGCAGTCGCAGCTGACGTGCCAACTCGTCGGCAGCGCCGAGGTTCGTTTCCAGGGCGTTGGCTTCCTGGTCGTTCTCCTTCTTGATGCGCGTGCCGCTGTTCACGTCCACCACGTGCATAGCCTCCGTATGCTCAATAATCAGATAAGCACCGTGCTTGTAGTTGACGGTCTTGCCGAAGCCTGATTTCAGCTGTTTGGTAACGCCAAAGTTGTCGAAGATAGGCACTGTACCCGTATAGAGCTTTACAATGTCTTTCTTCTCTGGTGCGATGAGCCCCAGGTAGTTCTTGATTTCCTCGAAGATGCCGCTGTCGTTGACGTGAATGCCGTCGTAAGTGGGATTGAATAAGTCACGAAGGAGTGCCACCGATCTGCTTTCCTCCTCATAGCATAACTGTGGACGTTCCGTTGTCTTCTGTACCTTGGTGATTGTTTCTTCCCAGCGTTTCAGCAGAATCTTTAATTCGGCGTCGAGTTCGGCGGCACGCTTGCCTTCTGCTACCGTTCGCACGATGACACCGAAGTTTTTCGGCTTGATACTTTGAATCAGCTGTTTCAGACGACTGCGTTCTTCACTGCGCTTGATCTTCGTTGAAACGGAGATGGTGTCGTCGAATGGCATGAGAACCAGATAACGGCCTGCAAAACTGAGCTCACATGTCAGACGCGGTCCCTTGGTGTTAATGGGCTCCTTGACGATTTGTACGAGCAGTTCTTGTCCCACCTTCAGCGTGTTAGCAATACTGCCATCCTTTTTGAGGTCTGGCTGGATATTGGCTTTCTGGATGGGATAGAGTTTCTTGCGGTCGCTGGCTACCTGTTTCAGGTATTTCTCGTAAGAGTAGAATTGAGTCCCCAGGTCAAGATAATGCAGGAAGGCCACACGCTCTGCGCCGACATCGACGAAACAGGCGTTGAGTCCAGGCATCAGTTTCTTTACCTTTGCCACGTAGATGTTACCCACCGAGAACGATACCGTGCGCTGCTCTTGCTGGTACTCTACCAGCTGTTTGTCTTCGAGCAGGGCAATGGAGATGTCTTTCGGCTGAACATCGATGATTACTTCACTTGTCATTATTAATTTGGGGAATTGTCGTTAAAACCCGAAAGGGTGTGCCGCTATTCTCTTTGAATAGTCCAGCACACTCCTTTCATTTCTCTTGTCTGTCACGGCAAGTGTTTACTTGCTCTTATGACGATTCTTGCGCAGTCTCTTCTTACGCTTGTGAGTTGCCATCTTGTGGCCCTTCTTTTTCTTTCCGTTTGGCATAATATTACTATGTTAATTGTTAATTACTTCATTTTCTCAATGAAACTCTTCGAAGGCTTGAAAGCCGGGAAGTCGTGAGCGTCAATAATGATCGTCGTGTTCTTGGAGATGTTGCGGGCGGTCTTCTGTGCGCGGCGCTTTACAATAAACGTACCGAATCCTCTCAGATAGACATTTTCCTTGTTTTCTGCAAGGCTCTGGCGGATCTCCTCCATGAAAGCTTCCACTGTTGTGGCTACATCCTTTTTTGCAACACCTGTCTCGTCAGCAATTTTGTTGATGATTTCTGCCTTTGTCATTTCTTATTTCTTTATTATTTCTATATATTAATAATGTGTAAAACCGAAAATCCTCGATTTCGGACTGCAAAGTTACTGTTTTTCAGTGAGATACCGAAATATTTTCGCACTTTTTTTCAAAAAAAGGCATTTTTTGCTAAATACTGATGCCGAAGTCCTGTTTTATCTCACTCATCACGAAGGTACTTTCCAAGGAAGCCAGACTGTCGATCTCACCCAGTTTGTTGAGTACGAACTCCTGATATTGTTTCATATTTGCAGCCCGTACTTTCAATAGGTAATCATAGTTTCCTGAGGTGTTGTAGCATTCTGTCACTTCAGGGATTCGCATAATCCGACGGGTAAAACTGTCGGCAATCTCATGGTTGATCTGCTTCAGTTTCACCTTACAGAATACGAGCAGACTCTGATTGAGCTTCTCCGGATCCAGTACGGCGACATATTTGCGGATATAACCCATACGTTCGAGACGCTTCTGGCGCTCAAAGACGGGTGTAGGGGTCAGGTGAACGGCTTCTGCCAGCTCTTTGGTGGTCAGTTTCGCGTTTCTTTGCAGTGTTCTGAGTATCTGCAAGTCGGTTTCGTCAAGTGTTTCTGCCATGTTTTTGGAAATTTATTCTGTGAATGGGCATTTGAAATGCCTGTTTTGGAAAGTTTTTTTGTTCAAAGGTGCAAAATTAGTTATATTTTTCGAATTTTGCAAGAAATTTGGTGGATATTTCTAAAGTTCTTACCTTTGCACCCAGAAATTAAACATTAAAGATTAAACATTAAACATTAAATAAAAGAAAGGACAAGATTATGAGTAAGAAGAATTATCGTTTTGAGACACTGCAACTCCATGTAGGCCAGGAACAGGCTGACCCCGCTACCGACGCGCGCGCCGTTCCCATCTACCAGACCACATCGTATGTGTTCCGTAATTCCCAGCATGCTGCCGATCGTTTCGGTCTCCGCGATGCAGGTAATATCTATGGTCGTCTGACCAACTCTACGCAGGGCGTGTTTGAGGACCGCGTCGCTGCCCTCGAGGGTGGTGTGGCTGGTTTGGCTGTAGCCTCTGGTGCAGCCGCCATCACCTACGCCCTACAGAACATCGCACAAGCTGGCGATCATATCGTCGCTGCCGATAACCTCTACGGTGGTTCCTATAACCTGATCACCCACACGTTGGCTACACAGGGTATTACCAATACCATCCTCAACGTGAATGACCTTGAAGCCCTCGATGCTGCCATCCAACCCAATACGAAGGTGGTGTATGCCGAGACCTTCGGCAATCCTAATTCCGATGTGCTCGACCTCGAAGGCGTGGCCGCTGTGGCTCATAAGCATGGTATTCCTTTCATCGTGGATAATACGTTTGGTACACCGTATCTGATCCGTCCGCTGGAGCATGGCGCAGATATCGTGGTTCACTCCGCCACGAAGTTCCTTGGCGGACATGGTACCTCACTCGGTGGTGTTATCGTCGATGGTGGTAAGTTCGACTGGAAAGCCAACCCCGACAAATTCCCCACATTGGCCAAGCCCGATCCTTCCTATCACGGTATCGTATTTGCCGACGCTGTAGGTGCGGCAGCTTACGTCACCCGCATCCGTGCCGTCATCCTGCGTGATACTGGTGCCGCCATCTCTCCGTTCAACGCTTTCATCCTGTTGCAGGGTGTCGAGACACTGAGTCTGCGTGTGGAGCGCCATGTGGAGAACGCCCTGAAGGTGGTGGATTTCCTGAAGAACCATCCGAAGGTGGCTGCCGTGCATCATCCTGCTCTGGAGAGCCATCACGACCATAAACTGTATCAGAAATACTTCCCCAATGGTGGCGCTTCGATCTTCACCTTCGAGATCAAGGGCGGACAGGAAGAGGCCTGGAAGTTTATTGATGCCCTGCAGATATTCTCACTGCTGGCTAATGTGGCCGATGTAAAGAGTCTGGTGATCCATCCATACACCACCACGCACTCACAGCTCTCACCAGAGGAACTGGCTGAACAGCATATCACACCAGCCACCATCCGTCTGAGTATTGGTACGGAGCATATCGACGATATCATCGACGATCTGTCACAGGCCTTGGATAAAGTATAAGGCTTACTCCCTTTCTTCCGTAGCCTCGGCGTTATGCTGTGGCAGGGGCTCTTCTTTGAGCTCATCAGGTGATGGGGTCTTCCCGGGACGAGGCAGAGGATTGCCGAAATCATCGTAGAAGATCGCATCACCTTGTTCTATATCCATAGCCAACGAATCCACACCGATGGAGTCGGAGTCGGCAGGGGCCTGGAAGTAGCCGCCGCAGTCGTACATCGCACTCTGCAGGTCGAGATCGCGGGGAGCACTGAACTTACAACGGTATTGCTTGAAGGCAGGGTCGTTGAGCACAGCCCCGAGGAAATAGCCGCAGATGGGCAGAGCCGTACGGTTTCCCTGTCCGAGCATACCAGTGCGGAAGTGGATGCTGCGGTATTCGCCGCCTACCCATGCGCCAACCACCAACTTAGGTGTGGTACCGATAAACCAGGCGTCGGAGTGGTTGTTGGAGGTACCTGTCTTGCCGCCGAAGTCGGTATCTGCTGCCTTGTCGTAACCCACGAATCCCATCAGACGGGAACTGGTGCCGCTCATGCCGCCCTTCAACAACTGTTGTACGAGGAAGGCTGAGCGATAGGGAATCACCTGTTTGGCTTCTGTCGGTGCCTCATAGATGACGTTACCGTCACGGTCTTCAATCTTTGCCACTAATACGGGGTCGATATGCTTACCGTCGTTCACGGGTGTACAGTAGGCATTGACCATCTCCAACAGGTTGACGTCGCTGGCACCTAATGTCAGTGAGGGCGTGGGGTCGAGTTTCGATTTGATACCCATGTCGTGGGCGGTCTTGACGATATTGTCGATGCCGCACTCCTGTCCGAGACGAACGGCCACGGAGTTGACACTCATGGCGAAGGCCTGCTTCAGGGTGATGTCAACACCTGAGAAGCGTCCGTCGGCATTGGTGGGTGCCCATGTCACCTCCTTGCCGTGGTCCATCACCTTCATGGAGAAATACTCATCCTTACGGGTGTCGCAGGGTGTGGTGCCCTGGTTCATGGCCTCTGTATAGACAAAGAGCTTGAAGGTGGAGCCGGGCTGACGCATAGCCGTCACCTTGTCATATTTCCAGGAGTGGAAATCGATATCGCCCACCCAGGCTTTCACATGTCCTGTCTGTGGCTCCATCGCTACAAAACCGCAGTGCATGAAACGTACCATGTAACGGATGGAGTCCATCGTGGAGAGTTCCTTCACTACTTGTCCTTTCTCGTAGTCGAACACCTTCACGGGGTGGGGTAGGTTCAGGTAGTAGTAGATGGAATCCTCATTGCCGTTGTATTTCTTCGTCAGGTATTTATAGACGGGTTGGCGCTTGGCAATATCCTCAACGAAGTTCTTGATCTCGACATGTCGCTCGTCCTGCCAGGGGTTGATGCTTCCCCAGTGGCTGTTGAAGGTCTGTTGCACCTGCTTCATCTGTTTGACGGCAGCCTCCTCGGCATATTTCTGCATACGGCTGTCGATAGTGGTGTAGATCTTCAGTCCCTCGGTGTATAGGGCATTGCGGTTGTCGAAATATTCCTCGCACCAGTCTTTCAGGTAGTCGGCCACCGCCTCACGGAAATAGTTGGCATCACCGTCGTAGGCACTCTCCACACTGTAGTCGAGTTTGATGCCAAGCGCTTTCAGGGAGTCGCACTCCGCTTGGGTGAGGTCTCCATGTTGGCACATGAGGTCGAGCACGATGTTTCGTCTCTTGAGCGAATTATCCGGGTTGATAAGGGGATTATAATAGGTGGTTGCCTTGAGCATGCCCACGAGGATGGCGGCATTCTCAGGGGTCAGATCCTGTGGCTTGCAGTTGAAGTAGGTCTTGCATGCCGTCTTGATGCCGAAGGCGTTGGAACCGAAATCCACGGTATTGGCATACTGCGTCAGGATTTCGTTCTTGGTGAAGAAGAATTCGAGTTTGTAGGCCGTGATCCACTCCTTACTCTTCATGATGAGCATCTTCAAACCAGGGATGTTCCCCAGCAGACCCGTGGAGTACTCACTTCGTGTGCGGAAGAGGTTCTTCGCCAACTGTTGGGTGATGGTGGATGCCCCTCGGGCATCACGGTGGAGGATGTATTCCTTCAGTACAGCGGCAAAAGCCGTATAGTCGATGCCGTTATGCGAGTAGAAACGCTCGTCTTCGGTATCTATCAGGGCTTTCCAGAACACGGGATTTACCTCATCGTAGGTCACGGGTGTACGGTTCTCGCTGAAGAACTTACCAATCATCTTACCATCGGCACTGTAGATCTGTGAGGCGGCAGCCGGACGCTTGTTCTTGATGGTGGACATCGAGGGCGACTTGCCGAAGAGCCAGAGGAAATTGATATCCACGGCTCCCAGATACAGGAAGAATGCCACGATGAGCGAAGCGATGATCGTGATCGTCTTGATGTACCAAGGACGTCCTTTATACAGGCTCTTATACCATGACCATGCCTGTTTGATCCATTGCCAGATACGACTGGCTATTTCGGAAATCTTCTGCTTCATTTCTGTGAGATGTAGTTAATAATCGTTTCTTTATCGTCAGGATGGAACCACCTGATCTGTTCATCCTTTTTATACCATGTCAGTTGTTTGCGGGCATAGCGGCGGGTATTCCCCTTGATGCGTTCTACGGCTTCTTCGAGTGACCAACGACCATCGAGATAGTCGAACAACTCTTTATAACCCACGGTGTTCAGGGCGTTTAGGCTTCGCTGAGGATAGAGGCTCCGTACTTCGTCGAGTAGTCCATCGGCCATCATCTGATCCACCCTTCGGTTGATACGCTCATACAACTCCTCGCGAGGACGGTTCAGGCCTATCTTGATGATGCGGAATGGACGCTCCCGTTTCTCCCGTTTGCGGAATGAGGTGTAGGGCTTACCTGTCATGGTACAGATCTCAAGGGCATGTACCACACGACGGGGATTCTGACGATCGACGATGTCGTAATAGTCTGGGTCTAAGATTTTCAACTCCTCACATAGCTTTTCCAGTCCTTCTTCTGCCAACCGTTTCTTCATCAAGTCTCGCGTCGCGTCATCAATGGTGGGAATGTCGTCGATGCCATCACATACAGCGTCGATATACATCATACTGCCACCAGCCATCAGGGCATAGTCATGCGTTTGGAACTGTTGGTCTAACAACTCGAGTACCTGCTGTTCAAAGAGCGATGCGCTGTAGTAGTCTTCCAACCCCAAAATGCCCACGAAGTAATGCTTGACTTCCTGCATCTGTTCTTCTGTGGGGCGGGCGGTACCGATCTTCAATTCCCGGAAGATCTGTCTGGAGTCGGCATTGATGATGGGAATGTCAAAGTGCTTGGCGATATCCAGACAGAGTGCCGTTTTTCCGACGGCAGTAGGTCCGGTGATGACTATCAGCGTCTTTTCCAATAAACAGTTTTATCTGATAACGCCGCGCTTGGAGTTCTCGATGAAGGAGCAGATATATTCTACCTCCTTGGAATCGGGGAACTGTTCGCGAGCCATGGCCACACCATCTTTCAGCACACCTTGGGAATAGATAATGCGATAGGCTTCGTGGATGGCATCGATGGTCTCACGGGGGAATCCCCTGCGGCGCAGGCCAACGAGGTTGACACCAGCGTAGCGGATGGGTTCCTTGCCTGCAATGACGTAGGGAGGAATGTCCATACTGGTACGTGAGCCACCCTGGAACATCACATAACTACCTACACGGATAAACTGATGGAACAGACAGGTGGCAGAGATGATGGCAAAGTCATCGACCACTACCTCACCGGCAAACTTCGTGGAGTTGCCGATAATACATCCATTGCCGATGACGCAGTCGTGAGCCACATGCATATTCTCCATCAACAGATTCCCGTTGCCTACGACGGTCTTGCCCTTGGAGGCAGTACCACGGCTGATTGTCACGTTCTCACGGATGGAGTTGTTGTCACCGATCTCACAGGTCGTCTCCTCGCCCTGGAACTTCAGGTCCTGAGGCTTTGTGGAGATGCTGGCACCTGGGAAGAACTCATTCCCGTTGCCGATGCGGGCACCGAAATGAATGGTCACATTATTGAGAAACTTATTGTTATTGCCTATCACAACGTTCTTGTCGATAACGCAGAACGGACCGATGATGTTGCCGTCGCCGAGTTTCGCCTCGGGATCAACAACTGCCATGGGATGTATCTGATTTGCCATATCTTATTTGTTCTTTACGATTTGGGCTGTGAATGTTGCTTCGGCTACCACCTGGTCGCCTACGAAAATATAACCTTTCATGGAAGAGATGCCATGACGGACGGGCGCCAGCAGTTCCACCTTGAAAATCAGCGTGTCGCCAGGAACCACTTTCTTACGGAACTTGACGTCATCAATCTTCATGAAATAGGTGCTCCAGCGCTCAGGCTCTTCAAGGGTGTTGAGTACTAAAAGACCACCGCATTGTGCCATCGCCTCAATCTGGAGTACGCCCGGCATGACGGGCTCCTGAGGGAAGTGCCCCTGAAAGAAAGGCTCGTTGGCTGTGATGTTCTTAATTCCCACAATGGTCGTAGCACCCAGTTCCACTACCTTATCTACCAACTGCATGGGATAGCGATGGGGCAGCAGTTCACGGATGCGGTTCACGTCCATCACCGGCTCCTCGTTGGGATCGTAGATGGGTGCCTGGATCTCATGCTTACGGATCTCCTTGCGCATCAGACGGGCAAACTTGTTGTTGATGGTATGACCAGGACGGGTGGCAATGATCCTTCCCTTGATGGGTTTTCCGATGAGGGCCATATCGCCAATCACATCCAACAGTTTATGACGTGTACATTCGTTCTCCCATTGCAGGGGCTTGTGCTGGATATAGCCTAAGTCGGTAGCATCCCTGTGCTCTACGTGCAGCATGTCTGCCAGCATGTCAAGGCGCTCCTGGGTGGTCTGACGCTCATAGATCACAATGGCGTTGTCGAGGTCACCGCCCTTGATGAGGTTGGCCTGCAGAAGCGGCTCAATATCACGCACAAAGACGAAAGTACGGGCACTGGCAATCTCCTCTTGATATTTCTTGGGATCATCGAGGGTAGCAAACTGGCTGTTGATGAACTTCGACTCGAAGGAACACATGGCCGTGATGGAGAAATCCTCGTCAGGAAGGATAGTGATACATGAACCACTCTGCTCGTCCTTCACCTCAATTTTCTTACGGATCACGTAATAATCCTTGGGGGCATTCTGCTCTTCGATACCCACCTCGTTGATCTTCTCAACGTATTGGATGGCAGAACCGTCGAGGATGGGGAACTCCGGTCCGTTGACTTGTATGATACAGTTGTCAATACCCAGGGCGTAGAGGGCCGACAGACCGTGTTCCACGGTTGAGACTCTGGCCTCTCCTTTGCCAAGTACGGTACCTCGCTGGGTGTCAATCACGTTTTCTGCCACTGCGTCGATCACAGGCTCACCTTCCAGGTCTATGCGCTGGATCTTATAGCCCGTATTCTCGGGAGCAGGATTGAAAGTTACCGTAAGGTTCAGTCCTGTATGCAGTCCTTTTCCGAACAGGGAGAAACTGCCTTTTAGTGTCTTTTGTTTCATATCTTGCTTATTTCTTTTTCAGTTCATCAATTTCTTTTTGCAGGGCGGCAATCTGGCGGTACATCTCCGGCAGTTTCGGATATACGGCCTTGGCCTTGAAGAACATCTTGGGATCCATGGCGGGAGAGCCGATCAGTGACTCGCCATTGCCCTTCGTATTCTTGATGACGCCGCACTGGGCACCGATAAATGTCTTGTCGGCAACCTGGATATGACCAGCAAAACCTGCCTGACCTCCCACCATGCACCAGGCACCGATCTTCGTCGATCCTGCCATGCCGGCCTGGGCTGACATCACGGTGTTCTCTCCAATCTCACAGTTATGGGCCACCTGAATCAGGTTGTCCAGTTTCACACCCTTATGGATGACGGTCTGTCCCATTGTCGAACGGTCAATACAGGTGTTGGCGCCGATTTCCACGTTATCTTCAATGATGACGATGCCGATCTGTGGTATTTTGTCATATCCTTCCGCGTTAGGTGCGAATCCGAAGCCATCGGCTCCGATGACGCTTCCGGCATGGATGGTCACGTTATTTCCCAGTTTACAACCTTGATAGATGGTTACGTTCGGGTAGAGCAGACATCTCTCACCAACAGTCACACCGTCCCCGATAACCGTATGGGGGTAAATCTGTGTACCGTCGCCAATCACGGTTCCGTCACCAATCACGGCAAAGGGACCAATATAGACATCTTGGCCTATCGTGGCCTTGGGGGAGATGGAGGCCTTCTCATCGATGCCTGTCTTTTTAGGCTTCATCGACTCGTAAAGCTGAAGTAGTTTGGCTACGCACTCATAGGCGTTCTTCACGCGGATCAGTGTGGCACTGACGGGCTTGTCCAATACGACATCCTCGTTGATGAGCACAACACTGGATTTGGTCTCGTAGATATAATGCGTATATTTGGGATTCGACAGAAAAGAGATGGCACCTGTCACTCCCTCTTCAATTTTGGCAAAAGTATTGACAGTGGCATTCTCGTCACCTTCAACCCGGCCTTGTATGAACTCTGCGATTTGTTTTGCTGTAAACTCCATATACAATTGGGTGTCTATTTAAATATTGTGCAAAGATAACAATAATTATTCAAAACGTTGATAACAAAGGTAATATTTTCTTATTTTTTTAGAAAGTAATTGAACATTTAGCAATTCGGAAGCTTCGGAAATATCCCTGATTTCTCCGTTTTTGTAAAGTATTGCGATACTGTCATCATCTACATTATACATGTCTTTCTGGATCTCATTGATGCTCATCATATAGTGCTTTGCCTCATCGGTTGTGATGCCCATCTTGGCTGCGATACCATTGGAAAGCGCCTCGATTTTGTTCTCTTCTATAGGTTCCTCAGATACTTCCACTTTGAAGATATGACGATCAAGCATATCTGTAGCCAATGTGGATAATATCTTGTCTTCGTGATGTTTCCATGCTTTCATGGCACTCCAGATGTCAGAGTCGTCAAGCTCCTCATAGTTAACTAATGCTTCTGGGTGGGAATCAAACCACGTCTTATCGACATCATGACTGAGAAAATAGTGCAGGGCGGGAGAGGCAAAGACCTCCTGACCCGACCTGATCAGATCCTTGGCTCGTGTCAACAAATTGACAAGAACTTTCTCATAAGCGACACAAGTTCGGTGCAGATAGACCTGCCAGTACATCAGACGACGGGTGGTCAGGTAATTCTCCAACGAGTAGATGCCCTTATGATCTACAACCAGCGTGTCATCTACCACGTTGAGCATCTTAATGATTCTGGCAGAGCCGATATTCCCTTCTGTCACCCCCGTATAGAAAGAGTCACGTCGCAGATAGTCAAGACGGTCCATATCGAGTTGACTGGAAATCAACTGGTGCAGGAAGTTCTTGGGGTATTCTCCTTTGAAGATGGAGATGGCCAGGTTCAGTTGTCCGTTGAAGTGCTTGTTGATATCCTCCATCATCAGCAGGGAGATATCTTCGTGTGAGATACCGTGAATGAGGGTGTTCTCCAGCACGTGGGAGAAAGGACCGTGACCGATGTCATGCATCAGAATGGCAGCCTGAACGGCCTCAGCCTCCGTGTCGAAGATGAAGATACCTTTCTGTTGGAGTGAGAGCACAGCCTCTGTCATCAGGTGAAAAGCACCGAGGGAATGCTGGAAACGGGTATGTCTGGCACCGGGATAGACCACAGAAGCCAGTCCCAATTGGTTAATGCGGTTGAGCCGCTGGAACAGTGGATGTTCTACGATGCCATAGAGCAAACCACGTGGTATCTTAATAAACCCAAAGACTGGGTCGTTGATGATCTTGGCTTCCTTCACAGATCAATGAGTTAGATACCCGCCTTTTTCAGTTCTGCCGCCATCTCCTGCTGGAGTTCCTTTGCTTTCTGGGCAGCCACTTCTGCGAAGTCCTCGCCGTTGGAGGCGTAGATAATCCCACGGGAGGAGTTCACAAGCAGACCACAGTCCTTGGTCATGCCGTATTTGCAGACCTCCTGTAGTGAACCGCCCTGGGCACCCACACCGGGAACGAGCAGGAAATGATCAGGTGCTACCTGACGGATATCCTCGAACATCTGACCTTGCGTAGCCCCCACAACGTACATCATGTTGTCGGTATTTCCCCACTGTTGTGAGGCTTTCAGTACCTTTTCAAAGAGGCGCTCGCCGTTGGCATCTTCCGTCAACTGGAAGTCGTGGGAACCCTTATTCGATGTCAATGCCAGCAGGATCACCCATTTGCCGTCGTAGCCAAGGAAGGGCGTTACAGAGTCTTCACCCATATAGGGAGCCACGGTCAGGGCATTGACATCATATTCCTCGAAGAAGGTCTTGGCATACATCTTGGAGGTGTTTCCTATATCCCCGCGCTTGGCGTCGGCGATGATGAAGTGGTTGGGATATTCCTCTTTCAGATAGTCGATGGTGACCTCGAAGGCCAGGATACCATCTACACCGTAGGCCTCGTAGAAAGCCAGATTCGGCTTGTAGGCCACGCAGTAGGGGGCCGTGGCGTCGATGATGAGGGCATTGAACTCACAGAGTGCCCTGAAGATATAGTCTTCACCATCCTTGGCCTTGGCTTCGTCGATAATACACCGTGGAATCTTGTTGAGATCCGTATCAAGTCCTACACAGAGAAAACTCTGCTTCTCACGTATCTGTTGGATTAATTCTTCTCTGGTCATAATTCAGTTTCTTTCATTCGTTCTGCGTTTTCTGCCACGGTCAGGGCATCGATCATGGCCTGGATGTCACCGCCAAGGAAACCCTGCAGGTCGTGGGTGGTATAGCCGATGCGGTGATCCGTCACGCGTCCCTGTGGGAAGTTATAAGTACGGATCTTCGCACTGCGGTCGCCTGTCGAGACGAGACTCTTACGGCGTGAGGCGATATCGTCCATATATTTCTGATGTTCCTTGTCATAGATAAAGGTATAGAGGCGTGAGAGGGCGCGCTCTTTGTTCTTCGGCTGGTCGCGCGTCTCCGTACACTCGATGAGGATCTCCTCAGTCTCGCCCGTATTGGGGTTCTTCCACATATAACGCAGACGGACACCAGACTCCACCTTGTTCACGTTCTGACCACCGGCGCCTGAACTGCGGAAGGTATCCCATTTGATTTCTCCCTCGTTCACATGTACCTCGAACTTATCAGCTTCGGGCAGAACGGCCACCGTGGCTGCCGAGGTGTGCATACGTCCTTGCGTCTCTGTCGCAGGCACGCGCTGTACACGGTGTACGCCCGACTCATATTTCAGGGTACCATAGACATCGGCACCCGATACGGCGAAGTCGATCTCCTTGAAACCGCCGACGGCACCTTCGGAAACACTGGTAATCGAGAGTTGCCAGCCCTTCGACTCGCAATAGCTCTTATACATCTTAAACAGGTCACCGGCAAACAGGCAGGCCTCGTCGCCGCCTGTTCCTGCACGGATCTCCATCTGTACGTTCTTCGCATCCTCAGGATCCTTGGGAATGAGGGCAATCTTGATCTCCTCCTCGAGTTTGGGTTGAAGTTCTTCGTTGGCAGCCAGTTCCTCACGGGCCATTTCCTTCATCTCGGGGTCTGTCTCGTTGGCGAGAATATCCTTGGCCTCCTTGATGCCGTTTAGACAGGCGATATACCGCTTGCGGGCATCCATGATGTCACCCAGATCCTTGTATTCTTTGGTGAGTTTTACAAAACGGTTCTGGTCGGCTATCACGTCGGGATCGGTGATCAGCGTCGATACCTCCTCGAAACGGGCCTCCAGACCGTCCAATTTCTGTAATATACTGTTATTGTCCATATTAATATTCAAATGTGCCGAATTCAGACTGGATGGTCAGACTCTTCTTTCCTTCCTCAATGTGACCGATGATCTGGGCGTCGATATTGAAGTTCTTGCTGATAGCAATGACTTGTTCTGCGACCTCAGGACGGACGTAGATCTCCATACGGTGTCCCATGTTAAATACCTGGTACATCTCCTTCCAGTCAGTACCTGAGCACTCGTGGATGGCACGGAAGAGTGGGGGCACGGGGAACATGTTGTCCTTGATGACTTTGCAGTTCTCACTCACGAAATGCAGCACCTTTGTCTGGGCACCACCCGTGCAGTGTACCATACCGTGAATCTCCGGACGCAGTTCGTCGAGCAGTTTCTTGATGACAGGGGCGTAGGTGCGGGTAGGTGAGAGAACCAATTGTCCTGCATCCACGGGCGAGCCCTCAACGGCATCCGTCAGCTTGTACATACCGCTATACACCAGTTCATCGGGCACGGCGTGGTCGTAACTCTCAGGATAGTTCTCTGCCAGATACTTGGCGAAAACGTCATGACGGGCAGAGGTCAGACCGTTCGAGCCCATACCACCGTTATAACGCTTCTCGTAGGTGGCTTGACCTGTGGAGGAAAGACCCACGATGACGTCGTCCGGACGGATATGGGAATTGTCGATGACATCGCTGCGCTTCATGCGACAGGTGACGGTTGAATCTACGATGATGGTACGAACCAAGTCGCCTACGTCGGCTGTCTCACCGCCAGTAGGATAGATACCGATACCCATCTCACGCAGTTCGGCGAGCAGTTCGTCCGTACCGTTGATGATGGCCGAGATCACTTCACCAGGGATGAGCATCTTATTACGTCCGATGGTCGAACTGACGAGGATGTTATCCACAGCACCCACACAGAGCAGATCGTCGGTGTTCATCACGATGGCATCCTGTGCTATACCTTTCCAGACGGAGAGGTCGCCCGTCTCCTTCCAGTACATATAGGCCAGGGCCGACTTCGTACCGGCACCGTCGGCATGCATGATATTACAATACTCGGGATCGCCTCCCAGAATGTCTGGGATGATCTTACAGAAAGCCTGCGGGAAAATTCCCTTGTCAATGTTCTTAATAGCGGCGTGTACGTCCTCCTTGGCGGCACTCACGCCCCTCATCATATATCGGTTATCCATACATTTATCAATTATCAATTATCAATTATCATTTAGCTTATGCGCCTCATTTTTCCTTCCCGTTCCAGAACTCCCATGAGGCAAAGGCCTGAAGGAGCAGCATTTCCAATCCGTTCTTGACATCAGCCCCCCGTTCGGCCCCCTTACGCATGAAGAGGGTCTGATCCGGGTTATAGATCAGGTCATAGAGGATGGTATGATTGTCCATGGCCTCATAGGGCAGGTCTGGACATTCCTCCGTGTGAGGATACATGCCCAACGGTGTGCAGTTCACGATGACATTATACTCCTTGATAATATCCGGTGTGATGTCTTTGTACCGGATGGTGTCCTGACGTTCGTAGCGGCTTACCAAGACAGGCTCCAGTCCTAATGACTTCAACCCGTAGCTGATGGCCTTCGACGCACCGCCAGTACCGAGAACCAGGGCTTTCTTATGCCATTTCTTGTCGAGCATCGGCTCAATACTCTGGGTAAAGCCGATGACATCACTATTATAGCCCTTGAGAATGATATTGTTCTTCTCATGGGTGATACGGATCACATTGACGGCCCCGATAGCCCGTGCCTCAGGAGAAAGCGAGTCCAAAAAAGGAATGACCTTCTCCTTATAGGGGATGGTCACGTTCAGTCCCTTCAGTTCGGGATTTTTGTCGAGTATTTCCGGCAGGATGTCAATACTGGGAATTTCATAATTCTCATATTTGGCATTGATTCCCTCGTCAGCAAACCTCTGGTTGAAGTAGCTGATGGAGAACGAATGTCCCAGTGGGTAGCCTATTAATCCATACTTGTCCATATATCTCGTGTATTATTTGGTTGCAAAATACATCGTGCAGATGCCGGAAGTCAGTCGTTTAAACGACGCATCCCTGAAACCGGCCTTCTTGAGAATCTCCACCATCCGCTCTCCCTGCGGAAAGGCCTCGATGGTCTTCGTCAGATAAGCGTAGGCACTGGTGTCCTTCGAGATCAGGTGTCCGTAGAGCGGCAGTACCGTGTGGGAATAGATGTGAAAGAGCTGTTTCATCGGACAGCTGACGGGTGTCGTCAGTTCCACAATGCTCAGGTGTCCTCCCTCTTTCAGTACACGACACATCTCCATCAGTCCCTTGTCCAGGTCGGCGAAGTTACGGATGCCGAAGGCCGCTGTCACCGCGTCGAAGGTGCCGTCGGGATAGGAGAGAGCCAGACAGTCCTCTTTTTCAAAGGAGATGATGTCCTGCAATCCCTTGTCCTTGACCTTCTGACGGCCGATCTCCATCATACCCTCACTGATGTCGGCTCCGACGAGCCTCTCGGGTCGCAGCATCTCTGCCGCAAGGATGGCGAAGTCACCTGTGCCGGTGGCGATATCAAGCAGGGCCTGTGGCTTATAAGGCTCCAGTTGTCGGATGGCCTTCCGTCGCCACCCCTTGTCAATGTCCCACGAGAGACGGTGGTTCAGCTTGTCATAGGTTGGAGCGATGTTGTCAAACATCTGTTCCACCTGTGCAGCCTTCCCGGCTTCAGCCTCGTATGGCTTGATCGTCTCCTGGCGGTACATTAATGATTAAACATTAGCGACTCTTGAAAGCCGATAGCCATGCACTGACGTTCTTTTGGATGCGCTCGGCGATGTCGCCCTCGCTCTGCTCGCGCTCGAACTTCTCGCCTACGATGTGCTCATACAGTTCGATATAACGCTCCGATACGCTCTCGGCATATTCGTCGGTGATCTCGGGCATCACCTGTCCGGGCTCGTTCATGAAGTTGTGCTCGATGAGCCACTGACGTACGAACTCCTTCGACAGCTGACGCTGGGGCTCTCCCTTGGCCAGTTTCTCCTCATAGCCCTCGGCATAGAAATAACGACTGGAGTCAGGAGTGTGGATCTCGTCGATGAGATACACCTTACCGTCGCGCTTGCCGAACTCGTATTTCGTATCCACGAGGATCAGTCCGCGCTTGGCGGCGATCTCCTGTCCACGGGCGAAGATCTTACGGGTGTAGTCCTCCATCACGGCATAGTCCTCAGCAGAGACGATACCCTGGGCAATGATCTCTTCCTTGGAGATGTTCATGTCGTGCCCCTCGTCAGCCTTGGTCGTCGGGGTGATGATCGGCTCGGGGAAACGCTCGTTTTCCTTCATGCCGTCGGGCAGTTTCACACCACAGAGTTCACGGCAGCCGTTTTTGTATTCGCGCCAGGCAGAACCCGTGAGGATGCTGCGGATGATCATCTCCACACGGAAGCCCTCGCACTTCAGACCGATGGTCACCATGGGGTCTGGTGTAGCGAGTTTCCAGTTCGGACAGATGTCGGTAGTGGCATCGAGGAACTTGGCGGCAATCTGGTTCAGCACCTGTCCCTTGAAGGGGATACCCTTCGGTAGCACCACGTCGAAAGCCGAGATACGGTCCGTGGCTACCATGACCATCAGGTCGTCCTTAATGTTATACACATCACGTACCTTACCGTGATAGACACTCTTCTGTCCTTCAAAATTGAAATCAGTCCTTGTTAATGCTTTCATTGCTATTTCGTTCTTTATCAAAATTTTCGTAGGCGTTGACGATGCGGGTTACGAGTTTGTGACGTACGATGTCACGGCTGTCCAGGTTCACCACCCCGATGCCTTCCACATTATTTAATATATGCAGGGCCTCGATCAGTCCGCTCTTCTGCGAGTGGGGCAGGTCGATCTGCGTCATGTCACCCGTGATAATCATCTTCGTGTTCCAGCCCATACGGGTGAGGAACATCCGGATCTGGGCCGGGGTCGTGTTCTGTGCCTCGTCGAGGATCACGACGGCATCGTTCAGCGTACGACCGCGCATGAAGGCCAGCGGTGCAATCTGGATGACGTGCTTCTCCATCATGTCCTGCAACTTCACCTGTGGTATCATATCCTCTAAGGCATCATAGAGCGGCTGCAGGTAAGGGTCGATCTTGTCCTTCATGTCACCGGGCAGGAATCCTAACTTCTCTCCGGCCTCCACGGCGGGACGGCTCAGGATGATCTTCTTGGCCGTTTTCTCCTTTAGGGCCTTCACGGCCAGGGCAATGCTCAGGTAGGTCTTTCCTGTACCAGCAGGACCCACGGCAAACACCATGTCGTTGTCGTTGTAGGCTTCCACCAGCCGCTGCTGGTTCTCCGAACGGGGTTTGATGGGACGCCCCGACATCGAGAAGACGATCACGTCCTCGGGAATATCGTCCTTCGTGCGCTTTCCCTTGATGATATCGAGGATATCCTCTTCTTTCAGCGAGTTGAAGCGGAGCACGTGCTGCCGCATCTTCTCTACGTTTTCCTCGAAAGAAACCATCTGTTCCTCGTCGCCCAGCACACGGATTACATTGTCACGGGCAACGATGCGCAGTTTGGGGTAAAGCGAACGGATCATCTGCAGGTGTCCGTTGCCGACACCGTAGAAAATGACGGGGTCAATATCCTCCAGCACAAGATGTTTCTCTATCAATTGAATATAATTTATTAATTTGCGTGCAAAATTACAAAATAAATTTGTAACTTTGTGCCCGAAAAGGAAATTTCTTCATGAAACTGACAAAAAAAAGATATTTGCAGGGCTTTGCTGTCGTCGTGATTCTGCTGGCGATTGTCAGGTGGGTATTCCCCGGGGTGGCTGCTCCTGTAACCCATACAGACCCAGGTACTCTTAGTGCTCCTAAGATGTCCAACACGCCTGTTACTTCTGTCACTTCCGGAAATAAGCATCGCATCTTCTCCGTGCCGAGTTATACAGAGGCCTTTCCTGACACCAATGCCGTGCAGTTGGAAGCCGCCCAGAAATGGGGTGTCACCCCGGTGAAGAACCGCGAAGACGCTGAGTCGCGCAAGCGTGAACTGGTCTATATCGGTGCCAGTCCCTATTACCATGTCGATCCGCTGTATTCTAGCATCCCATACCTCGTGCCCCGTGCTGCCGTGTTGTTGCAGGATATAGGCAGGGCCTTCTTCGACAGCCTTTATGTTAAGGGGGTTCCTTTGCATCAGTTGATCGTCACCAGCGTACTCCGTTCACAGGACGATGTGGTGAAACTGCGTCGTCGTAACGGTAATGCGACGGAAAACTCCTGTCACCTTTACGGCACCACCTTCGATATCTGCTACAACCGTTATAAGACGGTGGAGAATCCGGATGGCCCCCGTCGTCGTCAGGTGCAGAGCGATACGCTGAAGTGGATACTCAGTGAGGTTTTGCGCGACATGCGCCAGCAAGAGCGCTGTTATATCAAGTACGAAGTGAAGCAGGGCTGTTTCCACATGACGGTGAGATGAACATTAAAGATTAAATATTAAATATTAACTTAAAACCTTGAAATTATGAGATTAGACGGAAGAAGAGAAAGTTCCAACGTGGAAGACCGCCGCGGAATGAGTGGAAAAGCAATCGCTGGTGGTGGTATCGGCGCAGTGATCATTGCTGCCCTCTTTGCATGGATGAGTGGTGGCAACCCTCTTGAGGCCGGACTGCAGGCTGCCCAGCAGCAGATGACGGCTCCGACGGAGACCGTTGGTGAGGAGAACTTTACTGAGGAGGAACAGGCCCTGGCCAGTGACTGCAAGAAGATCCTCGCCTCTACGGAGGATGTATGGGGACAGGTGTTCCAGGAGATGGGTGGTACCTATACTCCTCCGACACTCGTGCTGTTCTCCAACCAGGTACAGTCTGCTTGCGGTAATGCAACGGCTGCCGTAGGTCCGTTCTACTGCTCTGGCGACCAGAAACTTTACATCGACCTGTCGTTCTTCACGCAGATGAAGCGTCAGCTTGGCGTCGAGGGTAACACCTTTGCCTACGCATACGTGATTGCCCATGAGATCGGCCACCATGTGGAGAACCTGACAGGTTCGCTTGGCAAGGCCCACAATGCCATGAACCAGACGGATAAGGTGGGTGCCAATCAGATCAGCGTCCGACTGGAACTCCTGGCCGACTACTATGCAGGTGTCTGGGCTCACTATGAGGATGCCATGAACCACTCGATGGAGTATGGTGACCTGGAGAAGGGTCTTGAACTGGCCAAGGCCATCGGCGACGACTGGCTGCAGAAGAAGGCACAGGGTAGGGCAACGCCCGAGTCGTTCACCCACGGCACCAGCGACCAGCGTAAGCGTTGGCTGAAGCGCGGTTTCGAGACGGGCGATATGCGCACCTCGACCTTCAGTGTCCAGAACTACAATGACCTGTAAAACAACGAATAATCCCAGCCAATGGCTGGGATTATTCATGATGATAGGGCTCGCCCTTGATGATGGTACAGGCGCGATAGACCTGTTCCGTGAAGACCAGCCTGATCATCTGGTGCGAGAACGTCATCTTGGAGAGCGATAACTGCTCATTGGCCCGCGCATAGACGGCCTGAGAAAAACCATACGGTCCACCGATAACGAAGATAAGTCGGCGGGCCGTATTTCTTTTTTGCTCCAGCCATTTGGCAAATTCGATACTGCGGAATTCACGGCCGTGTTCGTCTAATAGTACAACCGTGTCCGACGGTTGTATCTGCTTGAGTATCAGTTCGCCTTCGGCTGTTTTCTGCTGTTCTTCTGTAAGGCTCTTGGTATTCTTGAGTTCAGGGATGACGACGAGTTCGAAAGGCATATAGTGACCGATGCGCTCCACATAGTCGCTGATGCCTGCCTGAAAATGCTTGTCGGTGGTCTTACCCACGAGGATCAGTAGCGTCTTCATCTTTCTCCTGATTCGTATCCTATTGTTTTTACCGGCTGCAAAGATACGAAGAAATGAGTGAATGGCAAAATTTATTTAAGTGAAATGGCTTCTTTTTCTCAGAAATATTCGTATCTTTGCAGCCGGAAGAATAAAAGAAAATGGATAAAGTTGGAATATACGAGTTTATGGCGGAGCCGTTCCACTGCGATTTCTCGCAGCGGCTCTTTATGGGACATCTTGGTAACCACATGCTGAATGCGGCCGACTTCCACTCGACGGCCCGCGGCTTCGGCATGCGTTATCTGATGACCATCAACCGTTCGTGGGTGCTCTCCCGTCTGGCGATAGAGATGGAAGAGATGCCAAAGATGTATGCGAAGTTTAATGTGGAGACCTGGGTAGAGTCAGCCATGCGCTACTTCACGAGCCGTAACTTCCGGGTAGTAGGCGAAGATGGGAAGGTCTATGGCTACGGACGGAGTATCTGGGCGATGATCGACACGGAGAGCCGTCAGCCGACGGATATCTTCTCGATCGACAACGGGGCCATCAACAACTGGATTGAGAAAGACAAGCCCTGTCCCATCGACAAGGGCGGACGCGTGAAGATGGACGACAGTGCCGAATACGTGCGTACCATCGACACCTATTATAATGATGTGGATATCAATGGCCATATCAATTCCGTGAAATATATCGAACATGTGCTCGACCTCTGGGACCAGCAGTGGTACAGCGCCCATCAGATCAAGCGTTTTGAGATTGCCTACGTCGCAGAGGCTCATGCGGGCGACAAACTCAGTTTCTACCGTAGTCAGACGGGTGAACAGGAGTTTGAGATCCGTATCGTGAAGCATGATGCAGCGACGGGGGAGGAGATAGAAGCCTGCCGCAGTAAAGTCGTTTTCCGCGTATGATGAGAAGAGTCCTGCTGTCCGCATGTCTGCTGACGGCGTCGCTGACTGGCGATGCTAAGGTGAATCTGCCCGATTCCCTGTTGACCATCACGAAGTCCTATGTCTATAACATCACCAGTCCCGATACGGCTCAGGCTATCCTCGATGCCCTTCGCGAGTGTCAGACGGAACCCGCATGGCGCATCGACTTCGCAGAGGGCGACCTGAACTATAATAAGCGTCGATACCTGAAGGCCGTCTCTTTCTTCGAGCGTGTCCAGGCTGAGCCCTCCTTGCGCGACAGTACCTATCTGCAGATGCTCCTCTACAAACGGCTGATGGACTGCCATTGCGAGCTCTACCATGCCGATGAAGTGGTGAAGGCCATTTCCACCCTCAGGAAAAAGGCCAAAGCCGCTGGCGACAAGGCTTTCGAGTCGATGTCACTCTTTACGAGCGGCATGCTCCATCATTATCATGGACAGGTCGATCGCGGTTATGCCACCTGTCTTGAGGCTCTCGAGATGATGAAGGAGACCGATTATCCCAACAAACATATCGAACTGCGTAACTACTATGCTACGTTATTAAGAATGTACACGCGCGATCGCCGTTACGATGAAGCCATGCACATGTCGCAGTATGAGGAGGCCGAAGCCCTTTACCCGACGCCAACCCTCATGCTCAAGGCTCGCGAGCGCGGACTGCGCCAGGTCTATGCCCTCCGTGCCAGCATGCTGGCCCATGCAGGAAGGATGGACGAAGCCGATGCCGCCTATGCCGCTTGGAAGAAGACCACCGTCAGTAACGTCATCGACGATATGGATATTTATGACTACCTGCAGATTCGTCATCATTACGACGAGGCCCTCGATGTGATCGTCAAATATCGCACCTTTATCTATGATCTGGGCGATTCCATCTCTTATCGCATGTTGGCTGCCCTCAACAGAGAGGCCTTGCTGCGCGTGGATATGCTCGACTACGAACAGGCCGTCGATTGTGGCCGTCAGGTGGCATCTATTGCCCATAAGCTCCATTTGGCTAAGTCAGCCGAGCAGATGCAGACTACCTACAATCTGCTTGCTGCACGGTCAACCTCCAGGACGAGGGCGCGCTGGCTCATGTTGGCTGTCGTTGGTATCGTGCTGGTGACGCTGATCACGCTGGGCATTCTCTATTATGTCCGTCGCGAGCGTCGTCATTTTCGCGATATGCGCCGTCTGGTCAAGGTGATTGATGCCTACCGTCAGGCTGTGCTCAATGGCGAGTCCTCTACGTCGCCTAAAGTGGTGGCGGCCATTGAGGAACTGCGTTCTATCAAACTTCCTGACGATCAGCCCGTAGAAGGGGAGGAGGAGCCTGACGATGAAGACCGCCGTCTCTTTGTGGAGATGGACTCGAAGGTCTCGCGCGACCGCCTTTTCCTGAAGCCTGGCCTGGGCCGTGAGGATCTGATGCGTCTCATCGGCGTCGATAAGAACCGCTTTGGTAAGATGATGAGCAAGTACTCTGACGCCTCCAATACGTCTGTCTATATTAATATCAAGCGTGTGGAATATGGTGCTCAGCTGTTGCTGGAACATCCAGAATACACCATTGCTACCGTTGCCACCGAGTGTGGCATGAGCAACACGGTTACTTTCAACCGTACGTTTAAGGAGATTTACAACATGACACCTTCAGAGTATCGTGAGAAAATCGGTCGCGTTATCCTCTGATTTTCGCATTTGAGGGTGTCAGGGTGCACATGCCGATGTACAAAGGGTTGTGACACCCTGACACCCTCAAACACGAAAAAATATATGTCATGCGTCATCGTGGGAGGCATATTGTTGTGGTTTGCGCCTGTTCCAAAATCCTTTTTGTTCGCAAGAACGCTGATTAATCCCTCATTTTATAGGGTGGGTAAAACCAGTTTGTAAAGATTTGCGCAATTCTGTATTTTGGACAGTTCTTTCGAAAGAGTGTTTTTATAACCAATTGGTTATGAGTATATTTGACAAGATGTTTTGATTTTATGCGGACGGATTGTAATTTACAATTCATTTTTATAATAGGCGATTTGTCAAGTAATATATATCAATTTTGTGTTTTCCATAGTTTGTTATATGTTAAAATCTGACAAATTGTTGCAAGAAAACGACAAAAATTAAGAAAATATTCGCTCGCGTGTATATATAATAAAGAGAAAACCGTTATCTTTGCATATAATTTTGTTAAGAAAATGAGATTGATAGATAAAATAGCACTTTGCATCGTTACCTTTCTGACGTTTATGAACGTGGATAAGGTGGAAGCCCAGTCGCTCGCCATGAGAAACAATCTTCTCTACGATGTATCTCTCACACCTAACATAGGGGTGGATCTTAAAGTCGATTCCCTGTGGACCATTGGTGCCCTCGTTGGTATCAATGCATGGGATGTTGACAAGGCTAAGAACAAGAAATGGCGCCATCTGCTTATCGAACCCAATTTCCGTCGTTGGCTCAATGATTCTGTTCATCATAAGAGTTATATCGAGGGTGATCTGATCTACAGTCATTTCAATGTGGGCAACACCACGATACCTTTTTCATTGTATGACGCCGTGAAGGAGCGCCGCCTGCAGGGCGACCTCTTCGCCCTTGGTGGCAAATACGGCTATTCGTGGATCCTCGCCCGCCATTGGCGCATCGAGGCCGAGGCTGGCATCGCCGTCGGTTATGCGTGGTTTAAGGAATATGAATGTCCCACCTGTGGTCAGCAGCTCGGTGAGGGCGACCGTATCTTCCTTCTCCCGCAACTCGGCATCAATATTGTGTATATCCTTAACTGAGATAAAATAAAACAAGTATTAACGAATAAAAATTTTCAAAGTATGAAGAAAAATTCAATCTATGCCTTGATGAGTGCGATAGTACTTTCTGGCGGTGTTATGTTCAGCGGATGCTCGTCGTCCGATGATGTTGTCACCAACGAGTATGGTGAGGAGATTAACCCCACTTATGATCCAGTGGCCAAGACCGTGAAGACAGATTTTACCATTGCTCTGACTGGCCAGGTAAATGACAGCAAAGCAGAAACCCGTATGCTTGGACCTGATGTTCAAGCTACAGGCTTTAAGGGTATTAAGGATATTGTTCTTTTGCCTTATTCTGGAACTCCTGCAGATAATAATAGTGCAGGAAGTGCAATTGCGCTTGGTGATAATACTATTAATGACCAACAACTGAATGCGAAGGCAGAATCCCACCATTATCATTATATTGGTGTTGAAGTGCCTACAGGAACTAAAAATTTCCTTTTTTATGGTGTCTCCAATCCTGCTAATGCTACAACTGTGGCTGGCCGTTTCAAATACGGTGTACTTAACCCGACATTAGCAGGGAAGGTGAAGCCTTCTGAGATTAAGTTTGATCTTGTGCCTATTTATCCCACCGTTGAAGCAACTAACGCCAAACGAGATGCTTTGGTTAATTACCTTAAGGAAATCGCTGCGGCTACGGATGGAGAAACCGCATGGAAAGATGTCTCTGCTGCTACTGACGCTGAATTGAATGCTTTATATATTAGTTTCACATCCTTAAAATCAGGTTCTTCAGCAAGTATCCGTAAACATGTACAAAACACATACAGCCTTGTATATAACAGAACCAGTGATGTTAATATCGGAACAGTGGCACAAGCAATTGTTGATGCTATATGTGGAGAAGATAATAAATATGCTACAGAAGGGATGACTACTGGCGACGATCCTGTAAAAAATGGTATTCTGACTTTCAATGATACAAATGTTCCAACAGATTATCCTGAATCTATCAATCTTCCTGATGGCGCTGCTGTAATCCAGTGGACAGACGGAGTTCCTTCTGTTCTTTCTAATGAAGAGGATATTATCAAAGCCAATAACAACCCGATGACCAATTATGTGTACCCTCCTTCATTGTATTATTATACAAACAGTACGATTCGTGTGGCTAATACAGTTCAGGATAACAACTATGCTATAAAGGATGCTGATAAATGGAATGAGATCCTTTCGGGTTATGGATCAGCAAATGGAACTGTAACAGAAGCCACCAGAGATATTGCCTTGGAGAATGAGATACAGTATGCCGTGGGTCGTATGGAATTGACAGTAAAACCCGGGGCAACCACTTTGAAAGATAGAAATGGAACAGATATTGCAATTGAAGATGGTAGCTTTGAGGTGACTGGTGTTTTTATTGGTAGTCAACATTCTAAGATTTATAATTTTGCCGATAACAATGGTGGTACTGAATATCTGATTTATGACAAATTGGCTTCTGCTGTCTCTGTGCCAGCATCATCTGCATCAAGCAAAAACCATACGCTTGCTATGCAGACTACAGCAGATGCAAGTGTTGCTATTGCTGTTGAGTTGGTGAATAACACAGGCGTTGATTTTGTTGGTTTCGATGGCATTGTTCCCAATGGTAGTAAGTTCTATCTCTCAACTTCATTAGTGCCTAATACTGGAACTAATTATAATAGTTCTACAGTAAATAGCGTTTTCATCCAGGACTATGTAACAAAGGTGGCTTTGACCATAAGCGCTAATACAGATGGCTCTGGAGACCCCGCTGTCTATCCTAAGGGACTCGGTGACGCTCGAGTTACTATTCCTAACCTGGGAACCCCGGCTCTGCGCCTTGGATTCTCTGTGGATCTGAGCTGGTCTACCGGCTTGGTATTTGAGCCAGAGATTTAAAAAGTAAATTTTGACTTAGTCAAATCGAGATGTCATGTCACGACGATTGACGATGAAGCGTAGTGTGTGGGTCGGTGGACTGATGCTGCTGTCATCTTGCTCGATGATCGATGATGATCTGAGCAACTGTACTTACCAGGCGGAGATGAATTATGAACTCCGTCTGGTGACCAACATCAACACCGAGTTGACAACGGAGCTCACGACGAAGACTGATCTGAAGGTGGCCGAGGAATTGCGCGACCACCTCTCAGACGTCTTCACCGACTTCGCCCACGACGTTGATCTTTCGTTCTATGACACTCAAGGTGACTCTGCCCGCTTGCAGCACGACGAGCATTTCATGGACGCGAACCAGGCCAGTTATACCCTGAACCTGCCCATGCGGCAATATATGCATCTGGCTACGGCGAATATTCTCGACAACCCACTGGTGACGTTGGAAGATGACGCCCACTGTCATCCCGCCAGACTCCACCAAATCGAACGCGACACCATCGACTCGCATACCACGGGTATCTTCACAGCCCGACAACCGATGGATGTCAAGGAGGGAGTCGATCAAAACTTTCATGTACGTCTCTACATGGCTAACTGTGCAGCAGCATTGGTAATCGATCCGCGTGGCCATAGTACAGAAGGCATTCAGGTCTATGCCACAGGTTTCGCCACGGGCTTTAATATCTGTGACAGTGTGTTCACCTTTTCCGAGAAGTCGCCCATCATTAGGACTACCAGGCTGGAGCCGAAAGACGGGGATAGTGAAGTGGCCTTCTGTTGCGTGACGTTCCCTTCGCGAGAACTGAGTCAACCGGCTGAGACGCGAACCATCATCGAGACCGAGGAGCCGTTTGTGGCCGAGGAGGGTGAGGAGTCGCTGTGGGAATTCCGCGTCTATGTTCCTACGCCAACATCGATTCGGGAAGGTACACGCGCTGAAGACTCTTATACTCAGAGCATCATCAATATTAAAGAGGTGCAGCGGGCTGGAGAGATGACGGTTGTTAAAGTATATATGGGAGAAAAAGGTACGATTGAGAGTGATGATTCCAGAATAGGTATCAGTGTCACCCTCGATTGGAAACCGGGAAATACCTATACACCTGAGGTGTAATTCGAATAATATGAAAATGAAGAAAGTGTATCATCATTTGTCAGAGTTGATGGCTATCCTGTGCTTAGCAGGCATGGTCAGTTGTTCGTCTGATGATATCGTGAATGATACACCTGATATGAATGGTACGGTGAACACCCAGTTCGTGCTGAGTGTCTCCACGGCCAGTAGCGCATCAACCCGTATGTCGGATGCTAACACCCAGGCCTTGACTACGAGTGACTTCCGTGGCATCGACCATGCTACGTTGCTGGGTTATAAACTGGGAACCAATGGCAAGTATCTCACGACCACTACGACGCCCTCGAAGGTCTATGATCTGGATGTGGTGGGGGACATCACGGCCAGTGATGCCCGTCATGTCGTGAATCTGGATCTGGAGTTGAACACGAATACACTGCTTTTTTACGGCAAGGCCATCAAGGACGGCACTGATCAACAACAGGGAAAGATAGATTTCCATGTGGGTACGGGCGGAAGCGATACTTACTTTGCGCTTCAGTCACGAGTGGATGATGCTGACGAACTTGGTGATTACGAGACGGCTCTTGAAGCCATCCTGAATGATGTCATTGGTGCCAGTTACAGCACAACGAGTTGGGCCAGTTATGGTACAGATTTTAAGGATGATACCAAGGTCGGCTCGATGAATGGGTTGGAGAAGACACTGGGTGAGGCATACGTTATCCTGACGACGATGGGTGAAAACGAGGTACGTGCCGGTTCCGGCTCTGCCATCCTGCGTACCATCGACGATCTGTGGAAGTATGTCACCCCCGTTACCGAATCCACGCCAAGCAACGCCAAGGAGACGACCGCTAAGGCTGTGGCTGATGCCATCGTTACGAAACTGAATGCTCATTTTGAGTATGATAGTGAGGAACTGAAATTCAAGGCCTATTCTTCTGGTGATATCAGTCTGAGCAGCGCCCAATTAGGTGGATTCCCCGTCAACCTGAATCTCCCTGCAGGTGCAGAACAACTGATCTACACAGGTGGTCAGTTCGCGTTCAATGCCAGTGCCTCACTGGGTATGGACGCTGGTACGGCTGTGGGTAATATCTCATGGCCCGCAGAACTTTGCTATTTCGGCAATAGTCCTGTACGTACCTCCACTGCTATTAAAAACAAGGAGGATCTGCCGGCTACCATTTCTTCATGGAAGGATGATACTGAATGGACTGGCTTTGAAAAGAATTCTCAGGTATTGTCTTCCACCCGCACTGTGGCTATGCAGAACGATATCAACTACGGTACGGCCTTGCTGGAGACGACGGTGAAGTATGGTGCTGGGACGCTGAATGATAATAACTCAGGTATTCATACGGGTGAGGATGATAACACCATCGATGCCACCACTGACAGTCCGTTCCAATTGACAGGCATCTTGGTCGGTGGCCAATATAATAAGGTGGGTTGGGACTATCTGCCCCTGACAACAGCCGTTGGTGTTTCTGACGCGTATGTCATCTATGACAACGACCTCAGCGATGATGCCAAGACCATCCCGGCATATACCGTAACGCCAACGGCTTCGGCTCCCAACTACACACTGGTCTTCGACAATTATGTGCCTGATGAGACCCAGAAGTCTGTTATCGTCTGTCTGGAGTTCAAGAACAACTCCGGCAAGGATTTCTATGGCGAAAGCAACCTGATAGCCAAGGGTGAGACCTTCTATCTGATTGGTAAGTTACAGTTGCCAGCAAGTCCTTCTATCGCTTTCCCGGATCAGAGTAGTGGTGACCCCTGTCATGCGCTGCCGCCATACAATAATACAACGGGTTATACCGACCCTGTTCCTCGTGTGTTTATCCAGGACTATGTGACCAAGGCCAATTTCGTGATAGGTGCCAACTCCTTGAAGAAAGCTTTTGTCACCGTGCCCGATCTGCGCATCACAGAACTCTCGCTGGGTCTGGCGGTAGATCTTTCGTGGGGAACAGGACCTGTGTTTAATAATATTGAATTAGGGGATTGATCTATTGATGAGAACGATCAGATGAGACGGATAGGAAGATGGTTTGGTTTGATGTTCGGCTTGGTGATGCTGACGGCCTGCTCCCAGACAGGTGAGGAGATGGGACCCTTGTCGGATTATGTCACCGCTGACCTGGCCTTCTTCGTATCCGGCAAGCCCATCGGCCTGAGCACAACCCGTATGGATGATGCCGTCGTACAGACTGAGGGACAGGCGTTCCGAGGCTTGCAGGTGTTGCAGGTTATTCCCTTTACCACGACATCAACCATCACTGCCAGCGACGAGCCTGTGGATTTCAAACTCAGCAATATGGAAGTCGCAAACGACTCGAAGCATTTCTATTACTACTCCGACTGTCGTTTCATACCTGGTACAGCCTCGATGCTGGTCTATGGTAAGGCACCGGCTGCTACGCACGAAGGCGTGGCGGACAAGATGTACAATGGTAGTCTCAACGCCACTTTCCCAGCAGACCTGGTTCCCAGTGGTATCACCTTCCAGTTGGAGCCCATGGTGACGGCTGCACAGACGGCAGCCTTGGTCGCTGAGGATGGGGACGCAGGAAAGATTGCTGCCTATATGACAAACATCGCCAATAGCGCCGCCAATAGCGCGAGATGGGCAGAAACCGAAAATGAGACGTTGCAGAATTACTATCAGGAGTTCATCGGACGGGTGTCCGAAGGCGTCTATTCTAACCTGGCAGGTTCAAGTGCCAGTGTTTCGGCTTATGTCGATGCATTGAAGACGAATCTGAAGGGGTTAAATCTAACAGGTGATGCTACTGCCAATGCCGTTAAGACGGCTATCCTTGGTAATATCGACCAAACTTATCCTACAGATTATCCCGCCAGCAAGAATCTGCCCGATGGCGCAGCAACACTTCAATGGGATGGAACTCAATTCGTGGTTTTGACCGAGAGTACGGCTGCCACGCCTATCAATAAACTGACGCATTTCACCTATCCAGCAGAATTATATTATTATGTAAATAGCCTGATCCATACGTCGAACGATCGGGTAGAGAAGAGCGAATATACAACTACCCCGGACGACTGGGCAGACTGGGCTGCGTTGCTGGGCAGCAAATACCCAAGTCCTGGCTCTGCGGTCAGCCACAATACACAGGCAGTGGCCATCTCAAGTCCCCTGCAGTATGCGGTTGCCCGTATGAAGATTGTACTGGAAAATCTTCCTGCATCACTGCAAGATGCCAACGCTTCTACGATCCTTAGCGGCAATGATAAGTTCCCCTTGACGGGTGTCATTATCGGTGGTCAGCGCACGCAGGCCTTCGACTTCACACCGAAGGAGCCGCTCGATGATGAAGATCTCCGCTTTATCTATGATGGCTATCCCGCAGCAACAGTGGATGGCTCAGGTAACCAGACGGTGAATACCCTCGTGTTGCAGACCTACAGTAACGAGACCATCAGGTTCGCCTTGGAGTTTAAAAATGAAAGTGGTCAGGCCTTTAAAGGTGCGGGTGGTATCATCTATCCCGACACCAAGTTCTACCTCATCGGCAGTGTTGATCCAACGACCTCGACAAACGAGCATAAAGAACGCGTCTTCATGCGTGACTGTACCACGACACTGAATATGAAGGTCGTGTCGTTGCAGAAGGCCTATAACGTCATGCCCAACCTGATGTCACCGCGCCTGGAATTGGGTCTGGTGGTGGCCGACGACTGGCAGGTGTCTGATGACACACATGAAATATATAATTGGTAAGGAGTAACGAATGAAACAGAGAATATCAGATATCACCCGACTCTTCCTGGTGCTTTTAGCCAGCCTTGCAGTCTCTTGTGCCGACGATGACGGCAAGGGTGAGCCTGATCCGCTGGTTCCCGATGGGCCCGCTGTCAGACTGGAACTGGCAGCCGAGACTCGTGGCGAAGGTGATGAGGAGGATGCGCAGGATATCACCTCTGTTCATATCTATGTGACTACAGGAATGACGGCAGGGGAATACACTGAGGGCGATTTCTTCAAGATGACATCAGGCTGGTCTTCTACGGCCAGTGTGAAGCCCGACGTGAATTACTGTATCTATGGCTATGCCCCTGCTGACATCGGTAATGGTGGTATCGACTTCCTGACTGACGAGACTAATTATGAAAACGGTGCAAAGCTCTCGCTCACTTCCATGAATCCTGTATCCGCCAGCGATGTGGGTGTCGTGGTGGGTGTCCGTCAGGTGAATAGTCTGTCGGCTGCCATTGCTCTTGGCTCTTCGGATATTACTAAGGGCAACTTCGACTACGTAGGGCAGGAAGACGGAGAGAACTTCGTCTGTCTGAAACTGGCTCACCTTTATGCTGCCATTGAGATTAAAGCCTCGGTAGGCGCTAAATACGATGAATTGCGCACCATCAAGATCCGCAAAATGGAACTGCGCTCAGATTATGCCAAACCCACGGCCGTCGTCACATTGACAAAAGGCGTGGGCGTTTCCGATATTGAATGGACGGGATTCACTTCTGGCGGTCCAACCGTCTCTGCCACCCTCTTTGACAGTGATGAGACAGATGAAACGAAACCTGATCCTATCGTGCTGAATCCGACGGCTGCCCAGAAAATCAGTACGGGCTATCTCGTGGGCGGACAAAAGATAAAACTGGCCACAACGTACGATATCCTTGACAAGGCCGCCAATGTCATCCGATCTAACTGTACGGCCGTCAATCAACTCGACCTCTCTGCATTAGCCTATGGCCAGAAAATGACCATCACGCTTCAGGTAGCGCCGACGTACCTCTATCAGCTCTCGGATGCTGACCCGGATAATCCGACTATCGTAACAGAATAACTTCATGAATGTATGATGACTCCTATATACCATATCCGTCAGATGTTCACAGCCGTTAGCCGCAGGCCACTGCTGCTTCTGTTGTTGCTATTGTTCAGTGCCACTTGTGCACTGGCTGACGATCCGCCCCGTATCAGCATCGGTGGTAGTGTCTATGGTGGCGGTCGTCAGGGCGCTATCCTTGAGAATAAGGAGCAGAAGGATGCTGATGGTAATCGTGTGTTGGATGCGAATGGGGATCCTATCATTGAAATTACTGGTGGCACTGATGCCGGAAAGACATTCGTCACGGTCTATGAGGGTGTCATCGGAAGCGAAGAGGCGTTAGAAGATGGAAATGGTAATATCTTTGGTGGTGGCTTTGGTCCTGCTGCCAACGTGATGCATACCACTGTGAAGATGTATGGCGGTACGGTCTGGAACAGCCTTCATGGCGGTGGTGAGATTGCTGCCGTGGGTAGGGGATTCATGGATCCGCCTATTGATAAGATTCCTATTCTGAACCATGTGGAGAAACAGGGAACGACCACGGTGATGCTCTATGGCGGACACGTGATGCGCAATGTGTTCGGTGGTGGCCGTGGCTATTCCTATGCCTCGGATGATGGATCCTACAGCCAGTCACGCTTATATACCGATGGTTATGTCTTCGGCTCCACTAAGGTGCGTATCTACGGTGGTACGGTAGGTACACAAGAAGGTGTCGCAGATGGCTATGGCAACGTGTTTGGCGGTGGTGATGTGGGATTCTTGTATAGCGGTAATGAGAGTAAGACCGTGGATCTTGACGCAGTGAATCCAGGCATTAAGGATATTACTTACCTGGAGGATGGTAAGACCTATTATGTGATTCCCGATGATAATTATTTAATAAGTAAAGGCCTTACAGCCAAGCAGCGTGCTGCTTATTTCGCTCACCCTGAGGATGCTTTGCAAGATAACCGAGGCGAACTGTCCATCGCCTGTGACGTATTGATAGAACCGAGGTGTAAGGTAAAGCCGAACCAATCCTTATCAATCACAGTGAAAGAAGACGGCGTATCCAAGGTTCATACTTATGAGGCTGGTCAGTACGTTCCGGCAGAAGATCTGGACTACTTGGTATATAAAACATCTCCGACAGCGACTCCGAATGCAGATTGGGCAAAGATCGAGGATGATGGTATCATCATCTACAACGCCGTCTTTGCTGGTGGTAATGTATCTACCGGTGATGATAAGGTGTATGCAGAGACCACGACCGTGAAGGGTAATGTCACGGCCACGGTCAACGATCTGTATTACCGTGATCTTATTACGATTGGTACGGAGCATGTGGGCGGACTCTACGGGGATGGTAACCTGACCTTTGCCGACGGTTATCGTGAGTTGAGTCTTTTATGCTACGGTACTGACTATTATAACCTTGAAGAAGAGGTGAACACGGAGGTGTATAATAATATGCTCCCCCGTGAGAGGGCCTATTATCAGATTAAGTATCGCTGTAAGGAGGATTATGGTAGTACCAAGTATAAAAAAGATGATATCATTGCTGAGGGCGTCTATGATCGGATGAGTGACGATGAAAAGACGCACTGGGAGTCGGCTGGTTTCCGAAGCAAATATGCTGGACGTTTGATGAACACCATCCAGCGTGCAGACTTTGCTGGTGTGTTTGGTAGCCGACTGGTGCTGCAGGGTGCTATGGACCGCGTGCTGACCAAAGAGGGCGATGAACTGAAGTTTGAAGACTATACCATCAACCGTATTGGAGAATTGTCACTTAACAAACAGGCTGCTCCAGGTGAACCTGAGGGTAGTTCTGTTTGTAATGGTAACTATTTCGGTATCTATAATCAGGTGAACTATCTGGGCGCCTTAACCAGTGATGTCCGCTTCTATGAGGATGATGTGTGGAAATACAATGCATCAGGTGATAAGGTGAATCAGTTGGACGATCAGAATAACGCACGTAATTATTATTATAGTTGGAAGAATTATTATACCCATAAGGGAGAACCTAAACAAAAGAATGTTGGTAACAGTGAGAATCTGATAGCCCTTGCCTCTGGTGTGGCTTTGGAACTGAAACAGGAGCCAACAGCAACGAGCAGTGGCCATTGGGGTATTATCACGGGCGTCATCCAGTTGGATCTGATCAATGTGACGCAAGGCGAGGGTGGTGGCTTCGTCTATGCCCGTAATGAGCATGGCAAGTGCTCACGATATGTGGTTAACCATGGAGAATATGTGCGTAAGTTCTTGTCAGAATATAACAGAAAAGGTAAGGCGGCCACTCACGAAGAGTACAGATATGATGAAACCAATCTGACTGACGCAATTTATACAGATCAGTCCTTACAGACTTCAGGAAACTTCGTGTTTAGTGCCAAGGAAGACCAGTATATCGTTGATGACTGCTATCCTGAGCGTGACAAGAGAATCGGAGGTGATACGCATCCCGAGGAGGCTCACTATTGGTATATCCGTGGTACGACGTATGTCTATAATCAGCATATCTCCGTTTATACGGGTGCTGCTAAGAAATACCAGGTGAGCAAGGGTATTGAGTTGGCATCGGGCGTGCATGGAAAACTCATACTGAAAGATATCTTCCCGGGCTATTATTGCAAGATCAATCATACTTATACAGATGCCACTTCCATCTTTATCGATGATGTAGAGTATAAAGATGGTGATCCGCTCAGTTACTGGGATTATAAGAAGTTGGTTGATGCTGATGACCTCAATCAGTACCATTTCGTGGAAGATACCTCGGAGTATGGACAAAGCCTGAACAACATGAACCATGACAATGGTTTCGTGCTTACGCTGGAATTTGATGACAATGATTTAAGCTTCTGGAATCCAACACAGGCGTTTACGACATCCGATGTTCCTCCAGTGACATGGTATGGTCCTTCGTTCAGTCCGACAGTTAACGGGGCCTACGGACAGCATGAGTATCTGAAGGGAAGTTATATTAAGAAAGACGAGGTTGATGACTATAGAAATAATAATGTTGGTGCAGGCTTGACAGGTCAGGCCGTTGTGGCCGACACTCCTCTGGAGGGCTACCAGCTCTGTCTGGAGAGTCTGCAGTTGACCAGTGGTGGTAGTCTCCTGCTGACCAAGGGTGAACTGGTGAAGGATAACGAGGTTGCAGGGCTTGAGAAGAAATATATGGCGATCAAGTCGAATATTTCGGAGGATCAGGTCGATACTGCGACGAATCCCTATAAAGATGAGGCACATGACGAAATCGCCAAGCGTCTGACGCAATGCTATAAGGTGCTGGAAGATGGTAAATATGGTGGAAAGATATATACTCAGGGCGAGAAATACGATGCCCTTGACGGCTGGGGCTTGTTGGTAAGTTCTGACCGTGCAAATTGGCAGTTCAATAATGATGCGCTTGATTTGCTGAATCCGATTGAAAAGTACACTCAGGATTACGCTGATCCAGATCCGCGTAATGTAACCCTTACGACTTCACCCCAGGCCATCATGACGCTCTACATGAGTCGTGACTCCCGTCTGCTGAATCTGAGTAAGGACAAGAACCTGACCGTGCATTTCGTTTATACTTATACAGAGGGTGAGGGTGCTAATGCCACGACTTCCACAGAACATCACTACATCAATATTACGGTTGAGTTCAAGGACGAGTTGCCCGATGTGGGTAAGCTGGAGCAGCCAGAGATGGTTTTGCCGGGTACGAAGATTTCCTTCAAGCAGCCGACGGTGGTGGCCGGTGCCTATAACATCGCTGGTGGTGGCTGGGAAATCTATAAGAATAAGGAAGATGCTGTAGGACATATCGACGGCACGCCATTCACAAACCGCGACACACCATTCTACTGGTATCAGGACGGTTTCTGGGTGAACTACTATGCCCAGACGATGGTAGGTCGTCAATACAGTGAGAACCCCGTACAGATCAAGATTGCCAACTACCACGACCTGAAGCGTGTGGTGGAGGATACGGAGGATTACCTCGGTATCGGCATGCGGAAGCGATATCCGGAGGATTATCCTGAGGGGACGGCTGCTGCAGACCAACAGCGCTCGCCGAAGATCTATATCAACGACTATACGGAAGACGGCAAGAGCGGAATCGACATGCTGAAGACGCTCTTCGACAAGACCTATACGGACGCTAAACTCAGTTCGAAGGTAGCAGGCTGCCAGGATCTGGAGATAATCCTGAAGTCAGACCTTGCCCCGAAGGTGGCTGGTTCCTGGACGTCCGCTATTGGCAGTGCCAACCAGTGCTTCGGTGGTAATCTGCATGGCGACGGCTATACCATCAGCGGCCTCAACGCCTCGCTGTTCAATCAACTCTGTGGTAATGTGTATAACCTTGGTGTGACAGGATCGTTCACAGGCAGTGGTATTGCCGACACCAGTGAAGGACGTATCGAGAACTGCTGGGTGAAGAACGACGGTTCGCCAAGCACTAAACCTGTGGCTAATGGCGGTACCATCGTCAATAGTTATTATAATACGGCTTACACACAAACCAGTCCGGGTGCTACCAAGAAGAGTGACAATGCCTTCTACAATGGTGAAGTGGCATACGAAGTGAATGGATTCTTCTTGAAGAAAACTGGCAAGGCTGTTCTGGAACAACTGACGACGAACTATGTCGAGAACCGCTATTATGACGGTGACTATCGCTATGCCGACGGTACGATTCCCGATGAGGAGGATACTGACCGCTATCATGTGACCAAGGACGAAGAGGATAAGGTGATTGCCGAATGGTGGACACCGAAGGATAATAACGACTATCTCTTCTTCGGGCAGACGCTGAACTATGGTTATGTGGAGGGTACAGACCATCAGGACAAGCCGTCGCGCATTAACGATGATTTGTCCAACCGTGTCTATCGTGCACCAGCCTACTTCCAGAGTGCAGAATCAGGTAAGAAGGCCTACTATAACCGCGAAGCCGTATTTGCAGCCAAGTCGGCTGACGGCTCGCACGATGTCTATCCAGGTATGACGGCCATCGATTTTACGGGCTATAATGCTGCCGCCATCATCGATCATGCGCCTCTGGAAGACTTTATGAATGCTGATCTGACGAGTAACTTGCTGGTCTATGTGGCTGATGCCGATAAGGCCCTGTTTACCAGATATCTCGACAACAAGGAACTGACGTTCGCGTTCAGGACATCCAGTGCCAGCAGCATTGTCGGTGCCAAGTCGGTGGCTATTGTGGATGCTGAAGACATGAATAAGATTAAGGGCCACGCTGTTTATAAGAAAGCGTCAGGTACGGGTTATCAGGCTGCAAAAGACCACTTCCTCGTAGATGGCGAAGACTACTTTGTGCCTATTCCCTATACAGCAGGCCATAGAGTGTGGTATCAGCGCAAGCCCGATAACTATGTAGAGAAGAGTACAGGTTGGGAGACGGTGTCTCTGCCCTTTACCGCCGACATTGTCACCACTCAGACGAAAGGTGAGATTTCTCACTTCTACAAGACGACTGACGACAGTCAATTAAAGGGCCATGAATACTGGTTGCGGGAATATAAGGGTACTGGTGCGCCAGACGCAGACGATGATAATATCTTCGTCGCTACCTTCAGTTATCCTGATGCTATTACGGGCGGAAGCACTAAGATTGTCACCAATACTTTCCTTTGGGACTATTATTATAGTCAGGAGTACAAGTCGGGTAATCCAGATTCGGATATTAACACGGATAAATATCAGCAATATTATAAGAACGATGACCGGAGCTATATAGGCTATCCGTACATTAGTGCCAATAAGCCTTATCTGATTGGATTCCCGGGTGAACGCTATTATGAGTTCGACCTGAGCGGTCAGTTTATGGCTCAGAACACAGAGCGTCATCCTGCCATCCTTGATGCCCAGACCATCACGTTTGTCTCTGGGGAGAATGCGGAGATACCCGTCACTGCCGTTACTCCAGTAACTGGCACAGACTACAACTTCGTCCCATGCTTCATTAAGAAAGATGCAAGGGATATAGATACAGATGTCTATATATTGAATAAACATCTGACTAATGAAGACGATCCTGCGGGTAGCATCTTCGAGCAAGTGAGTGATGGTGATCAGACCATCCCCTTCAGGGCTTACTTCACAGCGAACCCCGAAGCCAGTCCTTCGCGTGGCGTTATGTTTGCCGATGGTGACAACGCTGAGAATACCACTTCCTTGGATACCATTCAGAGGCATGCGTCTGAAACGGAGGACGGGCTTGTCATCAGGGCAGGGGAGAAGAGCATCATCGTAACGTCGAATCTCAATAAAGCCGTGCCTGTGCGGATTGTCAATATCAGTGGCATAACCCTGAGTACATTTACTATTGCTCCAGGTGAGACCGTCGTGACCCCTGTCCACCTCGCCGGCTTCTACATCGTGAACCACAAGAAGATCGCAGTCAAATAAGCAAGATAAATAGTGAATAACGATATGACACAAGATATGAAGCATTTATATAAAAAAGTATCTTTCCTTTTGCTCCTGATGTTTTTCTTCATAGGAGTCAATAAGACTTGGGGGCAGGATTTTTCTGGCATTTATTACATTGCTAATGATAATACTGCAAGCGGCAGCGACGACACAAAATCATACAGTAGTGCAACTGACATTCAAAAATATTATCTCGTTCCTGCCAAAGATCCAGAGCAGCGACCTGATAATAATAATGCTCCGTATCACGATTATAGAGATACTTGGTATTCGCCTAACCATAATAATTCCGCTGGCGACCCAGAAAAGCCGTTTCTGACAACTTTTCATACTAACAAGGACAACAACTCCGTCTGGATAGTTAAGAAAATAAGTGATGAATTATATTATGTCATCCATGCCGCCACAGGCAGATATGTGATTTACGAGGTGCCTCTGCCGAATGATCCAAATACGAAAACTAATAAAGATGAGGGGCAAAACGGTAAAAGAAAAACCATGCATCTGCAGACTCCAGATAATGAAGAAGGAGAAGGAACATATCGTCTGAGCACCAATGTAAACTTTCAGTTTACTATAACCCGTACTGGTACTAGCGAAACTGACTATATCTACCGTCTCCAACCTAAGAGGCGCTCGGGATGGTACTGGAACCCTGCCAATGGTAATAGAAACAGATACTATGGACAAAGTTCTGGAAGTAATACTACTATTTTTCAAGCCGGTCTTGTGGGTGTTTATAACAGTGAATCAGATGGCGGTTCAAAATGGCACTTTGAGAATGCAACCCTTGCTGCCTCTTCTATCACTATCAGCGATGTCAACCCAGAGAATAATATGGTAACGATAACTGTGCCAGACTGGTTACCTGCAGGTTATAATATAAGGTATAATATTGGTGACGGCACACAAGCTGACCCCACAGCATCAACGGAAACATACATAGTGAATAGTAGCGGCACACCTAATGAGATTCATATTAGTGAATCAGGAATTCTTAAGGTCGTTATTGAGCGTTATGGCGTGGTTTTGTCAGAATCTGCTTCAAGATCTTTTGTAACACCCGACGATCCAGATATAACACTCTCAAATGATTGTTCCAATGAGATTTCAATTGGTCCAGTTGGTCCAGACTATTATTATACTATAGATGGTAGCGATCCTTCTAAGACTAATGGCATACACTATACAGGACCTTTCCTGCAGAACACCTCTGTGACGATTAGGGCAATAGCTTATAATGGAAATCTTAGCTCTGGTATAGTTGACTATACTCATACAGCTCGTACTGCCCCTCCAGTGATAACAGTTAATGGAAATGAGATATCTATTTCTGGAAATGGAAACATATATTATACAACAAATGGAGAAGATCCCACGGTAAGTGATGAACAACGATATACGTCGCCCTTTACTTTGACGCAAGCCACTGGCACTGTCACCATTAAGGCGATAGCCGTGGATGCAGGGATGAATCCATCATGCCCGAGTGAGGCAAGTGCGAGATTTGCCATACTGATTAGTAGTGTCAGTGATCTCGATAATATCCAGGCAACAGATAATTGTCTTGTTACGGCCAGTTTCGATGCGACTGGATATACAGGAACAGGAATCAGTAATTTCTCAGGAACTTTTGATGGTGGCTTATTCACTATCACTGGTCTGACAGGAGCCTTGTTTAATAGCGTTAATGGTGGCATCGTCAAGAATGTCATACTGAAAGACGTACAAATAACAAGTGGAACCAATGTTGGAGCTATCTGTAACGAAGCAAGCGGAGCATCACGCATCTATAACTGTGGTGTGCTGGGTAAGATTACAGTGACAGAACATAAAACTACAAATGAGCAAACTCATGAAACCACCACAACTTACTCCGTAGATGGAACAAGCAAAATCACTGGAACTAAGTATGTGGGTAGTATTGTGGGTAAACTCGATGGTACTTCACGAGTCATTAACTGCTATAGTTATGCAGTTATCACTGGAGGAGAACGAATAGGAGGTATAGTGGGGTTTAACAATGCTTCAAGCACTAATCCTGCCACAGGACAGAAAACCATGGTGATGAACTGCATGTTTTATGGTGATATAACTGGTGGTTCTACAACAGGTAGTAGAAATGCCCCCATTTATAACGGCAATATTATTACGAATAGAGGTGATGCTAATGGCGTTGGCAATTACAATTATTTCCGCGCTGAGGCAAGGTATGTTCAGGATCGATATATTAATGTCTATAACTGTGCACTTGCTGCTGAGGAGCGCTTTTTAAACCGTTTTGAGTTTTTCCGTCATTTGCTTAATAGCAACCGTGCTTTGGCGGCATGGTGGGCCACAGGTGACAGAAATAAAAAGGACGAGATGATGAAATGGGAGTTGGAAACGGCAGACAGGAATCGTCTGGAAACAGATCCCGATCCTTATCCCTATCCAATTTTGAAACCTGTCAAGGATAACAATAACAATTATATCAAATATCCGTCGGTGGTCAATATTGATGCGGCGCATGTAGAGGATATCGATGCAAAGAATGAGCATTATAACAAAGGACTGAAACTGGGCTCTTTGAGAGTGTATATTAAAGGCGTCGGTACTAATCCGGCCCCAGGCGCGCAGATTCTTAAAGAGGATGGAACTCCAACAACAGCAGCTAAACAGAGGTATTTCGACCTTGTTATTACCGATAAGGATCCTGACCGATATAACTTTAACTACTATAAGGTGCAATTACCTTTCTATAATGACTGTGGCACGAATAACTATAAAGGCAATCGAGTGGTAACAGGCTGGAAGATTGTAGAAGTGAGTGATGGTGGTACGGGTTCTTTCAGTAATGACTCTGATGATGCAACGGCTAACAATGGTGTTATCACTAAAACTCCATATAATTTTGCAGACCGCAAGTGTAGTAATAAGGATCTTTATAGCGTCAGCGGCCGCGTGTTTAACCAAGGTGCCTATTACGATGTGCCAGAAGGAGTCACATCCATTACCATTGAGCCTTATTGGGGCAAGGCTGTCTATGTGTCGGATCCATATTTAGATAAAGTATATAACCAAGGTATGGGTACTGGCTACGACGTGACCTCTATTGGTGGTGAAGATCTTCCTCTTTATACGGATGGTGTAAGCGTTTTTAATGGTGATGATAATCAGAAAGTATATACCAGTATGGGTACTGCCCTTACAGCATTGAGCCCTTCTGGCACTGTTTACGATAATGCTATTGTGTTGGTAGGTAATACTCATAACATAGGTATTACTTCGACTGATCGCTCAAAGTCTTATACCATCATGTCGGTAGATATGGACAAAGATAACGAGCCAGACTACTCCTATATCCTGCGCTTTAATAGTCGTATAGAGGTGCATCCTGTTAGGATAGACTTCTTGAATGTTATAGGTTTGGGAATGGCACAGAAATCTTATCAAGGTACTGGTACCTATAACTTTGGTATTATGCAGCCTCAGGGGTGGTTTGAGGTGACTAATACGGGGCTTTTCCGGGTGACCCAGTTGGAATATGACAGTAATAAAGATAGAAAAATGAGCCCAGTCATATTGCATGGTGGTGTCATCGAGCAATGGGTGACTTGCCAGTCGGGAGGAGCAGCTAATAAAGTTGAGTATTATCATGTTGGTGGAAACGTATGGTTTAAGGAGTTTCATTTAGGTGCTCATCAGGATAAAATTGGAGATAATGATTACACTCCCCATCCGCCAATTTCAGTTACTGGCGGTGATTATGATAACTTTTACCTGACAGGTTACTATAATACGCCCAAAAACAATTATGATGACAATGCCGAGTGTTATATCAATGGTGGTCGCTTCGGCAGGGTGGCCGGTACAGGGATGCAGGGTATTGGCAGTGCGACCGATCACACCAACGGCAACATCGTATGGCAGATCGACAATGCCGACATCGATGAGTTCTACGCTGGTGGCATCAATGCTGCTCATAAAGCAGAAGGAGATATTACGACGGTCATCACTAATAGTCGTGTTGATATGTTCTGTGGCGGTCCCAAGTTTGGCGACATGAATGAAGGTAAGAAAGTGGTCACCAATGCTACCAACTGCACATTCAATGCCTTCTTCGGTGCCGGCTATGGTGGTAATTCCTATAACCGTAGGTATCCAAGGAATCAAAGTGGTGTAGAAAACATTGATTGGGATGATTGGCTTCAAAATGGAAAGACGATTGAAGAAACAAATAATGGTGTAACTGTGACGTATGTGTTCGAGGGCTATAAGAACGAGTATATAAGCGAATACGATGGTGTCGGTTCACGTATTGACTATCAGTTTATTCCTATGTCGAGTAACACTTCTAATGTAGCCCGTCTGTTTGTAGATTATGTCAAATTTTCACTGGCTAAAACGCGTGATGTGACGTCAAACCTCACGAATTGCACTATTACTACTCGCGATCTGGGAAGGGGCGGTGCTTACAAACAGTGTAAAGGTAACTTCTATGGCGGCGGCAGCCTTGGCAGTGTCGATGGCCCTGTTAATTCAACACTCATAAACTGTAACGTGGAAGGCAGTGTTTATGGTGGTGGCTATTCGGCCACAACGCCTACAGTGAGTGTGATGAAAAATAGTTTCGTGAAACAACCATGGTATGACAAAAATCTTGGTGCCTATTTGGAGGCGGAACTTCCTGATACTTTAGTTTATAGATGGGAGCACAATGATGTCGTCAACTCCACAGCTACGGCTATTGATCCTGGTAATAAAATTTTATACACTGAAGAGAATTTGGACGATCTCGGCAAGGTGACGGGCAATGTCACGCTTACGATTAGTGGTGCCAAAACCGTGATTGGCAGAAGTGTGTATGGTGGTGGTGAAGAGTCGGGCGTTGGAGGTAGCACGACGGTCTCCATCACTGACGGCGTGATTGGAACCAAAGGACTAGAAGAAGGCGTGTTTAGAGACATCAATGGAAATGTCTATGGCGCTGGTAAGGGAAAAAAGGACGACTATAGCCTTGGACATGTAAAGGGAAATGCCACGGTGACCATCAATGGTAATCCTACTATATATCATAATGTATATGGTGGTGGCGCATACGGCTCGGTGGGTACTATTTCTTCTTATTCTGCTTCAGGCATACCTACCTTCAGCGATGATCCTAAAGGAAAATGTTCCGTTACCATCAACGGCGGTACGATTGGTTTTGATGGTAGGGATAATGGAATGGTCTTCGGCTCGTCAAGAGGTGACGAGGGTAATCCTGATGAAGAGGGCAGTATTCTTAACAAACTGGCATGGACCTATCAGACAGAGGTGGTCATTGGCAACACTAATTCAGAGACACCGCTTCAAATCTTCGGATCTGTCTATGGCGGTGGCGAGAATGGACACAACTATCATAATAGTTCGGTTACTATTAACAGAGGCACAATCGGTGTGGAAGGAGATATTGTCGATGAAGGAGATCCTGATGACCCAGACGATGATGTGGTGACAGATAATGCTGGAGCATCCTACTCGCACCGTGGTAATGTCTATGGCGGTGGCTGCGGTACGGATGTCTATTATACCTCAGATACAGCAGGTAAGAATACTGTCGAAGAAAACTACGAAGGCACTAAATATATTTGGTATAATCCATTGGCTGGCGTTGTGGGCGGTAATGCTACGGTTAACATTAATGGCGGTACGATTGTGCGCTGCGTCTATGGTGCTGGATCCATGGGATCCGTGGGTATCTTTACCTTCAATCAAACGACGCATAAGATGGAATGCCTTGAGGGCACGGGCCTCTGTACCATCAATATCAGTGGAGGCAGAATCGGTACGTTTGGCATGCAGATGCCAGATGACTGGGGCTATGTGTTCGGCGCAGGAAGAGGTGAAACCAAGGATCCGACGAAGTATCTGAATATCGAACAAGTGCAATACGTCAACAATACTGAAGTCAACATCAGCGGCAAGTCCTTGGTGACGGGTGGCGTTTATGGCGGTGCGGAGAATGGTCATGTGTTGAACAATACGCACGTGACGATTGCAGGTGGCCAGATCGGTGTCGGCGAAGGCATGACAAGGGCATATACCGAAGATGAGTGGACTGCTGAAGATCCGAATGTTCTGAAGGAGTGTGCCCACTGGGTCTTTGGTAGAGACGATGATGGTGATGGGGAGTTGGAATATAAACCCTACGATGTATATGATTTCCAGGAGGATGGGAAGACCCCAAAACCAGCAAGTGATGGCCATACCTTCTACGGCAACGTGTTTGGTGGCGGTAGTGGGTATTTCCCGTATGCTCAGAGAGATCCAGAGGAACTTGCGGCGCTACGAGCAACAAATGCTGGTTATGCGGATGGCTTATGGCTTCCTTCTGCTGGATCTATTGGAGGTAATACCAGAGTGGATATCACTGGTGGCCATATCCTGACCAGTGTCTATGGTGGTAATGAGTGTACCGATGTGGAAGGCACTAGTACTGTCAATATGTCTGGAGGTACCGTTGGCGTGCCGAGAGATTTTGAGAAAAATAAGACGGAAGAGAATAACCGCCTCGTCACGTGTTATGTGTTCGGTGCGGGTAAGGGTGACCAGCGTATCAACTTCAACCAATGGACAAACGTGAAGAGTACGCAGGTGAATATCTCCGGTAAGGCGCGCATCTTCGGCTCTACCTTTGGCGGTGGTGAGGATGGTCACGTGTTGGAGGATGTTGAGACGAATATCATTAAGGGCGACGAGATCGGTGGTATCCAGTATCCATATATTGGTACGACTGGTACTTCGGGCGCTGATGGTAACATCTTCGGTGGAGGCCGTGGCTTCTCAGAGACAGCATTAACAGCCGGTGCGGTGTGTGGCAATGTAAGAGTCAATATCAGTGGTGGCACCATGCTGGGTACTGTCTTCGGTGGTGGACGATTGGCACCTGTAGGCACGCATATCGTGCTTGCTTCAAGCCAATACTATGGCAAATTGATTGATAATGGAAAAAAACAGGTTTTTGGTGATAAGGATCTTTATAAGCAGGTCTTTAATCCAACTGTGAGCGACCGGGATCCTGACGATATAGATGCTGAAGGAGTGACCCATGGTTATATCACTGTCAATATCAGTGGTGGTACGATTGGTGCTTTGGACAAGACAACTGGAAAATTAGCTGTGTCGAATTCGAGTATCGGTGATGTGTTCGGTGCTTGTAAGGGTACCTTGAAATCTGACTTGCCTTTCGGCTTGTCGAGAGCCGCTACAGTTAATGTTACAGAGACAACAGATTCAAAACCACATATCCGCAGGAATGTATATGGTGGCGGTGAGGCCGGTAATGTGGAGGAAAAGGTGTCTGTGAATATCAGTGGTGGTACCATTGATGGCGATGTCTATGGCGGTGGCGCCCTGGCCAGTACGAATATCAGATGGGGTCAGTTGTCGAATGAAGAGAAAGAAGCCGCGGATAAAGCGGATTATTCCACATTTGTAAATCTGCATGGCGGTGTCATCGGTGGCAGAGTGTTCGGTGGCGGATTAGGCCGAAAGGCTGCCACTGCAGTGACTCCAATCGCTGCTATCGTCGGGGGTGACGTCACGGTGGAACTGAACCCTGATGCATCAGACAATTGTGTAGTGAAGGAACAGATCTTCGGCTGCAACAATCTCAACGGTACACCCAGAGGTAATGTGACGGTGAACATCTACAGGACAAAAGGCTGGGGTGATAATGACCTCACTGAGGAGAAGAGCACGGACGCAGAGAGAAAGAATAATAAATATGAACTGGATGCCGTCTATGGCGGTGGTAACGAGGCTGCCTATGTGCCGGATGATAGCTTTACCAGTTATGATGAAGCAACAGGCGCCTACACTTATGCGTCTCTTGACGAGGATGCTGTGGCCAGTAAGACCAATGTCAATATCTATGGTTGTGACCAGACAAGTATCCGTTATGTCTATGGCGGTGGTAACTCTGCACCTTCGCCTGCTACCAGTGTGACGGTACACAGTTGTTATGAGATTGGTACCGTGTTTGGCGGTGGTAACGGCGCTGACAGGGTAGATGACGAAACACCTGATGGTATGCCTAACCTGGGCGCTAACGTGGGTTATACCACCTACTCATATGTTGATGACAGCAAAAACTTCCATGAGTTCTATAAAGAAAGTGAATGGCCAGATCAAGAGTCAATATGGTCAGACACGAAAGAACGTCGTAGGACCAATTATAAATATGGTACGGGAAAGGCACAGACTTGTCTCTATGGAGGTACGATCCACAACGCATTCGGCGGCAGTAACACCTTGGGTAATGTATGTTCAGTGGCCTTCTCGGCTTTAGATGAGATCGATCCGTCCTGTGAATTGAAAGTAGGACAGATTTATGGAGCCGGCAACAAGGCCTTTATGGATGCCAAGATCGAGGTGGATCTGGGTTGTATCTCTGGACTGGATGAGCTTTATGGTGGTGCTGTGGATGCTGATGTCAATGATAATGTGGTGCTGGATGTCACCAGCGGCAGTTACAAACAGGTCTTTGGCGGTAATAACCAGGGAGGTAAGATCAATGGCACCATCACCGTGAACGTGAAGGAAACAGGATGTAAACCTGTCATAATCGAAGAACTATACGGTGGCGGTAACGAAGCAGACTACGAGGCTCCTCTTGATCCTACTGATGCGACAGGAACACGACGATTACAGTCGCCTGTTGTGAACATCATTTCAGCCACAGAAATCGGAAAGGTTTATGGTGGTGGCCGTCTGGCTAATATCACTGGCAATCCTTTGGTGAACATCAATATGGAAGAGGGCGTGCTCAACAGTTTTGATGACGACACTACTAACGATGAGACCCGACCTGTTGGCACTGTTGGTACCGTCTTCGGTGGTGGCTACAAGGGTTGGGTGCATGGTGATACCCGCGTGGAGATCGGTACTGATCCCGATAAGAAGGCTGAGATAACGGGCAGTGTCTATGGTGGCGGTGATAATGCTGACGTCATCGGCAAGACCGAAGTCATCATCGGTAAAGAAGGTATTGCCACTCCATAAGACATCATGTGATATAGATTAAAAAGAAAAGGCAAAAAAACCAAAGAAAATCATCATTTCTTTGGTTTTTTGCTTGATAATTATTAATTTTGCAACCGATTTCAAAAGTTAACCCCTCGTCGTATCCTCGGGTAGGGTGTGAGTAGATTAGTAAGACGACGGTTCTCGGGTAGGGCTGGCATGATCTGCAGGGAGAATATTAACATTTAAAACAAAAGCTATTATGGCAGAAATGAATTTCGGTGGCGTGATGGAAACTGTTGTCACCAGCAAAGAGTTCTCTTTGGAGAAAGCACGTGAAGTATTGAAGAATGAGACGATCGCCGTGATCGGTTACGGTGTGCAGGGTCCTGGACAGGCCTGCAACCTGCGCGACAACGGTTTCAACGTGATCGTTGGTCAGCGTCAGGGTAAGACCTACGACAAGGCTGTGGCCGACGGTTGGGTACCTGGTGAGACACTGTTCTCTATCGAGGAGGCCGCTGAGAAGGGTACGATCCTCTGCATGCTTCTGAGTGATGCTGGTCAGATTCAGCAGTGGCCCACCATCAAGAAATATCTGAAGCCGGGCAAGACCCTTTACTATTCTCATGGCTTCGCCATCAACTGGAGCGACCGCACAGGTGTGATTCCCCCGAAGGATGTCGATGTAATCATGGTGGCTCCGAAGGGCTCCGGTACCTCTCTTCGTACCATGTTCTGCGAGGGTCGCGGTCTGAACTGCTCTTACGCCGTCTATCAGGACGCTACGGGCAAGGCCAAGGAGAAGACACTCGCCTTCGGTATCGGTATCGGTGCCGGTTATATGTTCGAGACCACCTTCCAGCGTGAGGCTACTTCTGACCTGACTGGTGAGCGTGGCTCTCTGATGGGTGCCATCCAAGGACTGCTGCTGGCACAGTACGAGGTGCTTCGCGAGCATGGACACTCTCCCTCGGAGGCTTTCAACGAGACCGTTGAGGAACTGACCCAGAGCCTTGGCCCGTTGTTCGGTGCAAAGGGTATGGACTGGATGTATGCCAACTGCTCGACCACTGCTCAGCGTGGTGCGCTCGACTGGGCTCCCCGTTTCCACGATGCCATCAAGCCTGTGATGGAGTGGCTGTACTACTCGGTGCAGACGGGTAACGAGGCTCAGATCACCATCGATGCCAACTCTAAGCCCGACTACCGTGCTGGTTTGGAGAAGGAACTGGAGGCCATGCGCAACCAGGAGATGTGGCGCGCTGGTGAGACCGTACGCAAACTGCGTCCAGAGAATCAAGAGGTGTAATATAAGGTACGGGGGTGTGCATGCGCGCACCCCCGTACTAATTTAACTAAATATGGGAAAATTAGTAATTAATTCGTATGATGAATTCGCAGCCCATCAGGGACAGGAGTTAGGTGTCTCCGACTGGCTGCAGATCGACCAGGACCGTATCAACCTGTTCGCTGATGCCACGCTCGACCATCAGTGGATCCACGTGGATGTGGAGCGTGCCAAGCAGGAGAGTCAGTATCATAGCACGATCGCCCACGGCTATCTGACACTCTCCATCCTGCCGTATCTGTGGGAGCAGATCATCGAGGTGAACAATATCAAGATGCTCGTGAACTACGGCATGGACAAGATGCGCTTCGGACAGCCGGTGGTGACAGGTTCCCGCGTCAGGATGACGACGAAACTGCACAATATCCAGAACCTGCGTGGTATCTGTAAGGTGGAGATTGACTTCAAGATTGAGATTGAAGGACAGCGCAAGCCTGCATTGGAGGGCATCGCTTCGTTCTTGTACTATTTTGTATAAAGGTAAAAAGGTAAAAGGGTAAAAAGGTAAACCATGGGAGGATTCTTTGGAACCATCAGTACGAAAAGCTGTGTAAACGACCTGTTCTACGGCACGGACTATAACTCACATCTGGGTACGAAACGTGCGGGTCTGGTGATGTTTGACAAGGAGAAAGGCTTCAGCCGTAAGATCCATAACCTGGAACGTGACTATTTCCGCTCGAAGTTTGAGGACGAACTCGACTCGTTCTCTGGCAACCAGGGTGTCGGCGTGATCAGTGATACAGACCCACAGCCGATCATCGTGAACTCACACTTAGGGCGCTATGCCGTGGTGACTGTAGCGAAGATTAATAACCTGCGTGAGATCTCCGAAGAACTGTTGGCCCGACGGATGCATTTCAGTGAACTCTCCGCCAACAATATCAATCAGACGGAACTGGTGGCACTCCTCATTAATATGGGACGTACCTTCGTGGAGGGCATCAATCTGGTGTATAAGAAGATTGAAGGTTCGTGCTCGATGCTCATCCTCACAGAGAAAGGACTGATTGCCGCCCGAGACTTCCTTGGACGTACACCGATTGTGATTGGCCAGAAGGATGGTGCATTCGCCGTGTCGAGTGAGACGACAAGTTTCCCGAACCTGGACTTCCATCGTGTGAGGGACTTAGGCCCTGGTGAGATTGTCTATCTGACGGCCGACTCGATGGAGGTGCTGCAGGAACCCTTCAAACGTGAGCAGATCTGTTCGTTCCTTTGGGTGTATTATGGTTTCCCCGCCTCAGACTACAACGGCATCAACGTGGAGGCCGTGCGCGAGTTGAACGGTAAGAAGATGGGTGAAGAGGATGACACGGAGGTGGATAGCGTCTGTGGCGTGCCTGACTCGGGTGTCGGTATGGCCTTGGGATATGCCGAAGGTAAGGGCGTGCCCTATAAGCGTGCCGTCTTGAAATATACACCGACCTGGCCCCGTTCGTTTACACCGGGTAATCAGGAACGCCGTGCACTGGTGGCCAAGATGAAACTGATCCCTAATCCCTCGTTGCTGAAGGATCAGCGCGTCGTGTTCTGTGATGACTCGATCGTGCGTGGTACACAGCTAAAAGACAATGTAAAGACTTTCTTTGACTATGGTGCTAAGGAGGTACACTGCCGCATCTCCTGTCCGCCGCTGGTCTATGGCTGTCCGTTTATCGGCTTTACCTCGTCGAAGAGTGATATGGAACTCATCACGCGCCGTATTATCAAGGACTTTGAAGGTGACGACAAGAGGAATCTCGAGAAGTATGCAACGACAGACTCACCAGAGTACAAGCGGATGGTGGATGAAATAGCCAGACGCTTGGGTCTTACTTCGTTGAAGTTTGCAAAACTCGAGACACTGGTAGAAGCCATTGGCATGCCGAAGTGCAAACTATGTACGCACTGCTTCGATGGCAGCAGTTACTGTCATGAGCATGATGATGAGGATAATCGTCAGTTGAAGTTTGACTTTTAACATCTGGTGAGGAGACCGTCGGTCTGACGGATGTATTCCTCCTTCAGAAGATATTCGAGCGCGGCATCCAGTTCGTCGGTAGGCAACTGGATGCTGCGTAAGTCTGTTATAGGGTGGGGCTTACCGTCGCTCAGTAAGGCCATGACCTGTTCTATGGCGGTATTGAGACGTGGCTCTGACACCATGCCTTCAGAACGGTGACTCAGACAGACATCGCACTGTCTGCAGTCGTGATCGTTCTCCTCGCCGAAATAGCGGAGCAACTGACGGCTACGGCATACCTGGTCATTGGTGGCATAGGCGATCATGGCCTGGATGCGCTGCTGGAACTGGTCCTTCCGCTCTTCATAGATGGCAGGCCGTAGTTGGATATACTCCATATCCTCGCGCCGCTGGGTATAGCGGATATAGGGTGTCTTCTTCTGGGGAATGAAGTGCAGGATATGCCGTTCGCTCAAACTCTTCAATGTCATATAGACCTGATGGGGCTGCAGGCCTGCCTGAGAAGCGATGAAACTCTCGTCGATATAATTGTAGTCCGTGAACAGTCCTCCGTAGTTACGCAACAGACTCGTAATGATCTTCTCTTCGTTGGGGGAGGTGTTCTCCAGACGGTAGAGGTCGTTGCGGCTGAGGGTGAACATCACGCGGGCCTGGTTGTCCTGCTCCTCGGTATATTCGATATACCCTGCGCGGTTCAGGATCTTCAGGGCCGAATCCACCTGTATGGGGAAATGATGGAAAGCGTGGCAGAACTTGTCGATGTTGAACTCGAAAGTGTGGTTATAGCCTGAGCCGACACCGATCTGATAGAAATAGGCGAGGTGTTCGTAAATCTGTCGGATAAAGTCTTTCTCGGGGAAGGTATCGGCAATGCGCTTTTCCAGTTTCCGTTGGTCGGCATTGTTGTAGAGCAGCACGGCGTATGCCTTCCGTCCGTCACGCCCGGCACGGCCCGCCTCCTGGAAGTAGGCCTCGATGCTGTCAGGACAGTCGATGTGAATGACAAGGCGTACATCGGGTTTGTCGATACCCATACCAAAGGCGTTGGTGGCTACCATCACACGTATCTCATCTTGTTGCCAACTCCTCTGTCGTTCGTCTTTTACAGCAGCATCCAGTCCGGCATGGTAGAAGGTGGCGGGGATGCCTGCCTCATTGAGCAGATCGGCGAACTCCTTGGTGCGTTTCCTGCTACGGGCATAGACGATGGCAGAACCTTTCAGACTATTGAGGATATGAATGAGTTGCTCTCGTTTGTCTGCGGCCTGGCGCACAACGTAGGCCAGGTTCTTCCGTTCGAAGGACATGCGGAACACATGGGCCTCCGAAGAAAACCCCAGTTTCTGTTGAATGTCATCGACGACTTGGGGCGTGGCGGTGGCTGTGAGAGCGAGGACGGGTGCTTTGGGTACGATCTTGCGGATCTTGGCGATCTCCAGATAGGAGGGGCGGAAGTCATAGCCCCATTGGGAGATGCAGTGGGCTTCGTCAACGGTGATAAAACTCACGCGCATGTGACGGAGTTTCGTCTGGAACAGTTCTGAGGACAGTCGCTCGGGAGAGACATAGAGAATCCTGATATCTCCGAAAATACAGTTCTCAAGCGTGATAACGATTTCCTCGCGGGTCAGTCCGGAGTAGATGGCGGCAGCACGTATGCCTCGGCGGCGGAGATGATCAACCTGGTCTTTCATCAGGGCGATCAGTGGGGTGATGACGATACAGGTGCCATCCTGGGCCAGTGCGGGCACTTGGAAGGTGATGGACTTTCCTCCGCCTGTCGGCATCAGTCCCAGCGTGTCATGCCCGCTGCCTATCGACTCGATGATCTCCCGCTGAATCCCGCGGAAGTCATCATAGCCCCAGTACTGGCGAAGAATCGATTGATAGTTCACTCTTCGCTCGGTTTGATGTCTTCTATCTGAAGTTGTACCTCGCTGCGCTTATAGATATTGTCTTCAATAGTATAGACGATATCAAACGAACGCTTTGACTTGATATATCGGGCAGACTCGCTCTGGCCAAAGGCGATGCCATTGAGGACGTTGCTTGACTTAGAATCCACAAGTTCCAGTTTGATGTGCTCCTGCTGACGACCCACCACCTTCGAGGTACCGTAGTCATAGACGTTACGCGTACAGAACAGTGGCTTGGGATTATCAGGACCGTAAGGCGCAAATTTCTTCAGGTCGTTATGGAGTTTCTTGGTCACATCCTTGAAGTCGATGACGGCATTGATGTCGAGTGTGGCCTCAGTCTGTTCGGGCTGGATATGCTCCATGACGTATTTCTGGAACCGGCGACGGAACTCAGGGATGTTCTCGATCTTCAGGGAGAGACCGACGGCGTAGGTATGTCCACCGAAATTCTCCAACAGGTCGCGACAACTCTTGATGGCATCATAGACATCATAGCCTGCCACACTACGGGCAGAACCGGTGGCAATGCCGTTGAACTTGGTGAGTACCACTGTCGGACGGTAATAGAGTTCCGTCAGACGGGAAGCGACGATACCGATCACACCCTTCTTCCAGTTCTCGTCATAGAGTACGATACTGGCGTGGTGCTTCTGACTCTCCAGTTTCTCCACGATCTGGTTGGCCTCCTCGGTCATCTGCTTATCCACATCCTTACGCTGCTCGTTGTACTCGTTGATATGGTTGGCCTCGGCCAGTGCCTTGTCGAAGTCACGCTCCACCAGCAGATCGACGGCTTCCGTACCGTTCTGCATACGTCCGGAAGCGTTGATACGCGGGCCGATCTTGAACACGATGTCGCTCATCGTGATCTCACGCCCTGTCAGTCCGCAGATCTCAATGATCGACTTCAGACCTACCGACGGACTCTGGTTCAACTGTTTCAGACCGTGGAAGGCTAAGATGCGGTTCTCGCCCATGATGGGTACGATGTCGGCCGCAATACTCACTGCACAGAAGTCGAGTAGGGGAATGAGCCGTGAGAAGGGGATGCCGTTGTTCTTGGCAAAGGCCTGCATGAACTTAAAGCCCACACCACAACCACAGAGATGCTTGAAAGGATAAGTAGAGTCTTCGCGTTTAGGATTGAGAACTGCCACGGCTGGCGGCAGGTCATCATCCGGCACGTGATGGTCACACACAATAAAATCTATGCCCAAAGTATTGGCGTATGTGATCTCCTTGATCGCCTTCACGCCACAATCGAGCACGATAATCAGTTTAATACCTTTTTCCGCTGCGTAGTCCAATGCCTTGATACTGATACCATAACCTTCCTCATAGCGGTCGGGGATATAGTATTCAATATTGGAATAGAACTGCTGCAGAAACTTATACACCAAAGCTACCGCCGTACATCCATCAACATCGTAGTCGCCGTACACCATGATACGCTCTTTACGTCCCATAGCGTCATTCAGCCTATCGACAGCCACGTCCATGTCGTTCATCAGGAACGGGTCTATCAGTTCGTTTAGCATCGGACGGAAGAATCGCTTGGCTGCGCTCTCCGTTTTGATGCCGCGCTGAATGAGCAGGTCGGCGAGGATCGGACTCATGCCGATCTTCTCTCCCAGCTCCTTAGCCGCCGTCTGTTGTTCTGATGTAGGTGGTTCGTAATTCCATTTGAAATGCATTAATATTTATATTTTTTATTCTTTGTCGCTTAGGTGGCTCCATCGCCTATTATGGCAATATAGCGCCCAAAGGTAATAATAAAAAATGAATTAAGGGCATAATCTGCCGAAAATTTAACAGATTATGCCCTTTTTTATTTAATTTATGATTTCTCTCGTCAGATTCCGAGCTTCTTACGGATCTCGGCAGGGATGGCATTCTTGTTGATCAGGAAGTCCATCGTGTTGGCAGCGATAAAGGCCTTGGTCATGTACCAGATGCCCTTGTATTCACCAGTCTCACCCCATGAGTTCTGAACCATATAGTACTCCTTGCCGTTCTGATCCTTGGCCACACCGAAGATGTGCATACCGTGATCGTCGGTCAGTTCCCAGTTGTCGAAGCGCTCCTGGCGCATCTCCTGTGTGGGAACGATCTCAGGTACGGTAACACCTAATGAGTCGATGATATCACGCTTCTTGGCAGCAGTCATCTTCAGCCACTTGGCCATATCACTGCCCTGCAGACTCTGTGCCTTCTTGTTGTCAACGGCATAGGCCAGACCATTACGGGTGAATCCGTCCTCCGACACGTCACCGCCCCAGGCTACTGTATAGCCGTTGTCGATGGCATTGTCGATAATCTGCATCATCTCGTCCATCGGCACGTTGTAAGAGAGTGGGAAGCGCCAGTTATCCTGCACCTCTACGGCAAAGGCTGTGTAGAAGGGATGGTGGGTATAACTGGTGATGCTCACATAGTCGTCGAGGTTGATGCCCAGAGAAGCCATAAAACTCTTCGGTGTATATTCCTTGCCCTCATAGGTGAACTTTTCAGGACACTTGCCCAGATAGGCGTCGAGGATACCCTGCATACCTGTCTTCCAGGCGTTACTGAGCTTCTTGGAATCGCTCTTGGCGATGGCTGCCACGTATGGCTCCAGCACACCGAAGAACTCGTTGAAGTTGTTCAGAGAGTCACCATAGAGGGATCCAGGGAAAGGCATCGCGTCGATAGGGCAGATGCCGTGATTTTTCAGTGTTGAGAGCACATCCTCTGCACTTCCGCCCTGAGCAAACTGACAGTCGCCGTGATAGCGAACCACCTGGATGGCGCGCTCCATATAGGTCTTGTTGGCTACGAAAGCCTCACAGAGGGTGTACTTCTTGCCAGTAGCCTTCAGAATCTCGGCCTCGAAGAAAGAGAGGGTAGAGTAGTCCCAGCAGGTACCTGAACGGTTCTGATCCTTAATGGTAGTGATGGGATTTTCCTTGATAATGGTAAAGACGGGTTTGTTGGCGTCTTTGGCGGCATCCTTCTTCTTGGCTGCCGATGCACTGAGGGCGATCATCGCCATGAGTGCGATAGTAAAAATCTTCTTCATAATTATGTATAATGTTTAATCTTTAATGTTCAATGTTCAATCTTTAATGTTCAATGTTCGTTTTCTGCCATAAAGGCTTCGAGTTCCTTGGGATGATACGGGATGCGCTGCTTGCCCATGAAACGGCAACCGTCCTTGGTGATCAGCAGATCGTCCTCGATACGGATACCGCCAAAGTCCTTATAGGTCTCAAGCAGGTCGAAGTTCAGGAATTCCTTGCAATGACCGCTGGCCTTCCAGTCGTCGATAAGGGCAGGGATGAAATAGATACCAGGTTCGTCGGTGACGACAAAACCTTCCTGCAGGCGACGGCCCATGCGCAGGCAGTTGGTACCAAACTGTTCGAGGTTCGGACGCGTCTCCTCGTCGAAGCCAACATAGATCTGTCCCAATCCTTCCATATCATGTACGTCCATGCCCATCATGTGTCCCAGTCCGTGGGGCAGGAACATGGCATGGGCACCGGCAGCGACGGCCTCGTCCACGTCGCCCTTCATCAGACCGAGTTCCTTCAGACGTTCCGTCATCAGACGACAGACGGCGAAATGTACGTCGGCATACTTCACACCGGGCTTCGCCACCTCTAATACGTAGTCGTGACAGGCCTCGACGATGGAGTAGATCTCCAACTGGCGCTGGGTGAACTTACCATTCACGGGCATCGTACGGGTATTGTCGGAACAGTAGTCGTCGAGTTCACAGCCTGCATCACAGAGAGCCAGACGGCCTGCCTCCAGTTTCGCGTCAGAGGGGTTACCGTGCATGATCTCACCATGCTGCGAGAAGATGGTGGCAAAACTCACGCCCTGTGCCAGACTGCGGGCCACACCATCGACCTGTCCGCCAACGAAGCGTTCCGTCACACCCGGACGTATCAGCAACTGGGCTGTGGTATGCATGGCATAGCCCACATCACAGGCCCGTTCGATGGCGGCAATCTCCTGTGGTTCCTTCGTAGAACGCATCTTCACCACGGCCTTGATGAGTGGCAGTGAGGCGGCCTCCTTCTGCTTCGAAGGATGGATGTCGAGCAGGTCCATGATCTGGATCTTCGTATCGTGACGATAGGGCTGCAGAAAATGGATGTTTCCCCCCTTCATCATCTTGGCAAGGTCCTTCATAGGCGCTGTCTTGGTGACACCCACCTCAGCGGCGAGATCTGCCACACTGGGCGTATAGCCCATCCACACGATATCTTCCACATCGATGTCGTCGCCAAAGAGCCATTCCTCATCGTTGTCGATATCGATCACACCCACCAGTCCGTCGCGGTGCTGGCCGAAGTAATACAGGAACGTAGAGTCCTGGCGCATGGGGGCATAACTATTGGCCGGATAGTTGGCGGGAGACTCGTTGTTACCAAAGAGTACAACCACTCCGTTGCCTACGAGTTTTTTCAACTCTGCACGACGTCTGATATATGTTTCCTTGTTAAACATCTGTCAAGTTTTCGTTATTATTAGTCGAATTGACTGCAAAGATACGGATTATTTGTGAAACAGCATTATCTTTGCGGAAAATTTTTGCAATATTTATGCAGATTTGGAAAAACTCTCATAATATTTGGTTTTTCGCTCGATTTGCAGTATCTTTGCAGCCAAATTTGAAAATAAAGACTAAAAAGATACAATGGGAAAAGTAATCTTGACGGGTGACCGTCCAACAGGAAAACTTCATCTGGGCCACTATGTAGGCTCGCTTCGTCGTCGTGTTCAGTTGCAGAATGCTGGCGACTACGACCGCATGTTCGTGTTCATGGCCGACGTACAGGCCCTCACAGATAATGCCGATAATCCGGAGAAGATTCGCCAGAATATCATTGAGGTGGCGCTCGACTACCTCGCTGCTGGTCTCGATCCCGAGAAGTGCACCATCTTTATCCAGAGCCAGATTACCGAACTCGCTGAACTCACCACCTATCTGATGAACCTCATCACGGTGAGCCGTGTGCAGCGTAATCCGACGGTGAAGACGGAGATCAAGATGCGTAACTTCGAGGCTAATATCCCCCTTGGCTTCTTCTGTTACCCCGTTTCTCAGGCTGCTGATATCACACTGTTCAAATCGACCACCGTTCCCACTGGTGAGGATCAGGAGCCGATGCTCGAGGTGACCCGTGAGTTGGTGCGCCGTTTCAATCAGATCTATGCCCCCGTGCTCGTGGAACCAGAGATCCTGTTACCCGAGAACCTGACGGCCCGTCGCTTGCCTGGTACGGATGGTAAGGAGAAGATGTCGAAGTCGCTGGGCAACTGCATCTATCTCTCAGACTCTGCTGACGAGGTTTGGCAGAAGGTACGCTCGATGTACACCGATCCAGAGCATGTCAACCTCAACGACCCCGGTCATGTGGAGGGTAATGCTGTGTTCACCTATCTTGATGCATTCTCCTGCGACCAGGATTTTGCAGACTTCTGGCCTGAGTACCAGAATCTCGACGAACTGAAGGATCACTACCGTCGTGGTGGTTTGGGCGACATGAAGTGCAAGAAGTTCCTGAACCAGGTGCTCAACAAGTTTCTGGAGCCCATGCGCCAGCGTCGTCATGAGTTCGAGCAGGACATCCCCGAGATCTACAACATCTTAAAGAAAGGTACGGAACAGGCGCGCGAGGTCGGTTCCCAGACGATGGACGAGGTGCGCAAGGCCATGCAGATCGACTACTTCAACGATACCGAACTCATCCGCCAGCAGGCCGAACGCTTCGCCAGCAAGTAAGAAGGATTCAGGATCTCGATAACAGCAGTTCTTCAACGAACTGGCGCATGGATTCCTCATTCATCTTCGTGCCGCCATGCTCTGCAACCAGTTTGCCTCGTGGTGACTTCGGACTGACAGTAGCGCGATACTCTCGTCCATCGAGCCGGGCCGTCAGGCGCATGGCTCCATTGCCCATCTCTTCCCACTGGGCATCCTCCACATGGATACCATTCAGTATAAAGCTGAACACATGCGGCTTATATCCGTGCAGTCCCTTCAGCAGGTCTGGCGACATTTCTGCGAAGTGGCGCTCTACCTTATCTATCCAAGGCTCACTGACTCCATATTTTGCAGCAATGGCTCTGAATTCTATCACAGCATCCACACATTCTCGGATAATGGCATTGGGATTCTTGATACTGTAGATTCGTCCAAGCATCATCAGATCGTCAGCCCCTATGCCCATCGTCTTACCGTTCAGACTCAGGTAGTGTGCTGGGTCGAATTTGTTGCCTGGGTTAAAACATGAAAATGTCAGGTCGTATGCTGGAGTGATATGCCATGATCCTCCTTCTTTCATCATAAAAGAGAAGTTCTTGATATGAGCATCAACGTTGGTAGTCAGGATGTTGAACACGGCACGGCGGTATGTTTCTTCCACCTCAGCGTATGGCAGATCCAACTTCAGACATACATCCATCAGATCCTCGTATGAAGAGGCATCCGGCATCATGGCTGCCAGTGACTGAGTATGAATCTTCTGTCCGTTCAGGCGGTCATAACGCTCTGTCAGAAAATGTCGCTCACTCCCAATCTCTATCAGCCTTGATGGCATCATGTGGATGGAACACAATTGCGCCATATCGTAATAAGCCATTTCGATACGTGTCAAGGGGTAGTGTTCATGCTCCTCAAACTTCAGCAGATAATAGGTGTAGGCATCCGACAGGTCAATCTGTCCGCTGCGTATCTCGCCAGTCTCTTTGTTGATGGCTATAACGGCTTTGGCATGGTTGCCGCCAGCCGATGTGCCCACCTCGTAGAGCACGTCCATGTCCAGATGTTGTGTACTGGCCGTTACCTTCTCGCGGTTTTCGAGAATCTCCTTGGCACGGAGATAGAGGTCATTCAAGGCGATATGCCTGTTTTCCTCTATAGGTGTAGCGGGCTCGAACTCCAGTGCTCCCATGCCACGACTGCCGATAAAGGCCAGTTTGTCGATGGGGGTTATCTGACTAGAACTGAGATGATGCTCTGCCACCCATGCGTTATAGACTGTATTACCCCATCCGCCTGGCAGTGAGTCGGCGATGAAGGCAGGAAGCCCTGAGAAGATATCCCTGTCCGTTTCGCCTAAGAACGGCAGACTGTAACGGGGATTGTGGATAGACGCTGTTAATGGGGCTATGTCAATGCCATTACTGATAAAAGCCTTGTCATAGCTGAAGATGGCACGTTTGCGCTGGAAGTCCCATGCCATCGTACCTACTGGTTTACCCCAGATCTTAACCATTACCACGTTTTCCATGACTTGCTCTTTTGCGTTGTTTGTTCTGCAACTTATATAAGATGTTGGGATCTGGCAGTATCTCTGGGATAACTTCTTCCAGATTATCTGCAAAGCCAATAGCCTGAAGCATGGCAATAAAGTGTGCTAACGTGAGGTTGAAGGTCAGGCCGTTCTCGAAACGGCGGATGGTGCTCATGCTCACCCCCGTCTTTTCCGACACCTCTTGCTGGGTGATTTGCAAGGCTATCCGTGTGGCCTTGTATCTCTGTCCAAGGGCAATGATTGTCCTTGCTGGCGGCTGGTTCTGTGGATCAAATGCTGTACTCATGTCTGCAAAATTATGGAAAAATCAGCAAATAATCTCCATACCTACAAATAATTTAAAAAAGATTAACAATACGTTCGTCTGTGAACGTTTATTGTAGGATTATTTTTATAAACGTTCATTTGTGAACGTACAATACTTACCACACGTAGTCTTCTGTGTAGCCGTCGAAGTGGGGCTCCTGGGTGATGCCGTGGGCTTTCAGGAGTTGGCGGATGTACGCTTCAACATCGGGGGTGATGGGACGGGAGCCGTTGCGGTAGCGGTAATAGCCCGTGCGGGTAAGATGACGCATCAGATTACCCTTGATGACGTGCTCCTGCCAGCCTGGCATGTCGTGGCATAGCCAGGTGAGGCCGACGGGCATCCGACGGATCTCGTCGCTGCGATAGAAGGAACATTGTTCCGTCTGTACCAGCGGATTGTTGAGATTGACGCTGGTGGTAACGGGACGGTTCTCTGGCACGTAATGGCTGAGGATCGCACGGAGACAGTGCTCACGTAACGGACACCGTTCACTATGGCAGACGACGTACTTCTCTGCTTTTTCCCTGAATAGTTCTTCTCTTTTTTTCATGTCCTTGCGATTTTTCTGCAAAGATAATGAAAATATGTGATAGTCACAATTATTTTCCAACATTTTTATCTAATATTTGCATTAACTATACACTAAACATTATAATCTTTTGATAATCAATAAAATAGTTAGTGTATAGAGGCTATTTTCTTTCTGTTGTCTATACACTAATGAGTAAATTTTAAATGTAATTATTCGTATTTTCTTAATTTTCTTCCTGATATACAGGTTGTTTCATAATCACAAATTTATTTGGAACACTTTGTTTCTTCCTTTGAAACAATCTGTTTCTGACTTTGAAACAAAGTGTTCCAAGTGTTGAAACAATGTTGGAACACTCTTATGATATCTGATTTGATGGTCTGAAATATTGACAAAAAGTCAATTTAGTGTATAGATGTCCTTCAATTATATACCACTATACACTAAATAAAACTCTATAAATCAGGATGTTAAATGACTTAGTGTATAGTTGAGCCATTTTTTGATGATTTTTGTTTGGAAATATCAATAATCTTTTGTATCTTTGTATCCAGAAATCTAAAACAATCCGATATGACAAAAGTAACAATCGCGAAATTCTATCGTAACACTGAGACACTCAGGGTGTTAGAACTAGATGAAGTGGCGCAGAAGCTCCAGTCCAATGAGTATATCAAGGATATCACTGACTTGCGGGAGGAGTACCCACTATTGGAACTACAGCAAAAAGAGGATGGTAGTATGAGTGGTGCGAAGCGCTATACGGAGAAGATTCCCAAATTGTGTTTTTCGGCCCAGATGGAGAACAGAAACCACCGTCGTGTGATTCTGAACTACACAGGTCTGGTGATGCTCGAGGTGAACAACCTCACGGACTATGAGGAGGCCGATGCCATCCGTCGTGGGGCAGGGCAGATCCCCCAGACTCTGCTCGCCTTCGTAGGTGCCAGTGGCAGGAGTGTGAAGATCGTATGTCGAGGGGAGTTGTTCGAAGGGGCCTTGCCTGAGGGTGAGGAAGATATCCGTCGCTTCCATACGAATCTCTATGAGAAGGCGCGCATGGCCTATAACGTCTGGTTGGGTGTGGCTGTCGAGAAACTGGAGCCCATACTGGAGCGCACCTGTTACCTAAGTTACGACCCCTTGCTGCTCTATAATCCCATGGCACAGCCTTTCTATGCCGATCTCTCCGATACGACTCAGGTCGTGCAGCCGAGGCGACAGTCGCCTAAGAAGAGCGACGAACTGCTGCCTGGGATGGACACCTACCGTTCGATGCGACTCGTCTATGAGTACTGTTTGTCGAAGTCGTACGACGATGTGGAGGGTATCACGGAGGCTGAGGGGCGTACGCACCTGCAACTTACCCGTCTGGCAGCCTACTGCTGTGAGGCGGGTCTGGAGATGGCTGTCGCCCAGCGGCAGGTGCTCTTCAGTCTGACGCTTGGTAAGGACGCCGAACTGGTGCGGAAGGTCTTTGAGAATGCCTATCGTGAGGTCAACGACGAGAAGTACCGTAAGCGCCGAAATATCGTCAAACCGCTGAAGAACATTCCCCCAGAGACGTTGTTGACGATGAAGATCGACGTGTTCCTCAACGAGAACTACGAACTGCGCAAGAACGTGATGCGGGGTGTGGCAGAATATCGTCAGCGCACGGGTCACGGCTTCGACTTCCAGGACCTGACGGAAGAGGCGCGCAACTCGATCACGATGCGGGCACTCTCGCAGGGCATCAAGTGCTGGGACAAGGATATCCGCCGTTATGTGAACTCCAACGACATCACGCCCTATGACCCCATGAACGACTTCCTCGACCATCTGCCCAAGTGGGATGGCAAGGATAGGGTAGAGCCGTTGGCCCGTCGCGTCCAGTGCGACTATCCGGAGTGGCCCCACCTCTTCCATATCTGGATGCGTTCGATGGTGGCCATGTGGCGAGGTAAGGGTCAGTTGACAGGCAACGCACTCGTACCTTTATTAATAGGTAGGCAGGGTTGTGGCAAGACCAGTTTCTGTCGTATCCTCCTGCCTCGCGAACAGCGCGACTACTATAACGACCGTATCAACTTCAAGAACGAAAGTGACCTGAACCTCGGTCTGACCTCGTTTGCGCTCATCAACCTTGACGAGTTCGACAAGATCACCCAGCGTCAGCAGATCGTGCTGAAGTACCTCGTCTCGACCTCCGACCTGAAATACCGTCCGCCATACGGCAAGGCCTATTCCTCTCATCGCCGCTATGCCTCGTTTATTGGTACGACCAACGAGATGATGCCGCTGACGGATCCCAGTGGCAGTCGAAGGTTTATCTGTGTGACGGTGGAGGGCGACGTCGATTTCACCACACCCATCGATTATCCCCAACTCTACGCGCAGTTGGAACATGAGGTGAGCACGCTGGGGCTGCGCTACTGTCTGACGAAGGACGAGGAGCATGCGCTGATGCGTCACAACCTGCAGTACCAGAAACTCAGCGGACTGGGCGAGATGCTGATGTCGCTCTTCCAGAAACCGGAAACCACCTCGGAGACGGATCCCCAAGGTGGCGTATGGCTGTCGCTGAAAGACATCTCCGCCCGTCTGAAAAAGACCTTCAAGGGTGGCTATAAGGAGGATGAGGGGTCCTTCATCAAGATCGGCAATTACCTGAGCCGTCCTGAGTACAAGTTCGAAAGCCGTCGTATGAACTACGGCGTGGAATACTGGGTAAAAGAAAGGGAATAATGCTGCCTTCCTATTCCTCTTTCAGGAGGTCGGGGCGCAGGCGGCGGGTGCGTTCCATGGCTTGTTCCAGTTCCCAGTTGCGGATCTTGGCCTCATTGCCGCTGAGCAGAATCTCAGGCACCTTCCAGCCTTTATAGTCGGCTGGACGGGTGTAGATGGGGGCGGCAAGGAGATCGTCCTGGAAACAGTCGGAGAGGGCAGATTGTTCGTCGCCAATCACACCAGGCACTACACGCACCACGGCATCTGCAATCATGGCTGCCACGAGTTCGCCACCTGTCAATACGAAGTCACCGATGGAGATCTCGCGGGTGATGAGATGGTCGCGGATACGTTGGTCGATACCCTTATAGTGGCCTGCGAGGATAATCAGATTCCCTTTCAGCGAGAGTTCGTTGGCGATATGCTGGTCGAAGCGTTCTCCGTCGGGGGAGGTGAAGATCACCTCGTCGTAGTCGCGTTCGGCCTTCAGGGCAGAGATACAGCGGTCGATAGGTTCGCACTGCATCACCATACCAGCACTGCCGCCGTATGGGTAATCATCCACACGGCGCCATTTATCAAGGGTGTAATCTCGTAAATTATGGAGGCGGATCTCCGCCAGTCCTTTCTTCTCTGCCCGTGCCAGGATACTCTCGTGGACGAAGCCCTCAAGCATCTCTGGCAACACGGTGATAATATCTATTCGCATGTACCTTGTCTATTTAAGGATAATCTTCTTTTCTTCTTTCTTGGGTGCAGGTTTCGGCTTGTTCTGTTTGACGCTCTTACGCTTGACAGAAGCCTTCGACTGCACCACCTCTTGTTTCTGTTCCGTGGCATCAGTGTCTCTGTCTTTCCCCTTGCCTTTCGCGGATGAAGCGGTATTGCCCTTCACGTTGATACTAAAGGGATAGGTGATCGTGGGACAGCCGTCTTCCGTGATATCGACACTGAAGTTGACGGTGCTCTCCTGGAATCCGGAGAGGCGTGCAGAGTACATCTCCTCGGTCACCTTGGTAAATTCGCAGATGGTAGAGTCACTTGCTTCGATGTTCACTTCACGGAAATAGTTGTCACCGTCGTGCTGTCCTGTGTTCCTGACGAGAAGTTCAGCCGTCAGTACCGATCCGTTCTGCTGGTGGGAGAGTAACTCGACGGTGTAGTTGTTGATATACCACGCGGTGAAGGGAATCGTGGCTGGGGTGAACTTCAGGCCATCGTAGTTGATGGCAAACCTCACGGCGGATCTTGTCTGCTCCAACCCCACTTCCTCAGGCATCTCCAGCGTACAGTTATAACTGAGTACGGCCGTCTCGATGTTCGTGCTCTCCTTTCTGGTGTCAATGTTGATCGTGCAATTCTTGTCGAGGCTTGAAAGGGTCATCAGCGGCAGTTTCATGTATGGCGGACAAGTCACTTTGATGTCGGTGACGACAGACTTGTGCTCAAAGCCGATATTCTTTTTCTCATTCAGGACGAAGTTGCAGGTGTGTTTGGGGTCGAATGAGATGACACCGTATTTCCCGTTCTGCTTAACCAGCACATTGTCGTCCCAACGGCGAACCACCTCGTCAAACTGGGCTGACAACACTTCCTTGCCCAGATAATTCAATCCGAGCAGTTTCGTGTCGTTGTAGGCAAGAGGGGCGATAGGACTTTCCATGGTCACTACGGGTGGCTGTGGTACCTCAAAATACTGTGTAGGCTGACCACTATAAGTAATGCCAGTGAGTCGCATCATGGGGTCGAAGGTGATATAACCTTGTTTGGCCTGAATGCTGAAACGGTCGCCCTCCACATTGATCTTCACGGGTCGTTCATTAGCGGTCACACGGGTCTTCTTGTTGCTTGGGTCGTTGTCGGTCGTTAAGGGTGTCAGGGTTTCTGCCCTGTAGTCGTACTCAAAGAATTGTTTCTTCAGTACGATGATACATTTGCCATTGCTGGAGGTGGAAATGAAGTCAATATCACTCTTGTCGTATTCGCCGAGTGCCAGATTGGCCGGCTGACCAGTCTCTGCTGAAAGCACATCGAAGGTATAAGCACCGTCCGTGACATGTTTGGCTGACTTGGGAACCTTTACCCATGCATAGCCTTCGCTGAAGGGATAGACAAAAGTGTAAGGGCCCAATGGCGTATCACTGTCGTCTTTGAGGAAGTAGTAGCCGTATTGGTTGGAGACAGCCAGATAACCATCGGAGAACCTGTCGAGGCAGACGGTCTTGTAGTCCATGTTAGACACGTCTTTCATTTCACCGTTGTCATTGGTATAGGCGACCAACTTGTTATTGTTGTATATCAACCCCATATTGCCGATGAAGAAGTCGATCTTGTCGTATTTGATAGGCACGATCTGTGATTCCTGTGCATTGAGAATGCCTTGCTTGCCGTTTTTCGTCACGACGAAGTTCCCGTTGTTGAGGGGCTTGATCTTGTCATACGTAGGATGCAAGGCCCACATAGGTATCTGTGCCTGAAGGTTGGTCGCTGTGATCAGTAATAGACCTAAAATGATCTTCTTCATTGTATCTGTCTTAATTGAGTGATGATGTCGTCGATTTTCTGTTTGAAGGTTTGATCTTGTTGACGGCTTGCCTCCTCACTGGCCTTTTCGAGCAATTGCATGGCTTTGCTGAAATCGGCCTTCACGATAGTGCCGTTAATATAATAATAGGTGAGCCAGTAGAGAGCCTTATAATCGGTGGAGTCAGATACGGCGATGGCTTTCTCCTGCCAGTTGATGGCCTGCTGGTTGATTTCAGGAGAGGTAGGTATGCCATCGGCATCAATGCTCCAACCCAGGAGTCGCTTACGACGATCAGATTCCTGGTCATTGGGGATGGGGGCGTAGGTATAGGCCACCTCATGGATGGCATCACGGTTCCCCTTGTCTGCCAAGGCCGTCATACGGACGATGGCACTCTGTATGCTGTCTGCCTGATCACTCTGCAAAAGAGCCAGACAGGTTTCATACTCGTTCTGCTCTGCTTCCTTTATCAAGGTTTCTGTATCGACGACAGTTTCCAGGGCCTGTTCATCGTCCTTACCGCCAAACAGGAAGAAGATGGCGATGAGGGCAACAATGATGATGCCAGCGGCGATGATATAGAGCGGCATCTTTGACTGATGTCCACTTTGTGGAGATACAGGCTGTGGTTGGACGGTGGTCTGCTGTTCGTCCTTGACGGGCTCTGGCTCTGGTTCAGGTTCTGGTTTCTTGATAACGATGTTCCTGCTCTCAGGCTCACGCAGGGCATGGTTGGCGATTTCTTCCAGTTTCTCTGCCGTGGGCCGTTGCCACGGTTCCTCCTGAAGACAGTCGTCCAGTGTCTTCTTCAACAACGGAGAAAAGTCGCCTGGCACTTCCGGGATGTCTGCACCTTTTTTCTGTAGCAGTCCTCCGTCATTGCCAAACGGGAGATAACCTGACAGCATCTCATAGACGGTGGATCCCAGAGAGTAGATGTCATTGGCCATGATGGGCAGGTTGTTGCGTGAGAACCGTTCTGGAGCCATGTAGGAGATCGTTCCAGCAGAGAACAGTGCCATATCCTGATTGGAAACCCTGCTCAAAGATGCTTTCACCTGTGTACTGACTCCAAAGTCGGTCAACATGTATTCTCCGTTTTCGCCTAAGAGAATGTTGGCGGGCTTGATATCCTGATGGAGGATGGGCGGGTTCATGCTGTGAAGGTAGGCGAGGGCACTCGCACAGTCCCTGATAAGTTTCCATGCTTCGTCTTCAGACATCTTGCCGATCATCTTGCCGATATTACCCTTCTCGCAGAATGGCAGAATGAGGTATGGGCAATTGTCGCATGTGGCAAAGAACAGCGGACGAAGCAGGTTCTTATGGCTGGCATTGACCATCAGGGCGAACTCCCGGGTCAACATCTCACTGCCATCTGCATCTACGCCGGTGGTCGGGTTGTATATTTTCAGGGCCAGGGTCACACCTGTCTGGGTATCTCTTACTTTCCATACCTCAGAGAATGCACCTTGACCTAATAGTAACTCTTTTTCGTATCTTCCGTCAAAAATATCCATAATCCATCAGTTAAAATCAGAAGCAGTAGGCGAGAGAAAAGGTAAAGCCCTGGAATTTCTCTTTTTCCTCTTTTCTGGTATATTCGTCATAATAGGTACAGAATGAGGAGAGGTCTTGTTTCCATGCTGCTCCAATGGAGAAACAGCCGCCGATAATCAGCCTCAGACCAGCCTGATAGCCAAACTGGAAACGGTTGTAGTCATCATCGTTCGTATAATCACTGTTGAAGAGTTCCCAGGTTTCGGTATTACCATAATTGTCTTTTTCGCGCTCTTCGCCATAGATGTTCAGACGTAAATACATGCCGGCATAGGGAGCAATGGCAAAATTCTCAGAAAAATTCCAACGGAACATTACATCAACAGGAATCTTGGAGTGATAGACATCCATGCTATACTTCAAACCGTCATTATACCTCTTGGAGAACCAAGAACCGCTTGTCTCAAAACCAGCGTCTAAATAGACAGGACTATCCCCCAGTTGGAAAGCATAAGAGAAACCAACGGTTGCAGTATGGAACAACCTGTTGTCAACACCTTTTGCCGTTGATACCAATTGCAGCGGTGAATATTCCAGATAGAAAATGCCCCAATCCTCCGTATAGTCTTCATAAGAGGTTTGGTGATACTCTGTGTATCTCGTCTGACCCTGAGGGGAGTATTCCGGATGATAATATCCATTGTCATCGTACTGGGCGAACGCGGAATTGCAAACGGGTAGCAATGCCACCAACAGGAAATACTTGAATGTCTTCATTGTTATAGTGAATTAGTTAGAATGTCTGTGTCTAGATGAAGAGCCACTACTGCGACTACCGCCATTACGAGGGCCACCGCCTCCTCTATTACCATATGAACCAGTGCTACGCCTTGGCTCACTGTATGACGTGCGGTGTGGTTGGGGTGATGTGTGTATGCGAACGGATGATGATACAGGAGGATCCGCATCAATACGTCGGGTTGGTGTCGTATTGACGGGTTCCAGATCGTTGGCCGTATTGTCATTCCTTCCTAAGAGACTATTGATGGCATTCTGAGCTGCAGAACGGTGTCTTCCTCGGGGGTAAGAATTCAGATACGTCTCATAGTCGTTGACAGACACGCAACCATAAAACATGGCATCGTCGTCAGCAGAATTGTAGGATGACCTGACAGGCGTGGATATGTTCTTGGATGTCCTGAATTCTATGCGGTCGTCATTTTTAGGCTGTTTGGAGTTGGATGGCCTGTCGATGACGCGTATTTCCTCCTTAGTCGTATTGGATGAAGTGTTTGGTGTCGCATCCAAAGCAGACTGGATGTCTGTCGAAGCATTTGCTGAAGCATTCTTCTGCTTAAGGGCTTCAATGCGTCTGAGGGTCTCGGAATTCTGATCATCGTATTGTTTGTTGAAATACATGATGATACCCGAGAGAATGGCAATGACGACACATACTGCCGCTGCAATGATGAGACCATTCCTCAGGTTGTTGTTCTGACTCTTGGTTGGAGTGGGAGAGGGCTTTGGTTTGGATACAGAATTGACGGGGCGGATAACTGGCGACGGAGCCGGAATTACTACAGGTGTCGGCTTGACAACAGGTGCTGGCTTGACGACAGGTTCTGTTGGCTGGTTATTCTGTAATGGTAGTGGTGGTATGGTTCTTTTCTGGAGATAGGCAGAAGCATATTCATGGATCTGCACTGCCGTCGGACGATTCCATGTCTCAGCAGCGAGACATGACGTAACGAGATTTGACATTTCCAATGAACACCCGCTGATGGATGTTGGGATGCGTGCGCCACTGAGTTGTACACAGCCACCCATGCCTTCCCATAGCACATCGCCCGTGATCAGTTCGTACAGTGTCATGCCGAAGGCCCAGATGTCACTGGCCAAGACGACCAATGGTTTCTCTGAGAAACGTTCAGGTCCCATATAGGCAATGGTGCCCGAGGTGCTGACATTGTTGTTCGTGCGACTCATCTTCGTCCGGAAACTCCGGCTGATGCCAAAGTCGGAGATGACATATCTGCCATCGCTGGTGATGAGTATATTATCGGGTTTGATATCCTGATGGACGATGGGGGGCTCCTGACTATGCAGGAAGGCCAGGCCACCAGATACATCGAGAACGAACTTCCACACTTCTGATTCCGGCATCTTGCCAATATGCTGGGTGACAGGCCCATTGGCACAATAGGGCATCACCAGATACGGATAACTCTCAAAGACATCGAAATGGTTGATATTCAGAAGATTGGGGTGGCGTAGTTTGTAGGCCACCTTGAATTCATTACGGAAATCATCCAGGCCCTTGGCATCCAGTGTTCCGTAGAATTTGATGGCCACATCAATGTCTGCCAGCAGATTATGAGCCAGCCAAACATCTCCGAAACTACCCTGACCAAGGTGTCGTTTCAATTCATAATGCTCAGCAACAATACTCCCTTCTTTGAATTCTACCATTTCTACATGATCATTTTAAAAAAAACTGATGAGTTGTGTCCAGTAAGGCATGATGGTTTCTATGATTTCCTGTTTGAGGGGCTCACAGTCTTTCGACAGCCAGATATATGCTCCAGCCCCTATCAAGAGAATGAGCAGAACGATCAGACTGTTCCTGAACTTGTGAGAACGTCTGATCGGTTTTGAGCGGACGGTAGCGGAGAGATCCTCTTCAGGCTCTTCCTCTGCCTTTTCTTCTGCTGCGGATGAATCAGTTGTAGTTTCTTCTTCCTCTTCTTCGTCTGTTTGGATATTGGCTATGGCTACGGTTACATTATCATATCCACCCGCTGCAAGGGCATCGGCGATCAGTTCGTTCTTACACTCAATGGGATCTTCGTGAAACTTGATCAGGGTGTCAAGGATCTGGTCGTCATGACAGAGACCACACAGACCGTCACTGCAGAGCATGATGGCATCTCCATGATGAATCTGGTAGATACGGGTCTCTGGATTAGCCCGGTTGTCAACGTCTCCCAGACAACGTGTGATGACATTCGAGAGCGGATGATCGTGCATCAGTTCGGGCGCCAACTCACCTTTGTCAACAAGTTCCTGAACGTAGGAGTGATCCTTCGACAGTTGGATGAGTCCATGCTTCTTGTTGAGCACATAGCAACGGCTGTCTCCACACCAGCAGATATAGGCCTTGTCACTAAGCACCCATGCCATCACGATGGTGGTGCCCATTCCCTTCGTGCTCTGTTCTTCTTTGCTGTGGTTCAGGATATTAAGATCCGCCTGTTTCACCACATCTTTCATGAACTCCTGCACAGACTTGTCATCCTGGATGACCTCCTTGAGGGCGTCGGGATTGAATTTCTCCTGAACGGTTTCCACGGCGATGGCTGAAGCCACCTCACCGGCATTAGCACCGCCCATGCCGTCGGCAACGACGAGCAAGGCTCCAAACTCCCCCAGGTCGGCATAAGGGCCGGCCTGGGGAATGAGCCATTCTGATTTACTGAGGTCACTGGACACAATGAAGTTGTCCTCATTGTTCTGTCGGATCAATCCGACATTCGTGCCTGCAGCAAGTTTGATCTTTATTTCTGACATATTTCAATTTAGAGTCTTATCTTACTCTATGGATAGGTACTATGCGTACTTCACCACCGAAGTTTCCTACGTTGACACCTACAACACGGTAGCTACCATTATTCTCCTTGAAGAAGGCAGGTGAACCAGTGAAGCCCCAGTTGGTGGAAGCATCCTGCAGGGTGATGAAGCGTGCAGCCAGACGAGAGGTGCGGCTTGTGAAATACTTGATATAATTAGACAGCACCTGAATATCCGTTCTGCCAGAGAATCCTGCGATCACCACTTCCTCGCTTCCCTTCAGGCTCTGGGCTGTCGGAATGTCAACAGGCAGACCGCCAGGAGCTCCCAATGCCAGAGAGGCTGCATTGTGGGAATTGTCAGTATAGTAGGTCACAACGAAGTTCTGGTAGGTACTCTTCTTATACTCGATGTCAACACCCCACTGCCTAACCTTCTTGATGACATCCTTACGGATCTTCACAACATCCTTTCCATCGTATGCCTCCAAAGAAGCAAGGTCGAACTGGGTATTGCTGAAACGCAGCGGGTGACCAGAACCACGGGTAGAGTAGGCCTCGAAGTCAATAATCACGTGGAAGCCAGCGGCCACATATTCGGCGAGCAACTGACGCCAGTCGTCACGATAGACATTACGATATACCCATGGCTGGAGGTTAGAACGGGCAGTGATAAACTTACCACCGATCACGAAACCAGTACCTACTACCAGTTGGCTGGTGGCGATACCCGGATCATACGAATTGCCATCGCGCTCCAGTGTGATGCGCTTCACCTTCAAGGTATAAATGTCATTGTAATAGTTCACAATGTTATCAGATGCGCCAGCGGAATTCTGGGCAGACTCCTGGATCGTCGGATTTGACTTGTCAATAAAGTCGTTCTTGTTGCCAGGATTGACAGCCACACCCTCAGCGGCTACGACAGCCTGCTCTGAGTTGTCCCAACGTTCTTCACCATCTGTGATGGGTCCGGTGGTGCCTAAGCCTGCCTGTCCACCTGTGGCGGCAGCAACGGCCGCAGTCGGATCGGATCCTCTCGCTCCCGGGGTGATATCGTCATCATCATCGTCAAAGCCGTATTCAGCCAACTTGGCCTTCGTGGATGCCAGTCTCTGAGAAGCATTGTTGTAGGCATAGACCACACGAACACGCTCCTTTTGTACCTGTCCGAGTTGCTGCTGGATCTCCTGGTTGTTTGGATCTGCCTTCAACTGGGCAGTCAGTTGCTGCTCCATATTATCGAGTTTTATCTTCTCAAGACCGAGAGAGTCAACCTGAGCCTGATAGAGGGCCATCTCCTGACGTAAAGCCTTGTTATCGAGCGTCAACTTGTAGTTCCATGCACCGAAACCAAGAATGACGAGGATCAGAAGTGCGGTCAAAGCCCAGATGGCACGACGGTAGGGACGTAATGCCTGCTGACGGAACAGGTTCATACGCTCTGTCAGTTTGATGCTGGATGTCAAGCCCTGTTTGCCTTGTGGCTGGATAAAGCCAAGACGTGGACCATTGACTGACAACTGGATCTCATCACCAGACTGGAGATAATAGCTGCCCTGAATAGGACGGCCGTTCACCAATGTCGGGTTGGAGTTAGAGAGATGTATTAACTGCCAGTTATTACCGTCACGGATGATGGCGGCATGCTTACGACTGACAGTGTCAAAAGATTCATCATAGCGGACTTGACACGAAGCATCACGACCAATCTCGATCTGGTCGATGATGATTTTCTGAGACTCACCAGCACTGTGATACTTAGAACTGGTCTTGTGCTCCAGGATGTAATAAGTACGTCCTGATCCGTTGAAAATGGCGCCCATTCCAGCTCCTACAGAGCCGGCAACTGTGCGTTTGTAATTGTTTTGAGTTTCCATAAAATTTATAATTAAAGGGTTAGTTAAAAATTCTCGAATCTCATCGTGACATCGCCCATGGCAATGATGTCACCGGTGCTCAGATAGAAACCGTTTTGAGGAACGGGTTTGGAATTGACGTATGTGCCGTTGCTGGAGTTGACCCATCTACGTGCTTCTCTCTGCCATTGTCCGTCACGGATGACCCATTGTCTGGAATTGGTGTCCAGTTCCATCGTACAGTGGAAACGAGAGATGAAATCACTGAAGTCGGACTTGATCTTGATGGTATTTCCCAGTTGACGCCCAACCGTCAGAATCCGCTGTCCGGTACTGGCCATCTGCGACAGATTGTATGTCTTGCCATATTCCTCTCCCTGGAGTATCCGCAATTGGAAACCTCTGGTCACCTGTTGAGGGACATAGGACTGGACCATTCTGACAGGCTCCCTGTGATAGCCTCCGGCTTGTTGAGGTATCAGTCTGAGGACTTCTTCCACGGTCTGAAGCCGTTCTTTAAAATCTGGTTTCAGGCAACCGTCAATCAGGCGACTCCATTGCTGACCATTTGGAACGTTATTCAGCAATCCCCGGTTCCAGATGCCGTCTTTTCCACGTTTCTGGTATTCTGCCAGTTCGTTGTGCGATTCCAAGGATCCGAAAGGCAGTTGGCCTGTCAGCAGTTGAAAGACAAGCACTCCGAATGAGAAGATGTCAGTCGTGGGCAGCACAGTAGCACCACCTCTTGCTCTTGTTGCCTGCTCAGGAGGCATATAGGCGTATGTGCCGAATATCTGGTTGGGTTTTCCAAAGATATTGCGCTGGGTCATCCTGTGCGTACGGTCACCGGAGATGCCGAAGTCCGTGAGGGCTGCCTTGCCATTCTCTTTGAACAAGACATTCTCGGGCTTTAAGTCGCGATGTACTTTGCCTCTGGCATGGAGGGCATTCAATCCTATCAGGATGTCCTGACAGATTTGTGGCGTTCTGGAATCCGGTTTTCCGAGGTAAGGCTCCAGATCTCCTCCAGGACAAAACTCCATCACGATAAAGGGATTTCCTCCAACGACACCGTTGGCAATAGAGCGTACCAGGTTGTCACAGTCGATCTGACCTGTCTTGAATTCCATCTCGAATCGGTCCATGAGGGGTTGACGGATCTCAGCCGGTACCTCCCACAGTCTCATCAGTTTCAAGGCATATTTGTTACCGCGACCGTCTTCCACCAGATAGACCACACCAAAAGAACCCTCACCAAGGGTCTTCCTGACGCTGTATCTGTTGTCTATGACATCGCCAGGCTTAAAGTCACATCTGTCAACAACCTGATAGGTAACAGCCATCCTGTAATGCTTATTCCGTTTCGAACCTGAACCTTCTGTCTCCTAATACGATCACATCACCTGGTTCAAGTGACAGTTTGCGATTGGCCTCCAGATAGGTAGAACCTAATTCACTGTGGTTCAACAGGTACCACTGACCGTTTTCGCTGATCAACTCGGCCTGTTCCTTAGAGGTGATGGTGCGATTGTCTCGCTCTGTATTTTCCCTGTTCAGGATGATGGAGTCACCTTCGTAGTCATTCTTGAAAGGTTCGGTAATCTCTCCTTCTTCTGGAATGATGGTCAGATGGCATTGGGGCTTTGGAGGCTCAGGAGGAGCCACAGGCTTGTGCCTGATGGCACGTACGGTTGGCAGGTGGATACGCTCACCGCATTTCGGACAGAAACTGAAGTCCGTTGATACTGTTGCGCCACATTTGTCACATTTTACTTCGCCAATCTCCAGATCAAATGATTCTTTCTTCTCAGGCATGTTTTGAATGGTCGTCGGGGCAGAACCGAAACTGGCACCACAGTTAGGACAACTGGTAAAATTCCCCACTACGGGATAGCCGCAATGAGGACAGTTCTTGGGAGCCTGTGCTACCGTGGCCTTTAATGGAGCCTGATTCAGATAATCAGAACTGTTGACGACTCTTGTTGGTCTTGGTGCAGGTTCTGCCTGTTGGGAATTAAGAACCGTAGGGCGTGGTGCTGGGGTGGGTTCTTGGTATTGTACGTCTCCAGCCTGCAACGTATGACCACACTTGACGCATACACTACTACCGGGACCATTGTCCCAGCCACAATTGTTACATCTCATACTTTTAACTTTTTAGTTATGGTAATATCAATACTATTTTTGTTCAACTCTGATAATGAACTCCTCGCTCTGGCTACGGATAACGATATATCCATTCCGTCCAGTCTTAAAGTCGGGGTCTGTCTTTGTCAAAGGACCTGCTTTGATTGACAACTCATTGCCACTGGTTACAGTAACCTCACACCAATCAGGATACTTGATAAGGGTCCAGTTCTTGTTGTCTGCATACAAGGTGTCACTGTTACAACTGATGCCCACTTTCTGGGTGCCACCTTTTTTCTTATTAATTTTCACATCGGCTTTGGTCACATCTATCTTGGGCTTGTTACCTTTCTGCACGAGTTTGATAAACCGTGTGGCCTGGTCGTAGATCACAGTGATACCTGTTATGCGACTCAAGGTGCTGCTGGTAGCCAGACAGGTCACCTGCAGATCCTTTCCGTCCATAGACTTGGTCAGTTTACACCAACTCTCGTGCTCTGATGCTACGTTAGCAGTCCAGTCACTACTTTCCGGAACTGTCTGGACACCGACGATTTTGGTATCGGATTCTGCATCAAACACTAGATTATAAGTGGTCAGCGTCAATGATTTCGAAGAAGAAGCCTTCTGGGGAGCGTCATCACCTTTGCCTTTTTTATTCTTAGCAAGGCGGTTGCATTTGTTAATCTGGGCTTTACATTTGTTGACATTGGCTGCACTCTTATTGATAGCCATCGATGCCTTAAAACTGGCAATGGCTCCCTGATAATCTCCTTTGTTCATTAAGGCGACACCTTTGTTATAAGAATCGCTAGCACTTTGGGCAAAACTGGAGCCTGGAATGAAGCTCAACAGTCCGATAATCATCAATAGTTTAAAGATTGTTCTCATCGTTCTAATTAGTTTCGTTGTCAGTATTCTCGTTATTTGGGTTAGTCAACAGGTCGCCAATCAAAGGCTTGATGGCATTGGCTCTTGTTCTGAATTCCTCCACATATTCTGCACCGGCATCCAGATTCTTGTAGATAGCCAGAAGGGCATTCTTGATCAGGGTTTTCTGCTGAAGGGCAGAATTGGCAATCTCTACATGGAGGGAATCCTTATCCTTCATGGCACTATCGAGTTTGGTAAGTGCCTGTGCATAGATATCTTCTACCTTATTATATAGGGAGGCATCGGTGTATTCGTCAGGATGGTTCTGGATGATGGTATCAGCATGTTCCTTGATGGCCATCGCTTCCAGGATTTTGACTTGGGCAATCGAGTCGTAGTTTACACGCGGTACTTCCTCCACCACCACGGGCACCTCTTCCTCTTTTTCGCCACTAGAGAAGACGGCAATCAGTATTCCAATCAGTACCACAGCAGCAGCGATGCCTGCGTAAATCATTTTCTTTCCAGAACCGCTCTGAATGGGTTTACTTTTCTTAATGGCAGGCTCTGGGTCCTTCTTCTCTTTTTGGGGCTGGGGTTTCACAGGTTTGGGTTGCTGAACGGCGGCGGGAGTCGGCTCATCTGGTTTGACGGTCGTTTCCACAGAGGAAACGATGCCGTGCATCTTGTTGTATGTCATCTCCTCAATCTTACTGGCCGACGGACGATCCCACGTCTCTTTTGCAAGACAACCACTGATAATGTCCTTCAGTTCCTGCGAATAGTCGCCCTCAATAATGGGGATCTCGGCACCGTTTTTCTGGAGCAGACCACCATGGTTTCCAAATGGGGGCATGCCTGTCATCAGCTCATACATCATGGCACCCAGCGACCATACGTCACTGGCCATAATTGGTTTGGGGTTACTGCTAAAGCGCTCTGGACCCATATAGGCCAGTGTGCCACCACTCTGTTCTTGGGATTGGGCTCCGCGAATGGTGCTGCGCACACGTGCACTAATGCCAAAGTCGGTAATCAGATAACGGCCTTCATCATCAATGAGGATGTTATCGGGTTTGATATCCTGATGAATCAGGGGAGGTGTTTTCTCATGAAGATAGGCCAAACCTGCTGCCACGTCATGAAGCATCTTCCAGCATTCCTCTTCTGGCATGTTCTGACCTTCGGTGATGTATTTAAATGCGGAACCGTTTTTAATCAGTGGCATGATCAGATAGGGCATACGATCCCAACAGTCAAAATGGGTGGGACGTAGCAGGTTGGTGTGATTCATGTCAAACACCATGGAAAACTCCTGTGTGAAAATCTTGATGCCATTATCGTCCAGACCTGTTCCTGGTGCATACACTTTCACCGCTACCTGTACGTTTGTCAAGTTGTCTTCTGCCAGCCAAACTTCTGCAAATCCGCCTCTGCCTAATTGTCTGATCAGTTTATATCTGTCTGCGAAAAGCAGACCTTCTGTTAGTGCCATTTTTCGATTGTTTTTTGTTATTTAGAGTTCAAATTTACTAATATTTTTTACAAGTTAACTAAAAACCACTATTGAATTAAACATTTTTAAGGTTTGTTTTTGTATTTTGGCACCAATCATGGCGAACAAAAGAATCGTTTAATGTCCGCAAGGTATTGATGACCCGTTTCAACACCAACATCATACACCTGTTGCATTTCCTCAGGGTCGTGTGAGATGTGGCCAATGGGTAATTTCTTCTCAGGTCGTATCACAAGGCATCGTCCCTCGCGCTCAGCCTGCCTCACATATTCTAACTGACGATTATACATCAGGTGCCGTTTATCCAATGCTTCAATCATTTGAGGATACTGATGAAGGGCAAGGCGCATCAGGGGCATCAGATGGTTATGTTCTTTGACATATCCTTCTGGTTGGGTGAGGATCACTAGGTTGCGTTCATAGCCAATATGTTCAAAAAATTCAAGAGGAATAGAGTCAGCCACACCACCATCCAAAACCTTATAGCCTTCAAGTTCCACTACCTTTGAGGCTAAAGGCATAGAGGCCGAGGCACGGATCCAGTCGTAAGTAAGTTCGTTGCTTTCCTCTAACTTCTTATAGACGGCTTTACCAGTCTCTACGTTGGTACATACCACATAGAATTCCATTGGATTCGCTTCAAAAGATTTGTCGTCAAAAATGTCAAATTGTTTAGGAATGATATGATAGCCGAATTCTGCATTATAAAGGTCACCAGTCCTTAGCCATGACCACCAACTGCAATAGCGTCTGTCACGTGCAAACATCTTATTATATCTGATGGCCCTGCCAGGTTGTCTTGACTTATAGTTACATCCAAAGGCAGCACCTGCCGATACGCCTATCAAGCCATCAGGTTCTATACCAGCCTGCATCATCACGTCGATAATACCACTCGTAAACAGACCGCGCATCGCACCACCTTCCAACACCAATCCCCGTTTCATTTATTTTTCTTTGTATGTTCAGTTTTGTGAAGGCAAAGATACACATTTTCTCATATTTCTCAAACATCATGGACAATAAAAGTGCTAAAAATTTGGATTTATCGGAAAAACTCATTAATTTTGCCTCCGAAACAATTCATGTATAATTAAATTTGGAGTATATGAAGAAGATTATTTTTGCATTATTCGGAGTCGCCATGCTTACGCTGACAGCATGTCAGTCTAAGAAGGCAGCAGTCGATCACACCCCGTATCGTACGATCGTGACCTATGACATTACCTTCGATGTCAACAAGGCCGACATCAAGGATGAGTCTATGGTGGAGATTAACCGTATTAAGAAACTGATGGATGAGAATCCGGAACTGAAGTATGAGGTTCAGGGCCATACGGATTCCACTGGTACTCCTGAGTCTAACCAGAAACTCAGCGAGAAGCGTGCCAAGGCTATTGTCGATAAGCTTGTTGAGATGGGTATCGACGAGAGCCGTCTGACAGCTGTCGGTAAGGGTGAGTATGCTCCCATTGCTGACAATGCCACAGAAGAAGGTCGTGCCAAGAACCGCCGTGTGGTGTTTGTCGCGAAGTAATGTGAGGATGAGATTCCTGATAACATTTTGTGCTATTTGTATGTCGGCTGGAGTCTGTGCCCAGACTCTGGCCGATGTTAAATGTATTTCCGTGATGGGGGTACCCCTGGAAGGGCCTGACACTGTATTCATCCCTGCTCTGAAAGAGGCTGGACTGGTACAGACACATCCTGAAGATGCAGAGTCTGATACCTATTATTTTACAGGTGATTTCTACGGCATCAAGTCCAACCTAATGGTGAATGTCGATGAGAAGACGAAACTCTTGTCGTCTGCTCTGTTCATCTGTGGTCCTTATCGTACACGGGAACTCTATGAACGCAATCAAAAATACCTGTTGGGGAAATTACAGCGGGAGTGGGGCAACTTCAAGGCCAAAGGCGATGGTTCTGGAGCACTCTATCTTTTGAATGATTATGGCTATATCCAGCAAACGACCCCCTTACATGACGATGGTTCGCACTCCATCCGCTATTTTTACCTGAACTCCACACCGTATTATAAAGATGCGGCGAATATGGGCCTGAAGGGACAAGTGCAGGAGGTGATCACTGAGAATCCTGTGGCTGAGAACGATATCCTTCACTTTGACGAGACGGGTAAACTATCTTCTGATGAGTTGGTAGATAGGGAATACAACAAGGCGGGGTATCTGGTTCGTGCGTCGATGCTGGAGAAAGACGGGGGTAAGAGTGTGCTGACATACGAGTACGACTCAGACAACTGCTTGTCAAAACGGACGCTGATTAATTCCACGACGGGGATTCGCTCTGTGAATGAATACCGCTATAATACCAGTTTCGAGATTACTCAGCAGAGCCAGAAGGTGTTTGACAGTCACAATGAATGCGTTTTGTCCATCACCATGAAAAACGACCTGTCCGGACGTGATGATAATGACAACTGGACGGAGAACACAATGCAACTTACCTATTGGGAGAAAGGTCAGCGTACGCAGATCATTCAGGTAAAACAGACGCGTATCATCAGTTACTGGGACGAATAACTCATGTTATTCCCCAATGAGTTCTAAGAACTCATCCTCATTCATGATCTTAATTCCGAGTTTTTCCGCTTTCTGAAGTTTGGAGGGTCCCATATTCTCGCCAGCAAGAATAAACGAGGTCTTATTGCTGATGCTTCCCACGTTTTTACCGCCATTCTGTTCAATGATCGTCTTGTACTCATCACGGCTATGATGGGCAAAGACACCACTGATCACAATACTCTGGCCAGCCAGTTTGTCGGAAGTGGCTGTTGTCTGTGACTCAGAGAGTTCCATCTGCAGACCGTAGTTGCGCAGACGTTGGATGATCTCTTGGTTTTTCTCGTCGTGGAAGTAGGTGATGATACTCTTGGCCATCACCTCTCCAATACCCTCAATTTCCTGCAGTTCCTCCAGTCCTGCATTCATCAGCGCATCGATATTCTTGAAATGACGTGCCAATAGTTTGGCAGATGTCTCTCCCACGAAACGGATGCCGAGGGCAAAGACGACACGCTCGAAAGGAACCTCCTTGGAGGCAGCAATTCCATTCACAATCTTCTGGGCTGACTTTGTGCGACTGCCGTCACCATTGATCTGCTGGACGTCGATCTCATAGAGGTCGGCCACGTTATGGATCAGTCCCTGACGATAATAGTCATCGATGGTCTCTGGTCCCAGTGAGTCAATATTCATGGCCTTACGGGCGATGAAGTGCTCAATGCGTCCTTTGATCTGAGGCGGACAGCCCGTTTCGTTGGGACAGTACCAGGCGGCTTCGCCCTCATAACGGACGAGTGGGGTACCGCACTCCGGACAACGCTTGATAAACTCTACAGGCTGTGCGATGATGGTGCGCTGGTCTATATCCACACCTACGATCTTTGGAATAATCTCACCGCCTTTCTCCACATAGACATAATCGCCAATATGCAGGTCGAACGAGCGGATGAAGTCTTCATTGTTCAGGGTGGCACGCTTCACGGTGGTGCCGGCCAGTTGAACGGGATCCATATTGGCAACTGGCGTAATAGCACCTGTGCGGCCCACCTGATAAGTGACCTCATTCAGTCGCGTACAGACACGCTCCGCCTTGAACTTATAGGCGATGGCCCAACGGGGGCTCTTCGCCGTAAAACCAAGTGATCGTTGTTGACGTAAGGAATTAACTTTCAAAACGATACCGTCAGTGGCTACAGGAAGGCTCTTGCGTGCTTTATCCCAGTAGTTGATGTAATCATATATCTCCTGAAGTGTCTTCACCTTCTTCATGCCTTCAGAGATCTTAAAACCCCACTGACGGGCCACTTCCAGATTCTCATAGTGTCCTTCGGCTGGGAGTTCCTCACCTAATAGATAATAAAGGTACGCGTCGAGTTGTCTGGATGCCACAAGACTCGACTTCTGACTTTTCAGCGTACCGCTGGCGGCATTACGGGGATTAGCAAAGAGGGGCTCCTCGGCCTCCTCGCGTTCTTTATTCAGCCGTTCGAACACGGCCCACGGCATCAGAATCTCCCCCCGGATCTCAAATTCGCGAGGATAGGAGGGAGCAGCAAAGAGATCATTGGCTGATGAAGGTGGAGCCAGCACCAGAGGTATTGATCGGATGGTCTTGACGTTGGTCGTGACATCATCGCCCTGTATGCCGTCGCCACGGGTAACGGCCTGTGTCAGACGCCCATCGACGTATGTCAGTGATATGGAGAGACCGTCGTATTTCATCTCGCAACACACCTCGAAGTCCTCGCCGGCCACCCCCTTTTTCACGCTCTCATACCAGTCGGCCACATCCTGTTCGTTATAAGTATTGGCCAGTGAAAGCATGGGATACTTATGGACTACCTGATGAAATTCGGCATTCAGATCGCTGCCCACGCGCTGGGTGGGGGAATTGGGGTCGGCCATCTCCGGGTGTTTGGCCTCCAGATCCTGCAACTCGTGCATGAGGAAGTCAAACTCCTGATCACCGATAGTCGGCTGGTTCAATACGTAGTATCTATAGTTGTGGTCGTGGAGTTCACGGCGCAGTTGCTCAATGCGTTGCTTCTCGTCCATCGTTTATTAATATTTTGATGGCAAAGGTACAATAAAAAGTTGTAAATCCTTCTGCTTTTCACATCTTTTTTGTACCTTTGGGCCCGAAATGTAAATGATATGAACAAGAAACTACAGGCGCACAGCGCCATCTTCTTTGCCAATACAATTTTCGGACTCGGCGTCCCTGTTACAAAGTTGTTGCTTGACGAATGGGTGACACCGATGGGTTACATGGCCTCGCGCTCGTTGGGAGCCTGTATCCTGTTTTGGATTATTGCGGCTTTCATGCCCAAGGAACATGTGGAGCGTAAAGACCTTATCACCATCCTCTTCGGTGGACTATTGGGCTTTGTCATCTCCCAGTCGCTCACGGCCTGGGCCCTTGACTATACCAGTCCTGTGTATTTCTCGCTCATTGCCACACTCACACCAGTAGCCGTGATGCTCTGTGCGGCTCTGACCATTGGTGAGAAGATTACGCCGATGAAATCGCTGGGCGTACTCCTGGGTATCGCTGGAGCGGTGCTCATGGTACTGATGAGTCAGTCGCTCGGTTCTGGTAAGAATGACCTGATAGGCATCTTACTGGCAATCCTCAGTGTACTGACATGGGCTATCTATCTGATTATCACGCGTAACGTGGCTTCGAAATATTCACCCGTCACTCAGATGAAATATGTTTTTCTGATCTCGGCCATCGTGACGGTACCTATCGCCATACCAGAGTTGCCTGTCAATGCACTTTATACGGCGGCATGGGGATGGGATGGCGTACTGGAGATGGCTTTCATCGTGGTCTGTGCGACGGCCCTCGGATTTTTCCTGATACCCTTCGCCATGAAGTATCTGCAGGCTACAACGGTCTCAATCTACACAAATCTCCAGCCCGTCATAGCCTCCTTTGTCGCTATTCTACTGGGACAGGACATCCTCACGTGGGACAAGCCTGTGGCTGGTGTCCTCGTTCTTCTCAGTGCCTACATCGTCACCGTTGTCACTGCAAAGGAAAAATAAGGATTATCTGATGGTCTCGTTGGCCAGATACTCTTCAAACTGACTTTTGTAGCCGTTGAAGACATTGATATCCACGTCACCCTGAATACCGGCCACCCGTCCGTCCGGACAGAGTTGCCAGTAGGTGAGGCGGAGGTCTGGCTTATATTCGCTATAGCGGGCTATCCAGATACGGTAGTCGCGCTTCAGATCCGTCTCTTTCACGAGGTAATTATTGACAAACATCTGATTGACATAGAGGATAGGTTTAACGCCAACGCGCCTCTCTACCATCTTCAGCCATGTGCGGATATGGCGGAACATGTTCTCTGCACCGCCCATCTGTTCAATCTGTGACTTGCTGGGCTCGATATCAAGTACCGGGGGAAGATCGCCTTTATTGAAACGGGTATGTTTGAGGAAGAACTCGGCCTGAGAGGCGCCACTGGTGCGGACAGACCAGAAATGATAGGCTCCTGTACATATGCCATGTTTACGGGCTTGGACATAATCGCCAACATAGTATTTGTTACGCACGGTAATACCCTCAGTGCTCTTGATATAGACGAAAGAGACGGGGTAGTCAGCCGTACCTTTGACATTGTGGCTACCACGTTTGCCTACATGGGTAATACGCAGTTTATTCCATTGAATAGGTACGGGCCTGCGTCCCTTGCCATGCTGATATCGGGCGATGTCAATGCCATAGATGCGTTCGGTGGTATAACGCATCCGCTCGCCCTGGTATTTATTCTTGCTCCATTCACCAACTCTCAGACGGGGATCCTGATCTTCGGGGGTGAGCAGTTCGAGACCGAAACCATGGCGACGGTCATTATCCCAGTGTCCTTCAAAATAACTGCCGTCAGGTGTCATATAGGCTCCATGTCCATGGGCTTTGTCAAGCAGGAAATCTCCCAGGTATATGCCGAGGGAGTCTGGACGGATACCTGTCATCAGAGAATCATCACGACAGGTGGCAATGAATGTACGTCCTAAAGAGTCAAGTATGATAACCGTTTCCTTAGGACGATAGTCCTTCCATGTACCAACATTTCTCACGGGGATGTAATCATCTTGCTCTATCTGGAATCGCTGGCCGTTGGCAAATGTGACAACCATCTCATAACCTTCATCTTCCACATTATGGCGATCCAGATAATAATTAAGTTCTTCTTGTACAAGGGGATTGATGACGGTAGGTTCCTTCTCGACAACAGGTCTCGTCAGATATGCTGGCGAGAGTATCATTCCCACATGTTGGGGTGGGGGAAGAATATAACTGATGATCGTCAGTACCAACATGGGTACTGTTATTATAAATAGTGTATTCTTCATGATTCTGTTTTGTGATTCCGTCGGGGCTCGAACCCGAGACCTACTGCTTAGAAGGCAGTTGCTCTATCCAACTGAGCTACGGAACCGCCCTTGACTGATTTTTTCAAATCGGCTGCAAAGGTAGGTATTTTTTCGGAAACAGCCAAATTTTCATGAGAAAATCATTTGCGACGACGATATAGTTTGTCGATCAGGTCTGCACGTCCGATACGACGGAGACTCTGTTCGATGTTTCGGCGCTCCTCGGGTTTGTACCAGAAGAAATACTGTCGCTGGGCCAGTTTCTCTCGCGGACTTTTGGCAGAGAATACTTCTTCGAGCGTATAGGGATCATAGCCGGTGTACCACGTCTCAGTGGCGTTGGTCATCGGTGTGGGGGTGAAGTCCTGTACCTGTTCAAGGTGAAAGTCCAGGTTCTTCGTGATGACGGCCAACTCAGCCATGTCTTCTTCCCGACAGCCGGGATGAGAACTGATGAAGTATGGAATGATCTGCTGACGGAGGTTCTCCTCACGGTTGATACGGTCGAAGATGCGTTTGAACTCATAGAACTGCTGGAAAGAAGGCTTGCGCATGAGTCGGAGTACGCGGTCACTGGTATGCTCTGGTGCCACCTTCAGACGGCCAGAGACATGACGGCAGATGAGTTCACGCGTATATTGCTGTGCCACACGGTTGGCTTCTTCGTCCTTGCTTCTATATAATAAGAGGTCATACCGTACACCACTGCCGATGAAACTGCGCTTGATACCCGGGAGCGCATCGACGGCATGGTAGATGTCAAGCAGACGCTGGTGGTTCGTATCAAGATTAGGACATATCTGCGGGTGGATACAACTGGGACGGCGGCATTTCTCACAGGCATTAAGGTTACGTCCGTGCATGCCGTACATATTAGCCGAAGGACCACCCAGATCACTGAGATAACCCTTGAAGTCTGGCATCTGTATCACCTGCTTCACCTCTTTTAAGATGCTCTCCTTCGAACGGCAGGAGATAAACTTACCCTGATGGGCAGAGATGGTACAGAAAGCACAGCCGCCGAAACAGCCGCGATGGATGTTAACACTGTGCTTAATCATGTCGTAGGCAGGAATACGCTTACCTTTGTATTTCGGATGGGGCTGACGGGTATAAGGCAGGTCGAAGGAGGCGTCTAACTCTGCTGTGGTCATGGGTGGGTAGGGGGGATTCACCACGACAAAGCGCCCATCCACCCCCTGCAGAAGCCGTTGGGCATGCATCATATTCGACTGTTCCTCGATATGACGGAAGTTCTCGGCCTGCGCCCGTTTATTACGCAGACATTCCTCGTGACTGTGGAGCACGATGTCATCCTGGCGGATGCCGCCAGGTATTTCTTCCTTTCTGGAAAGAAAGACGGTCTGGGGGATATCGTGTATCTCACGGATAGGTCTTCCTTCAGCCAACTGACCGGCCAGTTCTGTCATGGGCTTTTCCCCCATACCATAGATTAATATATCTGCGCCGGCATCACAGAGAATGCATTTCTGGAGTTTATCCTGCCAGTAGTCATAATGGGTAAGGCGACGGAGAGAGGCCTCAATACCTCCCAGTACGACGGGCACATCGGGGAACAGTTTTTTGAGGATCTTCGAATAGACGATGGTGGGGTATTCAGGACGCATGTCATGACGGCCGTCAGGACTATAGGCATCTTCAGAACGCAGACGACGGTTGGCGGTGTATTTGTTCACCATGGAGTCCATACATCCTGGAGCGATACCAAAGAACAGACGGGGACGACCGAGTTTCTTGAAGTCGCGGAAATCACCGTGCCAATCTGGCTGCGGAACAATCGCCACCCGATAGCCAGCCGCCTCGAGTGTGCGCCCGATGACAGCCGCTCCAAAGGAAGGATGATCCACGTAGGCATCACCAGAGAAGAGAATGACATCCACTTCATCCCATCCCCGCAGTTCCAACTCCTTCTTCGTCGTCGGCAGAAAGTCCGTCAGCCTATACTCCATATTAATTAAACGGTGTACCTTGTATCGATCTCATGGTCATACCGAGGTTCTCATTGCCCTGGTTTTTCCAATTGATGTAGAGGAGTACGAGTTGTTGCAGTCCGAATGCCTTCATGTTGGGATGGTAGATCACGTCGAGACAGAGATCCAGCAAGGTCTTGTCCTTGCCTGCATCCCCCTCCAGCAGACTCCGGATGTTCAACTTCAGTTTATCGAGCACCTGCTCATCCACATAGCCATTGGAATCAATGAGATCACGGAAGAGTTGGTATTTCTCGATGGTTAACAGATGATCGTCGGAGACTTCGATACTCCGCGTTCCTGATGAATTGCTCTGAATCTTCATAATGGTTGTTTTTTGATTGTTTTATAATGATTGTAATAGGAATTTCAAGATACCTTTCATGAGGGACTGCCTTTTCTGCTCTGACTTGATGCACTCGAAGGGGAATCCGAGTGTCATCGCCTTGTAGTCCTTGCCGTCATAGGCCACGCAGGCACTGTAGTCGTCGGCATAGATCATGGCCGAAAAGGCAGGAGCCACTGGCTGCAGAATATCAGGATGCGTAGCAGCGTAATGTTGCCCGTTGAGATGACGATGGAACTCGAAGGACGTACCGAGACCGGAGATGGTGTCGCGATCCAGACTGTCACGATCTACACCGTCATAAGAACATTTCAGTACCTGTTCTAAAAATATACGTTCTGAAGGCATCGTCATGTCGGCTCCCACGTAGGATCCACTGACAAGGAGCGCACCGCCTCTGGAGGTGAAGAGTTGTAGGTGTTGGCGCAACATCGGAGAGAAGGCCTGATACCTGCGCAACGACCAACCATCGTTCTTTTCCAGTCCGAGGATCAGATCCACCATGTTATATTGGGTGGGACGAATCTCGTTGGCCTCCAGTGCTTCAGATGAACAACTGACAATGTTATAGCGCTGTGCCGAGGCAATGGCCTCTGCATGTGTACGGATATAGTTGAAGTCATTGCCTGCAATGATCTGGCCAGCCAATGAGTCATTGGTAAAGCCCAAGCCATCAGGTGTGGTCCTGCCCATGGTGGCTTTGTTGAAACAGGTCTGATAGCCTGTCCATCCCGTTGTTTTACCGTATGACACACCTGCATCATACTTTAGGTCGAAGCCCTGTTCCGCTGCGTTGTCACGAACGGCAGGGGAGGACAGTCGATGGAAGCCGTTGACGATGAGAACGGTTTTCTGAGCCTCAGGAACATAATATGTGGAAACCACCTCACTGGGGAAACTCTCACCACCACTGTTGACGGCTGCCACACGAAAACTGTATAGTTGTTCTGGCTCTATGTCTATTGTCAGACTGGTCATTCCGTCCTTGACATACCGTCCGTTGTCAAAACCTTGTTTCCCTATGGCTGTATAGACCACATAACCAGTTGGCTCAGCCGTTGGCTCGTTCGGATCCTTGACAGGGTTCCAACTGAGTTTGGCTTTTCCTGCCTCCAACAGTTCCACCCTCAGATGATTGGGTGTGAGTGGAGTGACGATATAGGGGGTATGGTGCATCCTGCAGATATAACGGAGCAGGGCCTTGTAAATACTACGTGCAAAGTCGAAGCGGAAGTTGGGGTCCTGTCCGTAGCGCATATCGGCAAAGTTCTGGTGCGACATGGTCTCCAAGATAGCACTCGGCACTTCTGGCACTCTGGTTTCTGAGTAGTTCCTGTCCCAGAGTTCGCGCATCTGCCAACTGCCGTATTTCTGCTGTATCTCCTTGGGAACCGTAGAGAGCAACTCGTCAGCCAGATCACGCGAAGCAAGTCTTGAACGTCCTGTACTTAAGATGCTGTCGTTCAGATAAGTGGTACATACGGCTAGCGTACCTGTGTGACTCTTTCCGTCATGTGTATAACCTGCGTCGCTATGGATGGCCAACGACAGTTCGATGGGCACCTGACAACCAATGGTATCAGGCATATAACAGGAACCTCCAGCCAGATGGTTTGTCATCAACGAACGCACATTGATATCATCACCATAGTCATCCTCTCCGTTCTTCGACGAATAGACATGATAGGGCATGCCAGCCCACTGTCCATAATAGCGGGCTCCTTCCAAATAACGGGGCATGCCACTGGTGGTATAGCCACGACGGATATTGCCCATACCACCACCGAATCGGACGGCGTCAGCCGTGACGATACCCTCGTGCTCACTTTGGTTGCTAAGCACCACGCGATTGTCTGCACTACTGCCCTTGTCGAAGTCGAAGGTGCCAAGATAAACCCAGGTAGAACCACCCATCTGCTGGTTCACGCGAAACTCCGTCGGAATACCCTGATGCCACACGGTATAGTGAGCATCGTCAATACTTCCTGGCATAGTTTGGTAACTTACATAGACAGCATATCTGCCAGTCTCTGGGATGGTCGGCAGGTAAGATATCTCACTGGCGTTGCGATTATGCTCCACCGTCTTGACCTGTCGGGCCGTTCCTGCCCTGAAGGGATTCTCCTGATCCACATAGACCCCGTCGTGGAGGGCAAAGCCTACAGAGTCTGTCTGCTGCCAATGGTGTGCGGCCTGTGTTTCGACATAGAGACCGCCTTTGCGTGGTGTATCGTTATCGATGATAATCTCATGCTTCTGCCAGTCACGTTCCCGGGGAGTGAACACCACAGCGCCAGCCTTTTCCAGCATGGGAATGAGGTAGGGCACGACGATGGTTTGCGTGAAAAGGTCCTCGCGTGTGCCGAAAAGGGGAGGACGCTGCCATTTCCATATACTGTCCTTGATATGGAAATAGATGCCATGACTGGCCCAGATGGAGAGATGGCGGTTCTGAAGTCCTCTGCTTATCTGGTAGGGCAGGGAGGCGTTGCTGACCCATGGCTTACCCTGATAGTCGATGTCTCCCCACACGCGAGTGGGATCATCCTGGCTGAGCAACCTGTTGGGTATCAGCAGTCTCAGGTCACGGCCTCCACTCTTGATGGTCAGTTGGTAGTCTTGGCAGGAGTCAGGCATGAGTGCCTTGACATCCTCATAGATACCTTCCACCGAATTGGGTGTGAAGGTCTGTTCGCTGAAGTGTGTATCGGCTATGACTTCTATGGTGCGTAAGGAATCGTTCTGTTCAAAACTCTTCAATCTGGTATTGGAACGAATCCGCTGTCCTACAGGACGATAGTTTTTGAAATAGTTGTCTAATTTGTCTTTTATATCCTTCTGTGCACTTGCAGTTTTCTGTGCACTTGCAGGCATCAGCAGCAAGGCTGTCAGGAGGAGTGTTGTGAGTCTTTTCATGATATGTTTCCGATGGTAAAATTCTCAGGATACTTCCCTTTGAAGTCCTTGAAATAGAGTTTGATGTCACGCATGTCCGCTTCCAGATCTCCTGTGGGGATGATCGTCTTTGTACACTGGATATGCTTTTTCTCATAATCCACACCATACAACAGGATGGGGATGCCAGCCTTGAGAGCTATGAAATAGAAGCCCTTCTTCCAGTCAGGATTAGGCGAGCGTGTTCCTTCTGGCGTGATGCACAGGTGGAACGTCTTTACCGCCTTGGCCGTTTCAGCCATGTTGTCAGTCATGCTGGTATGCTTATGCCTGACAACGGGTATTCCACCGAGACTTTTAAAAAGGATTCCCAGCGGAAAGAAGAACCACTCCTTTTTCATCAGGAAATTGATCTTCATCCCTAAAGCACCGCTATAGAGTTGTCCTAATATAAAGTCCCAGTTGCTCGTGTGGGGAGCCAGACAGATAATAAATTTCTCGGGGTGGGCCTCTGTCACCTCAGCCGTCCACCCCCATCGCTTATATAAAAGCCAGTTACAGAATTTCTTCCACATAAGTCATCAAGCATTTATCTGATCAAGTATCTCGTTGACCTGTGCAGAGAATTGTTCACGCAGATTCTGGTAGTAAGTTTTTGCGCTGATGCCCGGCTCAGGGTGGGAGATGCGATTGATATAGTCATCCTGCATCTTCACAATGACAGGGAGCAGGGTCTCAGCATTATCCTTATTTGCCTCAGGACCGTACAGTGAGACAGCTACACATTCTGCGAACAGATCTTCACAGATCAGTTGGATACCTTTCTTGAGTGTTCTTTTGTTTGCCATAAATTTCCTCCTTTTGGGTTCATTTTGATATATTCAGTAAGCAAAGATAAGCAAAATTCCTGAGATAACAAGTCTTTCGTCCCCAAAAAATATTAAAATGAACAAAATACCCTGATTTCTTTCGCATTTCTAACAAAAATAAACTAATTTTGCACGTCGAAAACAAATAATTCATTCTAAAACCCAAATAATAACATTATGGAAAAAAGTGCATTACAGAAGGCAAGAGCCGCTTATCAGCCGAAGTTGCCGAAGGCTCTTCAGGGTGCTGTAAAAGTGAAGGAAGGTAAGCCTACCCAGAGCGTAGGTGATCAGGAGGAGATCAAGAAGTTGTTCCCCAACACCTATGGTATGCCCATCGTGGAGTTCGAGCCCGCTACTGAGGCTAACAACACAAAAATGAATGTGGGAATCATCCTCTCCGGAGGTCAGGCTCCTGGCGGTCACAATGTGATCACAGGTCTTTTCGACCAGATCAAGAAGCTGAACCCTGAGAACCGTCTCTTCGGTTTCATCCTCGGTCCTGGCGGTCTGGTAGATCACAACTACATGGAACTGACGAAGGATATCATTGATGAATACCGTAATACTGGTGGTTTCGACATGATTGGTTCTGGCCGTACGAAGTTGGAGAAGGTAGATCAGTTTGAGAAGGGTCTGGAGATCATCCGCGAACTTGGCATCAAGGCCATTGTAATTATCGGTGGTGACGACTCCAACACCAATGCCTGTGTGCTGGCTGAGTACTATGCCGCCAAGAAATATGGTGTACAGGTAATCGGTTGTCCTAAGACCATCGACGGTGACCTGAAGAATGATCAGATCGAGACCTCTTTCGGCTTCGATACCGCTTGTAAGACTTATTCAGAGCTCATTGGTAACATTGAGCGCGACTGTAATTCTGCCCGCAAGTACTGGCACTTCATCAAGGTGATGGGCCGTTCGGCTTCTCACATCGCCCTGGAGTGCGCCCTGCAGACCCAGCCTAACATCTGTCTCGTCAGTGAGGAGATTGAGGCTAAGGCCATGAGCCTTGACGATATCGTAGATTACATCGCTAATGCTGTGGCTACCCGTGCTGCAGATGGTAATAACTTCGGTACTGTGATCATCCCTGAGGGTGTCATCGAGTTCATTCCCGCCATCAAGAAGTTGATTGCCCAACTTAACGACGTGCTCGCTCTGCCTGAGGCTAAGGAAATTAGCCGTGACGAGCAGGTTGACTTTGCCAAGAGCCACCTCACAGAGGAGAATCTGGCAGTATTCAACAGTCTGCCTGTAGGTGTTGCCCGTCAGCTCGCCCTCGACCGCGATCCTCACGGAAATGTGCAGGTATCACTCATCGAGACCGAGAAACTGCTCTCTACGATGGTAGCCCAGAAACTCGAGAAGATGAAGAAGGAAGGCAAGTATGTTGGCAAGTTCGGCACACAGCACCACTTCTTCGGTTATGAGGGACGCTGTGCTGCTCCTTCTAACTTCGATGCCGACTACTGCTACGCTCTTGGTACCTCAGCTGCCCAGCTGATTGCCAACGGCAAGACGGGCTATATGGCTATCGTGAAGAACACGACCGCTCCTGCTGACCAGTGGATCGCAGGTGGTGTGCCCATCACGATGATGATGAACATGGAGAAGCGCGCTGGTGAGATGAAGCCCGTGATCCGCAAGGCCCTCGTTGAACTCGACGGTGCTCCCTTCAAGGAGTTCGCTGCTCATCGTGACGAGTGGGCTCGCAAGACGGCTTATGTCTATCCTGGTCCTATCCAGTACTGGGGACCCACGGAGGTCTGCGACCAGCCCACACGTACGCTGGCTCTTGAGCAGGCTAAATAATGAATGGCTAAGAAACGCATAGTCAGGAGAAAGGGCGTCGGTACCTCTCGGACCTATCACGGTCCGAGGGGTCGCCGACGCCCTAATCTTTTGATTCGTTTCTTGCAGAAAGTCCCTAATTGGGGCTGGTGGATCGGTGGTGCTGCCGTCGTGGCAGGCTATATCTGGTTCTTCTACTATTTCTTCGTCAGTCCCTTTGGCTTCCGTTGGCGTGCGCTCTATGGTGATGTGTCCTACCCGGAGGGTTATGAGATCCATGGCATTGATATCTCCCATCATCAGGGACGTATTGACTGGGGTGAACTGAAAGATAATGGTAGCATCAACAAGTGCCCCATCCGTTTTGTGATGATCAAGGCCACTGAGGGTGCCACGCAGACGGATGAAAATTTCCGCGACAATTTCTATCAGGCCCGTGAGAACGGTTTTACGCGTGGTGCCTATCATTTCTATAGTGTCCACACGCCAGCCGAGCAACAGGCCTATCATTTTATCAGCACCGTCAAGTTAGAGAACGGTGATCTTCCCCCAGTGCTCGATGTGGAGCACAAACCCAAGGAACAGACGGATGACGAATTCAAAAGTTCTGTGCTTCAGTGGCTTGACCTTGTCGAGAAACACTATCAGGTGAAGCCCATTATCTACACCTATTTTAAATTTAAGACGCGTTACCTCAACGATTCCATCTTCGACCAGTATCCTTATTGGATTGCCCACTATTATGTGGATACTCTCGCGTACAAAGGACCATGGAAGTTCTGGCAGCATACGGATGTAGGCCGTCTGCCAGGCATCAAGGGTAATGTCGATTTCAACATCTACAACGGCTCTTACTATGACCTTCGTCAGATGACTATCGGCTCCCAGGAGTCCATTGGCGAAAAGGCCTACAGCGAGTAGTTCAGCTTAATGATTTAAGAAATTTAGCCTCTGCGACGGAATTCGGAGCAGGTAATGGCAGTGGCGATGGCCACATTCAGACTTTCGGCTGTGTCGCCCTGACGGAAGGAGGGGATGAGCAGTCGGTTGGTGATGCGAGAACGGACGGCCTCGGAGATACCATTTCCCTCGTTGCCCATGATGATCATACCATTCTTTGATAATGATTGTTGATAAATGTCGTCACCATCAAGGAGGGTACCATAGACAGGATAATCAGAGGGTAGGGCGTCGAGCATCTCAGGGAGATTCAAATAAATAATGTTCACGCGAGCAATACTGCCCATCGTGGCCTGAACGACCTTTGGGTTCCAGGCATCGACAGTGTCCTCACTGCAGTAGATGGTCTCAATACCAAACCAGTCGGCTATGCGGATGATGGTACCGAGGTTGCCGGGATCCTGTACACCGTCGAGAGCCAGTGATAATGTACCCTGATTGATGTCGGATGATGACGCTTCTGGGATGGGGAAGAGGGCCAGCACTTGTTGGGGATGCTGTTGGAAACTGAGACGCTGGAGTTCGTCATCTGTGACAATCACGACCTCATGATCGTTCTGAGAAAGAAGAGGATGGGTAGCGATATAATCGGTTGTAGCGAAGAGTGATCTGGGCTGATAGCGTTGCATGAGGTCGCCCACCACTTTCGTACCTTCGGCCACGAAGAGTCCTTCGCGACGACGGTATTTCTTCTGCTCCAACTGGCGGATGTATTTGAACTGGTTTTTGCTGATCATTTTCCAAAAAGTCGTTAATTCCGCTACAAAGATACAAAGAAATCAAGAATAAAGAATGAAGAATTAATAAATCTTTGTATTTTTGCAGATTGAAACTGAGAAGGCAATGAATTCCCGATATAGAAACACTTTGATTTTACTGGTAGGCGTATGGTTGTTATGCGCCTGCTCAGCGACACGTGATCTGCCCGAAGACACGTATATGCTGAGAAAAGTGAAGGTGGTGACAGACGGGAAGTATAAGGATATCAATCCCACCCAGATGAAGACCTACGTGCGCCAGAAGACGAACTCCCGCTGGCTCTCCACCATGAAGGTACCTCTGGGCATCTATGCGCTGGCAGGTAAGGACAGTTCGTGGGTGAACCGTACGTTGCGGCAGTTAGGCGAGGCCCCTGTGACATACGACACACTGATGGCCCAGCAAACCTGTAAAGACTTGCAGTTAGCCTTGCAGAACAAAGGCTATCTGGATGCTGAGGTAGAACTGTATGCTGACATCAAGAAGCGCAAGTTGGATGCCATTTATGTGCTGCATCCAGGAACAGCCTATCATGTTCATGGTCTGGACATAGACATTCGCGACTCCATCATAGCAAACCTGCTGAAAGACTATAAGAACGTGCTTCACGACGGTATGCAGTTCAGTACGGATGCCCTGAACACGGAGCGTTCGCAAATCACTCAGTTCCTACAGAACCATGGCTATTTCCGTTTCCATAAGGAGTTTATCAACTACCGTGCCAAGAAGGATGAGGCATCTCACCAGGTGGAACTCGCGATGATCCTGCATCCCTATCGGAGTAATGAGGAGGCTAACGACACGCTACACAGCCGTTACTGGATCCGTAACATCCTGTATGAAAGTGGTTCTCCGACAGACTCGGTGATCCATCTTCGTGAGAAGGTGTTGAAGGAGAATACCTTTATCAAAGAAGGAGAGCCCTATTCCGTGGGTGATCTGCAGAACACCTATAACCACTTCGGCAGACTGGGTGCCGTGAGATATACGAATATCAGTTTCGAGCCAGTGGCTGATACAACCCTCCTTGACACCAGAGTCATGATCCAGACGAACAAACCTTCAACGATCAGTTTCCAGCCCGAGGGAACGAATACGGCAGGTGATTTTGGTGCCGCTGCCTCGCTGACCTATCAGAACCGCAACCTGTTCAAGGGATCAGAGACCTTCAGCATGAAACTGCGTGGTGCCTACGAGGCCATCAGAGGACTTGAAGGGTATAAGAACAATGACTTTATCGAATACAGTATCGAGACCAGTCTGCTGTTCCCTCGCTTCATTGCCCCATTCATCAGTCCGGCTGCCAGACGACGTAGTATTGCCACCAGTGAACTGTCGCTCGTGTTTGACTCGCAGACCCGTCCTGAGTTCATTAGAAGGGTACTCTCAGCCAGTTGGCATTATATGTGGAAACCTCAGAATCACCACGACAGTTATCGTTTTGATCTGATAGACCTCAACTATGTCTTTATGCCTTGGATCAGTGAGACGTTCAAGAAAGAATATCTTGATGACACGTCGAACTCCAACGTTATCCTGCGCTATAACTACGAGGATCTGTTTATTATGAAGACGGGCATTGGCTATGCCTATAATAACGGACGGACGGCTATCAAGACCAATCTGGAAACCTCTGGCAATCTGCTGAATTTTTGTTCCAATCTCTTCGGAGGATCACAGAACGATATGGGACAGTACAAGATTCTCGGCATAGCATACGCGCAGTATGTGAAGGCTGACCTAGACTTCACGCACAACCTGTTGGGACGTGGGAAGCGCGACCAGATGGTGTTTCATATCGGTTTGGGTGTTGCCTATCCATACGGTAACAGTAAGGTGATGCCTTTTGAAAAACGCTATTTCTCAGGCGGTGCCAACAGTGTAAGAGGATGGAGCGTGAGAAGTCTGGGTCCAGGAAGATACAAGGACAAGGATGGCAATATTAACTTCATCACCCAGACGGGTGACCTGAAACTGGATATCAATCTGGAATACCGTACCCACCTGTTCTGGAAGTTCGACGGTGCCCTTTTTGGTGATGCGGGTAATATATGGACCCTTCGTAACTATGAAGATCAGCCAGGTGGACAGTTCACACTGGCCGGACTGGTCAAGGATCTGGCCTGCAGTTATGGATTGGGACTTCGTCTGAATTTTGACTATTTCATCCTGCGTTTCGACTTGGGTATGAAAGCCATCAACCCAGCCTATCTGACGGAAGAGGAGGCTCATTATCCACTGATTCATCCTGACCTGAGCAGGGATCTGGCCTTCCATTTCGCTGTGGGTATGCCATTCTAAAAGGGTTAAAATTAGCAGAAAAGACTGACTTTTTTACTGTTTTACTTTTTTACCTTTAAATTATTTCGTACCTTTGCACGAAAATTGAAAAGGTCATGTTGAAGTTTATATCGTTCGGAAGTGGTAGCAGCGGTAATTGTTACTATCTCGGTACTGCCACAGACGGACTCATGATAGATATCGGTGTAGGAATACGTGCACTCAAGAAACACTGCAGAGACTACGGCATTCAGTTGAGTTCCGTGCGTCGTCTGCTGATTACGCACGACCATGCCGACCACATCAAATCCGTAGGTTCCTTCAGTTATGAGTATAAGGTTCCTGTCTATGCCACTCCGTTGGTGCATCAGGGCATCGACCATAACTATTGCATCCAGCGGAAAGTGGCCGACGAGATGAAGATGATGCTGGAAGTGAACAAGCCCATCACGTTGGGAGATTTCACTGTAGTAGCCTTTCCCGTACCTCATGATGCCAGTGAGAACGTAGGCTTTGAGATACAGGCAGAGGGCATCACCTTTGTTATCATCACGGATGTAGGAGCCATCACGGATGACATCAAAGAGCGGATCGGACGTGCCAACTATCTGGTGATTGAGGCCAATCATGACGTGGAGATGCTTAAGAGTGGGCCATATCCTGAATATCTGAAAAAGAGGATCCTCAGTGGAAGCGGACATCTGTCGAATGGAGAATGTGGGAAGGCCTTGGCTGAGAATATGACAGAAGGGCTCCGTCATGTATGGCTCTGTCATCTCAGTGAGGAGAATAACCACCCCGAGTTGGCCAGGAAGACGGTTGAAACCATCCTCAGGAGTTACGGCATTATTCCTGGTAAGGACATGGAACTGGAGGTGCTGCGCCGTCAGATGCCTTCGGAGGTGTATGAACTGACATAAGAGAGATAAAAGATATGAAAGAAGTCATCGTCAAGGATGCTGATCTGCAGCAGACTGCCATGGAAGGTATGGACGCCTTCCTGCAGGTGTTTGTCAAAGCCATGTATGACACCATCGGTGGCCAACTGACGCCAGAGACCATGGGTGAGTTGAATGCAGACCAGTTGACGTTGCTGGCATGGGACACCTTGCATCAGGAAGTGATGGATGGTGGCTTCGTACAACTGATTCATAATGGCTATGGCCCTTTTATCTTCAAGAATCCTGTAGCGAAGGTACTTCGACTCTGGGAGATGAGAGAACTCTCGAAACTCATCTATGAGGCCCATACGCTGTGGCTTAAGCATAAGGAGAAGATCGAGAAGGATTGTACCGACGAAGAGTTCATGGCACTGTTTGAACAGTTCCCTGACTTCGATGATCTGGATGATCAGTTCGTGGAGTACGAGGAGGAATGGACAGAGGACATAGCGCACTATGTAGATGATCACCTGGAACGTTTTGCGACGATTGAAGAGTAAAGATGAACAAGGAACAAGAACAACTCAGGAAGAAAAGTCCTATACAGATCAAAAACAAGAAGGCCTCGTTTGAGTACTTCTTCATAGAAACCTACACGGCTGGTATTGTCCTGACGGGTACGGAGATCAAGAGCATCCGTCTCGGTAAGGCCAGTCTGGTAGATACCTATTGCACCATCATCAATGGTGAACTGTGGGTGAAGGGCATGAGTGTCAGTCCGTATTTCTACGGTTCTTATAACAACCATGAGATGAAGCGTGACAGGAAACTCCTGCTGACCAAGAAGGAGATCCGTAGTCTGGCCAGTGCCACGAAGCAGACGGGTTATACCATCGTACCGCTGCTGGTCTTCATCGATGACAAAGGACGGGCCAAGATGGACATCGCCCTTTGCAAAGGTAAGAAAGAGTTTGATAAGCGTCAGACACTGAAAGAGAAAGAGGACAGACGTGAGATGGACAGGGCTATCAAGCACTATTGAACATTGAAGATTGAAGATTAAAGATTGAAAAGACTTAACGATATCATCAGGGAAAGGATTCTCATCCTCGACGGAGCGATGGGAACAAAGATCCAGACATACGGTCTTTCTGAAGAAGACTTCAGGGGAGACCGTTTCCAGCATATCCCCGGGCAATTGAAAGGCAATAATGATGTACTTTCCATCACTCGTCCAGACGTCATTGCCGATATCCACCGAAAATACTTGGAAGCAGGTGCCGATATCATCGCTACCAATACGTTCAGTAGCCAACGTATCTCACAAGCCGACTATCATCTGGAAAATGCGGCTGGAGAGATTGCACTTGCAGGAGCCCGTATTGCCAGAAAGGTGGCAGACGAGTTCTCCACGCCTGAGAAACCGCGATTTGTCGCAGGTAGTATCGGACCGACGAATAAGACCTGTTCGATGTCACCCGACGTTAGCAATCCTGCTGCACGGGAACTGACATACGATGAACTGCTCAGTGCCTATAAGGAACAGATAGAGGCACTGATCGAGGGTGGGGTAGATACCTTGCTGATTGAGACGATCTTCGATACCCTGAATGCGAAGGTAGCCATCGATGCCGCCATGCAGGTCA
>Ga0265301_10000123_pt1 | contig 124432 bp, 192 predicted proteins | sample AusTroGonzalo_MG_2_FD_193488 | JGI IMG/M metagenome (GOLD analysis project Ga0265301, IMG submission 193488) | Bovine rumen microbial communities from tropical cattle in Woodstock, Queensland, Australia - Gonzalo_04 | ecosystem: Host-associated > Mammals > Digestive system > Stomach > Rumen ... | reverse complement strand
GCTGATGCAAAATACGTCCAAGCTACTTGACCATAACGTCTTAGTGCGCAAGGCTCAAGGAATCGAAACCGCTGGTGCTGTCAATATCCAGTTCTCAGACAAAACGGGCACTATTACCAAGGGTAACCTCGAAGTTGTCGAACTGTTTGATGGAAAAGCAGCAAGCACTGGTATGTCCGATAAGCTAATTAACTGCATCGCTCGTAACACGCAATCCACTTTTGACCGAAAGGGTAACGTTCTCGGTGGTAACGCGACGGAACATGCCTTGATGAAATATATCGGTAAGGATAATTTCGAAGCATGCTCTGTAGGCGTGACGGCTATGCAAGGTTTTAATTCGGCCAACAAGTTCAGCCAAGCTAAATTGTCTGACGGTACTCTTGTATACAAGGGTGCGCCCGAAAAAATCCTTGCTAAATGCACTAAGTATATGGATGTCAATGGAAACATTGGTGACGTCGACATAGCTGCTATTAATGCAAAAATTGACGAAATGGCTAACAAGGCTATGCGTATGCTTGCCTTTGCCTACTGTGAAGCTGAACTCGAAGAAAACGTCATCCACGACAACTTGACACTCGTGGCGGTTGCCGCTATCCGCGACGATGTCCGTCCGGAAGCAAAGACCGCAATCGAAGCTATGCAAAAGGCTGGCATCCAAGTTGTGATGATTACTGGTGACCGTCTCGAAACCGCTCGCGCAATCGCAAAGGACGCCGGTCTTGTCCGCAGTGACAAGGACGTGGTGCTTTCATCCACCGACCTTGCCGCTATGTCTGACGAAGACATCAAGAAGATTCTCAAGGATATCCGTGTCATCGCTCGTGCTTTGCCGACTGACAAGTCTCGCATGGTGCGCATCTCTCAGGAAATGGGTCTCGTCTGCGGTATGACTGGCGATGGAGTGAACGACTCCCCGGCATTGAAGCGTGCTGACGTTGGATTCGCTATGGGATCTGGTACTGAAGCTGCCAAGGAAGCTGGTGACTTGATTATATTGGATGACAATTTCAACTCGATTAAGGACGCTGTCTGGTTTGGTCGTACCATCTTCCACAACATCTTGAAGTTCGTGAAGTTCCAGTTGACTATTAACGTGGCCGCCGTAGGCGTGACACTCTTGGCTCCGCTATTTGGTTGTGAACCGCCACTTACCGTTGTCCACCTCCTCTTCGTGAACCTCGTGATGGACGGTCTCGGATCAATGATGCTTGGTTCAGAGCCAGCTCTTCCAAATTACATGACCGAAAAACCGCGTAACCGTGAAGATTCCATCATCGACAAGTCTATGATTGGATCCGTGATTATCCCTGCATTCTGGATTATCGCAGTTGGATTCGTGTTCCTCAAGGTTCCGTTCTTCACAACGCGCTTTGATTCTGTACTCCAGATGAACACCGCATTCTTCGCATTCTTTATCTGGTCGGCCTTGTGGAATGGTTTCAACGTACGTTCTGACCGTTTCGCAATCTTCTCTCGCCTCAGCGAGAACCCCGGCTTCTTGAAGGTGCTTGCGATTATCGCCATTGTTCAGGCTGGCATCATCAACATCGGCGAGTTCAATAACCCGGTTTGCCAGACCATTTCCAAGATGTTCAGCTGTGTTCCGTTTGGTGCCGCTGAATGGGGAATCATCGCCGTGTTATCCTTCACCATCATTCCGGTCGCCTCTCTGGCGAAACTGGCTCTTACGAGGAAGTAAAAATGATTAAGCTCAGTAAAGGTGGCAGCATTAAGCTGAAGAAAGACACCGATTCCCTCACCCATATCTTCGTCGGTATGGGTTGGGAAATCGCCAAAGGTACTCGCACAGTGACACACGAAGTTCCGGTCAAGTCAATCGGAAATTTATTCCGCAAGATTTTCGGTCAAGAACTCGTCACCAAAACGGTTACGGAAACCATCACTCGTCGTAGCAACGGCGAATACGACTTGGACGCTTCTTGCGTGTTGCTCGACAAGAACGGGTCTCCGATTGGTCCTATACCTGACCATGATGCAATAGTATGCTATCACAACAAGGAAGTTCTTGGTGTGAAGCACGGCGGCGACAACTTGACTGGAAGCAACGGTGAACAAGATGATGAAGTCATCGACATCGAACTGAACAAAGTCCATAAAGATACTGAAAGCATCGTTGTCTTCATGAACATCTATCAAGCCTCCTCCAGGAAGCAGTCGTTCAAAGACCTTACCAAGGCTTATCTTCGCATCGTTAATGCGGTCAGCGGTGAAGAAATGTGTCGTTACGACCTCAGTCAGCTCGATGAAAACGACACTGCGTTGATTCTCGGCAAAATTACTCGCGAAGGCAAGGAATGGTCGTTCACAGCAATCGGCGACTCTCTCAAGGCAAACTATCCGATGGAAGTCGTCAATCAAATCCACAAATTTATCAACAAATAACAAAAGAGGTACAACTATGTCCATCAATCTTACCAAAGGTGAAAACCACGCTCTCGACAAAAACACCCAGACTGCCTTGATTGGCTTGGGCTGGGATGCGAAATCCGGTTCCGGTGACGCATTTGACCTTGACGCTTCCGTGATTGCGCTCACGGCAAACGGCAAGATTTCGTCCGACTCCGATGTCATCTACTTCAACAACAAGAAGCATCCTAGTGGTGCTATCGTCCACAGCGGTGACAACCTCACGGGTGCCGGCGACGGTGACGATGAATCTATCAAGATTGACTTCTCCAAGATGCCGGCTAACATCGAACGCATCGTGGTCGTGGTCAACATCTATAACGCCGAACAGCGTAAGCAGAACTTCGGTCAAGTGAACAACGCCTATGTCCGTCTCGTTAACACCACTGGTGGCAAGAACGAAGAAGAACTCCGCTTCGACCTTACCGAAGACTACTCTGGCGCTACCGGAATCCGTATGGCTGACATCTACCGCCACAACGGTGAATGGAAGATGAAAGCTATTGGCGAAGGTGCCAAGTGCTCTCTCGGTGATTTCATCAATCAGTTCAAGTAATAAGAAGGCAAACAATGGCAGTTAAATTGGCTAAGAAAGGCAACGTCATCGCTCTCTCGAAGGGTGTGAAGTATGCCATGATTGGTCTTGGCTGGTCTTGCGGTGCGCAGCAAGTTGACCTTGATGCGTCCGCATTCCTTCTCGGTTCTGACGGAAAGTGTGCGTCTGATGACGACATCATTTTCTACGGAATGGAATCTGAGGACAAGACCCATTATAGTGGTGGTATTCGTTATGGTGGCGACAGTCTATCTGGTGGATCCGGTTCTTCCGATGATGAAAACCTCTTCATCGATTTCGACAAGATTCCTGACCACATCACGACGATTGACATCACTGTGACTATATACAAGTGGAAGAAGCGTCACCAGACTTTCGGTATGGTCAAGAATGCCTATTGCCGCGTGGTCTCCACCGACGAAAGGTTCCGTCCTGATGGAAACGAAGAACTCCGCTTCGACTTGAAGGATGACTATCCGAAAGCAACCGCGATGTTGATGGCTCAGCTTATCAAGACCGGAAATACTTGGTCGTTCAAGGCCGCTGGCCAAGACTATACCAACGCTGGCTTGAACAAGCTCTGTCAAGACCGTGGTCTCGAAACCGATGGTGGGGACGACTGATGACTAAAAAAGTTCTGATTATCATCTCATTGGTCGTATACATATGTTTGGCAGTCCCGGCGGCTTATGGGTTGGTACGTCTTTGTACCAGCGACGTGACTGGAGGCAAATGTATCAAGGAGTTTACCGTCGACAAGTTCCACAATACACAAGGTGTAGTCCATATTCCTTCTACAGTAATTGAAATTGATGGGACGCAAGTGGTGATACAGAACATGACGTGTGACGCGTTCAAGCAAGAAAAATCGGTGAACGTTTTCCGTTACGCGCATCCGTATTTCGCTACTTACTCGGTATTCATTATCGTCGCCACACTAACGGTAATCCTTGTATGGCCTATCGCTGGTTTCTTCAACTGGTTGGCGTTGAAGAACGACGCGATGCATGACCAGAAAACCGCTTAAACAATCCATATAGCGGCAAAGCACCGTGCGATTTTATCGTACGGTGCTTTTTGTTTAACCTATTGACAAATAGGCGGTCGCAAGCTCACACCCTTTAGGGTGTGGGTAAGACCCGCCGTAACAAATGTAAGAAATAAATAACATTCGAAAGACTCATAATTATTGTATATTTGAGTTAAGATACTATAAACTTTAATTGAAGTCAAGAAACTTGTTATGGAACTGGTAAGAAGCGAAGATACGAAAGCCAAGATACGAGCGAGCATGTCAGCAACGAAGGCTAGACGGCAGACACAAGTCTGCCGTGTATTCGAGCTTAAAGTTTCTATACGGCACAACCCGAAATCGGTGTTCGATAAGTTATCCAACTGCTTCAAGGAAGCGAAGTGGGTAATCAACGATATGCTGTCATTGTCGAAGGACAATCCAGACAACAGTATGTTCGACTACAAGTACACCGAGCACAAGGATGTGATACATTACGACAAGGACAAGAACCCGATAACCTCGACAATCACCTTACCGTCGGTGCTTCACCGTGCTACGGTAGCCCAGAAGAAGACCGACATAGTGAACTTGGCGAAGTCCAAAGCACATGGACGGAAGATAGGTGCACTGAAGTTCAAGCGGCAAGTGGATTGTATTCCTATCATTACCGGGTTCACGCAGATTATTGATGGGTGCCGTATAACTATACCAGGATTCAAGAAAATCCGTGTCAATGGATTAAACCAACTACATCAGTTTGAAAAGTTTGAAATAGCCGATGCAAAGCTAGTACGCAAAGCATCGGGCTACTATGTAAAGATTAGCATTATGCTACCGAAATCAACGAGGAATCCTACCAATCGAGAGGTTGGCCTTGATTTCGGCATAAAGGATTCCATAACAACATCTAACGGTGACAAATACAACTGCAAAGTGCAAGAATCGGAGTACCTAAAGTACCTTTCACGAATGCTGAATAGGCACAAGACCGAGAAGGACTCCAAGCGGCGATGGAGATGTAAGTGTCAACTGGCCAGGGAATATGAACATTTGGCAAATAGACGGAAGGATATTGCCAACAAGATATACCATGTGCTGGTAACCGACTACGATGTCATATACTTTCAAGACGAGCAGATTAAGAACTGGCAAAAGGGGTGGTTCGGTAAGTCCGTCCAGACTTCATGCCTCGGTTCTTTGAAACAGCGGCTTGTCGCTCTCGAAGACAGCGGTCGCAGTTTCAAGATTTCAAAGTGGGAACCCACTACCAAGCTATGTCCGATGTGTGGCTGCATAAACCATCCGACGCTTGCAGACAGAATCTACAAGTGCGACTGCGGATATACTATGGACAGGGATACCCATTCTGCCCGTGTGGTCTTGATGATTGGCTCGTCAAAGAGAGCCGAGTGTGTGGAACACGCCTCCGCTGAGGTAGCCTCCTCTATGCCTGTCGGTATTGCCGATAGGACACAAGTGGCTCCGTTGAAGTGAAAACTCGAAGCTCACCGCCTTTAGGCGGTGGGTAGTTCACAAATAAAAATAATTATATTATATTTAGCGTATGAAAAAAATTTACGATTCTACCCCAGCTACATTTAAGCATATCGACTTGGTTTTCACGAATATGTCGAAGTTTTCAGCCGAACTTTTGAAACGAGGCCACTTTCATGACCGTACGAAACTGTTGCCGCCGGAAAAAGCCGACTTTGATAAGAATACGAAGAATCTTGGAAACATGGTCTACAACTCGCCGGAATACAAACGGTCTAAAAAGAATATGAAGGTTTGCTTAGACCATCACTATGCGGTAAATGACCACCATCCGGAGCATTTTCAAAAGGTTGACGATATGAACTTGTTCCAGCTCATTGAGATGTTCTGTGACTGGTGTGCATCGGTTCGGCGAGGAAAGGACGGTAGCATATACAAATCACTGTTGGTAAACAAGAAACGGTTTAAGTTGTCTAAACAGCTATACAACTTGATGAAAAATACAGCGGACGTTTTCTGCGATAAGAAAACTAAAAATATACAATAGGGAAGGCTGAACCTTCCCAACAGGAGGAACTATGGACAAAATCCAGAATTCGGAAACCCGTTTTGGTGAAGGAATTCAGTTTGACCGTATTCGCCGGCAAGAATCTGATGTCGGATTTGAAACAGTACGAAGTGAATACTGCCCAAATGAAAACATTATTAGCAATTCCAAATAAAGACCAGATTAAGTACCTAGAACCTATGGCCAAGCACATCGAGGCCATGTCAGTGAAACCTGACAAGGTTCTATATCTGCAAGATCGGCCATCCGCCAAAGACATGGTGGACTGTCGAAATATACTGTCCAGAAATTCACTAATCGAGCAAGTAGTCGTACGAGATCGTCCGGAACATATCGGGCATCCGCAGATGGAATATGGAGAAGAACAGTTCTTCGCTGGCCATGTACGTGAAGTGGCTATTGACTACATGCTAGCGAATGGTTATGACGCTATCGTGTTTATAGACGGTGACTGTTTTCCGGAACCAGACTTGATTAAAGACCACATGTCTATATTGGCGCAAACGGATTCCGTTATATCGGTCGGACAACGCAAAGAATCAATATATGATTGGATGGATCAACGGATGATTCCGCAAAGTGAGGTGTCCATATTTTGCGACGAGCCGACCGTAGTAACGAACGAGGCGTATTTCGTAGATTCTGGTGTGGTTTGGACTTGCAATTTTGGTTTGAACACAGCTGCAATTACGCATCTACGTCGGTTAAACGGTCTATTGTATGACCGATGCGAGACGTTTCATAGTGATTTTCTTGGTACATGGGGTGGAGAAGACGGATTTCTCGGAATGGAATGTTTTTATACTGGACTCCCAGTAATCGCATTGCCGATTGGAAACAATGGCGTTATGCATCAGTACCATGACCGCGAATCCGCGAAATACAAGCATTCAGCGTTCATAAATTTTCTAGAAGCTCACCGAGAACAGCTTATCTTTTTATTGAATCTTCACAAGGTTAACGACAAGCCAATCGAGTTCAAGCCACGTTCCGAAATTCTATGTGATTAAACCGTATAAACGGTCTAATTTTGTATAGGAACTTATAAACTGCAAATAGCAATAGAGAAGTTCCTATGCCTGTAAACCCAAAACTTATTGATCGAGTAGCCAAACAAATCATGGGTCTTCCCATATGCGGAAGCAGTGACATAAAAATGGATGTCATGCATATGACAGACACCATTATACCTTTTATCATACCTGGTAATCCTAAACCAGTATTTAAGATCGTATTCAATTCAAGAGGACAGTTCATCGGATTTGACGATGACAAAACTTATCGACAAATTACGGTTTCAGAAGACGGAAAGTTGTCCGATGCGGATATTCAATGGTTTGAGGCTGAAGTTGCTAAGAGAAATGTGACACTTCGTTCAATGCTTATTACATTGATGACATCGGAAAAGAACATGGAATCCGTTCGTGGTGTACCTTATTATGAACAGTTCCCAAAGTTTTCTCTTCGAAAGATGCTTGATATGCCAGTTTTGCTAAAATTGGTAATAAAAAACTTAAACGCCAAAGAAGAAGATATTCCTAAAATTAAAGCCACTTTACAAACCAAAAGCGATGACTATTTAAAGAAGATTTATTCGGACGCATTATCGAATTATTTCGAAACCAACGGCATTCCAGTATCTCAAGAACAGATTGATTCTGCATTTGAAAAGAATCGAATCGAGTTTGTTAAGCTTTTGCAGAAAGTAATTGATCCGTTTAGTGCGGTTAAGTATATTTATAACAAGGATTCCGCAGTCGATAATATCAATACTGATGACATCGTAGTTATCGATACACGTACTAAGAAGCACGGTACTATTGGTAATCCGAGTGATCCATATATTAAGAAACTGCTATATACTCCTCTGAGTCAATCTAGCGAACTTCTAGTTGATGTGGGTTATCTACAAAACGGAGACCATGCTGAATTGTTTTATAGAGTCGGCATTGCCGATGGTAATGTTATGATGGTTCGTTATACGAAGCCGGATGAAAATGGAAAGCAGCGATTAAGTTCAGTAAAGTCGAAGACTAAGTTATCAAATTTTGCCGGGTTGAATGATTGGGTCGGGTCGACGGTTTCCGCAACTATCGAGAAAGATAATGACATCGAAAACGCAAAGCCGGGCAATCTCAACTTATTCTTAGGCAATAAAATAGCATACCCAGACAATTTATCCGCATTATTTTATAATATGCGAAAGACTAACATGGTACACGACAAATCTATTACGGATTTTGCTAGCGATTACGAAAGTGATAGCGAAGTCAAAGCACGTATTGTTAGAGTTCCTAGTTCATTGGGTGCACGAGCTATTGCGTTTACGGTTTCCCCTATCAACACACCAGTCGTAATTTTACACCTTTCTGAAATTGATGACTATAGTAATAACAATTTCATTAACGTGAACAACAAGGATGATGTCGAGATTCGATATATGTCGACCTTTAGAAATCGTTTGGAATATTCTACTATGGTCGTACATAGTGCCACAGAAGCACTTTCAATTGCTCAAAATCTATGCACAGCATATGGAGCCGGATTTGACTTCATAGACGGATTAGACTCTATGATGAACGAGCTGTCACATAGTTTGGATAAATATTTTGATCAAGTAAATATTCACACTAAGCTTGATTTCAAACCGATATCTTTTGGGGGAACTCTTGGTGCATCTTGCGAAATAACGGTTACATCTGATTTATCGGCATCTAACATTATGAAGGCCCAGATTACTGTTCTTGACGATAACTCTGAAACTCATCATGTACAATTTGGCTATAAAAAGAAAGTATTGAATCGAAACTTTGTATCGATAAATTTGGATGGTCAGAATATCAATCAAATTATGTCTAACCCAAATACAGAAGAGTTCGACATGATTTCCGAGGCGCTAATACCGGTATTGACTGGTACAGAATATGGAACCATCAAACATATTATGTCTGGTAACAAGGCAGCCGGTGTTGTAAGTCAAGACGCCGATATCAAGCGCCGCAATCAGCGTATAGTTAATGCCGGACAAGATGTCGACAAGTCTAATGCAATGGAAAAGCTAAACCAGTGTAGGCAAGCATTCGACAATACATTCCTGAAGTATGGAGAACCGTATGAACTGAGCGAAAATATTGTAAATAGAAATCAGCACGACAATTCGCTTATATCGGTGTCTTTCATTGTGGATTACGGAACTGGTGGTGCTTTCATCGCTATACCTCACATGACTAACGGGAAGAATGACGGAAATAGCGATGTATTTTATGAGCAGAATCAGGCTGAAATTCCAGTTACTTATGACCAAGAACACGCCAATGATAATGAAGTCACATTCTCTAATCAGTTCCTCAATCGATTCTTCGAAATCTCTGGTTCAGTACAGAGTAAAATCAAGAATCACTCGGAAGAGTTCAAACGAAACCCAGTATAAAAAGAACGCCGCTTAACAGCGGCGTTTTTAATTTAGAATGTGAAGTTCTTTTTGTATGCGTCTGCTGTATTTATAATACGTTGCCCATAACTTGTATCTTTTTCTTGATTCGCATCCGAGTTCGTATCTTGGTTAGTGTTGTCATTAGTAGTCTTTTTTGGTTTTTGATTGTTAAGGTCACCGTCGTCATCGGTCTCGCCCCATATGAAATTGTCATCACTGCTATTGTTTGGCCTATCGAAATTCTGATTATTTTGGCTAGGCATGTTGCCGTTTAGCGAACGAACATGCTTGGTGATAGCTGCTTGTACATAACGGTATGCTGTATTGCGAGTATTGTCGTCGGCATTATCCAAGATTGGCGATTGAATTTCGTTGAAGTATTCAGCTGCCTTGTCGTCAATGTCGCTCTGGTTCATGTTAGGGTCATTGCAGTCAGCCGGTATTCTGTCGGTAAATTCATCCTTGAACTTGGTAACAAATTCCTTGTACATCTGATTCTGTGTTTTGGGCTGGTTACTATCTGGTTGAGCTTGCTGTTGGTTAGTTGATGCGACTTGCTGATCTTGCTGTGCATTGTTATTTCCATCTTGTTGTTCAATGGGTTCCGCAGTCTGGTTGGTTGTCGTTTGCGTATTCTTGTTACGAGATGATTTACGCTTTTCCGCAAGCTCTTGCGCCGCCTTGTCAAGTGCGGAAATGCTGACATCTTCGCCTTTCAGCGCCTTCTTGATAATTCCTTCCATTTGGTTGATGGCGTCTTGGAACGTGTTCTTGTGAGCCTTGTCGATATTGGTATACTCTTTATTCTGCAAGCCTTTTGCGAGGAAGTCGGCGACCTTTTTCTTATATGCGGCTCGCTTGGCGTTAATAGTAACCGTTTTTGTTTCTTCGTCAAAAGACACTACATTATCGCCGTCCTTGTTGAATACGAGCGTCCACGGTACCGCATCGCTTGCTTGTATGGTAAAGCTGTCTCCGTCGCCATACACAAGCTTGGCGAGCTTTACTCGGTTCGATTTTCCTTCATCGGTCGCCGGACCGAACAAATCACTGATATCAGTAGCTGAAAACTTCGGTTGTGCTTCGTTCGTGTTTGTGTTACGGGTTTCGAAAATCGCATTTGGATTTTCTTCTCCAGTTCGTTCGTATATCATGTCGAACGCTTCAAGCAAATTGCATCCAATATCGAAGAGCATATCGTTACCAAAAACCTTTACTCGGAGTTTATAAGAATTGATGTAGTTTCGTATTCATAAACTCCATTAAAATGATGCGAGGTGGATATGACACCAGAAACAATTTCAGAACGCGAGTCGAAGTTCGCGCTAAAACTGATTGACTCTACCGCAAAGCAGTTCACTGCCGGAAACAAGATCGATATCGGAAACGGATTCACGATTACTCCGTTATCCACCTCGTTCAAGTCGTACTACTACCAGACAAAGACGGAAAAGAAGCAGATATGCCTCCACTTTACCGTAGGCGTTCTTCCGGGCGACATTGCTACCCTTACCAAAGAGAATAACCACATGTCAGTCCAGTACGTCGTAGACCGTCTAGGATTCGTCTACAGACTGTTCCCGGACGATTTTTGGAGCTACCACCTCGGTTCTACGGCAATCGGCGGTAATTCCGTCATGTCGAAGCAGTCCATCGGTATCGAGATTTCGAATTACGGTCCGTTACGCCTGAAAGACGATAAGTACGTGGACGCATACGGAAATACCTACACGACAGACGACTCACTCGTGGACGCGGTCTCGTACCGTGGATATGACTTTTACGCAAAGATGTCTGACCGTCAAAAAGAAGCGGTCGCCCGTCTGATGGTATATCTGTCAGAACGCCACAACATTCCACTTACATTCAAGGATTGCATCGGCGACGTGTTCGAGACTGCCGAGGAAGCGGTATCGTTCCGTGGGATATTCTGTCACAGCAATGTCCGCAAGGACAAGTATGACCTTCCTCCCGAAATGGTCTTCCAGATTAAGGACGTCCTTGGAAACATAACCAAGCGGTCTGAACCGGAACCGCCCGAGGAAGAGCCGAAGGTCGAACCTAAACCCGAAGAACCTAAAGCCGAAGAACCAAAGGAGGAACCTAAGCATGACTACCATGTTGAGGAAACTCCCAAGGGGGATTTAGTAATCGTCGACAAGGCGGCTCAACCGGTGGTCGTTCCACAGAAGACTTGGTGGCAGAAGCTGGTCGAATTCATACGCAAAGCTTTCGAATAGTTGCATAAGACATGATTGATTGCTATATTTGCAGTTATGATAGATATAACTGATAAATACGCATTTTTCTACACGGAATGGCCTAGCAACTTCTTCCGTACAAGTTTCACCTACAAGGGTCAACAATTCTTCTGCTCCGAACAGGCTTTCATGTGGGAGAAGGCTATCAAGTTCAACGACCAAGAGACCGCAATGAAGATTCTTGCTGCTACTACGCCGATGGAAGCCAAGAATCTAGGTCGTGAAGTCAAGAACTACGTCGACTCCGAATGGGACAAGGTTCGTTTTGACGTTATGTTTGACGTCAACATGGCTAAGTATTCCCAGAACGAAAAGTTGAAGAAAAAGCTTCTCGATCCAAAGTTCGATGGAAAGACGTTTGTCGAAGCGTCTCCGTATGACGGCATCTGGGGAATCAAGCTCGGAATGGGTGACGCTCGTCTCCACGACGACACGAACTGGAATGGCCAGAACTTGCTTGGGAAAGTCATAACCAAGGTTCGCGAAACTCTTCTGAATAGTTGATATGATGACTCCGTATTACGGGCTGGTGCTGCTCGCCTATGTGATTCTGGCATTGTGAATCAATATGGTTCGCCGTATGGACAAATGGCTGACCACGATGAACCATCGCATAGACGAATACCGGAAGCTTGAACAAGACTGGAACGGTTACGACGCACCGCCGTTCACAAAAAGTGTGGGCAGGAAGATGCCGTCCCTTTAGGGCGGCATAGGAATGCCCACTTGCCAAATAGAAAATTATAAACTATATTGTACACAACGCTGAAAGTCTTGCTGAAATAAAAGGCACTCATCAAAAAGTCCAAAAGAGGCTCGTGGCTAGGTGAGGAAACGGTTTGATTGGATTCGGTAGCCACATACATAACGGATTCAAGATGCATTATGAGTATAGCGGATTGCTGAAATGCAGTCTAACCATCCCGGTTCGTATGCTCGTCATACCTATCGGGCAGGCCGCCAGCCAACCGGCCAATCGTATGTAAGCCTCCGCGTGGCAACATGACGGAGCTTTACAAGCTCCCGCCCTTTAGGGCGTGGGTAGTTGACATGTTACCTCCACGCTTGTTGTATTCACGAGTCCAGTTGATAAAAGAGAATACTGCCATAGCCGTCCAGATGGTATACAGAGCGAGCAGATACACGGCTTGGTCTGGAAGCATATAGTATTCTACGATATAGGCTATGTCGTTGACGAACCAGACAATCCAGGATTCTATCTTGCGCAGAGCCATCAAGGCAAGAGCGACGAATGTCGTCACTGTCGTGAAGGAGTCGAGATGCGGCAGCGGGTCGTCGGTCTGTGCCAGTATGACATAACCGACAAGAGTTCCGACAATCACCAAAACGGACACTGTAATCGCATGGGACGACTTCAGGTAGGAAATCGCAGATTCCGGTTTTCCCCATTGTATGAATGCGTATGCACAGATTGCAACCATGATGCCGCTCTGTACCATGTCACCATACAAACGGTTTACATATGAGAATGCGATAAGGAAGCCAAGCTGGATAACGTAGACTAGCCAGTTGGCACGCTTGTTAAGCATTACCAAGATTCCTTGGATTAGTCCAAAAACGGTAGCTAAGATTTCGAGCTGATCCGATGTCATGTTTAGTGTCCTATTTGATTGTTTTGATAATGGTTGCGCACCAGTCCGTGGCGTGTTCGGTACTGTTGCACTTGTGGAAGGTGATGTTCGGGTTGATAATACGCGCTTGGTGGAACGGATACCAGTATTGGTGATGAATCTGAGTGGCAATGTTATCCGAAGACACGTCTTCTTCGGTCTGTTCCTTGGTTGGTACATAGAATACTTCGATGCGCTTGTTGAGCGTCGCGGCGAAAATGAGTTCGGCCACGGTTCCGGGAGCTTGACCGTCTTCGGGGAACACGAGGAAGACTATGTCGGAACGGCGGATTGCTTCCACTTCGGACTCTACAACCGCCTCGGAGTTGAGACCCTTCTTGTAATAGTAGAACGGACCGGTGTATTCGACGTTTCCGAGGTCTTCGATGTCGTTGTGCTGTTCGATGAACGGCTCGCCGACGATTCCGTAACGGAAGTCGCTGCGGATAAGTTCGGGGGTCACTTCGCTGTACTTGAACGTAAACGGGCCACCCACGTAAATTCTGTGCTTAATGCGTTTCATGGTAGAATCCTAACTTCTTGAGGGTGGGAGCCATATTTACGTTGGGGTAGTATTTGAGCCAAGTGTCGAACGCGTCGAGAGGCTTGTCCGGCTTCGTGAAACGAGCTGATTCCCAGTCGAAGGCTGCTTGAACCTTGTCCTTGATGTCTCCGTTGCGATAATGGTGGCTAGACCAATACCGGTGTAGAACTTGTGTATAGTGCTTTCCAAGGAACAGATAGAGAATAACCTTGTCCAAGTCGTGTAAGGGGAACGAATACCCGTGTTTCTTGGCAAGTTTCTGGAGAGCATTTCGGTGTTCCAGAGTATACTTGATTAGGCTGATGCGGTATTTGAGAACTTTGAACATAAGTTGAATTTAATAAATTGCAATGCGATTGTCAATGTTATATGTATGCATTTGCAATTAAAATTCCATTGTTCTATATTCTCCGGAAGAAACAGAACACATGGAGAAACATAATGTCACTATTTTCCCTTACAGGCATTCTCAACAGCAAAGCAACCGTTGTCGTCAAGGACACCGCACTTACACAGCTCAAGTTCAAGGTTAGCATACCAGCCGAGGTGCGCGAAATCGGTCGCGTACTCACCGACGAATGCGGCGTTGAACAGCTCAAAGACGTTACCGACAATGCCAACGGCGTGTGGAGCCACAAGCGCGACCTCAAGGAGTACGGTATCTACATCGATGTAACCTTCGGAACCGAGTTGCAAACCATTACCACGTTCAAGGGTATATTACGAAGTGTCTCTTTCACTCACTCCACGAAGTCCACGGATGATGGCCTCGTCGAAAACGCTTGCTGCACGCTCGAAATCTTGAAGAATTACGACAAGGATTCCGACTTCGAGATGAACCCGTACGTGAAGTACAAGGAAGTCGAGCCGACTTCTGGCAAGAAGGTGCTTATTCCGATGGTTCTCACCGCCGAGCAAATCGACACCAACCCAGTTGATATGACTGAAATCTAATGCTATATTTAAGAGGCATTTGCAATCGCAAGCGCCTCTTTTAGGAGTTTTATGCAACAATTCTTGATTGGACCGGGTATTGGCGGCGCGAAGCTGACCAAGGCCGCACTTGAGTACATAATTTGCAGACACCGTCGGCACGACGACTTGACATTCGAGATGAATCCTTATACTAAACCGAATGGCGAGACCGAGGACTATGTTTGGGTATACTATACAGACTCCGACCGATGCGAATGCGAACCTTTGTACACCGAGTGGTGGAACATTTACAAGAAGTTCTACAACACCGAATTCAAGGACGTGCCTAACGACGGTATGATTTCACTACCGTTTATGGGAGTGTCGGACATAAGAGACTTGATCGTGATGTATTTGATACAAGACTCGTACAATCCGTACATTCCCAAGGATGTTGCAGAAAAGATGGACTCGCTGAACGGTGGTTATGAACTCCGTGTGGTCGAGGTTCCGGACGACTACCAATGCATCATTACCGATGACCCCGAATACGGAACCGAATCGGTACAAGAATGCGCAAAGTTATGGAACGCCGACAGTGATGCCGATGGTTTCACTAAGCAGCAAATAAAGGATTTTGCACACATTGAATCGTTGAGCGTAACAACAGACCGGTTTCCAGACACCATCACGGTCGACGGCGCGACGACGGTTGGTGAACCTATTATCTTCAAGGACTTGGTTATCGCCAAGAAAGGCGAGCGAGCCGTGGTCTACTCGAAGCTTAACGACAAGGTTGCGTTCCTCAAGAAGGCGGAATACTTCAGGGACACCCTAGACCATCCGATCAAATGGTTCGAGATTGTCGGCGAAGTTACCAACAAATTCCAGACGAATACTTTGTTCCACGATATCAGCGAACTTTACGATTATTACGACCTTGTTAAGGTTGTTGGTACTTATGCCGACAAATATCGCAAAGAAAAGACCGAGGCTGCTAATGATAATGAATCTGGAAATACCTAACAAAATTCTTGGACGGCGCATCCAACCGGCTTTATGGTCAGGCAAAACTATAACGCTGTATCCGTATGATAGCGAGAAATGCTTGGTCGCCGCCAACGCGATATCTACCGTGTACTACGAGCTGCCGGACATATTGAACATCCTAGGATGGTGTATGGTTCTTATCGACTTGGACGAGTCAACCGATACCCACCTAAGTATCAACGATGACTTGTATGAGTACATTGACAAGAAGCCGGAGCACGAAGGCGTCCACCGTGTTATCAAGGACAGGTTCCATAAGGTTCCTGTTACGAAACACACCGCTAATCCGGGGATGGCATTCCACAAAGGAAACCACCAGATAACGATTGAACAAGGCTTGGAATATTACGCGGGAGCATATCATGAACTGAAGCTCGAACTGATTGATGAACGGCCAGACATGTTTAATGAATTCACCGACGTATTGAAATCAGAAATCAAGCAAGAAATTGACAGAGCCGTTCTAAAACAGATGGTTGAAGAGGAAAAACGTCGAAATGGCAGCAATACAAATGGATCTACAGAAGCCCCAGAAAACGCAAACCAATACGGCAACATCGTCTCAGCGATTGCCGATGCAACAGCCAAGACCGGTAGTTGACCCGGTGACTTTGGAAAAATGCGCTTATTACCAGAAACTGATCCACCGCTCCGGTATCGCAAAGGAGCTGCTGTTGGCTCTGATGGTTGTCGATATGATTACCACGCTCATATCGGGAATTGCCGTAACTGCCGCAGAAACCCCTAAGATACTTACTGCGGCTACTTATACCTTCGATACGGCGTTGGTATTGTTGCCGATACTTATCGTGTCGTTCATCTTCTGTCCGACGCCGAGACAGTACGGTCCGCTTTTAATGGTTGAGACAAACCGTCTACCGGAAAGTTCTTGCGCGTTGGCTTTGCTGAAGCAGCAGCTTATCCAAGAAGGCGTGAACGCCGTCGCTTGGAAGCTCTAGTCTTTCCAGCACTTTTCGATGATACCCCACTTGGCGTACTTTCTCAGTGCGCCCATACAGGAGTAGTACGACGAGTAATGGTTGGGGACCTTCGTTGCGATGTCCTTCAGCGTGGCCTCTGGATGCTCGGCGAAGTATTCCTTCGCACGGGCAATGAAACGAGAAAATGATGTCGATCTGGAGCCGGTCTGCGTACCGGCTTCAAGCTTTTTGTCCATATGCTTGAGTTCCGGAAGCCAGAAATCCAAGTTTCCGGGAAGCGGCTCCGCTTGCAGTGCGATTCTGGCGTGGAGCTGCGGCTTGTCGTCAAGGATTCCTTGGAATTCCGAAACCATAATGTAGCCGATACCCATCGTACGGAGGACTTGGCGAGCGTCTTGGCTCAGTGTGCAAGGACACGCAACGTACACTCTGGAAGCGGTTTCCAGCCATCGCGTAGCTTGAGCCATAACCTTGATGTTCACTTGTTTCTTGAGTTCGATGGCGTACACTTCGCCGTCGTTGAAATACACTAGGTCACAAGACCCGGATGAACCGATGCCGACTTCTTCGGCGTATTCCATATTCTTGAAAAGGTTGGCTTCCTTGATTGCGCGGCCAACGTCAACCTCGGTGAGGTCGTATTTAACTTGCTTTCGTCTCATACTGCAAATATAGCTACTTGTAGTTTAGAACGTCCATAAAAAGCGAAATCCATCGCTCTTGCGATGGACTGTCCCTTGTGCTTCTCTTTTCTGCAATACTTCGACTTGATTTGTACCACCCTAGTTCGCAAGGTGGCACCGTTGCCGGTCCCGGCAACCCTCTCTTTGCGCTGCGACGCGCTTTCTGATGCTTTTGTCTTCATAATTTACATCCTTGCACTTGACAACAGTTTAGCAAATTCCTATATTTTTGTCAACCCCTAGAGGAATTTATGGCTGATAATACCGAGAAAAAGACCCTTTATACTTCCGCTGCGCTCGAAGAACTTTTTGGTGAACAGCTGAAGGCTCTCCGTAAATTTGACAAAAAAAAGATGGCCAAGGCTATCGAGAACCAGTTGCAACTGGGCGAAGAAAGCTTGCCTTATGCTTTCCGTGGTTTTTTCAAGTTCAACGTGCCTATTCTACAAGCCGTCTTGAAGCCGCACATATATGAAGACCGCTTTGGACAAGGCGCTGCGGCCACCGACACATATTTCGTCAAGTCTGGGGACAAGATTAGCGCGGTCATCCATATCATCGGGCAAGACAACTGTCTCGGACCCATCGACACTGTTCCGGAAAACATCCACGTTTTCACAGTGGACGAACTCCAAGAGAAGGTCGACGAAACCATCGGAATCTTCCAAGGCGAAATCGACCGACTGAAGCAGCTCGAAAAGGACGGCCTTAAGCCGGAGTTGACCGCATTGATGAATAGGATGAAGATGGACGAAGAAACGAACCGACTTGTTGCCGAGGTTAAATCAAAATAATGTCGCGTGCTATTATGTACATGCTGATATGTTTCATCATGTCAATTTCCTTGAGTATTTCAATATCTCGCTATAGACAGCGTTGCTACGGCATACTCAAGTTGATATGGAGTAGTCGGGATTCTTTCCGCTTGTATTGCGTATCGCTTGTCAAGACTAGTGTACCGAGGTACGCTGTCATGGCGTTCGCGTGTGGAACTCGTGAAGATGGAGTCAAGTACATCGCTGAAGCTCTGGGTGCGTTTCCGAATGTCTTCGTATTAAATGGTCTTCACATGAAAGTTGATGGGATGTGGTCGATGTTCGGTCCAAACAGCGGAAGTATAGACAGATACGCACCAGACAACGCGTGTATAAGGAAAATCTTGAGGATGTCTTATGTCAAAGAAGATACGATTGATAGTTTCATAGACTGGACAAACCGCTACTGGCATAACTACATCATTAACTATATTAATAGCTAAACGTTGGTAAAATGTTAATAAAATGTTTACAAATGGTTATTACATGTTGATAAGGAGAAAAAATGTTCAAAAAATGCATTATATTGCTGATTTTGATGTCTGTTTTAGGATTGTTCGGATGCAAGCTATGTAAGTGCGGAACGAACAAAACGAACATAACCGTAGTCGGTCCGGGTTTCGAATGTAGTGGTACTCTTTACACCAAGTTTCATAGAGGCGTTGAGTATTCCAACATGCATTGCGACGACGGACGGATATACAAGAATATCACAAACTACATGATCAAGGAATAATTCTATGGCAGTAAAAGCTTCCAAAATAAATGTCGTTAAGGCCAAGATGCCTAACCGTACGGTGGTCAAGAAGGTGCCGAAGTCGACGCCGACTATGACCATCAACAAACCCTACAAGCGTCTGCATCCGGACCGCAGGGTTATCCAACACCTTACGCAGACCGACGCATACAAGTATTCGATGTGTCAGTTCTACTTCCACCGCTATCCGTCGGTTCAGGCTGAATGGGAATTCCGTCTTCGCACCAAGGGAGTGGACATCTCCTACTTGTACGACGATATCGTCAAGGAACTCGACCACCTCTGTTCTCTCCGCTACAAGCCGTGGGAACTCGAAGGAATTGCCAAGGTTATGCCCTGGATCACGGCTGACTACATCGACTATCTCAGTCGCTTCCAGCTAGACCGCAAGTTCATCACCGTCACGAAGGACAAGAACGAACCCGGATGCATCGTCATCCGTTCCAAGGGTCCGCAGCATCTCGTATCTTGGTTCGAAATCTATGTGCTGCAGATTATCCAGCACCTCTATTTCGACGACGAAGAAATTAACTGGGATGTCGCCAAGGCCAACCTTGACGCCGTCATTGAAAAGTGGAACGCCGCTTGGCGCGAAGGTCTCCGCTTCACCGTTTCCGACTTCGGCATCCGCCGCAGCGTGAGCGACGAATGGAACGAATATATGGTTCGCACGATGAAGAAGTATTGCCCGGCCTTCGTCGGCACGAGCAATGTGTACCTCGCCATCAAGTGCGACACCAAGGCAATCGGTACTTTCGCTCACGAACTCTACGCCACCTATCAGGGCATCAAGGAAATTCCGCTCCGACTTGCTCAGCAGCGTGTACTCGAAGACTGGGCGAAGGAATTCCACGGCGACCTCGGAGTTGCACTCTCCGACAACTACGGATTCCTCGCGTTCTTGCGTGACTTTGATAAGTATTACGCCAAGCTGTTCGACGGTGCTCGTCACGACTCTGGCGACCCGATCAAGTGGGGTGAATTGCTTATCGCGCACTACAAGCGTCTCGGAATCGACCCGACGACGAAGGTGGCTTGCTGGTCGGATAGCCTCGACGCTGACAAGGCTATTATGATTGCACGTCACTTCAACGGACGCATCAAGATTGCGTTCGGCATCGGTACGTTCCTCTGTGCCACGATTTTAGGTATGAAGAAGGATCCGCTCTCGATGGTGATGAAGACCATCCGCATCGCGAACGACAGCCGTTCTACTTGGGTCGACGTGGCGAAGGTCTCGGACACTGCAAGCAAGGGTATGTGCCATAGCCAGAAGACCGTGGACAACATTATGGACACCTTCGACTACAAGTCGATTGACGACTTGAGCTTCGAAGAATGCCAGCTCCACGTCTACGGCGCGGCAGCCTAAATTAAAGAAAATTCACATAAAAGCCGGTTGACAACTCAACCGGCTTTTGCTATATTTAGGATATGAAACCGATACAACTTAATATGTTCATTTATGGCGGTGCCTTCGATCCGATGACCGTCGGTCACGAAGGAATCATCCGCAACTTAGTCAATTATGTACAAACGCTTTCCGACCGCAGTACAAGCTATGACGAGGAAGGGAATGTCGTTCCAAAAAATGACTTAGATAAGATTGAATATTTCTCGACTATTGTCTATGTGACGAATAACGACGAGAAAAAGTATTATGTTCCGTTCGAAACCCGCCGTCGCTTGGTAGAAGAGGTAATTGGTGTGGACGCTCCGATAACTGTTCTTCCACAGACCGAACGTATGGCGGCTACATTGAAGACGCTGATTGCAGATACCATCAAGGGTAACGTATATCCGGGTCTCACAGAAGAAAATATCAATATCAATTTGGTTATGGGTTACGACGAATGGAAAAGCATCAAGCGTCGTGAATGGGTTGAATCCGACTGGTTGCTCAATCGGTGCGGATTCCTCATAGTTGACCGACCTAACGTTCGTTCGTCTGGCGAATGCGATGTTATTTGCATAATGCGGTCTGACATTGTCATTACAGAACCAAATGATTCTGAACTCCGGGTAAAGTATGTAAATTGGAAAGTTCCTTGTGTGTCCTCGACCGAGGTCCGTCGTGCCATGAAATTCAACCCTCTGTATGATGGTAAAGATGTTCCAATCATAGTTGCGATGGAACTCGGTCGGTCTGGATTCCTCGGACAAGATAATCCGGCTCAGCATGAACAAATTGAATCCGCCGAACTAGAAGCGTATACGCCGGATGAATACCCGAAACCGTCGGTGACCGCGACTACGGTCTTGCAATACAAAAACAAGGTTCTTTTGGTTCGCCGTAAGAAATTCCCGTTCCATAACTATTGGTGTTTCCCCGGTGGCTTTTCCAATCCACACGAAGATATTGAAACCGTAGCACTTCGTGAAGTCAAAGAAGAAACCAAGATTGGTAATGTAGAACCAAATGAAGTTATCCAACTGGGTGTGTATACTCCGGACGATCCTCGTTCAACAAAATTTAAAAATTTTTGGGCATACGACGTCGGTCTAATGGTCGACTTAACTGGTCACGCATTCCAGAAACCAATCGCTAGCGATGATGCAAAGGAAGCTGAATGGGTCGATATTGAAGAAGTTAAGAATATCCCGCTCGCTTTCCACCACAAGAAAATTTTCGAGGCTTTCTTGAAGCGTCGCCGGGTTTACCCTGAACTAAATACGGAATACCGTGTGATCGATATGCCTCTTTAAATCAAGGAGATGAAAATGGCAGAAGAAAACGAAAAGCAGCAGTACGATATCGACATCCTCGTGGTGGTCGATATGCAGAACGATTTTATCGGCGGCGTTCTCAAGAACGATACCGCCAAGAAGGTCATCCCGGCAGTGGTCGAAGAAATTCGCCAGTGGAAGGGAACCGTTATCGCAACTCGCGATACCCATTTCAAGGAATCCTACGCGGATTCCGTCGAAGGCAAGTTGTTGCCGTTCCACTGCGAATACGGTACTAAAGGATGGGAAATCGAAGAGACCATTATGAAGGCTCTCGAAGAAGCTGGTGCAAAGTTCGTGGACAAGCACAACTTTGGCTACATCAACTGGCCGAAGGTTCTTTTCGACATCGATTCCACCGACCAAGACGCCGTTGCCGCATTGCTCTCCGGTAAGAAGGTGCGCATCCGCATCTGCGGTACTTGCACCGACATCTGCAATATGAGCCAGCTTGTCATCTTCCGCGCTTGGTTCCCGAACGCCGACATCGAACTCGTTGATGGTGCATCTGCGGCCTCGTTCGAAGACGACAGCCCCAAGACCCGTGACGCTGCGTTCGTTATCGCGAACAGTATGCTCTGCAAGGTCGTGCCGACCGTCTACAAGGGTTAGTTATGGATCCGGTACTGTTCACCCAGATTACCGACATCCACTTAGGCGGTGATTATGGCGGAAAATTTACCGTAGAGGAAAACTTCCGTAAAGTCATCGATGCCGCCCACAAGGATTCGTACCTTGTCATCACTGGTGACTTGGCTGACAATAACCACGAAGAGAACTACAATAAGATCAAGGCAATTATCGAGGAGAAGTTCGGACAGCTCTATGCCGTGCTTCCGGGTAACCACGACGATGTGAAGGTTCTCAACAAGGTATTTAAAGAGCACACCGAGTCGTTCATCTACAAGGGAGTGCCGGTTTCACTCATTCCGACCGTGTGGGATGAAGAATCCGGCATCAAGTGTGGTCGTGGTCAGTTAATCTGTCCGTTCAACAAGGCTTCGATGCTGTCCAATTCGATTGTGTTTACCCATTATCCGGTGCTTCCCACGTCGCATCGCTTTATGAGCAAGCACGACTTGTACGAGCTGAGTCGAGAAAAAATCATCAACATGATGGTTGAGTCTGGATCCAATGTGATTTTCTGTGGTCACTATCACGACTACTGCAAAACGCAACTGGTCAATAAGTGCCAAGAATATGACTATCGAGGCATATCCAAGACATTGGAAAACGTGGACTTGGTTCAATACATATGTCCGGCCACTCAGTGCCAGATTGACCCTAATTCGGATCAGTTCGTATGTACAAGCAAGTCTCCGAACGGCTTTACTATAGAGGTATGGCCTATCCAAGAAACCAATACTATCAAGTATACTGTCCAAAAGCTCTTCTTTAGTTAACGGGTTGGACGGTAATTAGCGGAAAGGTTGAGTTTAAACTCAACCTTTTTTATATTTCCGGAAAACAAGAGGTTACTATGAGCACACCCGTTTTAGTAAAAGAAAATTGGGAAAAACTGAAAGAATCACTATCGAATCTCGGAATCGATACGTTTGCCGATGGCTTCGGAAATTTCGGATTTCAGTACAATGGGTACCACCTCGGCGGTTATATCGGATTTCAGAACAATGGGTACCACATCGGCAGTTATACTGATGGGGACCGGTATGTGGAATTCCACACCGCTTGGGAATTTGACGGCAAATCCAATCTCAAAGGCACTTTGTCTATCAAGATGACTCCGGAAGACTTCGACTCGGCAACGGTCGACGATGCTGTGGAACTCATTAACAGTTCCAAGCAGCAGCTCATTAAGATGTTCCCTATGGTCGAAGTCCTCGGACATTGCCGTTCTGGGTTTATCCGTTCCAGCCGTCTTATCGTATTTGAAGGCGTAGATAATTCTGGAAAAACCACGGTCTCCAAAGAGTTGATTAAGCAAATGCCTTGGTTCTCTTGGACGAAGGAACCAGTATTCACTACTGAACAGGCTGACCGTCTCAATTCGGACGAGTACAAAGGACAAGACGCAAAGCGCGAAGTGTTGTTCTTGGAAGGACGACTCGCACAACAGCAGTTATACAAAACCACGCCGTGTCTTCTCGACCGATATCTTTGGTCTGGTTTGGCTTATGCAAAGGCTTTCTCGCCAAGCATCTACAATTTCTGTGAAGCTTTGTACACAAACTACAACATCTTCAAGAAGCCTGACTTGTATATATTTATGGAAACTCCGCTCGAAACTTGCTATGACCGTGAACCGGCTCTGAAGAAGGAACCGGGCCGTCTCGAAAAGATTCGTCAGGCATACCGTGATACCGAGCACCTTATCGATTCTCCCATCGAGTACATCGACGGCAGCAAGAGTCTTGAAGAGTGCATCGAGGCCACGAAGCAAGCCATTATCAAGCATTTCCCCGACCAAGCACCGTTTGTAGGCTGATATGATTAGCGAAGCTCCAAACCAATGCTATACCGAGAGTGAATACGAGCCGACCTTTGCGGAGTTCGGTAAAGAGTTGACTCGTAGACACCGTGAATATTTGCAAGCCAAGGTCCGCAAGGACGGCGACGAATATGTCGTGTTTTGTCGAATGTTTAATTTCGTGAATAAAGTTCCGACGACGGAATGGCACGACAGTTTTTCAAGGCCGTCCAAGTGGAAATACCCGAACATTGATGGCTTCTTTAAGTCGTTGTCCGCTCTATCGAACGTGTATATCAGCCCGCTCGGTCGCATTAAGCTCCGTTTCAAGTCTCTGTACGACGCTTGCAACGTGGCAAAGGCGTTGGTTGACTATTTCCAGCCGTTCGGAACGATCTGCGATATGTACGACGAATCGATGAACATTGTTTTTTCTTTAGAAAAAGCATCGTTCGTCGTCTTTTATGAATACAAAAGATATAATTTACTCGACGTGAAACGTGGCGTATTGCTGAGACCCAAAAGCTTATCAACACATTCGAAAGAATATTTCGACGAACTGTTGACAATCTTACGCAACAATGCTATATTTCCAAGTGACGATATTGTCAAACATAAATAAAGGATAATCCCTATGTCTACTGAAAATAAATCCGTATGCTCTTGCGGCGCATCTTGCGACGCTAAGGCTCTCAAGGCTTCTGTGAAGAAGCTCACCAGCGACAACGCTAAGCTCGCCAAGCAGCTCGCTTCTGCTAAGGCTTCCGCCTCCAAGGCTGCTGCCAAGGCTGATGCAAAGCTCCAGAAGGCCAACGCCAAGGCTGCAAAGCTTCAGGCTACCGTGACGGCTCTCAAGGCCGCTGCTAAGGCTGCTAAGGCTTCTGCAAAGAAGACCAAGTAAGTCGCTGAACCTACGAATTAGAGAAGGCGGTCATCCGACCGCCTTTTCTGTTTGTTTAAACCGTTTTTATTCCGCTTTCTTGTGGCACAGATGGTATGCTTCCACCAGTGCCTTGCGCAACTTTGGGTTGATATTCTCCATCGACTCACGGAACGCCCCCTTGGGAACTTCTTGATAATCCCAACACTCGGCCATGTCGTCGTGGATGTAGTTCGTTATACCGTCGAAATCGCTGATAACTTCGTCACCGCATACAGTCGAATCGTACTTGTAACGCTGGTTTCCTTGTTCATCGGTACCGGCTAATGTCACAGCACCCCAGTGCTGATTGTTAAGGTCGATGATTTCAATGCTGTCGCCGTTATCCTTGCTAGTTAGTCCGGTACCGTGAATCATTGTATCCACGGCATCCTTCAAAACTGAATTTAGCTGTATATTTGCGATTTCTGGCATAGTAGAATTCCAATAACTAACCGTAGTTTATAAACTCAAGTTAAAGGATGCGAAGTAATATGGATCAGATGAACAACAAGAAACCGTTACATGAAGGCATTGACGCACCAAGTGTTCTATTATTTGGGCGAGGCTATGGCGAATCTCCAAGTCTCGGCTCGGTCGACGCAACGACTCGATTCAACCAAATGGTTACTATGTCTGACCCATACAGCGGAGGCATCAACCCAGTAATGGCTCGTGTAGCCAATTATTCTCGTCAGAACTCACCTAAATACTCGGTTGACCCTAACCCAGAACTTGACGAGTTCGTAGATACTCTGTTTGTTACTGACATGGGTCCGGAAGCTTTCACTCTTAACGGCGAGAATCCGTACCGTCTCCTTGAGAAAATCCAAAACGGCGAAGACGTGAGCGATTTGTTGAAGCAACCTTCAGCTATCACTGAAATACATAAGCCTTCTATACAAAACGAACCGGAAGCCATCGACGACAGCTTCCTTGATTTCGCTTCTATGTTCGGTGAGGCTCCAAGACCTAAAAAGTAGCACCGCAGTCAGAGTTGTTGAACTCGTAGTTGATGCAGTCCATACCTTCTGAATTGCTGGAGTTTCCCCTATCCTCGTCCCACGGTAGACAGCGCGGACCGTTATTTGTAACCGTCCCCGGTTCCATAACGTAACCGTTCGCAATCATATCGTAACGGCCATCTGCATAACGCACGGCGGTCATCTCGTGGTCAGTAGTCGGAACCGCCTCGACAATCTTCAAGGTTCCGTAGTATGGCTCCGGCCGTGGTGGTGGGCAAGCCATTCCCGGATAGTGGAACGGGTGCATCATATCGGGATGCGGATTGCACGGTGGAATACCGAAAGGTGGTTTAAAATGGTTCATCTGCAACACCCCCAATTATGAAAAGAATAACATTTCAACGGAAGACAGCCGTGTTCTGGAACACATCGATACGTTGGAAATGGCATCGGAGGTGGTACGAACGGCTGGTTCGGAGTGAAATAAGGAAACGGGCTGTGGCATTGGCAACCGCAGTGGTGTGACGGGTCTGGGTATAGTCGTGACGGTACATATTCCCACGGTCCCTTTTGTGGTGGCGGCGGTGGTGTACAACAGCCAAAAGTCGGTATTGGAGGCTGATTCGGAATAAAATATATCGGTCCGCATGGTGCGGACGGACGTCTAACAAATGTAGGCGTTTGGCTTATATGCGGTCTAGGAAAACAGCCGCAACCAGGTCCGACTGGGTGAGGTATAGGATGTGAAGGATGTGGAGGCGGGTGCGGAATCGGCATCACGTGTCTATGGCAATCGCAACTCATTATTTACCCCCGTTTTGAACTAGTTCTCCTAGTATGACGTTTATTAGCGGCGGTCTTGGAAGGCATAGTCAATATTTGTTTATGCAGTTCGTGTATATAGGAATTGCCGCCAAGGTCGGAGTACACCTTATACATTTTTTCAAAATTCTCTCGGTCGTAATCGCCTATATATCCCTTTTCAATTGCTTGGTTATATATAGCCGTAAGGTCGTTCCTTGTAGAGGCTATGGTTGCCTCTTTCATAATTCGTTGTTCATTTCGGTCGGACTCGAACTTGGAGTAGAGGTCGTCTTTTAGTCCAGTGATGAATTCGGTTACATGCGCCAGATCGGTTTCTATTTTAGATATTCGTTGGCCGACTTCATTCTTATTGGTGAAGTTGTCGACGAACCATTTACGCATTGGGCGTATGAAACCGACAAGGGTTGCAACAAAGGATCCTAGAGCTATGATAAAACCCGAATATATCTGCAGATTTTCTGTTAACGTAGACCATTCCATCTTTCGATGCCGTCCGAACAATTTAACTGAAGTTTATGCATATGCACATTTGAAAATGTTGACAAATAGGCGTTTTAAAACTATATTTTTACTACATTGAAAACGTTGTATAACGTTTCAGATAAGGAACACATTATGAATTATACAGAACAGAGAATGGACATCAAAAATACACCGGATAACAGCGACACGGTTGTTGCGCATTGTATCGCGGCAGACCTCAACTGGGGAAGTGGCGTCGCACCGGTTATCAACAGAGAGATGTTCAATGCGGAAAACTTATGTCGTTACAAGTGTTCAACGAATCCAAACGGCGTAAGCGATATGCTTCAAGTAGGTGGAATATTAGCTGTCAAGTCACCTAGCCGTAATAATACTCTCGTAAACCTTATCACTAAACTCCGCTCGTGCTACAAGCCGACATACGAACATGTCGCATCGTCGCTTGTTGCCCTTAGAGACTACATGGAATCTAACGGTTTGACGACTCTTTACATGCCAAAAATTGCGTGTGGAATCGACATGCTCAAGTGGAGTGTCGTATCACCTCTTATCAAGGGCGTATTCGCTAGTACAAACATAAAAATTATAATTGCCGTGAGGGATTAAAATGTTATTTACGAAAATTATTAACAATGTGAAGAACTTATTCACAAAAAATCAACATAATCAAACAAAAGAAAATGACGAAACAAATCTTTGGGATAATCTCGCCCTTGGAGACCGCATGAAGCTGTACGAGTCGTTTTTTACGGGAAACAACTTCCCCGGAAAGTACCCACAATGGCCGTCGCGCAATGTTGTCCGTATTCCGGGCGGATGGCCGATGCGCCTTGACGGCTATACCGACGTTCCGGCTGGGTTCTATCCGGTTATCCGTGTCGACGGCCACTGCTTCAGCAAGTTCACTAGACAGTTCACAAAACCGTACGATATGCGTATTGTGGACGCTATGAACGCGGCCACTATGGCGTTGGTTCAAGAATTCCACGCTATCATTGGCTACACGCAGTCTGACGAAATCACGATCGTCCTCCCCAACGATACGGAAATGTTTAACCGCAAGTGCCAGAAGATTGCTACACTCGCAGCATCAACCGCAGCAGTGGCGTTCTACAACTGGTTGGTCGCTACCGGCTACAGCGGAAAGCTCCCGGCGTTCGACGCTCGTGTATTCGGCGTTCCAAGCCGCGACGAGGTGGCCAACTGCTTGATCTGGCGCGAACGCGACGCTATCAAGAACTCCATCAGCAACGTGGCGCAGCAGCCCAAGTTCTACAGCGCGAAACAGCTTCTCAGCAAGAACAGCGACCAGAAGATTGCTATGCTCGCCGAAAAGGGTTACGACTTCTGGAAGGACACTCTGCTCAACTACGCTCGCGGTACCTACTTCAAGCGCATCGTGACTACGCGTCCGTACACTCCCGAAGAAATCGAACAGCTTCCGCCTAAGCATCAGGCGCGTACGGCACCGGAAGGAACCGTCCTCTGCACCCGTGCGAAGATAAAGGCTATGCATTATCCGCTGGTTGCCCACATCGCCAACCTCCCGGATGTCATCTTCGACAACGCAGTCCCGGTATTCAAGGAAGGTCTCAAGGACATCCACGAATTCGAAACTAGGGATTACCCGGATGATGTTTAAGAACGAGAAACAGAAGGACCAGTTTGTCCTTGCGTTTGCAGTTGTATGGATTGTGGCCAACTTGCTTGGCTACATCCTTTTCAACACTTGGAGCCTACCTAACGTGGTTATGGTTGTCATCTTGGCCGTAATCGTATATATCGACCATAAACAGAGACAATAATGCTCACCTACTTCATATCAGACCTCCACTTGGACGCGTGGTGTCCCCTTACAACGAACAAGGGGGTTCTACGCAAGTCGTTTGAGGAACTTTATGGCCGATATTTCATCCCGGCTGAAGCGGTTTCTATCGCTGGCGACATCGCCGACGATGACTTCACGTTCGTCGCGTTCTGCGAATTTATAGCGGAGAAGTACAAGCAAGTCTACATCATCTTCGGAAACCACGACTTGACCGTCCGTGGGTCGTTCGGAGACGTGGATGGCTTTATGAATTGGAAAACCACCGAAGACAAGTTGGCCTGGATCGAGATTGCGCTGAGTGCCTATCCCAACGTGCATCTGCTGGACGGTAACGTGGTGGACGGATTCGGCGGTACGATGGGTATGTGCGACTTCACATACGACCGATACGAAGGGAGACCATATGACACGGTAGGGACGTGGCATAACGAGTGGTATGACGGTCGTCACTGGAACTATATGGGTCAAGACCCCATCAAGATTTGGGAGTCGGAGAAAGCTAAGATGGACGACCTAGTAAAGGCCGCCCCGAAGGTTATGCTTACCCATTTCTTCCCCACGCAGATGGGAATACAGCCGCAATTCGTCGATACCTACAAGACGGCTTGGTACTGTTTTGACGGAGCAAAGTTCCTTGAACAGCTTCCTGAAACCACTATCTGGCAAGCCGGACACACGCACGGCTGTCTTGACACGAAATGGGTTGATAAAAACGGAAAAGGGCATCGCATCATATGCAATACCCTTGGACTTCCTCACGAAAAATTTCCGTTCGCTTCCTTCAAGGAAGCCGAGACTTTCCTAATCGACATAGCTTAACTTGTAATGGACTGTGCTTCTACCGATGGTAGTAATCAGCTCCTTCGTAAGCATGTTCGCTTTCTTTTCATACGCCTCTTCTACCAAGATACGGTATTCCTTGCCGAAATCCGGACCTTGGGCGATACCCATTTCTTTAATGTGTTCGGAAATCGCCTTGAAATCCGGCTTGTTCTGGGACAAGAACTTCGCTATGGCAAGCTGCTGATAGAAATCGTCCGAGAAGTGGTACGGACTGCAGTACCAGAGTACATTCTTGTAATCACCTTCGACGAACTCGACCAGCTTGGTCCACGGGTAGTGGATTGTTGGGTCAGCCGTGTTGAAATAGGAAGTGAAGTCTTGGTAATATTTGAGCATACGACGCTCCTCGCGTGTCGCCACAAACTTGTCCATTGTCTCATCGGCATTGAACGACTGGAACGCGATCAGAGGCACGACATTGTCCTTGTTCACCGACGCGGACACCGAATCCGTATCCTTGTTGTATCGGTACAGCATGGGCAACTTGGAATGAAGTACATCGCCAAAGCATTTCTGAAGAGCCGGGATGTGCTGCTCAACATTGGTCGAATCGAGAAGCGAGTAGAACGAGGCGATATTACCCTTTTCAGCCACAGTCAGGAATTCCTTGCGGATGCGCTCGGCGGACAATGACGCGACAAGATGTGCCTTCGCTTTGATAACCGCACGAGTCGTGTCTTCGAGCAGATAGCCGAAAACAATGGCAAAACGGATTGCGCGGATGATGCGGAGAGCATCTTCTGTAAATCTGGCATTGGGATCGCCGACTGTACGGATGAATCGGTGTTCGATATCCTTAATACCGCCGAAATAGTCGATTACTTCGCCGTCGCAGTCCATACCAAGCGCGTTGATGGTAAGGTCGCGGCGCGATGCGTCTTCCTTGAAGGTCTTGGCGAAGGTGACGGTGTCCGGGTGGCGACCGTCGGAATAGTCGCCGTCAGTACGGAACTGGGTTACTTCGAATGGAACTGGGTCATAACCAGCAAATTCGAGTCCAGCGCGAAACAAGACTAGGATAGTACCGTGAGCTTCGCCATTATTACTACGCGTAGTGAATTTTTCTTGCAATTTCTCGATGGGCATATTCGTGGCAATATCCACATCGTGAATATTTGGGGTATCTGTTTGACCCAGTTCATAGCGAACAAGGTCGCGGACACAGCCACCAACGGCATAGGCTTCATAGCCATACGAGTTGATTTGTGCAATCAACATCATCGCCAAATTTAACTCGTTATTGGTTGAATATTTTGCTAAGTCGATTTTCATAATTACCTCGACGCTAAATATAGGAAATTTTTACCAACTTGTCAATACGTTATTTACGTCATTGACAAAATCGCTGCAAATTGCTATATTGAAGCCAAAAGAGGTTTAAATGGACACGAATAATACGACAGGCACGCCGTCATATCCGCTGCATCACGAAGACCCCATTATCCACCCAGTCGGAGCCAACATAGCCAAGAAAGACTATAAGCCCGACGAACCGCTTGCGAATAAGGAGTCTACGGACAATGCTTAAATTTTTTATTGATATCGAGGGAACCGTTCTCGATGACTTGAAGTCGCGCAATTTCCTTACGTTCAACTGTTCCCAGATTGCGAAGCTCATTGCCGACCGCACAAAGGACAACCAAGACTACCGAGTATTCATCTATACTTGGGGTTGGAAGACCCTCGCCGACATCGACGACGAACTTCTCTTGAAAATCCTCGACGCGATTAAGGTCGACGCCGCACACTATGGCCGCGTATACACGAAGCTTGACGCGATCGAGAGGGTCACGAATACTCTCTGGGACAACTTGCTGACCCTCAACTTGGTCAATGCTCCGGAAATCATCGACGAACTCCGCGATAGGCTGCTACAGCCCGGTGCGATGGCTCAATACGGTTACACGAAGGTATCGGTGGCCGAAGATTTTGCCAAGAGCTACAAGGGTAAGGACCATGTCGTCCTTATCGACGACCTAGTCACGGTGACTGACGAGAAGCATCCGCACTACGAGCTGGAAGTATTCAATCCGAGCCGTCTCGCAATCCGTATCGACAACGAGATCGACCCTACGGTAATTCTTTATTCTCCTGACGGACAACCCATCGGAGAAATCCAAAACTCGGCTGCGCTGGACAACGTGCGCGTCCAGATATGCAAAAACCATTACACCGGCTTCTATTTCAAGTACAATGGCCAGAAAATCCATATTGACGGCAACGGAAATGTCGAAGATTGGCCTAAAGGTTGCTTCGACTATGGATTACAGGCCGCTGGTGAATTGTTGCGCAGCGCAAAGTCGCTCAGAGAACAAATCGAAGATCATCAGAGACAGAAGGAATCCAATGTCTAAAGTTGCAATTTATCCCGGCTCGTTCAACCCGGTCACAATCGGCCATCTCGCCATTATTCGAAAGGCTTCACGTCTGTTCGATATCGTTAATGTAATGGTTGCAGATAACCCGAACAAGAAATATAATGTATCAATTGATCAACGCGTACAGTGGATTAACACTATCACATCTGACTTGCCAAATGTCTTCACCGGAGTTCTTCCGTCTGGAACTCCGTTGGTTGATGTTTATAAAGGCCTACCGCTCAATGCGCAGAAATACATAGTTCGCGGCCTCCGCAATGCAACCGACTTTGCATATGAAATGGAGCAGCAGTATTACAACGATATGCTTGCTGATAGTTCGAACCATATGGAAACAGTCTACTTGACAGCACAAGCATTCAATAGCGTATCGTCGACTAACCTTCGCGAAGTTGCCAAACTGTTCCCATATGACAAGTTCGCGATGGCGTTCGGCTGGTCTGACGCGACTTCCTACAAGGTGATTCCGTCGGAAAACTTGAAACCCTACAACGACATCCTTTATCAGGTATACGAGGCGTACAATGGCAAGCAAAAGTAAGTTCGCGATAGTGACCGGTGAAATCGGTGCCGGTAAGTCAACCGTATGTAACCACCTCAGTTCTCTCGGCTACCGTGTCGTCAAGTCTGACGATGTCGCGAAGAAGGAACTCTATAACTGGCCGAAGGTTCGCCATAAACTGGCCGAAGAATTCGGCAACGATGTAATCAACAGCGACAACACTCTTGACATCCGTAAAATCAAGAAACGTATGTTCGACGAAAATTACCGCAAGGCGTATATCCGATTCGAAACCTATCTCACCGACTGCTTCGCGGAATATCTCCTAGACAACGAAAACGGCGATCTGGTATTCGTCGAGATTCCTCCGCTTGAACCGAGCATAAACCTCGCGAAACGGCTGAACATCTGCAACACGTTCTTTATACCGGTTGACAAAGGCGAACAGTCGAAACGCCTCCGTCATCGAGGTATGACCAGTGCCGAGGTGTTCGAACGCCTTGTTCTGCAGTCCGAAGAATTCGTCAAGAATCTCCCCGGTTATGTGAAACTGACCGGAACGTCCCAGAACTACGGCGAGCCGTACCAGCGTTTCGCCGCCGAAATCATTGACCACATACAAAGGGGAAAATAATATGTCCAGTAATACTGTTCTTGCATTTATTGTAGGCGCAGCTTGTGGTGCCGCCGTTACAGCCGGTATCATCGCGTTCGCCGACCCCACTCCGAAACCGGTGTGCGAAAACGAGGTGTTCACGATTTGTCTCTATGAAACCAAGAAAGGCGTGTTCGGCGACGAACACGTAACGACATCCGGTAAGGGAATCTGCAAGACTTACCCGATCAAGGAATACATAGTAGAGACGATGCACAGCCCGTTCCACGGAAAACGCGTGGTCAAGCGCAGCGACCCGACGGAAACCTATATGTACAAGTCCAGAGACTATATGAGAGCTGATATCGTCTGCACGGACTCCATCAAGCCGAAGGAGCCGTAGGATGGCAGACGGTAAAATCCAAAATATGTGGAAATGTCGTGACTGGGTCACGCTCATAGCCATTATCGCCGGTTGTGTCGCACTGTTATCTGGGGGTTTCTGGTTGAAGGAAACTTACTTTCCGGAGACCGAGAAACCGAAAGAAAAGGTATGTACCAAGTTGGTATCTGTCATCTGCGAGTCTACCTTTAGTCACCGTGACAAATGTACAGAGTGGGATCTGGCTAAATATCAAGTGATTAAGCCACAAGCGTTCGGTTCTTCCGCCAATAAGTACAGAATCAAAAACGTGACCGACCCGACCGAACAGTATACATTGTCGAAGTGGAGCGTCACGTCGGTCACTGAAGTATGCAAGGAATACGGTTATGTCGATCAATAACATTGTCGATTTCGAGATTGTCTTTATGAACTGCGACTCGGTTATGGTTGACCCAGCCGCTGTCGTTTCGATGTCGTTCGAGGTGGAAAGTGAAAAGTATGAATGGGACCCGAAGCAACAACGCATCGACTACGAACGGAACTTGAAATCTTTCAAGATTTCGCTTGACCTTAACAGGTCGCAGCTGTTCCGCAGACGCTATATCACCGGGATGTTCGGCGAAGGCGTCGACAGCCGAAACGCAGACGGTGAGGCCGCCATTGAACGCCTCAAGTCATCGTCCGACATTACGGCCATCTACATACAAGGTACGAAGTATTCTATGCCTATCAAGTGGAAGGTCGACAACGGCTCCGAAATCAACTTGCTGCAGACCACGTCCGTTCTGACGACGACCGGAGGCTGTTACCAGCTGCTCATCGACATCATCCCGGAATCCGAGTACGGGAAGGTTTGCGTTTATTAGATTTCTTCTTCATCTTGCGCCTACGCTTCTCGGCCTTCGGGTTGACCATACCGGCCTCATACATTAGTCGACCGCACTGTATGGCCATCGCGATGCCCATAGGCGAAAGACCTTGCATATTCTTTATTCTCGCTCTCAGATACTCGATTCTGGCTATATTGGAAAACTTGGATGGATCGGTGGTCGCCAACGACCACCTTTTCCATATCTTCCGGGCTGCTGCCGCCAACGCGACTACTACGAGCACATTTTTAACGAGTCGAATCATTTTTTAAGTCCACCTAGCCACGGACTGAAGATCGTGTATCTACACAGCAGTCTGGAATACGGGTAAGTATTTCGGCGTTGATGCCGTTTATTGCCATCTGACGAAGCGTTTTCATCATCCCAAACGTCATATCGGAGATAGTCACGTTGGGGATGTTAGATTTGCCTTGCGGATGCATAACAAAGACTCTCCACGGTGTTCCTAACCTGTCGCATACCATGTCGAGATTTTTGTTGACACTGTACATTATGTCGTTACGCTTGGCTTCCGTAATAAAGTCATATTTGTATAGCCCGATATATTTAACGACTCCGAATCGTCTGGCACATATAAAGAAGGTACCGCGCTTCAATTTGCGTGTTTTGGGTTTCCACGGAATCGGAAAATGGTATACGCGAGTTTTCAGCAATCGAATAGAATTGGCTATTCCTAACCAAAGGAAAGCCACCCAAGCTATCATATACAATCGTTTACTGGCGTTGCGAATCATTAGATACTCATTAGGGATTTGCTGGTGATGTCGCTATTCACACGGTTACGTTTTCTCTGGTACAATTCACGAGCGATAGTTACTAATAGATTAAAGAAATCAAAAATTATAGCCGGATGCACAGAATACCCAGCCACCAATTTCGATTTAAATATGCGCATCGCCGAATAAGAAGGCTTAATACGCACGCCGGCATCGTTCTTTCCGACAAAGAATTCCTCCTTGTCGTGTGGGATGTGAGTAACGAACTTTATGTTGTACTCTTTCGCGTACCTAACGCAGTGGAAATAGCGCGACGGAAACTCAACTTTCTCTAGTACAGTATTCATCGTGGTTTCCGACGAGTCCTTGATGTACTGAAGTTCGTACTTGTTGCTATATCGTACATCGAACGCGTGGTCAGTGTAGATAACCTTCCCGGTCCGCTTGTTCTGGAAAGCTAAAACCAGTCGGGTACGATGGCGGCCATCTACGGTTAACGGCTGGTTTCGAGATTTGATGTGGCGATCGAGCAGTTTGCCATAGTTCTTTACAGATCGGCGAATCGCTCCGACGCCGAACCCAAGGTACACCAGATATTGAAGCATCTTGTATAATGTCATATCTACTCCACTACATCTTTTGGAATATAACCTTGCTGGTACATCCATCGGTAAATGGTGGCACGTATTTCGTGCATACCGGCACAGAATCTTTTGAACGATATGCCCATCTCATTGGCGATTATTTTTGGTTCTTGTGGGGTCAACGTCGAAAGGTGTGTGTACGCATTGTTTATTAGCCGAACATGTGCTACGTATACACCCAACGACTCGGATGACCGATGGCCAATTTCCGTCGGAAGTGCAAAATAAACCTCGTCGAAGTTGTTATTCTCGCCAGCGAAGTTGATCGGCGCGTATACGTGTTGTTGCGTAATAAATTGTTTCCACGCTCCGTACTTGTCGTAGGCGTCGAATACAATATATGTGTAAATGCAATCGACCTTGTCCTTTTTAAGCAAACGGGCGACATTGCATCGCCAGCTCGGAACCAGTGTGCGCATAACGATACGGTTCCGTTCCTTCACCTTGCGGAAGATGTTCCAGACGCACATAGTCAATGCGGCAAATGTCATCAATCTTTTCATGCTAAAAATACGTCGGGCGGATATAGTCCGTCCATTGTCATACGTCTGTACAATCCAACCGTGAAATCCTTAATCACGCCATAGACGAACGCCGACGGAAATCCGTGCGTCTTGGCGAAACAAGGTATGGAGTATTGGTCTCTTATAGTCATTGTGACATAGCCTTGTCCGCCTTTCCGGAATTCTTTGGCCTTCTCCTTCGCGTGCCAAGGAATACTGGCGAAAAGCTCTACGCGGACATTCTTGCCTAGCCTTCCGTCGACAATCTGCTCGTTTCCCCAGTCCTCTATCTTCTGTCCGTATTCATAGAGTCCGCCCGGTGCCGTGCTAGGAATCTGGATTTCCCACCAAGTATAGAACTTTTCGTCGAAGATCGCCTTTACATTGCTCTGTATACGGAGACCGATGATGAAGGTCTCCCTTTGGACGTTCATCTCCTGAAGCTTCTTGCCACACATTCCGGCCCAGTTCTTGCTGTACAGCGTCGTAATCATCTGACGCTTGTCCATAATCTTCCGGACCGCGTTCACAACCGTGAGGACGATCGCCACAATTGGAAATATCCGCTTCATACGTCCAGCCCAGTCACACAGTCCCTAGGTATCACGCCGTCGATAACGTACTTGTTGTACATAAACCGGACAATCTCCAGAATCATTCCGCGAAGCTGCGGACGGCCACCCACATAGTGCGCGAGGTTGTAAACGCTGTACTCGTCCTTAATTCGACGGAACCCCCTTTTCAGCCGATACCCATTCTTCGACCGGCACGTATTCATTACGTTCGACGGTATACTCTCGACCAGACACAGGTCGTGGCCTTTCCCTAGACGGTTGTGTCCGAACTGGTCTTCCATAATGGCCTTCTGGGCGGCTACCGCCACGTCGAAATAGTAGTCGCTGGATGGCCACGCCTTGCTCTTCACTATAACATCCGGAACATAAATATTGATGAATGAGTACAACAATTTGTCACCCATCAAAAACGCCACAAACATCGGCTTCATATTGATGTCGTACTTTTTGTATAGCTTGTACGAGTCGATGGACGTTATGTGGCTGCTGTATATGTTCGTGGTCAGGTCCCTCTTCCCAAGGACCTTCCTTACCACGTTGAACGCCGCCGCACCCAAGGTTATCAAATGTAAAATGTTCATACTTTCGACATTAAATATAGCATATACAGTTACAAATTCAACACCGATTGCTATATTTAAGGAAAAACGAGGATATATGTCGAAAAAGAAGCAGATAAGGCTCGAAAAGGACAGCGTGTACACGCTCGTCACGCCGCAGTCATACGAGTCGCTTGCCGACTTTATCGTAAAGAACGGCGAATACAAGTTTGTGAAGGATTACGAATACCTGTCCAAGGAAGGGGTCGGTTTCAAAGTGTCGGCCAACGTGTTGACCGTCCGCGACTGCATTTTCGACGTTTCCGAGCTGACGAAGCAGCACCATCCGGAAACCGGTGTATATCTGACCCTCCTCAAGGGTTCCCTCGAAGGCGACAAGGACTCGATGTGGGTTATCCAGTTCCAACGCTGCCAGTTCTACACTATGCTGGACAAGGCGAACCCGAATGCGCACACCGCAGCGAGCCTCTGCCTCAACGAGAACTGCGTCTTCAAAAGTTGCAAGTTTTACCACGGTGCTCAGATCCGCACAAAGAAACTCATCGCATTTATCGACTGTAACTTCGCGGACGACGTGCTCGTCGACTCCGATGCAAGGGATTCGTCTTGCCGACTGGACGGACTAGATTATAACGAACAGCTCTTCCTAAAGCTCGGCTACTTCTCCATTGTCGATATAGTAAATGCCAAAGGCTTGCCGAAAAAATTCTGTATATGCGACTCTTGCAATATCACATTCACCGACTGCAAGATACAATCCAACAGCACCACTTTCATCATAGCGGGCATGTACGCTGGCTACCGCGATAACGTCCTGTACTTCAAGAACTGTGAAATCAATGAACCGTTGTACATCGATTCTTCCAAGGTGTGCTTCAATGCGATCAATTCGAATTTAGAAAAAATACGCATAACCAGAAGCCTAGTCAGTTTGCTCTATGCCGACTCCAAATCCAATGTCGACAAGATGGCTTGTTCCAAGTGCGTCTTCGTCAAAGATAACGACCTAAAGACATATACGCACGAAAACCTAAACCTATTTCCGACCGAGTCGGTCGGCTACGGCCAGTTCAACTCGCTGACCCTCTACAAGAAAGTATATGCATTTTCCAAGTTCGATGCTTTAATCAAAGACTTCAGTGTATGCAAGACCGAAGTCATCGTTGAACTCGACGTGCCTCGCAGCGCCGAACGACACATTGACCTCGCATCTGGCAAGATTCGCGTCAACGAGGCCGTCGTGATCTGCATGTACACCTTCGACGACCAGACCCACGCGCTCAAACCGTACGAACCGGACATCTTCACGACGGTCCGCTCTCTCCACGACAAGAGCTTCAAGTATCAGATCGGCAAGACGGTCAAGCCAAAGTTCGCATTCGACACGTCCGACGCGGACTGCGGTTCCGGTATTCACGGCTTCCTTACACAAGAAGAGGCCATTAACTACGGTTGATAACATATGTCCAAGAATAAAATCAAACTGTCCAAGAACAAGGTTAAGCATATCCACGTCATCAAGTACCCCGACGAGGTCCGTCTCGACAACCCGAAATTCACCGGGAGCACCCTCGAACTGACCGACGAACTGCTTGCGGACGGCGACTTCACCGCCGTGGTTGGAAACGACCGCGCCGCATTCGCATCGTTCGTCGACAAGCACGGTTCCTCGCTCGACAATGACCAAGGCGTGGTCATCCGCGACAAGGTGTTCACCGACGACGGGTCCCAAAAGCTAGTCTCAATCACGATCACACTGACGGACACCAAGTTCGAACAGGGCCACCACGTCATAGTGTTCAAGAACTGCATATTCAAACCCAAGGATATGTCTTCGTCGATGATGCTCCTGTGGGTAAAGCCCTGTTGCGAAGTCCGTTTCGAGGACTGCACGTTCTTCAACAGGACACAGGTGAACTTGGAGTTCGACGCCAAGGCGTATTTCTCCTACCCTAACTGCACGTCCAACCTCCAAGTGGTCGGAACCGAGTCGAAATACTGCTCCGGACTCACGACGGCCAATTTCGACCACGCACACGGAATCGCTACACTCACCCTAAAGTCACTCGACCAAGCCTACGTCGGCGAGGGGTTCGCGCCGAAGATAATCCACGCCGACGAGTGCGGATCCCTCGAACTTGAGAATCTGATGGAACAGAACATAAGCGGCCCGATGGTCTCCTTCCGCTGCGGAAGAAGTTCGTCCTCGGAACTGTCAATCAAGAACTGCAGACTCAACGAGAACACGATTGTCCATATAGCCGACACGGCGACGACCCGACTCTACGTCAACTCGTCCAGCATCAACCGGATAGATATCCGCGATTCAGTCCTCGTCAACGCCATCTTCACCCAAAGCGACGTCACCGTGCTCAAGGCCGTAAAGTCGGTCTGCAAGGAATTCTGCAACAACTCCAAGTTCTCCATACTGGCCGCGACCGAGTCCATCGGCTTCCCAGACCTCCCGGCCACGCTCTACAAGAAGGCGTTCATGAACTGGCTGTGGGAGAAACCCGAGATCGACCTGTTGAGGGGTGTCATCCTCAAGCTCGAAGTCCCCAAGGAAGCCAAGAAACACGCGTCGGCGTGGAAGTTCAGGGTCTCCGAGGCAATTGTCGTCGCCATATTCGACTGTTATATGAACCCCGTACGCCACAACTACCTCCGGAAGTTCATTAGCACGTACGACAGCAAGTTCACCTACAGGCTCGGCAAGGTCGCCAAGCCGACGCAGCCGTTCGACGAGTCCGACGCTGACTGCGCTTCCGGAATCCACGGCTTCCTCACCCCGGAAGAGGCAAGGAAATACCCAGGGTAGGATATGAAGACGTACACAGAGAAGAAAGCGCTGGAACTGCTCGCGCTCCCGTGCCTCGGCTACCACACGTATTCGCCAAACGGGGACGATTTCGACTGCGAATACCAAGCCGAATGCATCTGCGAGGACTGCATCTGCAACTTCGGCGAATGCCACGGCCACATCGACCCCAGAACCAACCACCACGTCTCCCAGAAGATCCTCGACAAGATGCGGGAAATCTACTCCCTGCCGTTCCGGCGGATGAAGGACAACCCGCTACCCCCGGAAGAGTTCAGGAAGTACCTAGAAGACCTCCAATACTGGAAATTTCCAACGCCGTACAAAGGGTAACCTATGTCCAAGAAGAAAATCAAGCTGTCCAAGAAGTCCAAGGAAGACCGCCCGGTCACCATCGACAACAACCTCCCCTTCGACCAGTTCATCGAAAAATACGCCAAGAGAGAAGACGTATACTTCAAGAACGTGACCGCGTCCGTCTCGGCTGTCTCAGATGCCGAGTCCAAGGCTAACTCCAGACCAGCCTTCGTCATAGAAAACCTCACCCTGAAGGTCAAGAACCTTTCCATCGGCCTCAAGGACAGGTACCTCCCGGACACGTTCGTCTTCAGGAACTGCACCTTCGTCACCACCCCCGACTCCGACGCCTCCTTCATAACGGTCGAAGCCGAGAAGAAGGTAGAGTTCGAGAACTGCTCGTTCAAGGCCGCCGACCGGACCTGCTTCACCGTCGAACCCTTCGCCGACATCAACCTCACCAGATCCGACGCCTTTACCATCCTCGTACTGGGACAGTCCGACTCCGACGTTAGGGTGGACGACTGCGACATCCTCCAGTTCCGCGTGATGTCCTCCACGAACCTCCACTTCGTCTCCAAGCTCCCCTACAACGCGGACATCGACCAGACCACCCACGTATCGGTCTCCTTCGTCCACGAAGACCTCGAACACCCGCCGTCAGGCTCGTATCACATGCTCATCGTCAAGAACGGCACCAACGGCTCGTTCGCGGCGGTCCGCATCACCGACTCCAGCCTAGCCACCAATAGAATCGTATCCATACAGGACTCAATCTACACTGTAGACGTTTCGCGTTCCCATATAGGTACCCTAGTCATAATCGAGTCCCTTATAAGACAGCTCTGTACGACCGGATCCACCGTGGATATGCTCAAGGCCGTGGAATCCACCCTACTGGAACCGTATAACCCCTCCAGTCAGGACGAACTGCGCAACACCGCACTGACCAAGTCCCACGGATTCCCCGACCGTCCTATGGTCCTGTACAAGAAGGCCCGAATCAGCATTCTCAGCGCAAACCCCCTCTCCAAGGACCGCAGCCGACCGGAAGAGGTCATCGTCAAGCTCTCCGTACCAAGCACGGCACTGAGACACTACGCCCCTGTCTCGAAGAAGATAAGGGTCTCCGAGGCCGTTGTGGCCGGTTTCTACGATATGGAACATAAGGAGATTAAGCTCTCGAAACTCCACCGACTCCTGAAACGCTACCTAGTCACCTCCTTCAGGGACGACGACTTCAAATACTGGCTGAACAAGACCGTGACCCCGGTACACCAGTTCGCCGACAACGACGAGACTTGCGCATCCGGTATACACGGGTTCCTCGAATTCGACGACGCAGTATCGTATGGCTGGTAGCTATACTGGGTCGGCTAATGGTTTTACCTTACCGGTTTGCTTCGGCATACCCTTGACAAGCTCGTCATATATTCCACGCTTTTTTGCCGCGTTGGATTCGCTGCTAAACCGCTTGTTGAACTCGGTACGGCTTGCACACTGGCTTATGCACTCCTTGATGCGTTCCAATGTGATGTCGGCTGACTTCGTATAGCTTCGGCTCAGCGGTTCCAGCAAGTCTTCCCAATGGTTCCGTCGAGCGGCAACGTATTCCGATGGATAGTCCTTCATAAACTGGGCATAGGTCAGGCACTTGCTCACGGCAAGCGATACATCGTCACGGGTTAACGCGTTCCGGTTCTTATGCTCCAGCTTCGCCGAAACGGTACTGTACAACCCGTATCGCTTGACTTGGGCATATAGGTTCTTGTCGTTCCTTAGCTCGGACAGTTTCGTATACTTGCTCTCGACCAGTTCCAGCAGCTCGGCTCGCTTAGACTGTCGCTTGGCTTGTATCCTCTCGTTCTTCTTGGCCAGACGGAGCGCGTCGTTCTCCATCCTAGTTAGTTCGCGAATCTCTTGGACTGGTTTCAATATGCCACGTCCAAGCCCAGTCAGCCGTTTTACGGTTATACCTAGACATTGTGCTGCGGCTTTTCGTGTCAGTTTTCTCGCGTTCACTAAAGCTACCGTATCGTCAAATCCGTCCGGCTTGGGGAGTGCCACAGTACGGTCTAAACTGCTTAGCATATGGCATATGCCCTTATGCGACATATATTTGTACTCATGTGGATATTTGGACTTGAACTCGGCGAACGTGGTACATTTATCTATGATACTGCTCAAATAGTCAATGCCGTACTTGACGGAAGGCTCCTTGGGCAACCGCTTCCACACGCGTTCATACAGCTTCCGTTTCTGCACTATCTTGTACAAGGCACGACCGGTATGCATTAACTCCTTGTAGCTCTTGTACTTCGAAAAGATTTCGTTCAGTATGTCGTCGTCGCTCCTTGGGTCGTCTGTCTTGAGGTTATATCCGCCTAGACTGCCGCCGGGGTTCCTGTTCAGCACCGTAACACCGGTTGACCGGTATTCGGCTATGTATTTCCGCTCTAATTCAGCCGCCTCGTGGCTATACAGTCCAGTTTCCAGACGTTCTATCTTGAAACTGCAGCCGGTGTCATCTATGTACTGCTTGACCGGACTGGTGTCCTTGTATCGATACTCTTCCTTGATTCGACGGTCGTAATTGCTTGTCAACCCAATATAAACCGCCCCGGTCTCTATGAACGTCCACTTGTATACACACCAGACCGGAAGCTCGTCCTTTCGTTCTGCATAGTAAGGCAAGCCGTCTAGCAAGTAATTCCACTTATTTTTCAGAAGCTTGGCGTTCGCTTGCGGATATTGGTTCCTGAACTCAAACTGGCTGTGGCAACTAGATACAAGTTCCTTGATATAGGACTTGGTGTATTTCGGCCTAGACGCTGGATGTATGTAACCGGGTGTGTGGGTAGGAAGCAAACCCAATAAGTCTTTCCACCCATTTCTCCTTAAAGCGTCGTAAGCACCGGCGTATCGACGCTTGAACTCCTTTCCGCTAGTACACGTCTTTATAACGGCAGCTAGGCTTTCTCTAGTCCATATCGCCGATTTATTGACTTGTGCTTGTTCCGTATCGCCTAGGTTTGACGAATGGGTCGGCAACAATGTCTTTAAGTCATCCCAACCGTGACGCTTCATTGCTTCGAATGCGCTACTATATCGTTTCTTGAAGTCGCGTCCGCTAGTGCAGTCTTTAAGTGCCTCTGCGATGGTATCTCGTGTCCATTTATTCTTGTACATAGATCTCCTATAAGGGTGGTTGTACCCCCCCCCTAAAATTTTTTTTTCGGTGTTCGGGCCTTATATAGATGAAAATACCCCCTATGTAGTACGCACCGAAATTTTTCAACTAGTTTATGTTCCCAATTTTTATTTTTATGTGACAATAAATAATATTTGAAAAATTTTCCGTCAACCCCGGATGACCGCTCCCAGCAGCTATGACCCAGTCCGGGTTATCCCGAACCAAGGGAACTGGTCTCGGCTGCTCCCAACTGGTCTCAACCAGTCCCGACTGCTCCCCGGACTCCCTGCTCCTCCCTACTGGTCTGCCACAGGCCGCGAGCGTAAACCACAAGCAGAAACTACTGCTCAAACGTGCCTTACGGCGAAATTAGCCAAGACTAACTTAGCCCTGGCTAACTGATGGGGGTGGATAGGTATGGGGTCAAGGGTCAGCCGTGGGGGGTATGGGTCAGCGGTCGCCACAGCGAGCCACCATGTCCCACGATGGGGGAGCGGTGGGCAAACGTAGCACCCTAGCACGAAAGAGCCTTGAAAACTCCCTTACGGCGAAAATCGTCTCCAGAAAGTCTGCTCGTACTGACTGGACCGGTCCGGGCGTCCCCCTACGGCGTATCGCTCGTATGTCGAAAGGCGGTTGCCTAAGACCCACGAATCCATGAGCGGTAACTCCACACTGCCTAGGTTCGGTTGGGTTTCCCCTAACCGCCTATCCCAATGATGTAAGCAATGAGGCTTACGAAAATAAAGGAGTTAAGCTTATGATGTTCAAAGTCAATGAAGAAGCCATTGTCAAAAATACATTCGCACGTATGGAATACAGTGGCGATTATATGACCTATATGGTCAAGAAGGCTCGCGACTTGTCTCAGTTCCCCGAAGTCTGTGCCAAGATGGATGAAATGGGTCTGAAGATACCGACCGTTGGCGCACCGAACCCCTTCCGCTCGGTCATCAAGGAACAGACCTATCCGATTCAGCTCGGTGGTTCCCTCTCTTACACCAAGATGCAAGAGAAGAAGCTCGACCGCAACGGCTTCGAGGGTGCGATGTACGAACCGAAGTACCGCAAACCGCACAAGTTCCCTCTCTACAAGGAACTGATTTACCTCGGCATGGATTTGCAGACCATTTACTTCACGGCATATCCGACCCAAGACGGAAAGGAAAAGCCGAAGGCAAAGTGGATTGTTGACGGTCACCCCACTTCAAAATATGTTTTGTTGCCGTGGGCAAAGTCCGATGACTTCAAGCTTTGGACGGAAGGTCTCGTAACAAAATCTGTTTTCAAGGACGGCAACGGCAACGCAATTCTTGACAAGGACGGCGAAGAAATTTCTTTGCGCGAGTTCATCGAAGTCAAGTTTGAAAACTGCAAGATTTTGGTGAATGGCGTTGACATCAAGGAAAAATTCTTCTGTGACGATAAATTCTACACCGATGCAGAACTTATTCAAATGCGTGACGCTTACATCGAAAAGACTGAAAAAGAATTTGAACGTAAGCACAAAGAATGGGAGCTTTCCCAAAAGGGTTAAACAAGGGGGTAAAACCCCCTTTTTCCGTTTTATATAATTTTCGAGCCTAAAACCTATGGTTTTAGGCTTTTTGTTTTTGGTTTTATGTATCCGCAAATAGTTAAATTTTAAGGCTCTAAAATGCGTTTTTGGAGCCGTTTTTCGTGTTGTTGGCATATCCGCACAATTTTATAGTTTTAAGGCTATGGGCAACACAAATAGAGCCGTTTTTATTGTTTTTTGGTATCGTGGAGCCGTTTGAATAGTGTAATGGGTGTAATGTACGTATACAGATTTTAGGCGCCCACGAGCCTTGATTTTTTGTGTTTGCCCCAAAGGCACTGACTGAACAGGTCTGTGCTTCCCCAATCCGTCTATCTCACATATGTAAGTCGATGAGGCTTACGAAAATCAAGGAGTTAAGCATGAATAAGTGTTTCAAATTGAATTATGCGTATTTGCGCAAGCTCGCAAAAGCGCAGTGGGAGCGCCACGGTCGCAAGGGTGCGTTCCTTGATGTTGTTGTGGATAACCAAGATGGTCATATCTACTTTGACACTATGGTCGATAGGTTCCAGCTGGTTGGGTACGTCATAACCAAGGTCAAGGGGATATGGCGCTTATTGACCGAGAAAGAAGCCGAAGACCATCGCTTTGACGGTCTCTTTGCGACGATACAAGCGTACTACGCACAACAGCACTAGACCTCAAGCCGTCTTTAGACGGCTTTCCCTTGGGCAAGTGAGCGAAGCCACTGACTGAACCGGTCTGTGCTTCCCCATTACGTCTATTTCATATATGTAAGCGATGAGGCTTACGAAAAATCAAGGAGTTAAGCACTATGGCAAGCGCAAAAGTAAAATCTATTAACGAACAGATTTGTCGCGACCTTACGGCAACATTTGTTAAGGCGTTGGAAAGCGGTATCGTCCCTTGGGATAGACCGTGGGTGAAAACCGAAAGCGGATATGTCGGTTCCAGCGGTAAGAGCTACGGCATTCTTAACACTATCCTTTGCATGCTCGGTGGTCACGAACCAGGCGAATTTGTAACCTTCAACGAACTGAAGGCTCGTGGTGGCAAGTTCATCGAAACCGAAGATGGTAGCAAGCAAGTTCCGACGGTCATCGTGTTCCGCAAGCGTCTTGAATACGACAAGAAGGACGCCGACGGCAATGTCATCAAGGACAAGGACGGCAACCCAGTCAAGGGAGCGTATTTCTTCCTCAAGACTTCCAAGGTTTGGCGAGTTGGAACTCAAGTGGATTGTCCGACAAAGTACACGAAAAAGGTTGAAAAGAAGCACATCAACCAAATCGCCGATGCTGAAAAGATTGCAGTCGAATATATTTCTCGTGAGGGAATTAAATTTGTTCACGAAAATCAGAACCGAGCTTTCTACCGACCGAGCGAAGACTTGGTTAATGTCCCCAACATAGAGAATTTTAAATCTAGCGAGGGGTATTACGGAACCTTGTTCCACGAACTAGGTCATTCCACTGGTGCAGAACACCGACTGAAGCGAGATATTAAAAATGTTTTCGGTGACCACCTTTACTCCAAAGAGGAATTGGTCGCAGAACTTTGCTCCGCAATTATTTTGCACGACAATGGTTGGAATACGCCTAAGACGGACAAAAATAATGTAGCGTATCTTCAGAGTTGGGCAAAATCTTTGAAAAGCGACCCAACGATTGTTGAATGGGCGATGACCAAAGCGACCGCAGCTGTAAAACGGATTTACGGAAAGGACTAAAAATAAAAAGTTGGGGGTGCTACGCACCCCCTTTCCCAAGGGGGATTTATGGTTTTGACGTGGAAAATAATTCTTTGTCTTGTGGTGTCGTTCATGGTCACTATTAAGGTATTTAAAAGCGGTTCGGCTGTGTCGGTTTTAATAGGTTTTTTGGGCGTGTTCGCCTTGACTAATATCGCATTGAATTATTTGCTTTCGCAGTTTTAAATTTTGCTTAACTCCCCAGCGGTGGGAACCGTTCCCACCGCTTTTAAGTTTGCTTAACTCCCTAGGGGGAGCAAGGTGCTCCCCCCTTACTTGCCTTTGCTTAACTCCCAAGGGGTGCGGACGAGGTGTCTGCACCCCATTTTTCTGATCGGTCCGGGAATAGGACTGACTGTTCGAGGCCGGGCTTCCCCTCGACGGAGATTTCTCGTATGTAAGAAACATTACCAAGGAGTTAAGCCAATGAGCAAGGAAACACGAGAATTTGACCTAGCGGTTATGGATTACAGCACAGCGTCCGTCCGCTTCTACCGCAGAACCTTACCCAAGGACATTCAGACCGACGAGCTTGAGGAAATCCTCGTTGCCGAGGGTCTCTACAAGCAGTCCGAATGCTATCTGATGTTCAGACCGACCGCCGACGGCGGCATCACAGTGGAGGATAACCGCTAATGAAATCCCTCAAGACAGCACTCACTGCGGTAGCCATTGCTACCGCTTCCCTCTTCGCCCAAGACCTCCCCATTTGCGAGGAGTTCATCGGCGAGACCCACATCCACTGCTTCCGCACCGAGGACAAGGCGATAGTCATCACCCACCACTTTGACGGCGGTGTGACTTACGAACTCTACACGCCCAAGGGTAAGGGGTATATTGAGACCGATGGCGAGGGGGGAATCTTCGCCAACACCTCAAACACCAAAATAAACCTTTACGAACTTGCCGAGGATGCCGAGGACGCACTTCAAAATATTATCGCTTATGTAGCTGATGAAATCAAGTGGTAAACCATAACCAACGGAGAAAAAACAATGAAAAAATTCTTAATTTTAATCGTGACCGCATGCGCCTTGATTGCGTGCGGAGAAAAGACAGCTGAAGCGGCCAAGAAAGTTGGCAAGGCTACTACAGAACTAGCTACCACGGCGGCGAGCGAAGCGGCGGCGACCATCAAAACCGAAGCGAGCAAGGCGGCGGACAAGGCAACTGCGGTCGCCAAGGACAAGGCAGCCGAAGCGGCCACGGCGGCATCCAAGAAGCTCCACGAGGCAGCCGACAGCATCCGCAAGTAGTAAGCACCTACCCCAAACCGCCACGCTCCACGGCGGTTCTTTGGGGCGGTTCCCGGATAGGGGACTGACTTGGTCCGGCTGGGATTCCCCCAGTCGGCTATCCAACCTATACAAGCAAAGGAGTTAGCTATGTCAAACCGAGTAACGCAGAAGTACCTCCGCTCTTTGGAGCGAGATGGGTTAGCCACCAACATCAACCAATGGGACGAAGCCCAGCTGAACGAAATCCGCCACAAGGGTGTAGCCACCGTGAGCGTGTCCGTGGGCGTGAACGGCTTGAACGGTGCCGAACTCCAAGACAACGACGGCAACCGCTATGTAATTGTCGGACGGAACACGACCCTAGCGAGAATGGTCTAGGGACTGGCTGGGACTGGCTGGGTTTCCCCCAGCCTCCCATCACCTCTATACAAGAAACGAACAACCTTAAAGGAGTTAAGCTATGGGTTTTACAGCAAACGAAATCAAGGACTTCGCAAGCAAGGCGAACGACGTATTGAGCCAAGTCAAGTGGTATCACGGCGTGGAACTGTTCTACCGAGCAGAAACGCTCGGACTCATCAAGTACGACATTTGGGGCGTCCTCAGTCGTGATATGGCAGCCGAATACAAGGTGACCACCTCGATGCCGCAGTGCAAGCTCCGTGAACGCCTCCGCCAGCATATGTTGTTCGTCTATAACGGCACCGACTTGAGTATCGTGTTCAAGTACGCGGACGGCAGCGGACGCACCCACGGCAGCATCAACACCACGCTCCGTGCCGAGATTGCCGAAGAGGAACAGAAGGCGTTCGAACTCGCCTTGATTGACGCCATCAAGTTCCGCGTGGCCACCTTCAGCGGAGACCGCGCCGAAAAAATCGCCGAACACGGATTTTTCCAAGATAACAGTGAATGGGCTATTGCCGAATGGCGCAGAACCCACCAGCAGCAGTAATGGCCGAGGTAGGACGGGTTTCCCCATCCGTCCTATTCACTCTATACAAGAAAAGGAGTTAAGACGATGAAAAAAATTATTACATCTCGTGAACCGATGCCCATAAAGATTTTGAACTGGTGCATCAAGGCTGGAATCTGCGATGTAAGCACCTATGACAACGGCAACGGATTCCTCGACCGTCGCTGGGACATTGAATCTCGCACCGACAAGGTTATCCGCCTCGACGGGTTCGAGTTCTGCAAGTGCTTGACGGAAGGCCGTGAGGTTGTCGATAACCTCACCAAGCAGCTTGGGGCGACGACGGTCATCGGTATGGTCGCCGAGGGAGCCTTGAACTATGCGCTCCACTATTCGACGAACCAAACGCTCCGTAACCGTTTCACCAAGTTCCTCGACCGTTACGGCTACAAATGGCACTGCATTAGCAACTGCTATTACCTCGTCTACAAGGCGGCCTAGGGACTAACTGGGACTGGCTGGGTTTCCCCCAGCCTCCCATTACCTCTATACAAGAACTGAACAACAAAGGAGTTAAGATGAAAGTTTTTGAAATTTTGGCAATTCTCAAGACACTCAAGTTCCGTGACAAATGGCACAAGGGTATTCTCACCTACGCCGTGGAAATGATGGAAAAACTTTGTAACGGCGACCAAGAGGGAGTGACCAAGGACACGGAATATTCTGAAATTTCCATCGGCCACGTGACCCACCATTGTGACGGCTACAAGTTCAAGGCGAGCGACCGCACCAAGGACGCCAAGGACATAGTGCGCCGTGCTTGCTATGGTGCTATGTTCCTAGTGTCAAACGAGGATATCTGCAACCGCCTTTACACGAAACGAGACAAGGCTTGCAAGCGTGAATACGAGCGAGCTATGGATTGCCAAATCGGAGCCGTTTGGGAGGCTTTGGAACTCATAAAGCTAGTTGCAAGCGGAGCCGACAAGAAGACCATACAGAAGTATGTTTAACTCCCAACCCCCTTCAAAGGGGGTGTTTCTTGGGGGAAGTCCGGTCCGGGACTGACCGGATCTGGCCGGGCTTCCCTTTCTTGCCTATCGTACCTATATCAGAAAGGAGTTAAGCGATATGTCAACCACAACCGAAACACAGAGACTTTACTACGGCTTCAGCAAGACCGAGCTTGCCTATCCGTCTAGGATTGACCGAGACAACTGGGACAACTATGTCATAACCATCGGCAACAGCACGGAGCTGCGTGAACACTGCCGAGCAATCGCCGAGGCGAACGGAGCGAACGCCGACCGAGTGGAAACCGCCATCGCCTCGCTGGTTAACTGGATGGCCGACGGTGACTTCGAAGAGGTGGGCGTGGTCGAAGAGGAAGGCTGGTACGAACCTCCGCACTACAACTACGCCGACCCAGCAGCCGCTTGCGATGCGGACGGCGACACGACCTCGGCGACCGTCGATGTGCAAAGCTCCGACGACGACATCGAAGGCGGTGCATACCACAACCTCGAAGAGGTCATCGGCTTTATGCACGAAGACGAGGTGATAGACGGCGAGGAAGAAAAGGTTTTGAGGGTGTGCCTCCACTTTATCGCTCGCTGGGTCGTGATTCAAGTCAACCACTGGGACGGCAAGGACGTACTTTAAATTTTCTTAACTCCAAACGGGAATGCCCAGACTCCACTGGGCTTCCCAACGATTTTATTTTTCTGAATCTACGTATAACAAAGGAAACACTATGGCAAAAACCACAACTCGCATCGTTAAACCATCAAAGAAGCGCATCTGCGGCTAAAGGAGTATCTATGTTCATACGGTTTAGTAAAACCAAGTTTTTACGTACAGCTGGCTTTATTAGCGGTTTGCCTCTAGTTAAGCCCATCGTCACCGCATCTTGCAACAACGCCGATCTCTACGGCCGGTTCAAGAAGCGGAAATGACTGGTCCGGTCCGGGCTTCCCCGGACTGCCTATCGTTCCTATACAAGCAAAGGAGTTAATATGGAAATGATAGACGCCATTGATACGATTGAAGCTGCAAAGGCTGACTTCGAGAAACGCACTAGCAACTTGGTTAACGGTCTCAGCACGTACGGATTTGTCAAGGTCTCGTATGGGTGTCAAGGGGTTGACTTTAGGATTAGCGCAAAGCTCGACAAGCACGATGTTGAGCTGTTCGCTTGCCACCGCAAGGACGGCAACAAGAACATAGCTCTAGGGGTCTCTTACAAGGACGGAGACGAATGGGAATCGCGCTATTCTGACGATGACACTTGGCACGGCTTGGCCTTGGTTCTAGTGAGCTTAAAGCGAGAGCTTTCCTAGTGCAATGACCAGATCGGTCCGGGCTTCCCCGGACCGGCTATCATTCCTATACAAGGAACGAAACAACAACAAGGAGTTAAGATATGTTGAGTTCAGACTTTATCGCATTTCACGAGCGTTGCAAGCGTAAGTTCGGCAACATCTTCCGCCAAGGCGCACGAGTCAATCCGTTTCCCCACGATGTGTATGGTTGGAAGGAGGTGGCCATTGACCGAGAAGGTAACGTGATGGTCTTCAGCGGAGACCACAGCTCTAGCAATCCCGAAGGCATTATCGGAGTCCACAACGGCAAGGTACTCAAGACCCACCACTCCAATGGCCGCTTTCAGAGCGGAGTCCGCACCATTAGCGAATCTCGCGACACCTACCCCGAAATCTGCACACACGGCGACCCTACGGAATTGGCCGAAGTGAAGAGCATTGACCTTAGTCAGTGTGAAATGGCTATCGAACTGCTCTCTGCATTGGTTCCAGCACAAGTTGCCAAGAACGAAGCCGAAGACAAGGCGGTTATTGAACTCCGTGAATTTTGCAAGAGCATTTTCAAGGTGCGTGGTTTCTTGTCCAACTTGAAACGCAAGCACAAATATTTGATTCAGTGGTTTGGCGGCCTTGAAAACAAGGGAAATGCCACTTGGAACTCTAGCACGCCTTTGTGGTGCGGTTCTTATAGGGGTTGGCACTCCAATGTAAATAATGTTTATTTTGGTAGCAACGATGGTTTGCAAGGCTACAAATTTAGATGTAGTTCTGAAAAGGCGGTCGGCACGGAAGTCTCCGAAAAAACTTTCTACAAGAAACTTATGCCGAGCTTGGCCGAACGTGCCGAGAGCTTGAAAGACTTGGACAAGTGGCACACCTTTATTGACTTCTGTATGTGCCGCTATGGTGATTTTTCAATCACTCGTGACCCAAGCGGAGCCGTTCACTACTATATCAAGGGGTATTGCGACACGGCTATACCCAAGGATTACAAGTTCAGCGGAGCCGCGTGGCGTGACGGACTTCGCAAGGCGACCGAGACCGAAGAAAAGACCATTACCAAGTGGGTCAAGGTCTGCGGTACTTGCAAGCTTGACACGGCTATGGTGAATTGGTCTAAAAGGGTGTGGAGAGACCCCACCGAAGACGAACTGAACGCACTCCCTTAACTCCGCTAGGGTTGGTTCCCAAACCGATGGGGCCACCCTTTTTGTTGATGGAAATCCACTGCGGACTTACTGGACCGGACCGGGTTTCCCCCTACCGAGTATCTACCCTATACAAGAAACGAATCACCCATTACAAAGGAGTTAAGATATGGGAATGGTAACGCTTACTACGGCTAACAAGAAGACGCTCACCAAGCGTCAGAATATGGTCGCCAAGGCAGCCGAAAAGGCGGCAGCTAAGGCAGCTGCAAAGGCGGTTCCCAAGGCCGAACCGCTCAAGGAACCGACCGTGGCCGAACTCAAGGTGTTCGCCGACTTGCTCAAGAGCGGCAAGAAAGCCTATCTGTTCGCCACCCCCAAGGTCACGCTCGAAGGCACCAAGCTCGGCTTGGCTTGGGCGAACGGCACCGCAATGGAGAATCCGATTGAAGCTCTGTGGAGTGTCAAGGCCATCGTCACCAAGTCGCCCACGGTTGAAACGGCTCCGTCCGACGGCTACTACATCAAGACTAAGACTTGCGACGATGGTTCCGTGGTTGTGCAGTTCTTCAAGGCACCCGGAAAAACTTCCTTCTGCCATTCCACCCACAATACCACTATGGTTGACAAGGTGAAATGGATTAACGAAGGCAAGCCGTGTGGCTACCGCTATGGATTTGCTTTCAAGGGAGCAAGTTCCCACCGAATCACCACGGGCGAGGCCAAGGAAAGAATTTTGAACCACAAGTATGACGAATGTGATACTGAAGGCGGTGTGCTGATGTTCCAAGAATATTCCGCAGCCGATATGGAATAAATTTTCTTAACTCCACTTAGGGGGAGTGGCGACACTCCCCCTTTTTTTAAAGGATTTTACTATGGCTATGAATAAATTTCAATCTGAAATGGTCACGACTTTAGTTTTAAACAAGACGAAAATTGTGAACCGAGTCATCGAACTCAAGGAAACACGCGACAAGGTGGTTTCTTTTTACGGAACCGACAAGTATCACACAATAATTTTTAACCACCTTACGGACACCATAAATCTTATGATGGGGCAAGTCCAGGATATCAACATAAAGATAGACGAGATACGCACTTCGGCTGGCCTTGCTCCGCTTTATAGCGATGTGATACCGCTCTACGGTAAGAAGACTGGCTAAGATCGACCGGGCGTCCCCAGCCCGGTTATTCTTCTTATACAAGAAACAACAAAGGAGTTAAGATGAATACTTACAAGCTTATGACAACAATACTGGGCGACGAAACCGTTGCGTATGATGTATGCCAATATTTGGAAAGCCGCCAGACAATACCCACGGTCGGCGAGCTTACCAAGATTAAAGGCATCGGCGAAGCGACCGCTAACAAGGTTCTCGCGTGCATGGAATTGTCGGCGACCTACATGGTCGGTACCAGCGCGACGACGTTCAGTGACCCGGACGATATTGCCAGACGTTTCTGTCACCTCAAATACGAGAATCAAGAACACCTCTGTGTGCTTACCCTTGACTCGGCGAACCATGAAATAGGGTGTCATGAGGTTAGTAAGGGTCTTGCCAACCAAACGCCGTTCCACCCTAGAGAAGTGCTCCGCCATGCCGTTATGGATAATGCAATAAGCATTGCGCTTTGTCATAATCACCCAAGCGGAAATATTAGCCCATCACCCGAAGATATGAGTATTACTAGGGTTTTGGCAGCCGCTTGTCGAATAATGCAAATTAACCTACTAGACCATGTAATAGTATCAAGAAGCGGTTGTTATTCTATATGCCGTTCAAATCCGGAAATTTTTGAAAGTACAATGAAACATTAAAATAAGGGGTTCGCCCCTTTTATTCGATTTCGTTAATTAGTTCACTGGCTGGATAAATCCGGGCATCCCCAGCCCGGTTATTCTTTTTATACAAGAAAAGGAGTTAATATGGTAAAGGTTATCAAAAACACGGCAGACAAGACTAAAAAGCTTCTCAAGGCCGAAGTCAAACGAATCGTGACGCAGTTCAACAGCCGTCTCTTGTTCAATACGAAAGGCTGGGTAGGCAATACGCCAGCTGGGTGTGCCGACAAGTGGGTGGAACTGTATGCGTCAGACTACAATGACGAAGCTCTCAAGGAAGCCATCGGCCAGATTAAGAAAGCTGGCTACTATGTGTGGAAAATCTACGGTTGCTATGGCCGTAACTGTGCGCTCGACACCGTCTACCGTATCACCGAGAGCCGTCTGAAACCGACTCCGGGATGCACTCTGGTGTAGTCGAACTGTCTGATGGTGGCCGGGTCTCCCTGGTCCGGCTATCTATCCTATACAAGAAACAACCAACCACTCAAAAGGAGTTAAGACCTATGGCACAGAAAATGCTCACCAAGCCCATCATCGAAGCTATCGCAAAGACCCCATACGGTTCTGAAGACGGCGTCGACCGCGACAACAAGAAGGTAATCGCTCGTTACTTCGGCGGCGCTGCGTTTGTCTGCTATGTCCTCGAAGACGACAGCTTCTTTAAGGAATACAAGACCGACGAGAAGACTGGCAAGACGGTTCCGACCAGTATCGACGAATCGAACATCGACGAAAACATGGTTGTGTATTGCGCCCAGTCGCTCGGCTACGGTCTCGAACTCGGCGGCACCTCCCTCAAGGAACTGTTCGGACTCCGCTTCCCTCCGTACGGACTTCCGCTGGAACGTGACATCATGGTGGAACCGTTCAAGAAGACGCTCGGCGAACTCCGCAAAATGCACAACGAGGACTGGATGTAGCCTCCGCCTCGTGGGGTGGGGCGGTTGGGTTGCCGCCTCACCCATTTTCTTTTCTTTAAAGGAGCTTTTTATGGCACAGATGAAACTTGTCACACAGTTCAAACAAATGTTTTCGCGTTTCTGCAAAGACGGTAAACACGCGGTATTTGGCTATTGGCAGTGCAACCGTGGCGGTTACGACCAGTGGTTTAGTATTTTTTTCAGTCGTCACAATATCGGAACCGTGTGCGAATGCGTGAACGGTGAATGTAATTGGTTCGGAAACATCAAGGAAATCGGAATCACCGAAGCCGAGCTAGAGGAAATCAAGAAATTCATTACCGATCATTACCCTCACACCAAGTTCGTCGAGGAATGACCAGACCGGTCCGGGTCTCCCCGGACTGGATATCGCTCCTATACAAGAAACAACCAATAGGAGACAGATATGAAATTCGTAGTATTAACCTCGAACGACACTCGCGACTCTCTTTACGAGAACACGCTTTTTGGCACTCGTCTCTATTCTGACGAGAACGGCAAAGACCCAGTAGAATCGGCGTCCGCTACGATTTGGGAGCGTATGCAAAGCGACCTTGAAGCGTATAACATCTACAAAGTCGAATTGAACGGCGAAACGATATTCCAAAAGGAAGATGGCGAAATGGGATGGGGTAATGTGGATAAAGAAAACCCAGACACGCTTAAACTCCGTACTCACGATGAAATCAAGGCGGTGTATGGCTGTCTGAAGTCCGCTTCCGTAGTTGTTCGTGGCTCTGACGACATCTACTGCGGTATCTTCCACAAGGCGCAAGAACGCACTCCGAACGACGATACCGCCGAAGTTGTCTAGCGGAACTTTCCAGACCGGTCCGGACTTCCCCAGACCGGTTATCCGATATATACAGAAAAGGAGTTAATATGGCAAAGAAACGTATCTTTTATGTAATCCGCAAACAATACGGTAAGGAAACATTTAAGAATATCTATGCATTTTCCAGCCGATTGACCGCTGCAAAGCATATGGTAAAGCTTCATGACGAAGCCGAAAAGCGTGGCGATTATGTTTCCACCGTCCACTTCGGTAAATGGGGTCGCTACACGGTCTATAATCCGCTGAACATGGATTCGTTCCACGTGTCGTGCCGTCATTGCAACGAACAGTATGTGGAACTGGTCAGCAAGTTCGAGGGTGAACCGCTGGAAGTCTAGTAACTGTACGGACCGGACTGGGCTTCCCCAGTCCAGTTATCCTATACATTACACAACCAAAGGAGCCAATCATGGTAGATATGAACCAACCTATGGACACCGAAACCGAATGCGCACTTGCTGAAATCGGTGACGAAATCATTGATGTTACGATTGTCTATAAGGACGACCAAAGCACACTTGAAACTGCTATCGCGGTGGGATTGTCCGAAACCGATTGTAACGACGAAGATATTTTCTACTATTGCGAAAGCATCAACGATTTGCGGTCGCTTCTAAAGGGTGCAAACGGATGGGAAACTAATAATTCCGACTTCTACATTGTCGCGTTCAGCAACGGCAAAGTAAACTGGGTCGCAAAGTAGGAACTGTCTGGACCGGTCCGGGCGTCCCCAGACCGGTTATTTCCACTATACAAGAAACAAAGGAGCTAAGATGAAATACTTCGGAATTGAAAGCGCAAAGGAACTGGAACCCATCGAAAAGACTCTCGACCGTCACGACACCGGCGACGAGGAATGGATTTTCGTGAGCAAGAAGACGACGGAAATCGAACTGGACGGCGGCAAGAAGTGCAAGGTCAAGCTTGGCGTGTGGGTCAAGGATGTCCAAGCGTGTTCTCCCTCGGTTGACACAAAGGACGGCGACTTCAATGTCTTCCTCTTCCTCGTTCCTGATGTGAAAACGCTGGGCAAGAAGATAAAGAAGAGCGTTGCCGACACGAGCGGAATCAAGCCGAGCAAGGTTGACGAATACGACTGCTGGCAGTACGGACTGGAAGTCTTTTGCGGTCGTGACGAGAAGCTTGAGAACATCACTGGCCTCGACGACCCCAAGCTCCAAGAAGTCATCCAGTTCGCTGGCGATGTGGCTGCCACTTCTATCCTCGGTCTGATAGGGTTCACCCTTGACCAGCCGATTAACAAAGTTGGCGATAACGGCTGGAACCGAGCTTCTGAATGGGTAAAATAATTTTCAAAAAGGAGGTTTTTATGGCTTGGGCGTTTCCCTTGACAAAGGCAGAAATCCGCAAGAAGTTCGGCTGTACGCTTGACGAATTGCAGAAACGAGACGATATAAGGGTGGTGGACAGCATCGACCCGAAGAAAAAGATAGTGGTCGTTCTTCCGTAGCGACTGGCTTGGAATAACCGGGTGTCCCCAGCCCGGTTATTTCTTCTATACAAGAAACAAAGGAGTTAAAGATGAATATCGACTTTCAGAAATTCTGTTCCCTCTGCGAAACGTCCTTGTTGGACATTCTGAGCGGGTTCGGCAGCAATCCGGGCGTACTGCGCTATGAATACAGCGACGAAGACTACAAGAACGCCAAGGCAGCTCTCATCATCCAGCACGACAACGAGGGTAAGCCGTACGAAATCACCTACGAGGAAGTGCTGGAAAGCATCGTGTACCGTGGTGGAAAGCTGACCTTCTACGATGTAGAAGACGACGATAACACGCCGTACACGCTCGATCTGGCCGCCTTGGAACGTGGCGTGGATGGGTTCATCGAGAACGCAAAGGAATCGTTCGCCGACTATCTGAACGGCAACGGCGACTCCATCGCGGACAATGTGTTCATCCAGTGCTGTCTGTTCGGAGAGCCGGTTTACGCCTAGCCGAATGTTCGCCGGTCTCCGGGTGTCCCCAGACCGGCTATTTCTTCTATACAAGAAAGAACCAACCACAAGGAGTTAAAAATGAAAAGTTGTGTAATCCCTACCGAAAAGACCGTGGCTGCCTTCAAGGACTACGACTTCGAGAACTGCGATGTTCCGGAAAAATACTGGGGCGACTATACCCACGCGAACTTCTTCCGCAAATACTTCATCCCCATCGTCCGCAAGGAACTCAAGGCGATGGCAAAGGCCATCGGTGCTACGCTCAAGTTCGAACCCAACCACTTCGACTGGTCTGCGTTCTTCGGCAAGAACGGCAAGTACGTCTATGTTCACTGCGATGATGCTCGCTGGAACGACTGGTATGGCCAAATGTACTACCGAACGGCAGAAAGCGAAAAGGACTACCGAGGCGGTCCGAACAACTGGACAAGCTACGACAAGCTCCAAGAAAGCGTGGCGGAAATGCTCGACCGTTAAACTGGCTCGACTGGTCCGGGTTTCCCCGGACCGGTTATTTCTTCTATACAAGAAACAACCAACCACAAGGAGTTAAAATGGGTTACTGCTGCGAATATTGCCGTACTACCAAGGAACAGGTCGAATCTTATGTTAATTCGATCAACCCCAACTACGCCGGCCGAAGTCGTCGGAACGACCGGTGCTTGGGTCAAGTTCATCGTCAAGGAAACCAATAAGCCGTGCGCCGACGTGCTCTTGATGCACAAGGACAAGGAAGGGTATGTTTGGTACAAGGCCATCAGCGCGTCGTCTTGTCCGAGCGTGATCAATCAGAGCGTCGCTCGCTGGCTCAAGAAGGAATACGCCGCCCGTGGCCTCACTCCGTCAGACGACCTCAAGGAATGGCTCGACTACTGCGACAAGAAGGCAGCCGAGGCCAAGGCTCAGAAGGACAAGCTGGCAGCCTTCGCCCAGAGCCTCGTCGTGGGCAAGCGTTACCCAGTCAAGCACGAGTTCCAAGCTGGCCCGTACAAGTTCAAGGTCGGCGATGAATTTATCTTCTGGGGTACTTTGCCGAAGAGCAAGAAGCGTCTTTCCTTCCATCACGACAATATCCCAGTGAATTTCTTGCTCACCGCCGATATTTTCATCGAATAAATTTTAAAAAGGGGGTTGCCGTCCACGGCAGCCTCTTTTATCTTGGGAACACTTTGGGAACACTGACCGGCCTGGACCGGGTTTCCCTTAACCGGTTATTTTTCTTATATCAGAAAAGGAGTTAGAAAATGCTTGAACAATTACGAGCCGAAATCGCATCTCTCGATGAAGAGAATCCGTTGAGCATGACGACGGAGGAAATCCACGCCGATATTCAGAAGGCCGCGACTGAATACTACACACGGCACAACAAGTGCGAGGTGTACGCCCATTCCATCGTCCATCTTCCTTGCTACGGCTGTACGGAATCCGGCGAGAAGCTTTACCACCTCGGTTGCACGGTGGTCGTGAAGTACGGCGACAAGTGGGTGTACGGAGCCGAAATCAGCCTCTTTGCCACGCGCAAGCTTGTTCCGGAACACACGCCGAACGCCTCGGTTCCTATCGCTGAACAGTACAACGTATGGGAAATCGACGTGAGCTTCGCACGAGCCGGCAGACCGGCGGTCGATCCGCACTAGGGACTGTCTGAACCGGTCTGGGTTTCCCCCAGCCGGTTATCTTCCCTATACAAGAAGAAACCAACCACAAGGAGTTAAAATGAGCTACGAACTGTCACGCTATATGAAAGGCGTCAAAACGCGTGTCGGCAAGGCTATCCAGTCTGTCGTCGATAACATCGCCCGTCACCACGGCCTCGACGAGAACGACCAGACCAAGTGCTACGGCGAGATTCAGGCCGAATTGATCAAGGACTGGCAAGCTGCCACCCCCAAGCCCATCCAAATGTACCGTCTGGACTACCCAAAGAAGCTCAATGTTGACCTCGGCTACCGTATGACCTACATCAACATCAAAGGCTCGTCGGTCGTCGATAGCCATATGTACGGCGATACGACGGTTATCGTGATGTACGAGAAGCGTACGACCAACCGTGAGGCCATCGGCGAAATCCTCCGACACTTGCGAGCGAATGGCGAATCCATCAAGTTCGAACCTAAGAACCTTCGCTCTGTTAGGCTCGGACGGACGAAATTCAACCGCCTCGTCGGTAATGACGGCTTTATTTTCGCTATGGGCGAGAAAATGTACGCCGAACTGTACCGCCAGATCCAGGACGACGCTGGCTTGAAACCGCGCTTTGTGCAGTAAAATGTAAAATTTAACTTTTAACCCACGGTGGGTATTGACAAATGCTCACCGTGTTCTTATATTTCATTTCTGTACAGTCACTCGCTCCGGTCGTCCGGGTTTCCCCAGCGTGTCTATACTTTTTATACCAACCACAAGGAGACCACGATGAAATTCCCCAACTATCTCAAGAACGAAGAAATCAGCTGCACCCGTTCAGACAAGGTTCGCGAAGTCGCGAACATCCTCTGCCACTTGCAGAATCACCGCCTCGATATCGTGTGCATTGATATCTACACGGGTAAGAAGTGCGTGTGCAAGACCATCAACACCTACGACGACCTCGCTTTCAAGTGCAAGAAGAGCAAGAGCAAGCTCGTAGAAATTGCTGCCTCCATCTGCGGCAACCGTAAGAAAATCGACCGCATCAAGATCTTTGGCGAAAAAGGCCACAAGGATTACAAGGTGAACTTCTAGCGACTGGCCGGGCTTCCCCGGTCCGGCTATCACCCCTATATCAAAAGGAGACAAACCAATGGGTACACGAGGAATTATCAGCCTACAGAAAGGCAACCGCGTTCGTTACTGCTATGTGGCAAACGACACCGACCAGCTCTATCGGAGCATATTGGAAATGAAGTTCGACGAAATCGAGGCGACCTACAACGGTATGAGCGTCCTCGACAACTTGAAACGGACAAAGAAGCCCCAGCGCATTTGCCGTCTCGTCCGTCTCGAATCCGACCGCGAATTTAAGGAATGGATCGGCTACACAATCGCCGACTACCTCCGCGAAAAGCTCGACAAGAAAACGCTGGAAATGTACAAGCACCGTACAGAAACGGTGAACGGCCACCAGTTCACTGGACAAGACTTGTACACCCACGTTCGCATCAGATGCATCCTCGCCGGACAGCCGACGGCCAACATCCCAGTCGTCATCCAAGTGAGCGGAGTGGACTTTAGGGAATGTGGGTCGTTCGAGATTGACCACACGGTCGGCACCCAAGGCGACGCCATCAACCACCACAGACCTTTTTTCGGCTGCGAAAATATTTGCCACTACAACCTCGACACGAGAATTGTTTCTCACTGGCACGGCGGTAAATTGACTTTCACGGCCAAGAAGGTGGGCGTACAGCGTCGTGGCCGTTCGATTTGGCCGAAGCTCAGGGGTTTCAAGCTCACGACGACTGAAACCAAGAACCTTGTGAAAAATTTTGTGGTTTAATTTTACATTTCGACGAAAAGGAACGATAATGAGTAAGAACAGCACCAAGATTGTCAAACCAACCAAGAAACGCATAACAGGAAGATAATATGTCCGCCTTTGAAGAAAAATTCAAGCTTGCCGCCTTCGACTGCGGCATGAAACCAGTAAGCGACGATTCCACGAACAAGGAATACGCCGTCGAATACCCCATTAACAAGCGGTTCGCCTTGAACGTCGAGAAAGTCCGCGTCGAGGTGAAGTACCGAGCCACTCGAATCACCTACAAGATCGTATGGATTAACGGCATCAGTCAGAAGCGCAAGACCTTGAACACCAAGAGCATCGAATACCGCGAAGACACGACGCTGCTGGAACTCCAGTCGTTGCTCTCCAAGCTTGCCACGTGTGGGCGCACGATGGCTGAAGTGTACAGCCGCCTCGCGTAGGACTGTCTGAACCGGACCGGGCTTCCCCAGCCCGGTTATTGTCTCTATACCAACCACAAGGAGTTAAAAAATGGCTACTAAGAAAAAAATCGACCTTGTCGCTGAAATCAAGAAGGCCGAGGGTACGAGACTCACCAAGCTCAACCAACTGGTAACCGCCAAGGAAGAACACGACAAGGCGGTTAAGAAGGCTCACGACGAAGAAACCAAGGAATTCCAAGAAATGGTCAAGAACTTCGCCAAGCGCGTCCCCTACTTGTCTCTGCTGGCCGAACAAGCTTCCAAGCTGGTGAAGCTTCCGGAAATCCCCATTCCCAACAAGGAAGAAAAGATGTCATTCGGTGCGTACGAGTATCGAGAACTCGACGATACGAGCCATCTTGGTATTGGCGTCCATGCGCCAGCCGTAGGCTATGGTGACCCTCACCGTACTATGATGAACTGTAAAGGCGAATGGATTCGCTTTGACAATCACAAGGACAGATTCAGTTGCAACTGCATCGCCGACAGCGATAACGCATACGACCGCCGACACTATGTCAACTCAAAGGAATTTATGCTGGCCGCCTTGGAATGGGAAAAGCAAGTCATCGCCTTGGTTGACAGCCTCTAACTGGCTGGTGGTGGCCGGGTCTCCCCGGTCACCGTATCACCCCTATACAAGACAAAACCAACCACAAAGGAGTTAATATGGCTAAATCGCAGATTTTCATCGTCATCGAATGGGACGACGACATTATCACCCCCAAAGTCCACAAAGACTCGAAACCCAACTACGACGAAGCGTGGTCGAAGGCGATCAACTTGGCTCAAACCTACCGTGCCGAAGCCAAGGACGCAGCTGGCAAAATCACGATGGACAAGGACGAAGGCCGAATCGAAGTCGAAGTCTTGTCCCAGTACCACCACTTCGCCGTCCAAGCCATCAACTGTCCGCCGACCGGCAAGGACAAGCCCAAGAAGAAAGACCGCGTGAGGGTCATCTGCTACGGTCTCGGCAAGTCCTACGACAACGCAGAACAGGCCATCAAGTTCTACACGGACGCCGTTCACGGCTGCGACCCCAACAGCTCTGAATGTTCCCGCTACAACTACATTCTCGACAAGCTCCGCAGCGGTGCGAAGATTATTGACGCCGACCTCGGTTGCTAGGACTGGAATAATATATCCGGGCTTCCCCGGTCTGGATATCGTTTTTACACAAAAACAAGGAGAAAACATGAAAAAAATCGTTTTATTATTACTTGCGGTCATGTGTCTCTGCGCATGTGACGACGTTCCTACTTATGTTGACGATGACCAAATCACGTCCAGTGCTAACTTGGCGATACCCCCCAGTTCTTCATCGCATGCTGGCTTGATTCAGCCCCCTCCGCCCGAATCCAGCCCATCGGAACCGGTGTCTAGTACGGAGGTTATCAGAACATCTGACGTGTCGCATGAATTATGGTCAGCTGATGAACAGGATCCGTTCGAAACAACTGTTGCATCCGTATGCCGGAGTGTTGTCAAGGAGTATGCCACGAAGTACAGTATACCGATTGCTTTGAAAGAAACTTATCACACAGTAATGACTGACGATATTAAATCGAAAGCATACAAAAGTTTCTGCTCGGATGTAAAGGAACACTTACTGTCGCTAGGTTTCGTGGAGAAAGTAGCTTCATTCTGCATGGGTCATTCGATGATGTCATGTAACTAACTGGACCGGTCCGGGCTTCCCCGGACTGCCCATTCTTTTTATACCAACCAAAAGGAGATTCAAAATGAAGATTGTTGAAATCAAGACTGTCGACGAATGCTGCAACGGCTATGTCGACTATAATGTTCAAGCAAAGGACGTTGACAATATCGACGGCGCGACCGCCACCCTTACCGAAATGGTTCAAGCCCAGCTTGACGAGCACGAAATCACTATTCCGCCAGTCGCCGATGGCGAGGAATACGATATCTACGGCGAAGACGAAGTCGATGAAGAAAACATGCTGCGTGTCGACCGTCCGGAACAAACCAGCGCAACTGAATCGGTCGCCGTTCTGAACATCTCCGAAAGCAACACCTCGGTCAAATGGTTCCTCGTGGACTAAAGGAGTGTGGAAATGAAGACCAACGAACTCACCGACGCAATCATTCGAGGCTCTTGTGCTGTCCGCCGTGTCGAAGGCGGTATGAACGGCTCTGAAAACCTCGCCGTTCAGATTATCAAATGGCTCAAGAAGCTGTTCCACATTTGTGACCATCATTGGGAACAGATTGAAAGCGGCACTTGTGACCATCAAGAAGGCCGCTGGGGCTGGGGTTATCAACGCTACTGGGTTGACCGTTGCACGAAATGTGGCAAGATTCGCCGTAAACAGACACACTGGCCTATCAATGTGAACTCGATCGACTAACTGGAACTGGCCGGGCGTCCCCAGCCCAGCCATTTCCCCTATGCAAGAACTAATTTAGGACAGCCAACCAAAACAAGGAGTTAATATGAAAGTTCTTTCCCTTTTCGACGGTATCTCTTGCGGTCACATAGCTCTCGACCGCGCTGGAATCAAAGTCGAACGCTATGTCGCCTACGAAATCGAAAAATCGGCCATCAAGATTACCCAAGCCAACTACCCCGAAACCGAACAAGGCGGCGACGTGTTCAAGGCCGACTTCACCCAGTACAAGGGTTTCGACTTGCTTATCGGTGGGAGTCCGTGCTTCACAAAGGGTCACTTGGTACTTACCAGCGACGGATACAAGCCCATTGAAGATATCAAGGTCGGCGATATGGTCTATACCCATAACGACCGTTTCAAGCCGGTAACGGCGGTCGGCCACAAGACATCGTCCGACGTATATCGAGTATCTTCGCAAGGTACCGACGACTTTACGGTGACTGGAAACCACCCGTTCTATGTGTCTAGCATGAAGCGCGTGTGGAATAACGACCGTCGTTGCGCCGAAAGAACTTTTTCAAGACCAGCCTGGATAACCGTCAATGACATGAAAAAAGGCGATTTTATGTCGTCGCCGATTATCCAAGCTGAAGAAAATCCGTTAAACCTTACCGAAGAGGACTGCTGGATTTTGGGTCGATACCTCGCCGACGGCCACATCCGCAACGACAAACGCAAAAATCGCAAGAACTCTTACCATTATGCCGTGGTGTTGTCTATCGGTTCTAATAAGGTCAAAGACTTTCTCGAACACGTAAAATCTTACCATGTAACCCATTACCCTCACAGTAAGTCTGTCGAACGCTGTCTCATTTGCAGCCAAGAATGGGTCGAACGGATTTTATCTTTGAATCTCGGTCAAAACTGTTATGAAAAACAAGTACCGACCGTCTTGCTGAAGCTGCCGAAAACACATTGTATTGCCCTAGTTGAAGGGTATATGAGCGGTGATGGCCACCAAGACACCAAATGGAAAACATACCACGCATGTACTACCAGCAAGCGCTTGGCGTATTCTATGGCACTGCTTATGCAAAAAGCGTACGGTGTCAATGTCGGAGTTAGAAAAATCGCGTCTCGTGGAACCACCGGTACGATCGAAGGCCGTACGGTTAAATTGAACCAGCAGTGGTCGTTGGTCTTCAATAAAACTTTAAAACCGCAGTCGGTCGCTCACGTGGAAGGTACAAAAGTTTTCACACCGTTCAAATCCAAGATGAAAGCTGAAGACGCCACCGTGTACAATATTTCGGTTGCCGACGACGAATCGTACATCTGTAACAACCGTGTAGTGCACAACTGCACGAACTGGAGCATCGCCAAGGCCGGCCACGGTCGTGAAACCACGAACTCTGGCATCGGATGGGACTTGTTCTCCCAGTATGTCCGCGCTTGGAAGGAAAGCGGCGTTCCGTACTTCCTCTACGAGAACAACGCCTCTATGAGCAAGGATATCAAGGCCGCCATCACCGAAGCCTTCGGCGTGGAACCGCTGGAAATCAATTCCGCACTCGTCTCGGCTCAGAATCGCAAGCGTCTCTACTGGACGAACATTCCGTATGCGTCCGTGCCGACGGATATGGGAATCAAGCTCAAGGACATTATCGAAAACGGCGTGGTTGACCGTGAAAAATCTTTGTGTTTGGCTCGCCGTTACGCTGGCTTCCAAGGAACCCAAGCCTATCTCTGCCGCCGTTACTTCGGCAAGTCTATGGGTCAAGCCGTGTTCAATGTCGAACCGACCGAACTGAAAAATCTTTTTAAGAGCGACAATCGCTTCACCGACGACCAAGGCAAGGCGACTGGCTGCACTATCCGACCGATGACGGTCACCGAATGCGAACGGTTGCAGACCATTCCCGACGGCTACACGGCTAAAGGCGGCTGCACTCGTCACCAGCGCATCGAGGCCATCGGCAACGGCTGGACGGTGAACGTAATCGCTCACTTGCTCAAGGGTCTTGTTTAGCTCCGTGGTTGGTAGCTAAGGTGGCTGGGGGTAGGGGTGCTCCCAGTCACCACTTTATTTGAACGGACGGCTGCCAGACGGCTGAGGCAAGCCTGACGGAGCCGTCCACTAACTGTGGCCGATCGGGTTTCCCCCGGTCGGCTATTTGTTCTATACCAACCAAAAGGAGGCTACAATGCTGTGGTCAAAGGAAATCAACAAGCAGTTTGGAAAGACGAGGCCCCGCTACTATAAGAACTGCTGGGCAGTCGCAAAGGACGGCTACTATCTCGGAAAGCCGGTACACCTCGTCACAATCGCTCTGAAGGCGATCCAGGACGGCGACACTTGTCCGTACTGTGGCGGCAAGGCCGACCCCAACGAAGTGTCTATGTCCGTGATGTCCACCAATTGGGAGCGCGGCAAGGCACTCCCCCAAGACCCCTATATAGAGGCCAGTTGCCAGTGCGCGAAGTGCAAGGAGTGGTGGACGGTTCGCCAGCGCGGCACCGAAGTCTGTCTCGACTACTATCCGCCTCGTACCGGCCACGACAGCTACAGTCTGTCCGAAACCGCTCTGTACGGAGCGTACTGTGGGAAAACTGGCTCGAAGTAGCCGGGTTTCCCTTGGTTTGCCATAACCACTATACCAACCAAAGGAGTTTCAAAATGGCTATCAGCACCCACACCAACGAATATGATGACGTAGACAGCTTCCTCGGCGACGCAGTTACTCGCATCTCCGATTCAGACGCTGCCAGAAAGTTCCTCCACGAACGCTATCCCGACGACACCGAACCAGAAGACGATACAGCTTTCGATATGGACAAGGCCAAGAACGACCCCGGCTTTGTTATCGAGGTGGACGACAATTCGTTCGATGACTTCTACGAACAGAACTTCCTCACGATCCACTTGCCCAACAAGGACGACGCTGAGGAATTTGCGTCTATCGTCGGTGGCGAAGTCGTTACTAAAAAGGAACCGGGCAAGTTCTTCCTGAGCGGTTTCCACCACTTCGAAGACGGCGACGAAATTGTGGAAGACCCCCACATCTACGATTCTCGCGAAGACGCCGCCGACGCGGTTGCGGATATTGTAAACGACACTATCCGAGAATGCAACAGCGACCAAGACAAGGTGACCCGCGACGACTGCTTGGACGGCTACACGTTCGAGAACGGCAACGAAAAACTTTGTATCAGGGTGATTAAGGAGAAGTAATGTCTCCGGGTGTCCGGGCTTCCCCAGCCCGGATATTTTTTCTATACCAACCAAAAGGAGTTAATATGGACGAAGAAGTTAAAATCACCAAAGAACAGATCTTGGAAATGCCGCTTAGCAAGTACATCGCCAAGCATCCCAAGAAGTTCAAGATCACCGACCCGCACGACTGGCCGTATATGCTCACCTTGTCTATCTATAACCCCTATGACAAGCAGTTCCACCACTTGTCCTACATCCGTCAAGGCGACACTGTACACGATCACGGTCGTCCGTACATCGAGAGCAGCCGTTATATCTTCTTGGACACTTGGGATTCCCATATGTGTTGGTTCAACGGCAAGATGGTCGATGGACACTTGGAAACATTCAGCGCGGACCGCGCACTCTTTCCGACCCGTGGGGTGGACAAGACTTGGTTCGACACTATGACCACCAAGCAGCTTGACGAGATTTATGACCGCTTCCTCGGCTTCTATAAGAATGTTACCGACTGGATCAAGGCGGACAAGGCCAAGCGCAAGGCCGATTTCAAGAAACGCAAGGAAGAAGTCATCTTGGCCGCAAAATCTTTTAACGATATGACAAAGTACCTTCTCACGAATTGGAAGAAGGCCAAGTGTCCCGATGACTACGAATTGCTGAAGGCGATCGATGGGAACTGGCGAGCAATCCGGGACGCTAAGAGCAACTTGGAAACGCTCATCAAGCGCGGAGAACGGCTCAACCCCTCCAAGAAACCCGAAGCTACTGTCCAGCAGTAGCCGGGCTTCCCCTGGTTTCCTATAACCACTATACCAACCTAAAGGAGATTCAAAATGGCATGGAAAGCTTATCTGAACGTGACGAACGGTCGCCAGCCCATCGTAATCACGAACCGCGAACTTAAACGACCCTATCACCCGATTTGGACTTTCGACGGCGATATCGACCTCGACCAGATCGAAGACCTCGAAGCCAATATGTACCATAACGGTCATCACGAAGCCGTGTTCGACGACAAGTGCATCGACGACCTCAAGCGTCTCGGCCTCGACCAGATGTCAACAATCAAGGTCGCCTCGATCGACTAACTGGGACTAGCCGGGCTTCCCCAGTCCGGCTATTGATCCTATACCAACCAAAGGAGTTCAATATGAAATTCTACAAAATCAACACCGACGGAAGCTCGGTCGCCGTGACCTCGGAAACCTCACTCTCTGACGAAGAGGTCATTCAAAAAGCTTACGAAAAAGATATCATCGACACCGACAACGCCAATGTCGAAGATATCACCGAAGACGACGACGAAAGACAAGCGTTCGCCGACGTGACCTATCCAATCTAACCCACAACCATAAAGGAGTAACAATGTTCAAGTTCCTTGTCACCATCTTCCTCCTCGGCATTGTCGCCGGTGTCTACTTCTTCGCCTCGCCGTCCGCAAAGGACAAGGCAGCCAAGGCCACATCCGAACTCGTTGGCAAGGCGACCGACGTGGGCGGAACACTTGTCAAGGATGCCGCTGGCAATGCCGCCGACGCCGCTGCCGACAAGATCGAAGAAGGCTCCCACAAGCTCGTCGCTCGCGTGAAGGATATCCGCGCCAAGAGCAACGAGAAGTTCACCAAGAACAAATAATTAAAAGGGGGGTAACACCCCCTTTACGAGGTTCTTATGCCCAAGAAGAAAAATTCTTTTGTCGTCAATGAAACCGTTTTTCGAGACGGCGCGAAGGATCCCTATCGCTACTACCGCGATACCTCCGGAGAAGCAATCGAAAAAGTGGCTTTCCTTTACAACGACTGGCGAGAAGAGGTCAAGCTCCCCAGCGGCAAGGTGCCTCCCAAGCTGTCCAGCCGTCAAGTCGTGCGCCTCACCCTTGAACTCGAAAAGAACAAGAAGGCCACGCTGAAATCCCCCAAGTCGTGGAACCGCAAGTTCGTCTGGGTAGTCGAGAAGATCTAGGGGACTGTCTGGGACTGGTCGGGCTTCCCCGGCCTTCCCATTGTTCCTATACCAACCAAAAGGAGATTCAAAATGCCTAAAATGAAGCTTATCACCGTCAAGTTCCACCGTTTCACTGGCTGCAACTACGAAACCGACTCGTTCCATAACCTTATGGACCGCGTGTGGACTGCGTTCGACAAGAAGCTCGACGAACTCGTCCGCAAGTACAACGGTTCCACGATCATCGACGCTTTCGTTCACAACAGCCGTTCCGACCACGACGGCGAAGAAGGCTTCTTCGAAGAAACGCTGCGCTGTCCGGAAACCGATGCGAACGACCTCATCCGCCACTTCGCAAGTCTCGATAGCAGTGCCGACGTGACCCACGACAAGAGCGAAGCCGTGGAATACAAGAAGGCCAAGAAGCTCACCGAGGCGCAGCTCGTGTACCGCCGCTACAAAGGCAAGCTCCGCTTCAACATTCCGTCCGTCAAGTGCTACGAACAGCACTTTGTCAAGGGTGAACCGACCGAATACGTGATTTGCAACCAAAAGGCACCCATCACGAAGGCGACCTTCCTCAAGATTTTTGACGGCTTGTTCAGCCGCTACGACGACTGTCCGTTTGAAGTGGCCGTCCGTGACAAAAAATTTGTTTCCAAGCCTCGCAAGGACGCAAAGCTCTCGTGGACTTACCGCACGAGCCTCGACTACAACACGAGCATTGACAATCTGAAGGCTTTGCTCGCATATGCTCGGCACGGTGCAAAGAATATCGACTTCTATTTGGGCGACTGGCGCGATGGTGAAAAGCTCTACTTGTCTGACGAAGTCAAGGTAGGCGTTATCAAGGAACAGCTTGACCAAAAGAAGGCATCTATCGCCAAGAGTGCCGCCAAGTAGGTACTAACCAACGGTGGGACTGGTTCAGACCAGCTCCCACCTATTTACGGCGATCTGGCCATAGGCCACTGACTGCAACCATCCGGGATTCCCCAGACCGGCTATCGGTCATATACCAACCAAAAGGAGTTAAACAATGAGCAATTACACCTCTGTAGCTATGTTGCGCTGTCGAGAACCGTTCGACCACGCCGACCCCCTCAAGAACGCCTTGTCGATGGACTTCGCCGCCAACGGCGAGGAAATGAGCGACTTCTGGTACGACCGCACCCCTGGATCTGAGTGCAACCTCGCGATCGCCACCTTCGACCAGTTCAAGCACCTTCCCGAAGGTTACGAGCTGACTATTCACCTCCGCCGTGACGACCGTCCGAACATCAACGAGAACTGGAGCTTGTCTATGGGTGTCCACAAAGGTCGTGACTACCTTGCAAGCCTCTCACTGTCGTCCACGTCCGTCCACGCCGTGTTCGACAAAATCGCCGATAAGGCAAAGCAGCTGGTGGAGAGTATCGGGCGACCGTAATGACCGGATCCGTCCGGGTTTCCCCCAGCGATGTATAAACACTATACACAAAACAACCAACTAAAAGGAGTTATCCAAATGCTTTTCGACGAAACCAAGAACATTGTCACGCCGAGCGACGGTATCGCCATGCTCAGCTTCGACCCCAAGCACCACACCTACGGCTTCAATATGGGCGGCAACACCAAGGTCGGCGAGATCCCCACGTTCTCGACCTTGATGGGTGACTACACCTATAAGAAGCTCACTGGCAAGCTCAAGAACATCAAGGGTACTTGCCAGAACTGCGGCTCTTGCAAGAAGGCTTGCTACGTCCGCGCTTCCTACCGCTTCCCCTCGGTTATCTACAGCCAAGCCGTGAACACTTGGGGTATGCGTAACGAACTTGATAAGGTCGAACGTGACCTCGCCGCCCAGATCAAGCGTCGCGAGATCAAGGTCTACCGCATTAACCAGTCCGGCGAACTCGAAAACGAGGAACAGCTGGCCATGTGGTGCCGCCTCGCCGAAGCTTTCCCCGAAACCCGTTCCTACCTCTACACGAAAATGTACGACCTCGTGGAAAAATTTTTGAAGGCTGGCCTCGTTCCGAAAAACCTCACTATCCTCTACTCCGTGTGGAAAGATCAAGGTGTCAAGGAATACGAACGTGTCAAGGACTTGCCGAACGTCAAGGCTTTCGTCTACGACGACGGCGACGTGAGACTGGAAACAAAAATTTATTGTCCGGCCTACGTCATTCCGGAAGGCTCGAAACGTGCCGTCCGCCGTCCGATCCACTGCGACACTTGCCGTCTGTGCATTGACAAGCCGACTGCAAAGGTCATCGGTTGCCACGACCATTAAAATTTTCCTGAGCGGTATGGTTGGTTCTTTCCAGCCGTGCCACCGCTCAGAGAATTAGCTCCTAGGCACGGCTGGAAAACTTTTTGTTTCCTTGGGTTCGCCGGCTTACTTTGTTGAGGTGTATATGGAGGTAAGCCGGCGGACTTTTTTATATTTTAATTTTCAGTTACCAAACATTTTTTAACACGAGGGTTTTATGAAAATCCAAATAAATCTTTATACAGGCGAACATTGCACTAAGGGAACGATCGAAGGCCAGCTTTTGTTGGTCGGCGGAAAAGCACCGTGCATCATTCCGCTTGAGAACCATATGCCCGGTGATTCAGACTGGTATAATCTTTTAACATTTGACGGCCATCACCTTAGACAAGGCGAATACGACGGTCCTCTCTGGGTTAATGACGGGACGGTAAAATTTTCCAGAACAGTCGAAGTCGATATCGACTAAATAATTTTTCCGGACTGTCAGGTCTGGGCCGGGCTTCCCCAGCCCGGATATTTTTTCTATACCAAACAAAGGAGTTTAAAATGCTTTCTCACAAGGAACTCAACGAATCTTGCCTCCAGAACGGCCTCTACTTTTGTAACGACGGTTACGACAACAACCGCAGCGAAGTGATCGACCAGAACGACGAACCTTTGAGCGACGACGAAGTCAAGCTCAACACGATGTCCAGAATGCTTTCTGAACACCTCGACTTCCGCGAAGCTTCAGAAGAATCTGACGAACAGCTCGACGACCGCCATTCCGAAATGATGGAATACCGCTGGAGCCTCTGCGACGCGCTAGCCAAAAAGTGGGTCGATGGCGATTACGCCAAGCTACCAGCCGACAAGTGGCTCGACGCCGCCAACAAGGATCTCGCCGATATGCTCAAGCGCGACGCTCTGGGCAGCATGGCCGACGAGATCATCGAATACTTCTCCGCCCACTGGCACGACGGCGAAAAGATCACCAGCAAGACGCTCGCCGAATACCTTGGAAAGACAAAAATTATTGAATTGCACGATAATTCCAGCGCGATCACGTTCGAAGACTTCTGGAACGAGGTCAACACCTACTTCAGCGGTTCCGTCCTCGACGGTTCCCCCTTCGAGGCCGACAACGCACACGACTACGCCAAATTTACTTGGGATCGCTACGGCGACACCTAACTGGCTCTGGATAGCCGGGTTTCCCCAGACTGGCTATTGATCCTATACCAAACAACAAGGAGATTCAAAATGAAACTTTGGTCATTTACAACCACAAACCACGATGAACTGAAAATTTACGACATGATAACCCTCAAGCATAGCCTTGCCAAACACAACATTGAAGACTGGCTCAATATCGGAATCAAGAAACTTGGCAAAACCCGTATTGAAACGTTCCTACTCGTCATAACCGGAAAACAGACAACCACAAGCGAATACTCCGTCAAAACCGTGAAAACCGGCATCAAGCTTGCCCAGAAAGCGCTGGACGACCCGGACACTGAGAGCGTCAAATTCGATATCGAAACAACCGGTGGAAACCACATCAGTTGCTTGACGACGGCGTTCGGCATCAACGACAAGCATCTTCCAAAGAAGTTCATCGTGCAGGGTGCCGAATACAACGAACCGAACGGAACCCTCGTACCGTTCGCCGTCACCAAACCGACGTTAGAAGCAGCTTGCAAGTGGGTCGTCAACGACTTCAACCGTGCGGCGAAGGCCGCCGACCGTCCGGAACGTATCAACCTTAAGGCCGTTATGCAAGCCAAGTGTGCGGAATCGCCAGCCTCGTGGGGTACTAACTCCTGGATCAAGTACACCATCGTCAAGGAAAAATAATTTTCCAGCATACCTTGACAGCCCCGATATAAGTTTTTATATTTGAGCCATCAATGAAATTCGCAACGGACGGCGGTTTGTTAATTCGTCATTACTTATCATCGTCCGCTATGTTTATTAGAATGAATACAACCATAGTAACTCCTTTGGTTGCGTATAGGGGGAACGGCTCAGTCTGGGGTATGCTGGGCCGTTCTTTTTTTCATTTTTGAGGACATTTATGCCAGAAGACCACGAACTCGACCAGAAACGCACAGTGATCCTCCAGAAGGTAGCCCAGTGCGCCAGAAACCACCAAAACTCGTTCACTGTTCCGGAAAATTATCTGGAAGCCGCCCGGCTGGTAGCCGAGGATTCCCAGAAGCTTCCACACTGGAAAGGCAACCAGCCGTTCAGACTGGTAGGATCCACTTTCTGCTGGTGACCGGGTCTCCCCAGACCGTCCATTTTTCCTATACCAACCAAAAGGAGTTCATTATGTACGTTAATTCTTGGGTACCGAGCGAGAAAGTCGAGAACGGCGAAGTCAGCGCATTCCCGCAGCTGATGGTCGACCAGTTGATCAAGGTCGTCGAGGCATACAACGCCAAACAGACCGACGACCAGAAGCTCTCGTACTACATCAACCAGAAACACATCCGTATCTACGGTAAACCGTGTTTCGACACGTTCAACTTCAGCCTCGAACAGGAAGACGACGTTAACCAGCGTATTGGCATCGACAGCTGGCGTTTCTGCAAGACCTGTCGAGAACCGTACGACGTGGTTATCAAGGTGTTCCTCTCCGTTCTGCAGCAGCACGGTATGATCGCATCCTGGGACCACGGCGACAACAGCCGCTGCCCAGAATACCAAGCCGCTCGCCGACTGGCGAAGAAGCTCGGTATCGAATGGCACGGCAGCCGAACTGTGAAGTAACTGTCCAGACCGGTCCGGGCGTCCCCAGACTGGTCATTTCCCATATACCAAACCAGAAAGGAGTTCACAATGGCTAAGAAAAAAGAAATCCCACCCCTTACCGTCGAAACCTTCAGTTTCAGCGACCGCAGCAAGAAGTTGCCTAGCGTTCCGGACAGCAAGCCGCTCTCGACCGTTCTGGACAATATGTTCCGAAACAACCAGTGCAAGGCAATCGTCTCCACTTGGAAAGATCGTGTCGAATACAAGTTCCGTTTCCACCAGTACAACGACCCCAAATTTGCCCACGGTGCCATCTACTTGACGGTCTACCCCGAACTCAACCGTCTCTCACTCGCCATCGTCGGCAAGAAACTCACCGACACCGAAAAGGACAAGCTCTGGAATACTGTTCCCCAGTCCGTCCGCACGATCATCTTCCGCCACTACAGACACCGCAAGCTCCAGACCATCGAAGCACTTCTCGAAGCTGCTCTCTACATCAAGGCGTGTCTCAACGATATCGACTCCAGTATCGAGAACATCAGCCGTAAAAAACAGTGCCTCGAAAAGATCATCTACTAAAAAACTCTGGGAACTGCCCGGCACCGTCCGGGCTTACCTTCCCTTTTTATTTTTTCTATACCAACCAACAAGGAGTTCAAAAATGAAAGAAATCATCTATAACGCAATCGTCCGCGCCAGAGACTCGTTCGACCAGCGGTGCTGTTCCGTCGTATTCTATGACGGTATGCTGACTTACGACTCGCTCCAACCGCATTATAAAGTGACTAAACAGTCCCCAAAAACGCACTCCGTAACAGTCGATTATTTCTCGGCTACCTACACCCCCAAGAAAAAGAACTCGTCCGAAGGAACCAACATCGTCCTCAAGTTCGCAGAAACCAAGCTCGGCGATGTCGTCTACACGGTCACCTTCTGCAACCAAATCAAGTTCTCCGGTATCAAGGCTGCCGACGCACCAGACCTTCAAGAATGGGTCGAAAAGGTTCTTGGAGCCACCAAGACTTTCGCCGTCGCCATCTCCAAGTTCATGAACACCGACATCTAAGGAGTACATTATGCAGTTCAAAGCCTCCAACGAACGCGACAATTCAGACTTCGACGACCTCAAGCTCGAACTCACCCCCTTCGGGAAAGATCTCACCGTAAAGCTGACGCTTACCAACGGCGACGAAATCGAATTCATTCTGGACAACGTGGGCAAGAAGGAAATCACCGAAGAACACTGGTTCGCATTCGAATACGACTACTACGTGTTCAACGGCGAATTCTTCTACGTCGATGACGACCCAGACAGCGACAATATCGCTCTGAACGTCTACACCGCCGTCGAATCAGATGAATCGGAGACCGGTTTCGGAATGGGTGACGACATTGGCGTGTACGCCGAATGCGTCTGCCACCTCGACTAACTGGCTGATCATATCCGGGCTTCCCCAGTCCGGATATTTTCCCTATACAACCAAAAGGAGTTCAATATGACAAACATCAACTGGAACACTCAAGGCGAAAACGACGCCGAAAACGAAAAGCCGCGCAAGACTACCGACTTCCCCTCTCCGGAAGCCCAGAACGACTACAACGAAGGCTTCAACAATAAATGGTGGGAAAAAGGCAACGACGACGCTCGTAGCAGCTCGCCGAGACGTACCGACCTTCCCAAGGGTGACAAGGATCTCGTCGTCAACTACTGCGACGGATACGAAGACGGCCAGTTCGCCGACTAAAGGAAACTATATGTCAGACGTAAACCAAGCATTCAACGACTTCCTCGTCCGTGTCGACGAATACCTCGCCGACCGCGACTACGACGGCGACGAGATCAACGACTTCATCGTAGAACACAACGACGAACTTATCAAAGGATTCACCGCCGGTAAGTCCGTTCACGACACCATCGCCGATATCGACATTCCAGCAAGGAGCTAACCAAATGAAAAATCCCAAGTACATCGTCCAAGTCAACATCACCAAGAAACTCAACATCCACGTCGCTGCCGATTCCGTCGAAGAAGCCGCCAACAAGGCCGAAGCCGCTCTCAAGGAAAAGCTCGACAAGTCCGGAATTAAAGATTTTAATATCCAGTCCTTCTGCAACTCCGTCGTAATCGACAAGAAGAAGACCTACATCGAAGCGATCAACCTCTACGATAACGCAGACTTTGTCGCGGTGGTAAAATATTTTGAAGACGCCGGTTTCTTCAAGGTCGACGACGACGATTGCTATGCCGACAAGTTTTACGGCTGGCTCGCCAAACATCCGACCTTCAAGCTCTTCAACTGCAATATCACCCTCGTCCGGGTCGAAAAGCTCTGGACCGCTCTCATTTCAGTCGACGACCCGACCAAGATCGATTTCCCGGGTGATTCTCTCGAAGAAAAAGTATCCAACTTCCTCGCCCAAGCGAAAACACTTCCGAACGGCTCGCCGAACCCGGCGAAAGGCTCGGTACCGGTTCCGGTCGGTTATGCCGACGAGGCCGCTCGGATGGAAATCGAGGTGTTCAAGCCGTAATAACTCCCCAGACCGGTCCGGGCTTCCCCAGACTGGTCATTACCACTATACAACCAAAAGGAGTATCAAATGAATCTCACCACCCTCATCCAGAAGAAAGAAACCCTTTTCGACAACAAGAAGTTCACCAAGGCTCTCGACGACATCTTCGGCGGCGACTTCAACAACAAGGCCAAAATCGACGAATCCGGTCGCTTGATCATCCAGTACCAAGACAAGAACGAAGGCTGCGTCGTCTTCCATCGCAAGGACGACGACATCAATGTCAAGATTTGCAAGTCCAAGTTCCCAGACGAATGTATCGAGTGGAATTACCAGATCAACATCATCAAGACCAAGGCGACGCTCCGACAGTTCAAGAAGTTCCTCGCTTCCGTCTTCTCGATCCACTACGAAATCCTCAAGATGGTTGAAATCAAACAAGAAATCAGCAAGGAAATGGACAAGCTCGGTCGCCTCAAAGAACAGATCGAGTAAACTGTCTCGACCGGTCCGGGTTTCCCTTGACCGGTCATTCTTCCTATACAACCAACCAAAAGGAGTTCTCAATATGTCAATCAATGGTCTTTCCCTCTCATGTATCGCCAAACAGATCCAGGATGACTCCAAGAACAAGCTCGTCATCGACGTGGAACACATCCAGATCAAGCAGATCTCCAAGGACATCGCTTGGATATTCCCAGCTACCTACGGAATCTACCCAGTCGAACTGGTCGTTTTCACCAGACTCAAGGGATTCGTCTACCAGCTCGTCGTCAAAAACCCCAAGAACGTAGACGACTGTATCGCTTGCACCAAGGAAAAGGACTACGTTTCCGAAACCTTCGAATCCGAACTCCGGCACGTCCTCGGAATCCCTACGGCTCAGTCCACCCTCCGCATCTGCGCCGACAACTCCACGTCCCTCCTCCGTAAGTACGCCCATTACCGTGGCTCGAAAGAAGGCGAACAGCTGATGGGTATGCTGAAGACAGCTCTTTCCACGGATCTCGGTAACGGTCCATCCGTCATCGACCAGTGGGTGATGGACGCTCCCAAGGACGACTACATAGATTTTATCTTCGTCGTCAAGAATATCTACAACCAGCTCCCGGACTTCGACATCCAGCTCCAGCTCTCATACAACCCAGAAGACGACAGCTGGGCCGTCTATTCCCAGTACATCCGAAACTTGGACGACCACATCTTCGTCGACGACTCCGAAATACCCTGCTCCAAGCCGGACCCACTCGGTAACATCAGAGACTATCTGGTCCAGACCGTCGAAACCGGTAACAAGGCCGTCAAACTCTACAAGAAAAAACTGGAGGAAAATTGACAAAATAATTTTCATTTGCTATATTTGTTACCAAGCGGTAAGGACGGTTCTCTCCCTGAGCCGACCGGGCTACAACCACAACATTTTTCCACCTAAACACTCGTAGCCCAACCGCTTATATAGACCGAGGATTTTCCTCGGCCTATTTTTTATTTATTTCTAACTACCACTGACTACACCTATCCGGGCTTCCCCAACTCTATCATCTATAAAGCGAACCCAGCCGGTTATGTATATCCATCATCAAGGAGATTAGTTATGTCTAACCGTTCTATTTCCCTTACTGCCAAAACGCTGCAGAAAATGTTCGAAAAGCAGAACTACATCTTTAAAGACGAAACCGGTAGTCAGTTTACTGGCGATCTCGCCGAATTTCGACAGATCTACCCAAAGATGTGCCAAATCTCTTACGAAAAAGACGACGAAGGTCGTGAATCCGTCGTAATCAAGGCAGCTTGGGCTAAAGTCACTATATCCACAGCCGGTATCAACCAAAACGGAAAGTCTACTGGTCTGGCTGCCTACTTCGAGGCCGACAAACCGGTCTTCACCCTCAAGGGTAACGAGAAGGTCGCCTATATGAAGAGCACCAACCTTATCGCTAAACCGAACAAGAAACAGGTCCGACCCTATTACCATCTCGCATTCAGCCTCGCCAGAGCTATTCAAGAAGCGTCCACGGCTGTTTTCCATATGAAATCGTTTGACAATCTGGCCAGAAAAGCCGATAAATATGGAAAAATCGTCTTCGACGACTAATTAGACCCAGCCGGGTTTCCCCTAACCACCAATATGGTTAGTGTAAACCAAGCTCAACTAAAGGAGTTTCCAATGCCGAAAATCATCCACACCAACCCCGACAAGAAAGCTATGGACATCTTCTCCGATGACCAGATCCAGACCCTCGAAAAGGCTATCCAGCTCACCGACCGTCACGTCTTTATCTCCAAAATCGACTACGACAAGGGTCTCGTCTACATCGGTATGAACTATAACGAAGGAACCCCCAACGCCTTCCAAGAAGAAGACTTTTTGACCATCAATGTCGCGTGCGACTCTGTCCCCGCTGCCTTCAAGGATGTCTTCAACCAAGTCTATGACCGCTGTATGTAACCAGAACCCCTAGAACCAGCCGGGCTTCCCCAGTCCGGCTATTCTGGTTATACACCACCAAAAAGGAGTCTATATGAAACTGTTCAAGCTCGAAGCCAAATACTCTTACATCAGTATCTTCCGCCGGTCCAACCGTCACCGCCGTAACCTCCACCAAATCTACACCCGCTCCTTCGAATTTGACTGCCGCCAGCTCGATGAAAAGGAGTTCGAAAAGGTCTACGTCGTCCGTGACTACGCTTCCGTCTACAAAGACGCCAAGTCCTTCGAAGACTTCACAGACTCCTCTAAAGGCAAATTCCGCCTCGTCGATACACCAATCCGGAAATACAAGGGAAAGCTTTACCGTCCGGTAATGTATTCCCACGGTTCCGCCGTCTCGACTCTCTATATGAACTCCAAGGATATCGTCACAGACGAAATCGAATGGCGTATCCGAAACCAAGTCTCAGATATCAACTCCGAAGTCCAGAGACTCTTCAAATCCGAAGTAGATATCGAAACCCTCGGCTCCGTCGCCGTCACAAGCACGATGCTCAAGGCCCGTGAAGCTGCCCAGAAGGTCGTAGACCAGTTCGTATTTTTCGACAATATATGGTGGGTCGAAACCGATCCCCCCGTCTACCACTATAACACCTTCGGACTCGGTAACAACCACGGTGGTACTGGCTTCTTCATCGGATTTGTCGACATCAAGTCCCTCGACAAACACGACAGAAAATTTTATTTCACCCCAGAACAGCGTGAAAAGGCCATCCAGACCGTCATCAAGGTCGCTGCTGGTCGTGGCGATACGAACGATGTCAAACGGTTCCAGTATATTCCGGAAAACATCATCATCTGCAAGTAACTCTTCCCGTTAGACCGGGTCTCCACAGACCAAATATCTCATTTATATATCACAAACCTTGACATCTAGCCCATTTTAATCTATATTTCTACTCGTGTAATAGATCTCCCAAAAGGAGCATAATATGAGTAGAACCTATAATGAATGGACTGAGGAGGATATCGACAAGCTCAAACGTGGGATTATTCCTGAAAACCATCCGCACCATGCAGCATGTCACATCAAAGCCAAACAACTCGGCTTCACCTTCCATAAAGCTAAAATCGTCGACGAAAAGTGGACTCCCAAGCAGATCGAACAACTACGGTCCGGCATCTTGCCCAAAGGCAAATCATGGAACGAAGCTGTTAAGGTTGCTGAGTTCCACAACATCCAATTCGAAAAACTTTATAAGGCTAAACCGCTTACGCCGGACGAAGTGAAATTGGTCAACAACGGTGTCATCCCACCTCACCGCGAGAAAGCTGATGTAATCAAGTTCGCTGCAAGCGAACTGTCTACAGCCGTTTTCAAAACCAAATACTCAAAGAAGTCGCTCGATGCAGTAAAGAAAGGCGAAAAACTTTTCAAAGAATTTGTCAACTCGACAGATTCCCTCGAAACGGTCGCCAAACGTTACGGCATGTCGAAACAGAACGCCCACAGACTTATCCAAGCGTTCAAAATCCACTTCTTCGACACGAACTACGTCAAACAGTGCCTTGACAGTTAATTATTTTTCCGTAGGTGCTATCTCTAGACATGTAGCACACTCAATCGGCACCCCTGCCGGATTTACCGAACTCGGTAGCTCTTGGCGGGGGTGTTTATTAACGTTCCACATGAAACATTTTTATCAACATCTTATCAACACCTTCTAGATTCTGTCGCGTGTCGTAAACGTGCAAGCCAGTGCCGCCACGCGGCAACCCCTCGCACGTGGAACAAAATGTCTCGATTGACGGCTACTTAGTCCAGACACCTGTCAGGTTTGCCACTTTTTGGGCGATCCGCCCACTTGCCGCCACCAGCCGACACTTGGTCACAACTTATCAACATTTCATCAACATGCGAGAACTAGACCTCTGTTCTCGCTGTTCCGGCGGTCGGGAACGTTCCGGGAACACGGGACTAGTTGGCGGCACTTTCCGAGCGCAGCCGGGTTTCCCCCAGTGGGGAATCTGTGCAGTGTTCGGACGGGTGCCACCGTCCCAACCAGTTATCTGTAACCAACCACTAGGAGATATAAATGCGCCACTTAATCATCGTATTGCTTATGTCAATATGTTCCCACGCCTATCTTATTGACCTTGGGCTGGGTCCGTCTTGGGGTTTCTATACGTTCGATATGCCGAACGGAGAAGAAGTCACCAAGGGGTCGAGCAGCCTATTTACTGATTTCGAATATACGGATATGCCTAACCTAGAGGTTATGGGCAGACTAGGTCTGAATCCGCACGATGACTTCGGGACGATTGTAGGCGATTTCAACCTATTCTTGGAATACGCCTTCCACAAGAACCACGTCAACTACGAATACACATCGTACAACTATACGAACTACGCGAGCACTCGGTACGACAAGACCAGTTCCATAGTGTTCCACGATATCGGTTTCGGATTTGGCGGTTCTCTGCCTCACGCGATAGTGAACATTTCCCTTGGTTATGAATATGCCTACGCATACGGCGGTGTGGACGGTGGAGTATATATGAAAATCGGTCTAGGCGGCTACATATCGTCTAGGGATAAGACCAGCTACAAGGGAATGCTTGTCGAAATGGATATGATAATGTCCACGCATAGGTTCGGCATATCCGTGGTGTTCGGTCTGCACCTGAACGGCACAAAGGACTATACAGAAGCGGAAATAGCCGAAAAGGAGAAAGAAGAAGAGGTCTGGGCGACGGTCGGGACGGTCGGAATAATGGCCTTGGGTACGGTCGGGGCAATCTCGGCCTCTAAAGGCGGCGGTGGGGGTGGATCCGACTACGAGACTTGCCGATATGGGTGTCGGTGCAATGACGGCGTTATGAGCTATGCGGAACACCGACAAGGCGCGTGTTCGTGGCACGGCGGTATCAGTCCGTACTCATACTGACGACGGGGGAACCGGGTTTCCCCTTACCGACTATTGTCTATATGTAACCAAACAAGGAGATTCAAATGGCAACGGCAAAGACAAAGAAGACTTCGGTCGAGAAGGAGTTTCGTAAGGAACTGGGAAACCTTCTGAAGAAGTACAACGCTAGGATAGGGTTCGGTTTCACCGACGATTCGGATATGGACGCGGTGTTCGGTAAGCACATCTTCGCCGACTTCGAAGTGGAAGGCGGCAAGCGCGAGAAGACCACTCTGGCACAAGGCTACCACGTTTACGCGGTAGACCTGAAGGGGAAGGGGTAGGAGCCGTCCGGGTTTCCCCTTACCCAGTATTGTCTATATGTAACCAAACAAGGAGACAGATATGGAAAACGGAATTGTCACTTCTCACGATATAGCCGCTTGTAACGGTCGGATAACGGACTTCTGCAACGACGAGACCGTCTGGTTCGGCGACAAGGACTTCAGCGGCTTGCTGAAGCGTAGGCTTATGCGTTTCCGCAACAACTGTCTCCTTACGGACTTCGAGTACAGCCACGACAAGGGTGACGTGGTGGTGCTGTCCCTGAAGGACTTTCCTCGGTTCGTCATTATGTTCAAGCAGAACGGTAGCTACTTCGACTTCAAAGTATGGGTCGGCGGGGACCAGAACAGGGTGTCCTTGTCTATGACGGACGAGACCTTGGGAGCGTTGGGAAAGAAGGACAAGAGCAAGCTGGTGAACGGTCTGTTCGACGTTCTCGACCGCGGGTGGCAGACCGAAATGGCGTTGAGGCGGCTCGGAGAGGTTCCCTTGGTCAAGGGAGTGATTATGTAGAGGCCGGGTTTCCCCTAGTGGGGTATCGGGTATATGTAACCAAAAAGGAGTTTTTATTATGGCAACCAAGAAGAAAACATCGAAAAAGGCCGAACCCGACTACGGCAAACTCTGGAAGGAGGCCGACGCCTACGCCATGGACAACCTCAAGGACGATGAACTGTCCTATTTTCTCGAAACTACAGACTAGGAGGAACTATGTTTGGAATTGGTCATTTTAAGCAGCATGAACTTGAACAGTTCTATGTAACTGTACGCGCTTACTTTCCGGAAGCGACTGTGATTCCGTTGGACGATACTGTCGGCTCATGCCGACTTATTGACCGTAAAAAAGAGCAAGGATTGCAATACGATGCCGATATTAGCAAGCAGTACGGCATTGTGCGCTACACCATATGGAAGCGGGAATATGTCAGTTGCGGATGGTTCACTTCATTGGTATTCGACACCAATAACCCGGATCGGTTTGCGACCGCGCTGAAGGATCTTACGAACTGATCCGCCGACGGCGGGACTGCCACCGTCTTTTATAATTTGGACAACCACAACAAGGAGAAGGCCGTCGAGAAGATGACCGCCGTACTCGAAAAGGTACTGGCGAAGCTGTAACCGGGCTTCCCCATCGGTCGCATCGGTAGTATGTAACCAATCAACAAGGAGTTTAAAATGAAGGTATACAAGCTGGTGCGCAAGGGAAAGGACGGAAACTGCTATCCGTTGTTCATCGACAAGAGCAAGCCGTTTACGTTTGGCGAGGAAATGCAGTGCGAATACCATCCGACAAAGGGGTTCGCGCCGAGGTCGGTTGACGACAACCCGACAGGCGGCTGGCACTGTTGCTTCACTCCCTACGCAGCTCACTTGAACGAGAAGCTGGCGAGCGGCGAGGAGAGGGTGTGGATAGAGTGCGAGGGTTCCGGCAAGACGAAGACCTACAAGCGCAGCCTCCACCAAGGCGGCGACTGGATCCTCGTGGAGACCATCAAGCCTTTGAGGGTTATGCCGTGGGACGAAGTCCGCAAGATGCAGAAGGAGTTCTGCGAGAAGCACGGAATCGACGGAGACCCCTACTGGGTGGTGTTGAGCGGAACGGACAGCGGCAAGGATGTGAACAAGACCATCAAGGTAGCCGCTCCCGACCACTCGAAGGCCGTGGACAGGGCGAGGGAAGTCTGGGAACCGGACACCCTTGAATGTGCGGAAGTCTATTCCGACGAAATGATGAACAACAAGGTCTACACCTTGGAATTTTAGGGGGTCGTTATGCCGAGAAAATTTTTTGCAAATTACAGCGTGAACAACGGTACGACGCTGGCCTTCCCGCTCGAATACCGCAACAGTGCGGACGCGAAGAAGGACATCTTGCGTATGGCGAAGGGAGCGCACTTCGGCGGCACGAATCCGGGCCGTTGCTGGGTCGAGGATGCCGACGGCAACCGAGTCTTCGAGCGTACCTATGTGCATAGCGAGAACGGCAAGGGTCGCTGGGTCAATACCCTGAAGTAGGCCGGGCGTCCCTTCGCAAAGGAGTTCAATATGACAGAGGAAAAATTTATATCCATTCTTCCGCTGTTCAAGGGGACGGTCAAGCAAGCGAGGAAAGCACTCTCCCAGTACCCGGAAATCAAGCGGATCGACATCGGCGTAATCCGCAAGATATTGGGTTATAGCGGCGAGGGTCTCAAGACGAACGGGACACCTGAAATCTTGGCTGAAATGGTCGAGAAATACCGCAACGGAGAAGGTACATTGCGCGGCCTAGCCGTTAAGTACCACGTCGCGCCCAAGACCTTCCAGAGAGCCTTGCACAAGGCCGGTTTCGACACATCCAGACAAGATATCTGGACTACCTTCAAGGAGAAACGCTTCCTCAAGTACATAGAAGACGGGTTGTCCTATACCGAGATCAGCAAGCTGTTCAATATCAGCGTGTCTGCGGTTTCGCAGAAGGCTCACCGTCTCGGAATACCCAATGTCAAGCCGGGGCATCCGAGCAAGTATAAGCGGTCGGACTGACTGTCTCGGCTGTAGCCGGGATTCCCCAAATGTTATATCGGTTATGTGTAACCAAGGAGTTATGTATGTCCAGAGTTGTTAAGCTGTTCACCGACAATATTATTAAAGAGCTGGGAACTTACCAGCCGTCACCATTCTACACCAAGCCGGACTTGGTGTGGAACGCCGATCTGATGGACAAGAACCACCAGAAAATCGTTGACATCATCCGCAAGAAGCTGAAAGACGTGGTTATCGTTTTCCATAACGACATCATCGACCTCAGCACTCGTGTGACTTCCTACGCCATCGTCAAGAACGTGGAATGGAGCAAGGAGTACAAGACCTTCTTCACCATCAGATATGACTATGTGGTACTCCGAGAAGGCAAAGACCCCTATGTACGCGCATTCTCGGATGAAGGCGACCACCGCACGTTCATCACGCCCGGTTCCAGCTACAGCGTGATTAGCCGCGAGGAGCTGCAAGCCAAGATCGACAAGACTATGGCTTGCGTGCAGAAGCTACTGTTCGGCTAGGGTCCGGGCGTCCCCGATGGGGGTATTGTCTATATGTAACCAACCAAGGAGTTTAAAATGCAAGTTGCCAAGTATTGTTATGCAGTCCACGCCGACACGCCGAACGGCAAGTCGGTCACCTATCCGGTCGGCGACACGACCGAAGAAGCCTTCGACAAGGCTTTGGCTATCTTCCCCAAGGGAAGCAAGATCACCAAGGTCGTCAACGAAGACACCGGAAACGTAACCACCTACTAGGGGGTCGGTATGGCTAGAACGAAGAATATGGAAGGTATCAGCCATAATACGCAGACCAAGTTTCCGGTAAGCAACGGTCGTGGCTGGACCCACGAAAGCATCATAAGCCCAATCCAGCCTCGTTTCCGTCTCCCAACTTGCGAGGAAATCGACGAGAAGTGGCGCAAGCATTTTGCCGAGCTGGAACGGACGAGACCCGAACGAGCCGCCAAGTTCATCCAAGGCGGTATCGACGCCGGTGTGTACATCGTCGACGGCGATTCCATCAAGATAGCCGACGGTTGCCTGAATCGGGCATTTTTCTGTTGCAGTGTTGGCGAGGTAGCCCATTGTGGAGACCTTTTCTACGAAGCGATGAAGTATTATGACCGATTCAACTATGTCTTCACCAAGAAGGCCGACCGAACCCCGGCTGAACCGCAAGATCTGGTGGATGCGCAGAAAGCCTTGGAAACTTGGCTTACCGACAACTACCGCAGATTTGTTTTGAAGACCGTAAAATAATTTTTTAATTGGAGTTCCTATGGATTTTGAAAAGACTGTCGTGAATCCGGAGCTGGAAGACGATGACCGTCAACGAGTCGTCCAGATTATGAACAACACTAAAAGCCAATTTGTCAAAGACGGTTCTCGCGAATTAGTCGCTTCCACGAACGGAGTTCCGGCTCTCGACGACGAAACGATTGGGTATTCGCGGCGGAAGTGGCGTTTGAAAAAGAAATGGTATGCCAAAGGCAAACGCTGGTTTTACGGGCTTCAATACAAGTGTTTTGATATGTTCGGTCTTGATTTCTGGAAGTATATAACCCAAGGTATGACCAAAGACATCAAAATCAACGATGAAGCGATGCGTTCAGATGCGTGGTACGCAATAAAGCTCGCCGAAGGCGACCCGACATTTGAAGGATACGTGGTTTGGTTCAAGGAGCAAGAACTCGCGACCGCGTTCATCGAGGTCATAGAGGCTCACCGAAGGGAGACGCTGCTGAACGAATACTTGCAGCTGCATCCGGAGAACATCTACTTGTAGCACTAACCGAGGGTAGGCCGGGCTTCCCCTCTTTTGATATTGTCATCGTGTAACCAAAACAAGGAGTTATCTATGAAAATGGTCGAATTTGGTAAGCAGTTACTATCACTTCCGAGTATCGTTAACCTCGTCAAAAAGGTCGCAGATACCTACACGAGTGGCTTGGATGTCTATCCGCCGACTGTAGACACGGAAGGTACTTACTGGGCGGATCTCCACAATCTTTGCGTATCGGCCTTTGGCGCAATCTTGCAGATGCATCGTGTCGAACAGCTCTTGGATGGCGGCTCCGAAAACCACGGTACCCGTATCACGCTCACGCTCAAGAGCAACACCCACTGGGCTGTCCGTGACGAGTTCACTATCACCATCGAACACAGAACCGTTCCGAGAAAGGACGCGACTGGTCAACTGTGGCGTAAGGGTCTGTATGCTCGTATCGGCATATCGGCTAAAGGATTCAGCCAGAGCAATCCGCTCGTATCTTCCAAGAAGGTAGACGACACCCGAAAGTACGTCAAGGACTTCTTGGACAGCCAGCTTGACGCCAACGGTCTCGCCTACTGGGAAAAGACCAGCTTCAGTGCGGATTTCGAAGCGTTCAAACGTAAGTACGCACGCAAGGGAATCCGTGTCGTCGGTGATCTTCGCATAACCAGAAAACCCTAGGAACTGTATCGCAACCGTCCGGGCTTCCCCGGCGGTTGTATCAAACCGATGCAACCAAAAGGAGTTACCTATGAAATTCACGCTTAAAGCATTCCGCGCCGCCATCAAGGCGTTCAACAAGACCGAAGTATGGCATCTGGCAGCTATCAAGCTGGGTCATACGCCCACTCCTTGCGAACTTGGACATCTTATCGAACAGTCCGCAACCACCCAAAAGATGCTCACGTATAAGTGCGGTCTCGTTAACCAAAGCTCCGAACGATCTGAGTTCCGCCGTAAGGCCGAATCGGACGCTTTCATTCGCCGGGGCGGTTATCGTCAGTTCGGAACCACTCACTACAAGGCCGTTGCTCTTGAATGCTTGCGCGAATTGCTGACGAATCCGGTATCGTCTTATACGAAGGTTCCGATGAAAGGACACACCCATCTGTACTTCTGTTCTCCCGTGTACGGGCATCGTGACTACAACAAGGTTATGACTTGCGAACTGAATGGGAACGAAGCCTTCGTGACCAAGATATTGAACATCGCTAACCGATTCCTTGCCAATCGTGGTATTATTGTCGGATAGCACAATCAAAAGGAGAAGACATGAAATTTCTTTTTGGAAAATCCTGCACCGCCTATTCCCACAAGCTTGACTACCAAGACAACCACTATCTTAATATGGTGGCCTTTGTGGACGATGACCATGACCTTGCAAAGGAAAGCGATGTTAGCGAATCTAGCGGAGCGTCTTGCGTCAACCATGTGCGTAATGCTGAGGGAAAATTTAAGACCATTGCAATTCGTGGTGCAAAAAACGTCAAGGCGACCCGTGCCGCCTTAAATAAGGCTCTGAGAGCCACCATGCCGAAACGTACCGACTGTTTCCTCGCCATCGAAACCGTCCAGTCCACTGCGGAAGTATACTTTGCGTGGATTGTCATTGACAAGGACACCTCCCGTTTGGACGCTGGCGACGAATTTCTCTTTTCCTACTATTCAAGTCCGTACACATGTACTCCGTCAACGGTGAGAACCAAGGTGTTCTACGACATGGACAGTGCAATTACCCACCTGCTATCGTTCATCCCGCAGATTGAATGTTCTATCAAGCAGAACGAAATCAAGAAATCCGAGGATGAAAGCAGGGTGAAAAAAGCCAAGAAAAAACTCCGCTTCTAGTCCGGGGTTTCCCAGTGGTTGTATCAAACCAATGCGGTCAACAACAAAGGAATTTACCAATGATTTACCTAGCAAAGAGTGATGGAACCACATTACAATACCACAGTAATCTTACCGAAGCACGTTGTGTTGCTATTGCAGCCGACCTTATTGCGGACGAAGTGAGCATCGCTGGCGTGTCTAGGGAGCAGATTATCGAGGCATGCCGAATTGCCGGAAGATACCACGATATCGGCAAGGCTCTGCCGTATTTCCAGACCTATCTCGCGAAGACGATGGCCGAAACAGACGATCCTACCGCCGACATGGTTGACGGGTCCAAGGAAGCTGGCGCGGAAGTTACCGCACTGCGTTTCCACAACGAGTACAGCTGGCTGGCACTGGCATTGATGCCGTCCATTCTCGACCAGTACGGGTTGCCGCCCGTATTGCGTGAAGCAATCCTCAACGCTGTATATTGGCATCATGGTGCCGCCCAGGACTTCGATAATTCTCCGTCATTGCTGAACGCCAAGGACGAGTACGGCAATTTTATTTTTTCGTTTGAACCTATCTGCGACTACCTCGGAATCACCGTTCCGGAACCAGAAAGCTATTCCGACAACGTAAAGGTTCCTTCCTATGCAAGCGACAACGAGCGCTTCCAGACCTTGACAAGGCAGAAGGTGGAACTGGTTGAGGTGAACGCATTGATCTCGTTTGTCCGTATGGTGCTTATACGTGGCGACCGAGAGGCAAGCGGTCGTCATTACAGCAACGAGAGCCGCTATAAAAATGTTTCTGCGGAACAGCTTGCCGTTCCAGAGAGCTACAAGGCTCGTTTCGCCACGCAGAAGGCCATTATAACTGCTGCCAACCGAGTGACGAACATGCTTGCCGCCCCGGCTGGTTTCGGAAAGACCCTTGTCGGCATGGCATGGGCTTTGCAGTACGGACGGCCTGTAATGTGGGTGTGTCCGAGAAACGTTGTAATCGACGCGGTTTACGAAGGGTTGAAGGACTTGGACAGACTCATGGGCTTGAACCTCCACGTTAGCAAGGTGTATGGTGGAAACGAGACATCTTTCGGTCCCGTGTCTGTCAATTCGCCTCACATCATCGTAACGAACATCGACGCGATTACTCAGCCGATGGCAAGTCAGCGACTTGCTGATGTTCAGTACGAAATGTTCCGCGCCGTGATGGTATTCGACGAATACCACGAAATTCCGCAAGACATGTCCGCTATGTACGCCGCCTACAGCATGCTTGCCTACGCCCGTGCGGCTATCACCAAGGCTCCGCAGATGTTCCTTTCCGCTACCCCGGTGAAGCTAGAAAAGCAGCACTGTCTCGACCAGTCCACTGTTGCCGTTCTTCCCGGCGAGAACCAGCATTTTGCACCTCAGCACGACAAGGTGTACCACGTCCACGTGGTGAGCGAAATGCCCGACCGCAAGGACAACCAAATCCGTATTTTCAACGTGGTAGAAGATGCGCAGAAGTATTGCGACATCAATGCTGGCGATGTGTGCATCCATTCCAAGTACACCGCCGAGGATCGAGCCGACAAGATGGGCAAGATTTACGCAAGCTATGGCAAGGGAGCAACTGGTGACAAGTTTGCCGTGTGTAGCGGCCCTATCTTGAGGGCAAGTGCGGACATATCCTTCCAGAGCATGGCAATCATGTGCTCGTCCCCGAACAACGATATCCAATGTATCGGTAGGTGCGACCGCTTCGGCGAGTACGAAGAAGCCGAGCTTTACCTCGTCGTTCCGGACAAATTGACCAAGGCGAACAAGACCTACATCGAGAAGCAGTACGACTTGACCCTTTACGGTCTGTGGGCTGACTTTGTCAAGAAGCATTTCAACGGCGACATGACCTTGACGATGATGTACGAGCTGCTTGACCAGTTCAACAAGGAAACCGCCATGCAACAGCAGAAGTATGCCGACCGACTGTTCCGTAACGGTGTGCAAGTTCTTGCCGAGAAGTGCCATCCGCAACGTCCTTACTACAACACCAAGACGACTATCGGCAAGACAGGTCACGGCACGATACGCAATCCAGACCCGTCCATGAAGTACATCGTTCTTGGCGAGAATCAAGACGAGTGGTTCGGTCCGTTCTCCGTCGGAGAGAGCGAAATGGATATGGACAAGGTGGAAAACCTCTACAAGGCGTTCGCCTACCGTTGGAGCCAAGACGAGCTTAAGTCAGTTTGCGCCAAGTACGGAGACTCACTGAGGACAAAGTTCCCTAAGCTCGCTGAATACCTTGGGGAACCGGGGAAGAAGGGGGAGAACAAGCGCAAGAAGTACCTTCTCAACAAGTCTTTCTACCGCAACGAGAACTATCCGTATATCGTCAATCCTAGCGAATTGCTATATTCACATGATATCGGGATCTTCAAGAACAAGCCGAAGGACTGATTGTCTTGAGGCGGGGTTCCCTCGCAGTTGCATGAGGAATGCGTCGGCGGTTCGCCAAAACCATTAAACAACAAAAAGGAATCAACTATGACTAGTAAGAACATCAAGTCTATCACCTTCACTGTCACAACCACCGGTAAGGGTGGCGTAAACTGGGAAGGCTCCAACGGCAACAAGGATGCCTTCGTCAAGGCCATGCAAGATGCTGGCTTTAACCCGGACGTGACCGCCAAGTACGTTAAGAACATCAAGTGGCACAAGGCTAACTACTACATCCGTGACGGCAAGCTCGTCCGTGTGCTGAAAATCAGTGCCGACTGCATCCGTCACCAGATGGCTGGCACTAAGAACAGCACCATCACCTTGGTAGACAGCATCTGGGCTGAATACCTGGCCTCCAAGGAAGCTATCCTCCGTGGCTATATGTTCCCCAAGGAAGGCGACACCGCAACAAAGCGCAAGTCTCCGCTGTCAGTGACCGACGCCGAAGAAAAATCCGGTGCTGTGTCCATGATCGAAAGCAAGTCCGCGTCTGGTGTCCGCAACGACACGTCGTATTTCCAGCAAGAAACTTTCGGTTCTACCGTCTGGGAATTTGAAGTGACCATCAACCTGAGCGAACTCCAGTTCATTTCCGTGAGCGACATCTTCGACCGTCGCGCAGTTCCTCGCCACCTCGAAAATATCGTTCTTGCCAATCTCCGCAAGAATTACGGCGATGTGGCTGACGGCTACTACGCATTGAAGAATGCAAGTGTGGACACTCCGGAATACGGCTACATGCTTCCTGACTCCGCAGTCCGTTCCATCGTTTCTTGGTATGCCGATACCTTGAAGGCTTTCAACATCGAAAAGGCAACAGGTTTCACAAGGTTCGCTTCCATGAAGGTATCCGCACTCGACGAAGACAACAACGTTGTTGAAAATTTCGATCTCGGTTCCGACTACGGCGTATGCAGCCAGTATATCGAAGGCGACAAGGCCAAGTACGAGACTGCCAAGGCTGAAGTTGAACGCCAGCTTGCCGAATCCAACAAGGCTGCCAAGTCCGCCAAGAAGAAGGCCGAACAGGAAGCCAGAAAGGCAAAGAAGGAAGCCGAAGAAAAGGCCGCAACCGAAGAATCCGCATAAGTTCGTTGATTCCTGGGGCTGGTTGGCAACAGCCAGCCCATTTTTCATAAGGAGTTTTTACCATGACTAAGTATGTCCTCGCCAAGCTGTCCTTCAAGAACGCAAAATTTTTTGCTGAACAAAAGATTTCTCATGTGCCGTATGGTTTCGGTATCATCACGCGAGAAACCCTTACTCCCAAGCGCGGAAGTATCGACATCAGCCGTCGTACCATATGTCCGGAGAATACCGTACCGAAGCATTGCGTGACCAACTTGGTCAGCGTGTTAATGGGAGACCGACCAGTCCCGGCCAAGCGGGATTGCAGCTCGGTTGCCGTCTATGACCAGTCCAAGTACAACGACATCGCAAGCCGTTGCTTTGTTGAAATCTTGACCGACAAGGTCAACAAGTCCACCTTGACTACTAACAAGGCGTACTACGCACATTCTACCGAATCCACTCTGGTTCGGATCGAACTTGACGGAGAATGGTTTAAACTCGGCAGAAGCTGTCCGACCCACCAGACGATGTCTCTCGCATGGTGTACCGGAAAATATCCGAACGAGTACCTTGATTTCGATAATTTCTGCATTGATGTTCTCGGTGCAGACTACAAGGTTCGCTACTCGTTCTTGCAGACCTTGACCGAACTCCGCAAGCTGTTTGTCGCAAAGAACGCCAAGCTGAACAAGTTCATCGAATCCAAGGAAGGTAACTGCTCCAACGGATTTGACCGTGACTTCATCAAGATTGTCAAGGACAAATCCATAATAGACTCGGTGTTCCGTATGGAAAACTACGCAACCGCGTCCAAGTTTGAGGCATGGCTTGCTTGTCCCCCGGTACATGGGTCGCCTGAACTTGCGACGGTTGTGTCCGGAAACATCTACATGAAGCTGACAGAGGCTGAATGGATCGCGATGCTGAAAGGCCCGATGTGCGCTACGTTCATGGACGGCGGTTACGTTGTTGTGCCTAACGTATGCGAAGCGTGGAACGAAACCTACGAGAGCCTTCCGACGCCGTTCGTACCGAACAAAGACTGATAAATATAGTGCGGGTTTCCCCTCAGTCATTCATTGGTAATACATAACCAAAAGGAGTCAACATGTTTATATCTCTTATTCAGGGAACTGGCATCAAGACGCCCAATGATGCACATAAGAAACTTCACAAGATTTTCCACAACCCTACTGACAAGGAATCATGCCCTCGTTACTGCAAGATCGGAACGATGCTCTACGTGCAGTCTAGCGAACCGCCGAAGGACAAGTCCGATGTGCTGAACGTAAGCGAAGTCAAGGTTCCGACTGGCAAGGTCACTATCGAAATGACGGTTGCCGCCGTCACTCGCAAGGACGGTCGCAACCACTCGATCATGCCGAACGAATACCGCACCCGGCTGGATCCCAAGTTCAGAACGTACATGAAGTCCATCGGCATCGAAGTGCTGGACGCTTCGTACAAGTTCGATGGCATGGTGTGCGACGAAGAACACCGTTCTCGTCTGGCTACTTGCCGTATCGTTGCCGAATGCGAATGCGACGATTCTGCCGTTTTGGAAAAGTTCGCCGTTACTGGCTACGGTCGAGTAAAGTATCTCGGTCTCGGTCTACCCATTATCAAGGCTACAGAAAATGCCGACATGTAATATACCGCATGTACGAATGGACGATCGGCTCAGTATCCGTTATTTGGAAAAATGCAATATCGTGGTGGTTGATGGAACCATCATGATATTGTCGAAGATAACCGGTAAACAGTCGTTATGCGTTGAAGGAATTGCATGTCTCATGCTTGGATGCGGCACATCGATTTCCAGGGATGCCGTGAAACTATTGTCCGATAGTAATGTAACGGTGGTATGGTGTGGACGGTCTGGAATGTCAATGTATACAGTTGGTATGAATGTTCAGTCAAGTATGAAAAATGCCAAAGAACAAATCAATCGTATAATGACTAAACGGCAACAGCTATGGAGATTGTTACTAAAGTATCGTAGGATTGAATCCAATGTCAAAATGGGCGTGAAACAGTTGTTGCTCGTCGAAGCTACGGCCATGAAGCAAGCGTATGACGGATTGTCTAAATTCTATGGAGTTGAATGGTCTGGTCGCATTCCGCAAGTAAGCGACATGGATCCAGATGATCGGTTGAATTTTGCGATAACGGTTTGCAATATGGCTTTGTATGGTGTAGCTACGGCATGTATAACTGCAATGGGGTTTCTACCACAATTTGGAGTAATACATGGTAATGGTTCTACTCCGTTGGCGTATGATTTAGCTGATGTGTATAAAGTAGATACTACGATTCCGTGTGCTATGAAATATGTGGTAAGTCACACCGAAACTGATGTGAATGAATTGTTGTCCGATTTGTCAAATGAATTGAATAAGTTTAAGATTACTCGAAAGTTTACAAGTTTATTAGAAGATTTGTTCATAAGGGATGTGGCATGACCGTTTTTATAGTCAATCAGTGTCCACCGTCAGTATCTGGTCGGTTAGCTAATTTTTCGACTAAGCTAACGCCAAGGGTCTATGCAACGTGCGCCAACACGAAAATAGTGTCGTCGTTAGTAGATTTCTTGACATCAAATAAGGTGGCTTTTCATATAGCTACAGAACCTATACAAGGTATCATGCCAGTCGTACAGTCCTTTTAATGTAATTAAAATGATACATTGTGCAGCCTCATAAATAGTATTTATTGCTACAAATGCAGCACACAACCCACATGCGTGGGGATTGCAAAGTCGAGCAGTGGAGCCGGACGCACGTCTGCGTACACAACCCACATGCGTGGGGATTGCAAAACAAGGAACACCTTATCGAATACTGCCTTAGCGACACAACCCACATGCGTGGGGATTGCAATGTCAAGCGGCGGAACAATGATTGAAGACGAGAAACACAACCCACATGCGTGGGGATTGCAAAACTGTCGTTAGTGAAGTACAGCCCTGGAACATGACACAACCCACATGCGTGGGGATTGCAAAATGCTTGTAGCTCCATCCGTCGTCGCAGAAGGACACAACCCACATGCGTGGGGATTGCAAACTATTTGAAACTCTGTCCGGGCGGGTTGACCAAACACAACCCACATGCGTGGGGATTGCAAAATCTCCCAATCCCACTTTAACGATGTTAGAACACACAACCCACATGCGTGGGGATTGCAAAATGTTTCGGATTTGCCTAAGTCTCTTGCAAAGGAACACAACCCACATGCGTGGGGATTGCAAAAATGTCAGAGCTAGCTTGTGCGTTAAGGCTACGACACAGCCCACACACGTGGGGATTGCAATTCAAAAGGACAGCGCGTTTTCTTTTGGTCAACACAACCCACATGCGTGGGGATCGCAAATGGGTCGTCTCTCGCAAGGTGCGTCACATCGAAACACAACCCACATGCGTGGGGATTGCAAGACTATAACACGACCGTCTACATCACGCTTGCAACACAACCCACATGCGTGGGGATTGCAATGTAACCCAATAACATCAGGTGCTTACGGAATGACACAACCCACATGCGTGGGGATCGCAAAACCAGTTCGATGATGTTTCCGCTTACGCGCTAGCCACAACCCACTTGTGTGGGGATCGCAAGAAATGGCCTGATGTTCTCGATGGTAAGTTCGAAACACTACCCACATGTGTGGGGATTGCAAAGTAGAGACCTATGATTTACAAGTCAATCAATATACACTACCCACATGCGTGGGGATTGCAAAACCAAGACTTACTACGCACGCATCTGTCAACTACGCACCGCCTAAATGCGGTGAGCTTGTAAAGCTCCAGCGCGTTTCCACGGAGGAGACTTACATACGATTGGCCGGTTGACTTGCGGCCTGCCCGTCAAGTATGCGTAGGCATACGAGTCGGGATGGTTAGACTGCATTTCAGCAATCCGCTATACTCATAATGCATCTTGAACTCGTTATGTATGTGGCTACCGAATCCAATCAAACTGTTTCCTCACCAAGCCACGAGCCTCTTTTGGACTTTTAGATGAGTGCCTTTTATTTCAGCAAGACTTTCAGCGTTATGTACAATATAGTTTATATCTTTTCAAAATGCAAGTGCTTTCGTGGGCATTCCTATGCCGCCCTAAAAGGACGGCATCTTCCTGCCCACGCTTTTTGTGAAACCACACTACCCACATGCGTGGGGATTGAAAAATATAGCGTAATTCGCTCCGGTAGCGTGTTTTAATACAACCCATGAAGGTGGGGATTGAAAAATGGTTGACAAACATAGATTAAAAATTTATATATACAACACACGTATGTGGGGATTGAAAAAATATGCGCCCGGTTATACAACCCACGCATGTGGGGATTGAAAGATAGTGTAGTATTAGGTGTTGTCGGTGCGTTTGATACAACCCACGTATGTGGGGATTGAAAGAAAATGCCGAAGTGACGAACGTCGAAATGCAGATATAACTCATGCATGTGGGGATTGAAACGTGAATTATCGGCCAATATTCGATGAACCGCTATACAACCCATGCATGTGGGGATCAATTACGTCAACGTTATAAAACCCACGAATATGCGTGGAATGTCAACATCAAGACTGTCATGGTATAGTCCGGGTTTCCCCTAACCATCCATCAATAATACCTACACAAACCAAAGGAGTCCATTATGAAACAATTTACCGTTGATACCGTCTTGGCCGCCGACAAGGAATTGATGGACAAGATGGAAACCACCATCACAACGTCCCCGGTCTACAAGCTCTACCACCTTGACAATGTTGTCAACACCGACAAGGTGAACTACCGCACGGGCGAATTTACCTTCTGCCTCTGCGACGATGCGTACAAGCAGACCGACGGCTGCCTGAAGAAGATTTTCCTCAAGAAGATCGAGGACGTGCTGAACGACCTCTCCATCGTCTTCGGCGACAAGAACTTCCGCGTTTCTCACGACCGTGGGAGCCGCAAGTTCACCATCCAGCGTATGGGACTGCACACGGCTGTGAAACAGTACGTGCCGAAGACCTTCGCCAAGGGTGAACGCAAGACCGTCTTCGACAAGGTCGTCCGTCTCGCCGAATTTATGTCCAAGCTGAACGAGCTTATCACCTATCAGAACTTCTTAGTGACTTTCTACCGTCGCGACGAACACGGCAAAGCGGTGAACACGTCCTACGAACAGGGTATCAACCGTATCGCCAGTTCTCGCCAGAACTTCGACGCTTACATCATCACCGAAGCCGCTCGCTTGATGCGCGAAATCACCGACACGGTGACGTATGACGGATTCGTGCCGGATCTGGCTCGCATCGTGGCTAACGACACTGGCGATGTATACAATCTGGAATTGTAATGCGTGTAAAGACCTTTCTCGAATCCGGTGACTGGAAGTAACCAGTCCGGGTTTCCCCAAACCATTCATCAAACCTATACAACAAACAATCAACCACAAACAAAAGGAGGCCAATATGGCTACTAATCGTTCCGAAATCATCACAACCCTCGCTCGTTACAAAAAGCTGGCACGAAGCAAAGACGACCGCGCAGCATTCGACTACGCGATCATCAAAATCCAGAACGAAATGAACCAGACCGCCGGTATGAAGTTCGTTCGTCTCGGTGACGGCACCCGCAAGCTCATCCCCGAAAAGAAGGCTCTGTCCTTGCTCAAGAAGCCCGTCTCGGAGCGCGTGTATGTCGCAAAGTAGCGAGCAGACACTCCACTTCACGGTCAACTTTGATGAAAGTGACATCAAGGATGACCGTGGACCGAACAACCGCTATCCCAAGGGTACGGTTTCGCGGCTTCTCCTGTTAATATGCGACGAAAAGAACACCGAACTTTGGGTGAAGATTTACTTCACTCCAGATGGCGGCAAGGAGTTCGTGTTCGAAGGGAAGAACAATGTCGCAGATACCTATCCGGAATTTATGCCACGCGCAAAGTACGGAATAGCTCCGAAGGTTTGCTTTAACTCGATCGAATTGAACTTGATATACAACGTAATCGAATGGCTCGGCAAGAACAAGGAGCAAGTTTACCCGAAAACTCACCTCTAGGTGGCCGGGCTTCCCCGGCATTTTTATTTTCAAGAGGTATCCAATGGTGCAAAAATATGTTTGCAATCGTTGCCACAACACTACCAAGGTGGACGAAACACCGACCTCGGCCACCCAAGTTAACTGCTATTGTCCGAATTGCAGAGACTATGTTCTGCATACGGTTCAGTCGGCATAACCAAAGGAGTTAAATATGCAACAGAATTTACGACGTAAGCTGGTCGCCAAAAAACTTATCGGAACCGCGTGGGCTAATGATACTTATTACGGCAAGGACAATCCGGCACAGACTTTCATCAAGCTCGGCGTTTACCATGAAGGTGACGGAGCTTGTGACCGCAGCTTTGCCGTCCTAGAAGCCGACCATAAGTCTGGTAAGATTAAATTCACCATCCGCAAGTCAATTCTCGAAAAGTTCGGTATTACGCTGAACATCGAAGACTAAGGGGGATAGTATGAAGACTATCGAATGGAATGGTAACTCCCTCAAGATTTCCGATCTTCTCTACAAGGAAGCTCTGGGAGTATTAACTCAAGTTCAAGGCCGTCTGGAACATGGTTTTTCGTCACTCGACGAACTTCTCCGCGACGTGTGTGACCTTTTCTTCAAGAAGTCCGCTATCAAGCGCGGACGCTACAAGGTCATTATGTACAGCGGCCTCAGCGGTTATAGCCGCAGTACCAAATTTTCCAAGACTGTCGTTCGAGCCACTTTCTGCGTGTTGAACGGTCGAATCGTCACGTTCACGTTCGAAAGATTCAAGATTGCTGGCGGTCAGCGCGTGGCTCCGTCCATCTATACGGACGGTCCTGAAAGCCGCAAGACCCATCTGGCTCGCTTCACTGGTATCTACCAGAAGTTCGCTGATTCCGAAGACTGTCCGTACCACAAGGAATGGGAAGCGTTCGCGAAAGCGATGCCGGACTTTTCCTTGTGACCGATTAACTAGAACTGTCCGGGCTTCCCCTGGTTCTCCATAACCGCTATACAACCAAAAGGAGTCAATAATGGCAACGAACAAGATTAAGATGACCATCATCAAGCACGACGACATCAAGTCGCCGAATTTTCGGAAGAATGACGACTGGACTAACGACCACGGCGGTACGCCGTGCTGCATCTGCGGAAAGGCCATCAACGAAGAAAAGAAGAGCAAGATGCAGATGCTCCACTGGTTCGACGGCGGCGACTTGCTGACGGACTTTCCGGACGAATTTCCGGCTGAACTCCGTGCGCGAGACGAACGCTTCAAGGAGAACGCCGAACTGAACTTCTATCCAGTCGGTCCAGACTGCTACAAGAAGTGGATGCAGTTCAAGAACACCGGAAAGTATGAATGTGAAGTCTAACCATAACCAAGAGGAAAACAATGAAGAAACTGATTTTAATATTGATTGCCGCATTTGCGCTTGTCGGATGCGAAGATGCTTGCACTAAAACCGAAAAGGAAATAACCGCTCGAATGGGAATCGTGAAGCGCGGAAGCGAAGTCGTTTTCCAGACTCCGTGCGGCTATGTGGAAATCGACAACCCGATAGCCGCTACGGTCGGTGGCGGGATATTTGAAGGAGCCGCCGTCTCAACCCAGCCGTACATCACCATAATGTATGCCAACAAGGAGTACAATTATGCTTGCTGGTCTACCAACGGCAAGAAATCGTACGAGCAGATTATACGGAATTTCCATATATCGGACAGCTTGACATACGAGATTGTCGGCTGCAAGGTGGTCTCTAAATATATGTGCCATATGTAGCGGGGGAAATATGTTCAAAGGACATCCAGACAAGGTTACTTGGGTTCTTATAATCGTCGTTGTCGCTCTATTCGCCGCCGGGTTTGGCGCACAGAAATATCGCGAAGCGTACGACGAAACTTGGATAACGCCTTACAAGAAAAAGGTCGCCGAACTTGAGGCCGAAAACGACTCACTCCGTAACCTTTTGTACGCAAAGGAACAAGAAATCTACCAACGGCTGAAGGAATTAAGGTCGGAACGGAAGTAATACATAGGGGGGAGCCGGGCTTCCCCTTTTCTCGTATCGGATCTACACAACCAACAAGGAGTCTAAAATGGATTTTAAGCATACCATCATCGAATTGATGTCCCAGACCGATAACACCGTGGATTTGTCTAGCTATATTCAGCAGATGGAAGCTGTATTGTCTAACGGCATCCTCACCGCGTTTGGCGGTCGAGTGACAGGTCGTTTCTGCGAAACCAAGGAAATCAAGCAGATTGCCTACGAAGAACCTCTTGACGGTCGCCGTTTTAGAGGCGAGGTTATGCTTGACGGTAAGTGGTTTGAATACGACATTTCGTTCACTGTCAAGAACGAAGTCCGGTTGTGCATCTATACCAAGGATAACACAATTTCATCGCAGATCCCAAGTGCAAACATTCTCAGTGACGGTGAATTTAGCCAGACGCTCAACGCTATCTACAACATCGTTCACAGCGTGAAATCGGTCGAAGCCGAAGCCATCTATGGCAAGATTTCCGACGATTTGACCACGAAGATTTCCGAAAAGGCGGTGGCCTTGAAGAAGGTTCTGGACGAGGCTAAGGCGAATCTGTTGATTATTGACCGTGGGAACGATGTGGATATGTACATCGTGCCGAACGAAGTCGAAATCGCGGATGGGTGCTGTCCGAATGATGCGATTGATTTGAATCCGACCAATTTCGCAATAATCGATCTCCCTGCGAAGCTGTCCAGAAGCGATGATGATTCGTACTTCGTGAGAGGTAATGATTAACCTATTGCCGGGTGTCCCCTTCATTGCTATATTTCGGACGTAAACAGGAGATAATATGAAGAACACTAGCTACTACATTCCGTTTGTCGCACTGAAGGACACCTTGAAGGTGTATCAGGAAGACCACAACCGCTTTATGCAAGAACCGTTCGTGTTCCTTATCCACAACAAGGGTCTGGACCACAAGTTCTCGCTGACAAGACGCGCATTGTCGGTGGCAGACGGCAACGGCGATGTTCTACTGACCTCGGTTCTGTCCGATTGCGCTATGGAACTTCTCGCCACTAAGGTCAAGTTCATCATCGAGACTTCGACGGAGCTGACAAACGAGACAACCAAAATCCGTACACCGGAAGAGTTACTTCTGTTAAAACGTCCATACGACGTCATCTACCGCATCGCTTGCGAAATCTTGAAAACCGATTTTGGTGTGGTGAATCTATCCGAACTGGAACACCAGACCATTGAAACGGCTACCGAATGCTTCGATACAGATAACATCGACTATGTCCACTTTGTCTGCAAGCTTCCCGCCGCACTGATTAAGGACGGCAACGATGTGGTCGTATGCGATGCCAACCACAATTTTCGTGCGACCAAGATGAAATATCTTGTTTGCAAATACTAGGAGTTAATTATGGCTAAGAGAAAAAACACCCCGGAAGAATTTAAGCTCGTCGAGGCAAAGCTTGTTGAACTCGGCTATGCGTTGAACAAACGTGGTAGTTATCACGATTATACGAAGTTTATCGGTAAGCTTAAATGTATCGTGACGTTCCGCCACAACGACAGCAACGGCAAAATCAAGAACGTCACCGGAGAATTTTTCCGCGCCGAAAATTATCGCAACGCCAATAACGGCGACTTCTTCAATCTATCCACCAGTGTCACCGCTATTCCAGCGGCCACGATTCTTACTCCGGAAGATGTTGTTCTCTATGACCTAAAGGGTGTCAATTTCAGCAAGCACCTTGAAAATTTCATCAAGGACATCCCCGAATTGTATGAAACTAACTTAAAAAGTATGGTTGGTCATACTTCCGACGTAGAACCTGGTATTATCGTGAAGACTGGTCTCGTGGATATCGACAACCGCGAAATCAAGATTGGTGATAAAATCAAGTTCTGCTATGTGGATCCGATGGGTCACTGCAATCCGGACAGTTTTAGCGACCTCGTACACACGGTTGCCTTCGAACAGGGCTGTGTCGTGGGTGTGCATCCGGAACGCAATGCGAAGGTTCTCCGTGGTTATATGAAGAATGTGGAAGGCAAGTATATCAGCAACTACGGACCGCTTGTTGAATACCCAGACAACGTTGTCTACTGCAAGGTTATCGACTAGGGACTGTTCGGCATTCAGCCGGGGTTCCCTTTACCATCCATCCGCCAAACGTAAACAAAGGAGTCAATATGGCTGAATTTACCAAAGACCAGATGTACGATTTCAACCTCTTGAAGAGTAATAATCCAACCCAGTACGGCGACCAGCAGCTCAAGAAGCTCTATGTCGGCAATGGCTGGGTAGAACACGGAACCAGAGGTCTCGAACTGGTTACCGATGAACAAGGTTCACCGTGTTTCAAGTATATCCGTGTTCCGACAAATGCTGGTAAGGATGGTGACGGAATCGTCGAAGCTTACTTCCGTCCGTGTTCTGATGGCACTATCACCGTGACTGTCAAGCGTATTGACTCCAATGTGATTCGTACGTTCTTGATGTCCGGACTCATCGGCCTACGCAACAACCACTGTGGAATTGAACTCCGCGACGAAATCGAAACCGTATGCAACATTGCCAGCATGGCATGCCGTCTCTATAGCACAATCAAACGCTTCAAGAAGAACCATTAGGGGGAAATATATGGCGACAAAGGTCAACATCACTTCCGAAACCGCCGATCAACTCAGAGACGTATTGATGGCGTTTGGCTTTACACGGGAGAACCGTTGGGAAGATTTTCCCTTGAAGAAGGACCTGAAAAACGGCACGATTACCGTGGCTTTCCAGACCTACACGACCAAGCGTCAAGGGTACAAATCAGTGAGCGTTCAGTACCGAATGCACACCCGATTTGAATGTTTCCGTGAATGCAACCTTCATCAGCGTAACGTGTTTGACATCGTCAAGCCGACCACCGATGTTTCGCTGGTAATGGGCGCAGACTTCGAAGCTAAGGCTAAGAAAATCGATGACTTGTTCATCAAGTTCAACGAAAAGCTTGACGCTCTCAACGAATCTGGTTGCGAAAACCTTTAAATCCATCTGAGATAGAATAGACTGGGGGAGGCCGGGCTTCCCCCAGTTCTGTATCTGTCATACATAACCAAAAGGAGTTAAATATGTGTGAATATTGCGACCGAGTCAATCTCGGAATCCTTTCGTCCCATAACGAGGTTTCGCTCGACACCAAGGGAACCGAATCCGAAGGCGTTTTCAAGTTCTATGACGAACACAACAAGTATGTGGCCGATTTCCACTTCCCGGCTTGTCCGATGTGCCGCAAGCCGCTCGGCGAACTTGGCAAGCGTGTCTTTGGGGACCTCCGTCCGTTCGTAGTCAGCGGCTACGTCAAGGTCGGCAAGACCATCAAGACCGTCTGTTCCACCCATCAGATCCGCACTCCGCTCGAAGCGAAGCAAGCCGTGGCGAATCTTTTCTCCAAATTGATTGCCAAGCACGAACCTGAATGTATGAATATGGAGTTGCAGTTCTCGTGTCCGCCCGTGTATATGGACTACATTTCGTCCAAATACCGCGAACCGCGTGTCAGCGCAGACAACCCCAATTTCGAACTTTGGGTCGAAGACAAGCTCATTATCGAAGACGAACCTATCGGCGAATACACGCTCAAGAACAAGAAGACTGGTTCGGAATACGTCCTTTGCATCAACCGTCTCGAACTCTAACCAAAAGGAGAATCTACAATGAATCCGACTTTATTTTTCAAGAACAACGACATCTTGGGTAACGATAACCTCAAGCAAGCAATGCAAGAATACGTCCAGAAGACGCTCCCCGTGTTGCATCAGCGCGTGAAGATCCGTAAAACCAAGACCGAAACCGAAGAACGTGTCATTATGAGCTTCAAGAAGTGCAGCACCGACATCGGCACGATTGTGTTCAAGAAGCTCGCTTCGGTTCCTGAAAACTTCATCGTGGAAGTCCGCTCTAACAAGGTAGATGTCGACTCTATCGACGACTACTTGATGAACTACGTCGCTGGTCGCATCGCCGCATCGAACGATACTCCGGTTGAACTCTACCGCAATGCGTTCGCCGACCTTGACCGCATCCGTCGCATCCAGTACGAAATGGAATGCTCGGTCGAAAATATGCAAGACGCGCTCCGTCCGTTCATCGAAACCATCACCTATGTAGGACGCAAAGATTAGTTCCGTCGATGGCGAGGGGATGCCTATAGTGTGTCCGGGCGTCCCCTCGTTCTTCATTCACCCTACACAAGGAGCTGATTATGTACCGAAAACGGCCTACGCCACCGCCCGGAATTACTGAGGAAATGATACGGAACCTCAGGAATGCCATACCGAAAGTCACTCATCTTGTCGTAGTCGACCTTGATCACGACTTCTTGCCCAAAATTTTACCGAACGGGAAAATTTCGTTCGAATCCACCCAAAACCAACTAAATATTCCCGAACGGGAATAAAGGAGTGCATATGTCCATTACCGCTACCATCAAAGGCAAGCAGTTCCACGAAAACCTCAAGAAGATGAAGAACGTACTCGGAAGCAAGGCTCTCCTCGCTGAACTGTTAAGAGCGTTCAATCCGTGCCAGCCGATCTTCGACAAAATCGGCTACAAGAACGCCATCTTCCTCGAACAGTGCAAGTTCCAGCTCGCCGAATACGACCTGGTTATCGAATACCGTGGCGAAACCGCAGTCATCACCAAGCACGAACGTAACGGCAAGAAGAGCCTTGAGATTACGTTCCGCGCCAAGACTGACAACGTCGCTTGCCGCAACGTCTACCCGGTCAAGGGTAAGGCCAAGACGGACTACCTTCTCGGCTTGATGGACTTCATCATCGACGATATGCGCCGCTGGTATCAGATCCACAAGCTTATCAGGGAATCCGACAACGCTCTCGACCATATGAGCCGCACCACCCATTACGAAGCATACAAGGAAGAAATGGAAAAGGGTACGCTCAACATCGTCGAAACCAAGGTTTAAGGAGTTTTTATGTCCAAGAAAATTTTAAATTTGATGTTCGATTGTGACACGTTCAAAAATTTTATGAACGGCTTTCCGACCGACCAACAAGTCAACAAGCATCTTCAGGTCGCGTTCGACCGTCTTCTCAAGGCAAGCCTCGGTGACATCAAAATCATCACCCACAAGGAAGACCAGCAGCCCGTATTCCACGACAACCGCACTGGCAATATCAAGATTGTCCGTACAGTCCGCTGGAAAGGCCACGATCTCCAGATAACGGCTCGCCGTGTCAACGATTCGAAGGTCATCCAGATTGAAGACTTGTCGCAGTTCACTGTCGACGGTCATCCGACCATCACCTTCGACTACAAGAAAAACCAGAGCATCTACGATGTCCTGATGGCGAACAAGTTCTACAAGACGGAAGAGGAAACCAAGCCGATCGACCGCACCAAGATACCGCTCAACCTCTACCAAGTCAACCTCGAAAACGTCGGCTTCGGCTTCAACAGCGCGGTTATCGCTTGCGAATCCATCGACAAGCTCAAGGGTCTCATTGCGAGCAACGTCTTCAAGGCCGAACACACAGACCGCATCGAATACCTTCAGGATTTCTACACATCCGAATACCGTGGCAGCAGCGGCTCGGAAGAAGAACGGGTCCGTGTGCAGTGTATGACGGATGTCAAGTTCATCTGCGAATGTTCGCTCCGGACGGACAAGGAAGCGATTGTGGTTCACGCGGACGGCTATCGCGACTAAAAAACACTAATGTGGGACGCTCCGGGCGTCCCCTTTTCTTTAATAAATTGCTATACTTAGCAATGGATAACCAATCATCAGGGAGAACTAAATGAAAGCAATCTTAAAATCCTTTACGGACGGCGTGATAACCGCTATTCTCGCAGTCTATCTGTACGCGGTTTACTTCTGGTTTCGCAACGAACAAATCCCGGTGGACGTGGTGGTCTATCTGCTCGCCACATACACCGTCTGGCGTACCGTTCGAGCCTATCTTACGTTATACCGCGAACAGAAGATTGAGGAACCGTGTATAACTGCCGAGGCCGCCTACCATAACACCCAGTTAGCCAAGCGGAAGTTCGACTCGGTCGCCACCGAGTACATCAAGGAGATGTACGATTGGCACATAAAGCCTCAGTGGAAACGCGGCAAGACCAGCACGTCGTTCACGCCTTCGGACCTTTCAAGCGAGTACGACGATATGTACTTCCAAGACTTGCCAGATGACCTTATCAAGGGAAAGCTCGAAAAACTTGGGTATACGGTCATTATAGAAACGCCTACCGATGACGAACTGAAAGAACACTATGGCGACCGATATCACTCTATGATAAGCGATAACCTCGTAGAATTTCAGACCTACATTTGCACCCATTCCAAATGGAAAATAAGCTGGCTCAATCAAGCACTCAAGAAGGTTTAGGAATATGATTAAGAAACTGTTACTCGTTCTGCTCGTCATTATCGCGCTCGTACTCGCGTGGAAGCTTCTCAAGGTCGGCCTAAGCATCCTCGGAACCATCGCCGTTCTTTGCCTCGTGGTATGGGTTATCAAGAACTTTTTCTGGAGCAACAAATGAAACTCGCCTTCGGTATATCCGTAACCATTATGTATGCGGTCGGTCTGCTCACGATGCTCGGCCTAGCCTCGATCGGTATGTTCATCAGTTATGCCGCGCAGCTCGCCGGATGCTCGTTCGAACTGTCCAAGCTAATCTACGGCATCTTTATGGTCGCGGCGGCCTACCTGATGTTCTGCTCGTACCGCCGTAGCTGGACCTGTATGAACAAGAAGCTGACGAGGAAATTGTTCAGGGTCATCCGGGCTTCCCTTATCTAGCCATCGGTACTGTGTAACCAAGGAGTAAATATGAGTATGGTAACTCACCTCAGCATCGACCCAAACGGATATAAGCACTGTGACTGTCCGTCTTGTAACCACGAATGCGCTGTATTCGAAAGCGACCTCCACGCCACCTTGATGGACGGCAAGAACAACGACACAAAGGAATACAGAGTGACTTGCGATGAATGCGGTCAAGAGTTCTATACATCGTCAGCATATATGTAAACAAAAAATAACACTACAATGTGTTGACAAATTTCACAATATCATTTATATTTAAACCAACAAACAATCAACAATCAATCTACAAGGAGAAATACAATGGCCGAAGAAGTCAAAAAGGTAACCCGCAAGCGCTGGACCGCCAAGGAACAAGCTGAAGCAATCAAGTTCCATAAGGTAGAAGGACGTACACCACAAGCCGTCCAGTGTCACCTCAGTAAGCTCGGTATCAAGGGTACGCAAAAACGAAAGTGGACTGAAAATGAAATCCGTCTCGTTCAAGCTGGCGGATTCCCGGTCGGACGCAGTCGTGACGCGGTCTACCAACTCCGCCATAAGCTGGGTGTAACTGTCCCGTGCAACAAGTTTGCAGATCCGAACCATCCCGACCAGCTTAGTCTGAATTTTAAGGCCGAACGCAAGAACCCCCCGCAACATCATCACGACTCGGTCAACAAGCTCCTTCTCCCTATCTATACCATGTACAACGGCGGCATGAAGGTGGCTGAAATCGCGGAAGCCATTCACCAGTCCGTATCGTTTGTCGAAGCGGCCATCAAAATGAAGACTGAATTCAAGCTTAACGGCTAATACTCTCCGCATAATAAAGGTCGAGAGGTCGGGGTTTATTCCCGGCCTCTTCTTGATGCGTGAATGTGAACTACCCACCGCCTAAAGGCGGTGAGCTTCGGGCTTCAACCCAGCGGGCTTGCCTTGTCCAATATAGGACAAGATAGAGGTCTGCCAGTCAGAGCTCATGAACTCCCTCTGTTCCATAGGTACTAACTTCCTACCTTCCTGTACCATGCGGTTAGCCGAATGAAGGTCTCTGGGCATACACAGACCGCACTCGCACCGGAATGTGCGTTCGTTCTGTGGCATAGGATGTTTCTTGCCACAGTTGATGCACTTCTGCGTAGTGGGTTCCCAGCGATTGACGACATAGACGTTGTCTTGCGATTTCAGTTTCGCCTTGACTCTGCCTAAGCAACTGTGCTGTACCGCCTTGCCATGTCCGTCCTTATGCCATCCTTGGAGATTCTCGTCCTGGATGTATATAAGACCGAACCTAGAATTTAGGTCGGCAACAATCTTGTTGGCCTTGTCGTTCTTTCGGTTTACCAAACGCTGATGCTTCTTCTGTATCTTGTGGATTGTCCGTCTTCGACTATTGGAGCCTTTCTTCTGTCTACTCTGCTTTCGTTGCAGTCTTTTCAAGTGCTCCGGTTCTTTAACCTTGACATCAACTTCCTCGCCCGTTGAGAGCGTGAAAGAAGTATGACAACCCATGTCGATACCGACATCAGCGTGAGGTCGGTTGGAATACGGTTTTCTTTCTGTATAGGTCGTGACGGCAAGATAGTATCCGTCAGCCCTATTTAAGAGTTTCGCGTTGGCGAACTCAACATCATCCTTAATCTGGTCGAGACCGTTTACTCGCACCAGACCGTGAATGTTCTGAATCTTGACAAGGTGGTCGTTATGGAACTTGTAGGTCGTTCCGTACTGCTTCAAGGACACCGCCCCGATTTCGGATTTGAACTTTAACCGTCCTACCTTAAAACCTTTCTTCTTGAGCTTCGACAACGCCTTGATTGAAGATTTGATGTCAGTATAGACCGACTGCTTCATCTGTGAGCCGATATGGTCGAGGTTCCTACCATCGAATGTACCATCCGGTAGCTTGACTTCAACTACATTGCCTAGTTCATAGTCGAATATGGACTGTCCCTTAACAGAACCATAATTGAGAATATCGTTGTACAGCCACTTCGCTTCCACGAACAGCATCTTGAAGTCTTCCTTCTGCCGGGCGGACAACTTGTTTTTCTGTACTTTAAGCATATAGACACGGCAGACTTGCGACTTACGCTTCTCGTGCGTAGCCTTCATCGCTTCCTTGATGGAAGCATTCTTTGCAAGTCGCTGTTCTTCGGTCATGCTCATATCATTAAGTTTATAATGCAATCTAGTTATTTTTTCTCAAAAATGCAAGACATTTTATTATTTTTTAACTATATTTAATGGTGTATGAGCAAATATGAACGATTTAACCACGCAAAGACCTTCTTGCGGTATCATCTTATCTTCTCGACCAAGTATCGTAGGAAGGTGCTTAATCCTATCCGAGACGACTTGCTTGCAGCTATGAAAGTAGCTCAAGAGAAGAATGGAAACTTCAAGATTGAAATAGACGAGGTAGACCACGACCATATCCATCTACTGGTACGCATTAAACCAAATGAGTCCATTTCTAGGATAGTGCATGACCTCAAACAGCAGTCTACCTATCTAATATGGCAGAAGCATCATGACTACTTGTCTAAGTTCTACTGGTCTGGACAGCATCATCTGTGGACTCGTGGTTATTTTGCTTCGACTATTGGTGGTGTGTCCGAAAAGACACTTGTGGAATACATTAAGAATCAAGGCTAGAATCGGCGGCTCTCATAAGCCACCCTAAAGGGTGGCATCTTTCCCGCCGCCTTTTGTAAAAATATCACACTTGATATTTTCCCTATTGACAACCAGTCAACTAAAACTTATATTTATAAAACTTAAAGGAGATTATATGAATTACGGTATTCCTAAAATCGACAAGCATTTACGAGCGGTTATGACCAAGATGCTCAAGTCCGGACGTTGGTTATTACGACCGGGCAAGAAACATGCCAAGTTCCTTCTTGTCAAAAGCAATCAGATACTAATTGCTCCGGGTTCTTCGTCAGATCCAGTCCACGCACAGAAAAATTTCGAAGCGGACGTGAGGCGTTTCGAAAAACTTGCCGGATTTGAAACGGCTTCGATCGACTAAATTGGAGGCCACATGGGCAAGCATATCTCAATTGATGACAATACGCTGGACGCCTATCTTAGCGCGTCGGCGACACTTACTGAAATCGCCCACGGGACTAACTTGTCCATCGAATGTTGCAACGGACCGAACAGTTTCGTGGTTTCGGATAAGTTTGCCCCAGACTTCAAAATCAAGATCGAATTCGATTTGTCAAGCGATATGCCCATCACGCTATCAACTGATAAGGTTTCGAAGAAATGCAAAGACTCCCAAGAAGCCCAACAATACATATTGCGTTCCGTAATGGAATACCGTGTACACACTGCATAGTATTAGTCCGGGTTTCCCCTTGCGCGTCATCTGTATGACGGAAACTAAAAATAAAAGGAGTTTAATCATGTTTATCAACAACAGCAAGACAAATTGGGAAATGTTTCGTAACGCTGTTCACAAAACCGACACGAAGGCGATGAATCAAGGACGAGACCGCGTCGTGACGCGTATTAAAAACATTACAGACGACCTTCTTCGCGAAGTCGAACGAGTAGTCACTGCTGAACCGAGCGAAGGAAACTTCACCCCTCTAATCATCGGCAATATCATGGCTTACGAACTGACCAAACTTATCGTCGACACGACCCTTGCCACGATAAGCAAGCGCCAGCTTACCAATACTGACATTGCTGACATGGCCGCTCAGGTAGCGTCCGACTACACGATTGCTCTCGCAGACCTCGCATACAATAATGTAGAAAAGAAACTTATAGATAAGCAGCTTGCGGAACTCTCCGCATAAGGAGGCTATCATGATTGTACTGAGACTGACACTTTCCAATGTAGCGAATGTTGTCGAAAACATGTTAATCCCAGGGAAGCCGTGGGCATATCGCGAAAGCGTATTGATTTCTTCGGTCGACAAGACAATCCCAGAACTGCTCAACGAAGGCAAGAAAATTGTCGCCGTTCGACCGGGGTCTTACACGATTGCCATAGTTAGCGCCGAACTGACTAAGAACAACGGAGTCGTCGTCAGCGACTACTGGCCGAGAACGCTTGATTTCAAAATCGAGGAAACTTCCGATGGAAAAATATATTTTACAGGAGTCAACAATGAAATATTTGCTTAAATTCAAACTCGAAAACATGCCGGAACTCGTAATCGGTGAAGTCGAAACCGATACCCCGTTCAAGGCGGGTCTTATGCTTCAGGAAAAACTGAAAGCTCGTGTAGGTGAGAAAAAATTCGGCACGATCGAATCGGCCACCATCTATGACGATGCTGGTAACATGAGAGCGCTTCTCCAGATTGACACTTCCTTGGACAAGGCGACAAACGCAATCGTGCGTAAGCCTCGTTGGGACTGCTGGCTCACGATTCGTAACTCACAGAAAAAGTAAAACTTATAAACTGCCTTTTGTAACAGAGAGGCGGTTTTTATGAACCAAGAATTCTTGGACGAATTAGAGAAACTGAAGACTACACCAGAACGCCAGACTTTGGTAGACTCGGTTAAGAAGCTTTACGACGTGTGTGAACGAAAGGCACAGCTCGAAGGCAAGCTAGGCCGTACTATTGGAATCGGCGCTATGGGCGCTCTTGGTGCACTCGGTGTCAACCACATGGCTGGTAACCCAGTTGACAAGGCTCTTGACAGCGGTAAGCAGACTGTCATCGACTTGAAAAACAGTGCCGACCAGCAGCTCAAGAACGACTATACGGTTAGCAAGGTACAAAACTTCGACTATTTCGGCGATGAACTTCGCGAAAAAGGTTGGAAGTTTGTACCGGCTTCGGAAAAGCCGGGAGTGTACAGCGACTCTTATAGAGGAATGCCGTTGTCCGAAATCGACAAGCATCCGCACACCGACTTTGGATGGTTGGTGTCTCCAGATGGTAGGAAATATTACTCGACCGTAACGGGCAAGGTGTTCCAGATGCCTAACGGACAGACCTTCAACGATATGTCCAAGGAAAATCCCGGTAAAGAAATCGGAGTTGGCACTGCGTCCACTGGAGCAATCGACTACGACCCTGATGAATGTACGCTGCGGACTCAAGGCATGACGGGATGCAAGAACCCTATCGTCCTTAATGAACGAGAAATCAATAGTTTCCGAAATTAAGCAGATGATACGTTTTTAAAGACCGTCCGACCTATCGGACGGTTTTCTTTTAGTCCGGGTTTCCCCTAACCATCAATCAAACCGAAAACAAAGGAGCAATTATGAAGAAACTAGCATCTCTCATCGTTCTGTTCATTGCCATTACGGCGTTTGCTGAACATGTCAAAGTGCCGTTCGATCGGCGCGACGTTCGCATCGACATACAAGACGTGCGTACCAGCACGGTATCTGTCATGACGACACTTCCCGTCATCGTAAACGGTAAGGCTGCATGTACCTATCTTGGGTCAATCGCTGAATCACCAAACGACAACTTAGAATGTCCGGAGACATACATCTACCACTTGGTAAGGATTGCCGATAACAAGGGTAAGCTGGACTGTTATTATGATTACAACCGAGACTATTCTCCGGCAGTAACAGTGATTGGCGTCAACGGGTGTCCAGACATCTTGGCTAGTCATTCCGGGTTCAGGTTTTTCGACGCGGTCAACTTCGACAACGTGGATGACCATCGGTTTTACTATGTTGGTATCGAAATCCCTAAACAGCAGATCGACTGGTCGCTATCCGACGACAAACGTGTAAAGGGTCAAATACTGTACAGACGTTTAAACTTCCCTTCGGCGAAATCAAAGCGCATGACTATCGACTGGTAGTCCGGGTTTCCGCTCGCTTTTAATATAACTAACGCAAACAAAACTATTGACAAAACGCAACTAGAAACCTATATTATAGCAAGGAGTTATTCAATGAATCGTGACGAAATCAAAAATATGTTCGGTGTTGACCTTGGCTACGACGCAATGGTAGCCATGTCGCTTCATCATCTGCATTCTCGCGAGAACTTGACGGCTACTCGCTATTCTGATACTAGTGACTTGAGCAACAGTGCTCCGGACGGCATAGAGAACCGTTTAGTCAATGTACTCGACAGTTTCGGCATCCGTGGAGCGAAAGTAGTCGGCGTTGAATGCGGACCCGTGCTTGTCCGTCTCAAGGTCGTATTGCCGACTGGTGTCAAGATATCCACCGTGGAATCGCTTAGCGATGATATCGCTATGGGTCTCCGCGTCGCCAAGGTGTCTTGCACCAAGATTCCCGAAGAAGGAGTCCTTGCTATTGACATTCCGGCGACCGTACGAAAGACGGTACTTCCCGGAAACCTTTCGAATACCGATATTTCTGGTATGACATTACCGATTGAACTTGGCGTGTCTGTAGAGGGAAAGGGCAAGGCCATTGACCTTGCGAAAGCGCCGCACTTGTTAATAGCCGGCATGACCGGATCTGGCAAGTCAGTGTGCATCAACTCCATCGTGGCCAGCCTCATCAAGAACGTGGATATGCGCGACTTCGAAATGCTCTTGATCGACCCCAAGGGTGTCGAACTCGGCATGTACTCATTCTTGCCGAACTGCGTGAACAACAAGGTTCTTGTCAACCCTGAAGAATCAATGTCAGGTCTCCGTTGGCTGGTGGACGAAATGGAAAATCGTTACGCGTTGCTTGCGAAGTACAACTCTCGCAACATTAAGGCGTACAACGACAAAATCGCCACGATGCCGCTAACCAATACCGCTGATCCGAAGATGCGTTATATCGTTTGCGTGGTGGACGAGTTTGCCGACTTGATGATGACAAGCGGTACTGAACTCACGCAGCTTGTACAGCGTCTTGCTCAGAAGAGCCGTGCCGTCGGTATTCACTTGGTTTTGGCCACGCAGAGACCGTCCGTAAAGGTCATTACGGGAGACCTCAAGGCCAACTTGCCTTACCGCATAGCGTTCAAAGTTAGCTCGGCTATAGATAGCTCCACTATCCTTGGTCATGGCGGTGCTGAAAGCTTACTCGGCCTCGGTGACATGATTCTTTCTGCTAACGACGTAGAGGAACGTATTCATGGCGTATTCTTCAGTGACACGACCATTGACGCCATCCTCCGCTATGTATGGATGAACACGTTCGTGTTCTTCAGCAAGCGGGTGGATTTCGTTACAGGGAATGTTTCCACTTACGGCAAGCTTCCGTTCAGTGTTGACATTTTCAACGAAATCCGTGGCGGAAGAACGCTCCTGACCGGCGACTTGGTTAAGTGCGGTCGGTTGCTGACGAACTACGATGTGAAATGCTACGGAAAGTTCACCAGGTACTTGATGAAATACTTCAACCTATCCGACGACGTAGTGGCGAAGTACATAACGAACCACGGCGACTTCGGTGGATATGTACGCTGGAAAAGCCTACGCGAAGTTGCGTAATCGTTCCGGTTTTGCTATATTTTTCTGCGATGCTATTTGCATTGCAGATTTTTATTTTTTGAGGTATATATGACACAGATTTACCGCATACAGAAAAGTCACAAAAACCCGCTGTATTGTTGCTGGCATGCCGACAAACTGTACGTAGCCGAGTCCAAAGATTCCAAGTTTTTCTTCGTGCGGTTCGATGAATGCAACCGTTCTAACCGTGGGTGGAGTTACCTAGACCTTCTCAGCATAAGCGAGGGACTTATTGGCACCAAGAAGGTCTTCAAGCTTGTGGTGCGTAGCGCCGACAACGACAAGGAAACCCCGTTCCTCATAATGGCTAATAAAATGGTTAGAGGCCAGTTCAAACCGAATCAGGATAATGACTAATATATCGAAACGCGTACCGTTCGTACGTGCGACGTCCCACGACATAGAACGGCAAAAACTAGCCGTGGACATCGCGTCGACGGCTTCCGAACGAGCTGAAGCCTTGTACAAGCTCTTTCGCATGGTATGGCGGCTTCCGGTGAACAAGGATATGCGTAGGCTCACGAAGACGTACTTGTGGCCGAACATAAGGGAATGGCGTACTACGTCACCTGAGAATATCGAAAGCCTTCGATGCTACATAATTACAATGGAAAACACTTTCAAACATTTAAAGACAGGTTAAACACATGCCAAGATTAATATTTTTTATCGCAATTCTCATACTGTTGCTTGTCGGACTGGCAAAGCTATGCCATAGAGTATATTGGAGACTGTTAAACGCAAAAAATCACGGAAAAGGCCGTGTTATCAAGCGCAAGGTAAAGGGGAAGGTATCCTACGTGGTTCAACTTTACAAGGACTTTGATGGCTGGCTAGACATACCCGGATTGAAATATTCGACTATCGGGGATGCGTTGACCGCTATGGACAAAGCTCTAGAAAAGTCATTCGACGAGGAAGCACACGAGACCGATGAACAAGTTATAGTCGAGCGAGAGTACAGACAACACAGATAAAAATTAACGAAACCGAGCTTGCCAGTAGGCAAGCTCTTCTACATTTTAACGTGGCTTGTAGTATCGTTCCTCGATGTCGTCGGTCAAGCCAGTATCGACAAGCACTATATCCCCGTTTTTGGTTATACCGTAGCTGTTAAGCTTGGTAAGGTCGCCAATCGGCGGATCCATGTTCGCTATGTATTCGTTGATACCGCCTAACAAGTTTTCCGCTTCCATGTACTGTTCTACATTTGGCGGCGGATCGATTTTACCATATCTCCGCTTTGTGCCGCGTTCTTGAGCGATGTATTCGACATAATTACAGTAATCTTTAAACGATATGCCCAGCTTTTTCTTGAAGTCTGATGCCTTAGCCTTGGTGCATAGCTCGCTGACTATCCAGATATCGTCGTTGGATGCAAGAAACCATTCTGCTATACCGTAAATCTGTCTCAAGTAATAATTTGCTTCTGCGCAGTTCTGGTCGAGACCCTTCTTGTTCTTTGCCAACTTAAGCACTTTATCGTCGTTCAGTTTGAAGACCATACGAGAGGATCCTTGACCGAGATATTGGACACCAGAATCCTTTATAGCTCTAAGAATCGGGGCGAAATGGTGGGTACGTTTCCATATGGATTCTAGTTCGCAACAAAGGTTGTTGATTTCTTTGTCGTTCAGGGGATGTGGGCCAACTGGTTCTATTGGCTGTCCTTGATGGATTTCTTCTGATTTGACTGATACGGAATCGTCCGGGGTTTCGTTCTTGTACAACTCCGACGCCGCTTGGACGGTCGGTGTCTGATCCAATGATTCCAGATATGCCATGAATCTGTTCATACAAAAAACTGCCAGTAATCTACCAGCAGTTTATAAAAAAGAATTTGTTTTTTCTATTTTCTGACGTTCATTTCCATCACGGTAAACGCCGCGAAGTACAATATAGCCAAAACAAGATAAAGCATAGTTCCGCTGAAGGTATTTGCTAGGAGTGGACCTACTATACCACCTACGCTCCAGCCAGTCAAGGTCATAGAGTGGACTCTAGATGCATTGGACATACCAAACCGCTTGGCGAGCAAGCTAGGAAGTACGCTAAAGTTGCCGCCATACGCGGCTTCACATAGCAATATTCCTAGTACGGATAGAACTGGATTTCCGGTTATACAAAACAATGCACCGAGGATGCCGAACGAACAGACGAAGTGATACGCCGCCTTGCGTCCAATCTTGTCAGACAGCGTGGAGAATCCGAGACGGCCACCAGAGTTCGACAATGCGGTTCCGGACAAGATGGCGGCTATTGCGGTTATGCCTAACGCGCTCAACAATGACTTCTCTTGGGAGATGATTGAAAGTCCGCACGAAATGTTGACAGCGAACATAAACCAGATCGACCACCATTCCTTGCTCTTGAGCATATAGGAATACTTGAAGTCGCTAGGTCCGTACTCTTGTTCTGTATACGGGTATTTGCGCAACAACAGTGACGAGACTACCATCACAAGCGCATAGACGCCTCCCAGAACATAGAACACTTGCGATAGAGTTACAGTCGCAAGTAGCCACTCGATAACTGGAGACGCGACGAACTTTGCCAGTCCAAACCCAGTTATGGCCAACCCAGATGCCAGACCCTTATGGTCTGCGAAAAACGCCATAAGCGTCTTGACTGGTGTCACATAACCAATTCCTGTTCCAGCTCCTATGATTGCGGTCGAAATGTAAAATGCCGGAACCGACACCACATCGACGGAAACACCGAGCATCAAAAAACCCAAGATGAACACGATAGTCGATAGCCACGCGCCCAGTCTTGGGTTTTTCTCTATTGTGCTGCCGAATATTGCGGCACACATACCGAGGAAGAAAATGATAAGAGTAAATCCGAAGTCGGTCTGCATCTTCGATAGATTGAAGACCGACATCAGGTTCTGGGAGAACTGCGACCAGCAGTAGACCGACCCGATGCAAGTAGTCAACGCGACACCGGGAATCGCACAGTTTAGCCATTTGTTAGGCATATTTCCTTGGGTTATAAGCTACCCCAAGTTTATAAAGCATAGCAATGGAACTTGTAGTCCTTGAGCTTTATAGAACCGAGAACGACCTCGAAATCCTTCTTCTGGTCGGCAATAATTTCATTGCCCAGACGTTCGCACTTGGACTTGGAATCTACTTGGACTTGGATTACAGTAGGACCACCGCCTTCAAAAGTTTTAAAAGCAAGAGTAACGACTAATAGCCACATTTTTTACCTTTCCTTTTTGAGTTTTCTTTACAATATTCGCTTACCATCAGCGGGATATTGAACAGCCACCAAGCGATATGGAGGATAATCGCTCCAGAGAGGATTTCCGAGGCGAGCATATAGCCATAGTACAAGACCTTATGTTCCGCGTCAATCTTGTCCGCCGACATCTTCAACGTGATAAGGCAAGACAATGCCGCTACCAAACAGATGACGGCTCCGCCTAACGGATTCCTGACGCACCATACCGCGAACATAACGATGTCACAAACGATGACAGCAATTAGATAGGCCGTCTCGTAAGCGAAGTCGTCCAAATTCCACCAGAAACGTTTCAAGATATGCTTAACCATTTTTGTCTCCCATAAGTCGCTGTGATATCCTAGCAGCGAGTCCATTGTACTTAGTCAGCATTTCGGCAAGTTCTTCGTCAACCAGCTCGACGAACTGCAACGCTTTTTTGATGTAGTCTGAATCCGGGTACTTGTTGTCCTTGTCGAACTGGAATGCCCGATTTTTCAACAACGGATTCTGCGTGTTGAGGATATAGTGGACAGTCAGACACTTGAAACCGGTTTCGTCAGCCTTCTGCACAAACGAAAAAATGGCATAGCCGTATATAGTTTCCTTGCGGAAATCTACGGAACGCCATTCGATCTGTTTCTGATAAAAAGACCTCTCAAGCTGCTTGTAAAGCTGCTCCAAGGATTCCTTAGAAGGCTTGACCTTTTTTGTAGTTCTCGGCATAGAACTCCTCAAAATTGTCCCACTTATCACGGTTGTCACGACACCACTCGACCATCTCCTTGATTCCCGGATAGGTCTTGCAGATCATATCGTAGGCGACCAGTTCCTCGATGGGCTTGACTTTCAAGTCGTCCAAGAACTTGACGAAACGACCGACGTAGGCTGCGGCAAGCTTGTTCCCAACGCAACGAGACTTCGCAGTCGGCATTTCGGAATAGATGCCGCATTCGACCTTTTGGGCTGCATCTTTGAAGTTGCAGAACTCGTACATATAAATGAGTACATCCCAGTTGCTCGTGTCCGCCAAGTCACGGAAATGCGCCGTAAGGAAGTTGGGTTCCCCCGTGCGCGATCCAGACTTTGAAGTGTCCAAGGTCAGCATACGACCGAGAGTGCCTACCCAGTTCTGCATCGACGAGATGTGGTTGTTGGCAAGCGTCGTCACATAGGACACAATTTCGGTTAAGATGTTCAGCAGCCACGACGGTGCCTTGGAATCCAACTGGGCGAATGTCTTGTTGAGTTCCTTGAGCATAATGGCGGCACGTTCGGAATTGAGGATAGTTCTCATAGCCTCGAATTCCTTCGGCGTGACGTTTTCAATATGCATATCGCCGAAAATATTAGCCATTGTTCTGTTCCTTGAGAGAACGGCGGAAGCTGCTACACCAAGTGTAGGTATCGATGTAGGTCTGTGCGGCCTTGGCTGTTTCCACGGCACGAGTCGCCAGTTCTTGGAGGTTAGGAATAACCACCGCACCCTTGCTGACCTTGTAGCTACAATGGATTCCGTTGTCAGTAGAGATACTGACGCTAATCGGATAACCAGTGATGTACAGTTGGTCATCAGGGTCGGACTGGACAACGAACACGTTATCTTGGGAGCCGAACATCAGCTTCGCGATAATGAGTTTGTTGTCGTCCGATACCTTCACAGTGAACGGGAGTTCACCGTGCTGAAGTAAGTTTCTGGCCTCTTCAAATTTGGACATCGTTAACCTTCGAGCTTAATCTGGTTGTAACGCTCGGAATTCAGCTTGTCGCAGAGAATTTCGAACGGGTCGGTCTTGTCGCAGAAGACCATATCCATAGTGGCCTGATTGAGGCCGCTAATCATCACGATACCCGCTGCGTTGGTACGCATCGGAGCACCGCCGTTACGGCTGGCCAAGTTCCAGAGGACAAGGCGCGGCAATTCATAACCGTAATGGTTGTACTTGCGGCGGATCGAGTTGAACAAGGTCGGGTCTTCGTTGCGGAAGCCCATATTGCCCGGTGCCTCGCGGTCGAACTCCATATCGGAGAAGATAACGAGGGTCGGCAACACGGCATCGGTCGGAATACCGGCACCCACGATGGTGCTTAAGTAGAGATCGAACACCTTCACGATGTCAGTATGGTAGCCACGGTTTCCGCGTCTCATAATGCGGTTGATGTTGTCGGCCACGGTGGAGCCGTCCGCGTCGATGAACTTCGGAATACCGCTGAAGGTGACAATCTTGTTCTTGAAGGCCGCGCAGTGGTTGTGGTTTGCGCAGTACAAGGACAAGCCGATTGCAGCGTCGATCGGACGGATTCCGGACTTGGGGTCAATCTTTACGTTCTGCATCGATTCGGACACGTCACAGACCGGAAGGATGGAGTAACCGTCCTTCATCAAGTCTGGCATAGCCTTCCAAGAAGCTTCCACGGCGAGTTCCGGAGTGAAGCTCGGATCGTACTGGAAATTCTTCAAGTAGGAGTACACGATTTCGGCGGGAGACACGGTTCCAGCGTTCTTCTTCACTTCACCCTTCACGGCCTTCACGTTGAAGTCGGCGAAACGGATGGTGTCGTTACGGTTGAACGCCTTGCGGTAACGGTGTACGGCGACTCCCGGCACCTTGGAGTAGTCGATGGAATCCCACTGCTTTTCGCACATCTTGGTTTCCACGATGTCGATTGCCTTGCGGAGCGTTGCACAAGTCTTGCGGTAAGTCTTGTGGCTGTCGAACAAAGCGGTGGACAAGATACGAGCGTACTTACGAGTCTTTTCGGAAGACGCGTTGATGGACGGCAACCACTTGCCGAGCAAGGAAATGGACTTTCCGGCCTTCAAGTTGGCGAGGTCGGCGAGAACCTGATTCTTGATAAGGGAAGCCACAACCGGACCGAGTTCGGCATCGTCGAGCAACGGCAGCAACGAGTCGAAACGGTTGTACTCGCCGACGAACTGCAGAACGTGCGGATGACGCTTTGCCACATACGGCAAGATGGTACGGAACAGACGGCGTTCGCCCATACCCTGACGGATGTCGCCAGCGTAGAAGAGCCAGCGGACGGCGAGGAGGGGGTCTTCCTCGTAAGCCTTTGCGAAAATCGAAACGATTGTGGACGGATCCTTCTTGCGCATTCCGAGCGCGTTGAAGTTCAAGTCCAGCAACGTGTGGCCGGTAGAATCAAATACAACTGCACCATTTTCAGTCTTGGTAAACATTTTTAACCTCTTTTTGTGCTAAATATAGCAATGTTGAATGGAGTTGTCAATAGATAAAAAAGAAAATTCCTCTCTCGTGAGAGGAATTATAGCATTTTTGTCGGCAATGTGCAATCTATTTGTCCGAAATCTTCAGGAAGAGCTTCCAGATGGTGTCTGACTTCTTCTTGGTTTCGGCTCTGGAGGTCCGCAGCTGGGCTTGCAGCTCCTTGACCGCGTTAATGAGCATAGGCTTGCTCATATCCTCCATCTGTTCATTGGTTAGGTCTTCGGCCTTCTGGGTGGTTCTGGCTCTCAACCAGTCGCCGATTTGCTTGAATCCTTCAACAATCATTTTACTTTGTTTTGGTCTTTGCCTCTTGTTTATACGTTTTGTCCGCGTGGGTCTTGTTCCAATCCTCCGTTTTCTTGGCGATTACGGGGTTGTTGCCCAGCACACGGATCTTCTTGATGCCGCTCAAGGTGATATCCGTGCTGAACTCGGACTGGACGTGGTTCGTTCCGCTATACCCCTTGATGTATCGAATCGGAGTCGCGACGAACGTAATTAGGTCGCCGCTATTCAATCGGTCCATCGACTTGGTATGGCGTACCCAAAGATGGTCGCAAAGCTCGTGGTCGTTCTCGTCTCGGATGCAGATAAGTAGCGAACTGGGCTTCTTGCCTTGGGTTCCCTTGCGCACATAGGTAGCCTTGTACTTGTGTGGCGTAAGGGTCTCCCCTAGGTTTCGCATCTTGTGGGTAGTTTCTTCTTTTGGCTGGTTCTGGTCTGGCATAACATCTCCTACATATCTTTTTCGGAAATATAGGATTCCGGGGTTTCGGATGCAAGTTTAGCTGCTAGAACTGGATCAAGGACATCGTGTTCAGTGCGCGATTGGTCAGCATATCCTTTACGGCACGGATGGCCGAGTCCGTTTCTTCCTTGATTCCGTCACCGGTCACATCAAGCAGACCGATTTGGTGGTTGACGTACTTCTGGCGTTCCATTTCACGGTATGTGGCCGTATACATAAGGTTGTATGCCGGCGCGTCGTTATCGAAGTCCGAAATGGGCTTGTCACGCGTCTTGATACGGCGCATCAGTTCTTCGGCATCCTCGTTCACCAAGAAAAGGACGAAGGTGTCGCGGTTATTGTCCAGATACTTCTTGATGCGTTCGATTCGGTCCTTCATACGGACCGTGAACAGCATAGACGCGGAAATCGTGGTGGTCTCTCGGTCGAGGAATTCGAATTCCAGCTTCACCGGGTTTTCGTCGGTTTGCTTATGTTCAGTGATGGTGTGATTGCCGAAATACTGTTCGAGAGACTTGATGACGGTACTCTTGCCTACACCGTCGGTACCTTCGATGACGACGGTAATCTTGCGAGTGGCCTCTTCCTTCTTCGCCACCTTCTTGGGCTTCTTCTGTTCGGGAAGAATCAGTTGGAGGTTCAGCTGCGTTTTGCCCCGTGCGATAAGTGCTTCGATGTCGATGGACTTCACTTCGTAATCGTGCTTTTCCCACCAGTCGTTTGCACTTTTGATAGCACCTTCGGCGTCTTCTTTCTGGATAAAGAATCTGGCGTCACTCAAGTTGTCGGATCCGGCGTCACGTTCCATATCCCCGCAACCGGTGTAGTATTTATGCTGCTGGTAACTTTTTCCGGCGAGTTTATTTTCAAGATAGTATAAGTTCATTGGGCTTCCTTTTGTTGAGTTTTAAATGGCCATCGTCGATAAACGGATATCGACAAGTTTCAAGAAAATCCACCAGAAAACCGGGGCGAACTTGGAGCGTGGGTTAAACGGAACCGCAGAGTCGTCCAAGTAGAACTTGGCCATAATCTTGCGTCCGTAGCGGATGCCCACGTCGCCTTGTTGTTCCCCGATTGCCATATTCACGTTGTCTACGGCGATGCCGTTCTTGCGGCAAAATTCTACGGCTTCGTCAAGGTATTTGCAAGTGGAGCGGTCGATACCGTCCGCACCCTCGCACTTGTCGAAGTTGTCGCCGAAGAAGTTCTCGCGGCACGTCCACATAACGAGCTGGTCGCCCATACGCTTGCGCTTCTTGAGCCAGTCGGCGACGACCTTGTTGAGTTTTGCCTTGGTAATGTCCGGCCAGCCGCCACAAGCGACCGTCCAGTCGAAATCGAATGCAATTACCATAAAGTTCCTTTCAATGGTGTGTTACACCGAAAATATAAATAACCTCTTGACAGATGTCAAGAGGTCATTCGGAGAAAAATTATATTTCTAGTTCCAGTCGTCGGAATCGTCTGCGAAGTCGGACATCCTTCCGTAGTCCGCGTCGAAGTTGAGTTCCTGAGTGTCCTCGGCCTCTTCCGCTTCGTCCGTTTCAGATGTGGAATCGTCGACAAAGTTGTCCGTGCTGATCACTTCATCGTCGTTCTCGAAATCGAGGTCGCCTTTAAGCTTCTTGTTCTTTTTCGGTGCTGCCATTTTGTACCTTTTCCTTCTGCGATTCCAGAGCGTCGACCTTCATCGAGTCAAGAACCAGCAAAACTAAGTCCTTAGTGGATAGCTTATCAAATTTCGCTTCGGCCTTGTTCTGCTTCGCGACCTTTTCAAGCTCGTCACGCTTGTGTAACGCGGTAGCCACGATGTAATCGAGCGGCGCGGTGAAAGACACGACGCCCGGCTCGTCATAAACAAACACTTGGCCTTGGTCTTCTTGACCGTCCTTATTCTCCGGTTCGATGTACGACAT